>Ga0070698_100008100_pt1 | contig 11363 bp, 11 predicted proteins | sample KBSK1502metaG_FD_65477 | JGI IMG/M metagenome (GOLD analysis project Ga0070698, IMG submission 65477) | Corn, switchgrass and miscanthus rhizosphere microbial communities from Kellogg Biological Station, Michigan, USA - KBS K1-50-2 metaG | ecosystem: Host-associated > Plants > Roots >...
TTCGTGCGACATCGGCAGAACTAGTGCGTGCACCCGGAGAATCGCCAAGACGCCGAAGAGCCAAGCCGCCGCAGAGAGTTGGAATAGCCAAGCGCGTGCTGTCGCGCAGACGCGGACGTTCACGATAAGCCGCCGTTAAGCGACAATTGGATCGCCCGGAGAATCGCCAAGGCGCCGAAGAGCCAAGGCGCCGCAGAGAGATGGAATAGCCAAGCGCGTGCTGTCGCGCAGACGCGGACGTTCACGACAAGCCGCCGCTAACGCGACAATTGGATCGGCCCCTGATCAGCCTCTGCTGGCGCCTTGGCTCTGCGGCGACTTGGCGTTTTCCGAGTAGATGTCGATTAGCGCGCGAACACCGGCCACGCGTCGCGCAGATCATCTTCATCGGTCTGGTGCTTGCGCACTTCGATCTCGTCGATCGTGCGCGTCACCGCTGCGACGCGCGCCTCCCACGTCTCGTTCGTCATCGAATGCGAGCGGCGGGTGCGCGAGAACGGATCGCCTTCAGCGAGCGCATGCTCGATCGCGTTGATCATCTCCGCGGGCGTGTCGGCGATGCGGCAGAGATGCGCGTACGGCTGGACCTCCGGCATCGACGTCGATACGACGGGCACGCCGGCCGATAGATACTCGCGCAGCTTGAGCGGGTTGATGAACTTCACCTCGCTGTCGATGCGATACGGAATCAGCCCGACGTCGAAGCCTTTGCAGTACGCCGGCAGATCGTCATGCGACTTTTGGCCGAGTAGATGAACGTTCGGCAAGCCGCGCAGCGGGCCGATGTCGCAAAGCTCCTGGCCGATCAGCGCGAGCGACCAATCCGGCCGCGCGCGCGCGACCGCCGCCATCAGGTCGTAATCGAGAAAGTCGCGCAGCGTTCCGAAGAACCCGATCACCGGCTTGGGCAGCGCCGCGAGGTCGGCGGGCACGGCGAGCTTGCGATCGAGAGCGCGCGCGAACTTCGCGTGATCGACGCCGTGTGGCGCGATGAATGTCGTCGGGCAGTGCTGCCGCTTCTTCTCGGCGAGCGCGAGGCTCGTCGTGAATGTAGCGTCGACGCGCTCGAGTAGCTGGCGCTCGAGCGCGAGCGTTGCTTCGCGATCGAGTCCCGGAAAGGTCGCCCACTCGTCGACGCAGTAATACACCGCGAGGTCTTCGCCGAGCGTGCCGACGTACGGCGCCGTGTTCGGCAGGAACGTCCATAGATGAAACCGATCGATGCCGAGCTGCGTGCGCAGCGTCGCGATCATCATGCGCAGGATGTAGCGATTGATCGCGCGTGCCGTCGCGCTTTGCGGGAGCGGCAGCACGAGCGGCGTCGCGACCCACAGATCATTCTCGACGTTGACGGCGCCGCGCCACACCTCGCGCAACTTGCGCTTGATCTTGCCGAGGTCGCGCGCGGAGCGCAGATCTGGTTTGCGTGTCGCAAGCGAGTTCAACCACAACACGCGGCGCGTCTTTGCGAGCTCGCGCAGCACGTGGTGATTCGATGTTGGGTCCTCATGCCAGTCTTTCGAGAAGGCGATGATCGGCGTCGGCTTACTGCTCATACAGCCTAAACGTTGCCGACGACGCGAGCTTCGGCACTCCTCGCACAGGTGAGGGCGAACCGATCAGAAGCGCGCGTGCTGCTGCGCCACTGTGCGCTGCAGAGGAACTCTCAGGAGTACTGGGGAAGGTACGTATCGGGGTCTTCGCCGGAGCGCCCCGAAAGCACGCGGAGCGCGGGGTATGCCTCGACGAGGAAGGTCGCGATGTCGCGATTCGCGGCAAAGGAGCCCATGAGCACGACCGTCGAAATCTGCTCGCGCTGTTCCTGGAGGGTTCGGATCATGTCCAGAGGGGTCTTCACGACAGAGGTATCTGCTCGCGTCGACGGCGGCGGGTTTTTGGTAACGACGAGCGTCCGTTTGCGACAGCGATACCTGTTGAGCATGCGCGGAGTCCCCCTACCGAAGTGCGTGCAACGCCAAGACCACGATCTGATTGTCGATCAGTTTGTAGTGATCGCGACGGAGTAATTTACGAGGCCAAGTTGGATTACCGATCGTTGGTGTACAAACCTGTGCTGACACGCACGCTGCGCGACGTCGCCACGTGTTGGCACGCCACACCAGTGCTGAAGATTTCCGCGATGAGACTCGCGACCCGCCGGGAGTGTTGTCTGTGCCTGCGACATCGGACGCGACCGGAGCCCAGGGAGCGCATCCGGGGACATGAGATTTTCGATCTGGTTCGTTTGTTTGCTCGCGTGCGGTGGCTCTTCGATGATGAGCGGTGACGACGAGTCGATGCCCGACGCAGCGATGATGCAATCGCTCGATCCGGCGAAGTGCACCGCGTTTGCGCAGAGTCTTGTTACGGCGGCGCAGACGTGCGGCACGACGCTGCCCGCGAACGCGCAATCGACGTTCGAAAGCTTCTGCAAAAAGGGCGTGACGGCCGCGGCGACGTGCGGCGGCAACCCGGCAGGCGGTCTCGATTGCTTCGCGTCACCCGATCCGAACGACTGGGTGTGCCAGCTCGGCGAGCCGTATCCCTACTGCAATGGCGATCTCGCGTCGGCGCTCGGTGCGTATTGCGTGATCGCGCTCGGCAATCCGCAGTGCGCGACCGGCGTCAAGTGCTCGTACGACGCGGACTGCAGTAGCGGGCTCGCCTGCAACGACGCGACGGGGCAGTGCTTCTCGAAGACTGCGTACTGCGTCGGGCTGCCGTGCAACTACGACGCGGATTGCCCGGAGAACCACACGTGCAACAGCGCCGAGCACATGTGCGTGGGGCGCTAGCGCTCCATCGACAGCGTCTGGCGCAGCGAGACGTCGAGCTGACTTGCGATGCGTTGCATCGCGCTGTCGAGGTCGTCACCCGTGAGCCGCAGCGCTTCGCCGACGTGCTGGCGCGTGCGGCGCAGCACCGTGTCGCGAATCTGCGCGAGCCACCGCGCGGCCGTCGCGCGATGCACACCGTAGAGTGCGCCGAGCTCGTCGATCGTCGTGCCATACAGGTACTGCTGGCGCAGGAGGTTGCGCTCGCGCGGCGTGAGCGTCGCGAGTGCGGCGGCGAAACTCTCGCGATAGACGCGGCGCTCGTCATCGCTGAGCGCGCTCACGACGCCGTCGTCGAGGCATTGCGCGAGCTCGTCGCCGAGAGGCGTTTCGCGCTTGCGCTTGCGCAACAGTTGGAGCGCTTCGCGGACCGCGACGACGCGCAGCCAGCCGCGCAGCTCGCCGCGGCCGCGATAGTCACCGATCTTCGCCTTGCCGCCGGCGTCGACCGCGAGCTCGCGCTCGCGGAGCGCGACCGTGACGTCATCGGCGAGCGCGCTGCCGCCGTCGAGGTGACCGATCGCGGCACCCACGTCGCGCAGCAGCTGTTTCTCGAAGATCGCCAGTGCGGCGGGATGGCCGCGACCGATCGCGCACGCGAGCCACAGATCGGCGATGCACGTCGCGCGGATCGCATCGCCTACGTTGCCGCTCGGCAGGCGGGCGGCGAGGTACGCGAGGAAGTCATCGTCGGCGATGTCGATCGCCGGCCAGGCGGCACGTGCTGATGCGAGTGCGGTGGCGAGCACGTCATCAAGCTCGGGCGAGCTCTGCGCCTCCGGCAGGTGCCGTAGCAACCGATCCGCGAACGCCACGGCACGGCATGTTAGCGTGGGACGTGTGTCCCGGCGAGGAGACGTTCGCGGCATACGTCGCCGGCCGACTCGCGCGCGACGAACGCGACGCTGTCGATAGTCACCTCGATACGTGCAGCGCGTGTCAGGAGCTCGTCGCGATGCTCGCGAAGCTCGAGCCGCCGCGGAGTGCCGGCGTCGCCGCGACGATCGAAGAAGTCGCGGCGACGGATGAGAGCTGGAATCCGGGCGGTCAGCTCGGCCGCTACGTGTTGCTCGCGCGGCTCGGCGTCGGCGGCATGGGCGTCGTGTACGCCGCATACGATCCCGAGCTCGATCGACGCGTCGCGCTGAAGGTGTTGCGGCGCGCCCGCGCGGGCGATCAGCTTCGCGAGGAGGCGCGCGCGATCGCGCGGCTCGCGCATCCGAACGTCGTCGCGGTTCACGACGTCGGCAACGCGGGCGACGAGCTGTTTGTCGCGATGGAGTACGTCGACGGCGTGACGGTGCGCGACTGGCTCGTCACGAAGCGCACGCCGGCGGCGATCATCGATGTATTCGTGCAAGCGGCGCGCGGCCTGGCCGCCGCGCACCGCGTCGGGCTCGTTCACCGCGACATCAAGCCGAGTAACATCATGATCGGCTCCGATGGCCGCGCGCGCGTGCTCGACTTCGGCCTCGCTCGCGCGGCCGATGATCACGACGCGAACGTCGCCGGCACGCCGGCGTACATGGCACCGGAGCAAGAGCGCGGCGAACGCATCGATGCGCGCGCGGACCAGTTCGCGTTCTGCGTCTCGCTCTGGGAGGCGCTCGGCGGCAAACGCGAGACGAGCACACTCGATGGCGTGAGCGAACGCGTCGTACGCGCGCTGCGCAAGGGATTGGCGCCGGAGCCGAGCGCGCGGTTCGCGACGATGGATGAGCTGATCCGCGAGCTCGCTCCACCGGCGCGCCATGCGCGCACGTGGGTCATCGCGACGTGCGTCGCGGTTGTGGCTCTCGCGGGGACGCTGGCATTCACGTTCTCGCGCAGTAACGCGACGCCATCGTGCGCGCGCGCTGGCGATCCAGCCGCGGCCGTCTGGAACGATGCGCAGCGCTCGGCGGTGCGCTCGGCATTCGCCGCGACGAAGGTTCCCTATGCGGCGTCGTCGGCAAACGCGGCGATCGCGCAGCTCGATCGCTGGGCATCACAATGGCAGGTCCGCGCAACGGCGAGTTGCCGCGCGACGACGATCGATCGCGTAGAGCCCGCAGCGCTTCACGCGACCCGGCTCGACTGTCTCGGGCAGCTGCTCGATCGAATGCGTCCGATCGTCTCGCTCGCGACGCACGCCGATGCAGACGTCGTCGCGCGCGCCGATCAACTAGCTGCGAGTGTGCCGTTGCCGGAGCGCTGCGACGATGTCGCCGCGCTCGCATCGCTGCCGCCCGCCGAGCGCGATCGCGACGCTGTCGCGGCGCTGCGTGCCGAGCTCGCGGCCGCCGACGCCGAGCTCCTCGCCGGTCGCGCGCCCGCGCTCGAATCGCGCGTCGCAGCACTCGCGAAGCGCAGCGAGGCGCTCGGCTATGCACCGCTGCGCGCTCAGGGCCAGCTGCTGCTCGCTCGCTACGAGCTCTCGCTCGCGCGCTACGATCAGGCGATCGCGAGCTATCACGCCGCCGCGCAGGCCGCGAGTGCGGCGCGTGATCTCGCGTTGCTCGCCGAGATCTGGATCGAGCTGAGCCAGACGCTCGGCAATGATCTCCGCACGCTCGATCAGGCCGATGTCTTCGACCGCTACGCGCAATCACTCATCGCGCAGCTGCAGAACCACGATGCGCTCGAGCTGCGCCTCGAGTTTGCGCGCTGCAATCGCAACGGCGACCCGCGCAACGCAGCGCAGCTCGCCGCGCATTGCCAAGCGACGATCGATCGCGCGCTGCGAATGTCGCCACCGCGGCCGACGATCGCGAACGCGGCGCGCGCGAGGCTCGGCCACTTCCAGCGCCTGCAGGGCCACGGCAAAGAAGCGATCGCGACACTCGTCGCCGCCGTCGACGAAGCCGAAACGGTGCACGGCCGCGCTCACCCCGATACGGCCGTCGCGCGTTACTCGCTCGGCATCGCGCAGCTCGGCGAGAATCACATCGATGAAGCGATCGCGCAGCTGCGTCAGGCACTCGAGATCCGCCGCGCGGCGTTCCCGGCGGGCAACATTCAGATCGCCGAGTCGCTGCAAGGCCTCGCCGACGCGGTCGCCGTCAAAGGTGATCACAAAGAGGCGATCGCGCTGCTCGAACAAGCGCTCGCGATGCTCGACACCGCGCACGCCGCCGAAAGCGCGCATGCCGCGAACTGTCACCTGCTGCTAGGCATGTCACTCGAAGAGGCCAAGCGCGACGACGACGCACTCGTTCACTACCTGCGCGGTGCCGACATCGCGGATCGCAGCCTGCAGCATCGCGAAGCGCTCGCCGCGATGGCGCTGCGCCTCGCCGCAAACATCGAAGCGAATCACGGTCGCGCGCCGACCGGCGCGACGTATCTCGAGCGCGCGCTGCGGTTGCAGGAGCGCGGCAAAGTCCCACCTGCGGAGCTCGGCAAGACGCAATTCCTGCTCGCGCAGCTGCTCGGCAGCAGCGATCGCGTGCGTGCGCGCGCGTTGGCGCAAGCGGCACGCGCGAGCTTCGTGGCCGATGGCGTGCCGACGACCGAGGTCGATGCCTTCTTGAAGAAACACTAAGGCCACGTGGACGTTGACGTCGACTTCGGTCAACGAGTCCACTAAGGCGAAATCGTGATCGGCTTCGTGCAATCGCCCGGGCCGACGTTGCCGGCGGCATCGACGAGCTCGACGCAGAACACGGTCGCGCCCGCCTCGAGCGTGACGCCGAGATCGGCACACGTCGTCGGTAACGCCGCAGCGGTGAGCGCGCCGACATCGTTGATCGCGAGCTCGAGCGAGCCCGTGATCTTGCTGCCGATCATGTCGGGGCCGGCAATCGCCGGAATCTCGAGCTCGGTGACGAGACCATCGGCGCGACAGTCGTGCACGCGCGCGGTCCCCTCGCCGAGATCGCCGTCGCCGTCTTCATACGTGGCAACGATGCGCAGATCGTCGGCAAGATCGTCGGCCGGATTGAGCGCTTCGGGGCTCGCCGACACGATCTCGACGGTCGGCGCAGGGTCCGAGGAGCATGCGGTCGCGAATACGATGAGGAGTGCGCTGCGCATGGTCACCTCACTGCACCTGGATGGGTGTCGCGGAAAAATCGAGCGCCACGATCCCACCTTGGTTCGGAGCGTTGTCGAGATAGACGGCGATGACCCGGATCGATTGACCGCTTGCAGGTGCGGTCGACAGAGTGCCGCCTTGATCGCGCAGGTCGAGCGTCGTCGGGATCGTCCAGCTGCGCTTGTAGTTGAAGACCTCGCCCTGCGCGGCGGGGCCGGCGGCGTCGTACGCCGTCGCGCCGACCTGCGGGCTCGTCGACGTCGGATCGAGCACGATGTCGCGGCCGTCGGCGATCTGCAGGATCACCGCGGCGAACGGAATCGTCGCGTCGGGCGTCTCGAAGTCGCTAACGGTGTGGCGCAGCACGAGCGTCGTGCCGGCCGAGACCGTGATCGGCCCGACGCCGTCGAGGCGCGTGCCGCCGGTCGAGAAGATTCCGATCTGCGGTCGCTTCGGTGGATTGTTCAGCACGGGCGCCGGCGCCGCACCCGGCGCGCGCAACGCGCCGGCATTGATCCACGCCTCGAGCTCTTGGATCTGAGTCTCCTCGAGCGGCTCGGCACCGAGTGGCATCTGCGTCGCGACGCCGTTGCGATTGCGAATCTTGTCGATGAACACGCTCGTCGCTGCGCTGCCCGGCGTGACGCGCAGCATCGTCGGCTTCTCGATCGCGGGGCGATTGACGAGGTACGCGTACGTCAGCGCGGGCGTCGATAGATTCGGCTCGAATTGCCCGTTGTGGCACAGCCCCGGCTGGCCCGAGCAGCGCTTCGCGAGGATGCGCTCGTGCAGATCATCGAGGCTGCCCGGCGCCGCCGTCATCGTGATGTTCAGCGGATCCGGATCGGCTGCCGCATCTTGATCATCGTCCGTGCGCGTATCCGTGCCGCACGCAGTGAACATGATGATGCACAGCGCGGCTCTCACAGCATCACCTCCTGAATCGGCAGGCCGGGGCGCGCGCCGTAGGCCTGCAACACCTCGGTCATCACGGCGCCGTGACCGAGCACGCCCATCGCCGTCATGATCGCGTCGATCGTTTCGTAGCGACCCGAGCTGCGACCCGACTGCGTGATGTTCGTCGGCGCGAGCACCTGGTTCGGCTTGATCGTCGGGCCGAGCGCGAGCATCCACACGTCGCGATCGCCGTTGTCGCCTTGGCCGTGATCGATCCCCGAGCGGCCGAGGCTGTCGGGGTTGTTGCCGTTCATGAACAAGTGCCGGCCGTGTTCGGGCAGCACGATCATCGTCGTCGTGTCGCGCAGCTCGCTATCGGCCTGGATGAAGTTCCACAAATGGTTGACGCACGCGTCGGCGATTTGCTGCGCGCGCAGATAGCCGTTGAAGTCCATATGACAGACATCGATATCGAGCAGCGTCAGCGCCATCACGGACGGCTTGAACTTCTGCAGCACGCGCTCTGCGTGATAGACGGTCTTCGCGTCGTTCGTGCCGTCGACACCGCCGTCTTGCTTGCGCAGGCCGATGCCAAACGAGTCCGGGAAGAACGACTGATACGTGCCATCGGCGTAGATCTCGGAGAGGTGCGCCTGGATGCGCGAGTTGTCCTCGCTCATCAGGTGCACGATCGGATCGTCCGAAGCAAACCGCGGCGCGTTGCCGTCGAGGACGGCGGTCAGCTTCGCGGCCGCATCATCTTCGGCGGGATTCCACGGAATCGTCGGCAGCGGCTGACCGGGCACGATATCGACGACGCGCTTGCCGCTCGTGATGATCGGCACGAGCGGTTGGATCGCGCCGGGCGGTTGCAAGTAAACGCCGGCGAAGCGCGATCCGTATGCGGTGTGGTCGCTGGTGATCAGCGCGCGGTAGAAGCCGCCGACCATCGAGACGTACCAGGCATCGGTCGCGGGCGCATTCGTCGCGCGACGGTGCAGCTCGAAGATCGTCGGCACCGGCAGGTGCGCGTCAGCACGGTTCTCGAGCCGATTGTAGAAGCCCGATAGCAAGCAGCCATGACCTTGCAGATGGCCCGGCGGCCCATCGGCGTAACGCAGGTTCGTGATCAGCGTGCCGAGCGTGTGCAGTGGTTGCGAGCGCACTGCCGGCAGCGCGAGTGCCGGCGCAGCGGCGGCGTATTCGGGCGCGATGCGCGGCGCACCCTGCGAGCCCGTCGCAAAACCGGTGACGAGCGGCGTCGTGCCGAACAGGTTCGGCATCGTCGCGCCCTCGCCCATGCCGAGCGATTCGCGCAACCGCAGCCCGCCGCCGATGCCGACGACGATCACGCGCGGTCCACCGGTGGCCGCTGCCGCGCGGCGCACCTTGATCAGCGGTGACAGCGCCGTGCTCGCGGCAGCGACACCCAGGCCAGAGAGAAACGTGCGTCTGGTACATGCCATGGCGGGTCTCCTACTGACTCTGGTATTCGCGCGACGCGACGATCGCGCGGATGACGGTGCGTGGACCGACTGCGGGATCGTTCGTCCACGCAGTCGCGAATGCATCGAGCTCGTACGGATTTGGATCGCGTCCGAGCAGGCGGCGGAATTGATCGCGGATGTACTCGCGCGCGTCGACGGATCCCTTCTCGGGGATCGTGATCTCCGCCGAATGGAGCAGCGCGTTTGTCATGATGTTGCGCATCGGCAGCGAATCGCCGAGGCCATCGAGCGAGTTGCCGAGCAGCGCCTCCTCATCGACGGTGAAGCGGAACAGCTCGGTGCCTTGCACGCTGATCACGATCTCGTACGTCTCGGGCGTGCGACCGAGCAGGTCGGCGTAGATGCCACGGAGAAACTGCGTCGACGTCTTGCCGCGCAGCTCGACCTGAACACCTTCCGGCTCGCCGGCGCTCGACGGATCGTAGTTGTACGTGTCGGTGCACGCGGTCGCGAGCGCAGCGACCAAGACAAGGCGCATCATTGTTCGAAGTACTCCCGCGATGACAGCACCGCGCGCACGAGGCCGCGCGCGTCGGGGTCATTCGCATCGAGGGTGGTCACGAAATACGCGAGCTCGATCGGCTTTGGATCGCGCGCGAGGTAGCGATCGAACACGCGCCGCACCATCGCTTCGCGATAGACCTCGCTGTCGAACACAATGTCGATCAGATCGGCGTAGTTACCGCCGTGGCGATGAAACAACAGGCCGGCAGGCGAGTTCGGAAAAATCGCTCCGATCACCATCGCGCGCCCGTTCTCGATCTCGTCGGGCTCCGCCGCGCGCGCGAGGAAGTCATCGAACAGCGCGCTGACACGCCCTTCGGGATCGCCGTTGAGTGCGAAGTAGCCGACCGCCGCGGCATAGCGCCGCTCGATCGACGAGCTCGATTTGTTCGCGGCGAAATCGGTCGCTGCGGCCATCAAGTCCGTGCGCTCAACCAAGAGCGTCGGCAAGATGCCGCAGCTGCAGGCACACGAATCTTGCTGCGTGCACGCATCGCACGAGCGATCTTGGCCGCGCACGATCGAGCAAACGAACGCGTATTGCCGATCGAGCGTGTTGCCGCCGAAGATCGAATTCTCGAGCTCTTCGATCCACAGCTTCGCGAACGTATCGGTCGCGATCAGCCCATCGACGAACGTCGCGCGCGCCTCGGCCGTGTTGCCGGCGTCGCGCAATTGCGTCGTCGCCGCGGCGAGGTCGGCATCCGCGGGCGGCCGCCCCGACAGATCCAAGTACGCGCGCCGCACGTAGCGCTGCACTTCGGCTTCGGTATCGGTGTTCGTACCGACCGGCTTTTGATGGTCGTGTTCGCACGCAGCGAAACACGACAGTACGAGCATAGGTTGTAGGAAATGACGGCGCACGAATGCCTCCGATGCAGCCTCCCCGGGTGCCAGTGCCTAGTGTGCAACGGTAAGGCCATGCGTGTGGCGGTTGCTTTTCAGCCGGTTATCCGACCGCGCCTACACTCGTGCGTGGTGATCTACGGCTGTGTGATGGAAAAATCGATCGACGCGCAGCCGCCGCTCGTCGATTCGTACGCGTAGTAGTACGTGGTGCCGGCGGTCAGCGTCGTCTGGCTCAGACCCTGACAAACGCCAGGCTGACACGTCGCGCTGAGGTGCATCGTCGTCGTGATGTTCGTCGTGCCAGCGACGAAGCTGCGCACCGAATAGCTCGCCGTCACCGTCGGCGTGAACTTGAACGCGACCTCCTGCGTGGCGGTCGGGCCACAGCCGTCGATGAGGTCCATGCTGGTCGAGCACGAGCTTACGTTCGTCACCAGCACATTGGCCGTGACGGCCATCGCATTCGTACACGCCGTCGTAACGGTGCTGTCGGTTCCCGAGCTGCCGCTGCCATCAGTCGTGACTTGACTGCCGCTGCCGTCGCCGGTCACATCACTACCGCCGCCGCCGAGCGGATCGAAGTTGATCCGTCCGCACCCGACGAGGACGACCAAGAGCCACACGTACACCACGTCCAGGGTACATGACCCCGAAGGCAACTCTCATCATATTCGCGCTCGCGGCCTGTGCGACTCGCACCGGGCTTGGCCTGCCGACGCAAGCGACGGCCGCGCTGGAATCGGTCCCGATCGATGC
>Ga0070698_100008102_pt1 | contig 11361 bp, 10 predicted proteins | sample KBSK1502metaG_FD_65477 | JGI IMG/M metagenome (GOLD analysis project Ga0070698, IMG submission 65477) | Corn, switchgrass and miscanthus rhizosphere microbial communities from Kellogg Biological Station, Michigan, USA - KBS K1-50-2 metaG | ecosystem: Host-associated > Plants > Roots >...
GAGGCGGACATTTACGCGCACAATCTTCCGCCCGATCAATGGAACGCGCGCTGGTGGAAATACGTTTCCGATTTCCAGGGCATCGAGCCGCCATCGCCGCGCGGCGAAGAATTTTGCGATGCCGCGACCAAGACGCACATCAATGACAATCCAGCTTATTACTACAACTATGCGTTTGCCACCGTGTTCAAGTTTCAACTACACGATTACATCGCGCGCAAGATTCTCCATCAACCACCGCAGTCATGTAATTACGCCGACAACAAAGAGGTCGGCGCGTGGCTGAATAACATCCTTAAAAAAGGTGGAACGGAAGACTGGCGCAAAGTGTTGAAGGAAGCCACGGGCGAAGACATCTCTACCCGCGCGATGATGGATTACTTCAAGCCGCTCATGAGCTGGCTGGAACAGCAAAACAAAGGCCGCCAGATCGGATGGGAGTAGGTGGATCGCGTTGTCCTCAATGCGATCTTATTTCGGTGATTGATTCGGGAGTGACTGGTTCGCCTTTGCCTGCGCTTTCATTATCTCTGCCTCGATCGTCGGCATGATGTCCGCCATGTAGGCGCCGAACTTTTGCATCGCAGATTTCCCGACGGGCGAACCGTAAAAGTCTGCCAGTGCTTTCAACTCTTCCGTGGTGAAATGCTTCACCATCGAGTCGATCATCGCTTTGGTTAATGCCGCGATGTCGAGTTGCGAAGTCATCAATTTTTTGAATTGATCGCGCTGATCCGGCGGAAGATTCGCCGCCATCTTGTCGGCCATGTCCTCGAACAATGCTTTGGGCGGAGTAGCCTGGAGATAGCGCTCGGCTTCTTGACGCCGGGTTTCTGGAGTATCAGGTGCGCTGAAAGCAAGAGCACATGAGGTGAACAGAGTTATGATCGTGAGGGTAAAGGTGTATTTTTGCATGGAAATCGAGTGATAAACTTGCGTTGGCAATAAGGCCATCTTTTTCTACCGGGTGTTATTTGTCGGTGTATTTAGATCAGTAAGGCAGCGAGTCCAAGAAACACAAGCAGACAGCCAACGTCGGTAAACGTGGTTACGACGATGCTGGATGCCGTTGCCGGATCGGCACCAAATTTCTTGAGGGCCAAGGGCACCATCGCGCCAGCCACGCCACTAAAGCAGCAACTGATGGTGATTGAGAGGAACACTACGAAACTTAGCATCAGTGCCAGATGGCTTTTCACCATTGTTGCAAAGATGAACATCGCGACCCCGCCTGTGACGCCGGTCAAGGCTCCGTTTAATGTTCCAAGCAACATCTCCTTGATCAGCAGCGTCCGTTGTCTGCCCGGCCTCAAATCGCCCAGGGTCATCCCGCGCAAACATACTGCCAGCGCCTGCACTCCGGTGTTTGCTGCCTGACCGATGAGCACCGGCAGAAATACCGCCAGCGCAATGATGCGGTCGATCGTTTCCTGAAAAGATCCGACCACAACTGCAGCAAGTAGTCCGCAGAATAGATTTACCTGAAGCCAGGGATGTCGAAATTTGAGGCTGCGCAGCCATGGGGTGGTAAGGCGCTCTTCGCTTTCCACACCGACCATCTCGCCGGGTTGCGCGCTTAATTCGATCGCCTCGGCCTCGAACAGCATCTGGCCACGCAGGAGGCCGAGGAGCCGCCCCGTTTTTTCGCAGACCGGATACACCGGATAATGCCGAACAAGCACCGCTCTCATTGCATCCGGGAGCGAAATCTCTGGCGTGAGGTAAAATGGATTCGTGAGCATGATTTCTTCCAGACGCTGACTGCTGTGCGCCAGGAGCATGTCGCGCATCACAACGACGCCAAGAAGTTTCTCGTGTTCGTCTGTGACAAAGCCGTATGTGATAATGGCTTTTCTGGCGAGGCGCCGAATTTGTTCGATTGCTTCGGCGATTGTCGTCTGCGGACGGAAAACTGCCAACGGCGGCTGCATTAATCGTCCGATGCTACGCTCCGGGTACGTTTGATTCCGCATCCATTGCTTGTTGGTTTCAGGGGAAGCGGTGGCCAGAATGGTCTGCCTCCTTGAGGGATTGAAGCGTTGGAGAATCTTCAGTGCCGATCCCGGATTTAGCAGTTCCAGCATTTGAACAACAAACTCATCCGGATACGGCTCCAGCATCTTGGCCGCCTCCTGCGGATCGTGTTCGACCAGCTTTGTAAACAGAGTCCTTACTTCTGGCTCGATTTCCCGGATAGCGCCGGATTCAATTTCATGGTCGTTCATGGCGCGACTCTGGCAAGCCAGCGCGGTAGTAGCAACATTAACTGTCCAATCGACGGCAACATTCTGTAGCAGCAGACTTGGAAATCGCCGCCGCTCGTCGATCTTAAGTTGTGCGTGTTCTCATTATTACGGGTGCGGGTGTTTCGGCTGAAAGCGGGATTCCAACGTTTCGTGGAAAAGATGGCTACTGGCGCAATCTGGACCCGATAAAGTTGGCCACCCCCGAAGCTTTCGCGCACGATCCGGACCTGGTCTGGCAATGGTATCGCGAGCGGCGCGACCGTATTCGCAACGCACAACCAAATGCCGCGCACGAGGCGATTGCCAATCTGGCGCAATGCGCAGATGAATTTCTGCTCGTCACGCAGAACGTGGACGATCTGCATGAACGCGGTGGCCTTGCGAAGGCGGAGATGGTGCAAATTCACGGAAACATTTTCGTTACCAAATGCTCGCGCTGCGATTTCGAACAAGAGCAGGAGCAAGAGCGAAATGGCGTCCCGAAATGTACCAAATGCGGTGCGCTCGTGCGGCCCGGCGTGATTTGGTTCGGAGAACCTCTGCCTTCGCGTGAAATCGAACGTGTTGAGAACTATTTGCAGCGCGATCCCTGTGGGGTGGTGATTGTGGTTGGAACGACAGCAACGTTTGGATACATCATTGATTGGGCGCTGCGTGCGAGCCGCCGCGGCGGCGAGCTCATCGAAGTAAATCCTGAGGAGACGCCGCTCTCGCGATTTGCCACACGATTAGTCCAGGAGCCGGCCGCGCTAGCGCTGCCCCGGATTGTTGATGAGTTCATTAGCAGCCGCTGACAACAATCGCGACGTCGATTATCGTTACTTTGAAATCAGTTCTAAGCGCTGATCGCGCGCAAATAACGGTCCGCTGAGCGTCGCACCGCCGCTTTGGCGTCCGACAGCAGGTTCGCTCCCCACCACGCGCCGTAAATTTGTTCGAATGGGAACCTTTCGATTCGCTCAAGGATTTGGTGGATTGCAACAGGTCCGAGCGGAATCAGGTTGGGATAACTCCGCATGAAACTCACATACCGGCGATCTTGCACGACTTGAATGATGTCGCCAGTTAGCAGCGCCCCTTTGCCATTTGCGCCGGCCGGCCAGTGCAGAACAGTGCCGCCTTCGAAATGCCCGCCACAGTTGATCAGCATCAGACCATCCCAAAGTGAAAGCATCGTTTCCTCCCAAAATTGAATGCGTGGACTTTTGCGCACCACCCAGTGGCGATCCTTAGCATGCAGGAAGATTTGCGCGTCGAAGTGCTCGGCCCATTCCACCATCGCCGAGTAAAAATGGGGATGGGAAATTGCAATGGCGCGAATGCCGCCGCGCGCCTTGATGGTTCCTATGGTTGCGTCGTCGAGGAAAGTGATGCAATCCCAAAGCAGATTTCCGTCCGGCGACCGTAAAAGCAAAGCGCGCTGGCCAATGGCAAAATCCGGCTCGGTTCCGATTCCCACAAGGTGCGGTACCTCATCTTTCAAGCGGTTTCGATGCCGGGCCGCCATTCGTTTAAGCGTGGTCCACGCCTGGCCTTCGTGACGCACGAATTGCCGCTCATCTTCACAAATTGGACAGGAGGTTGGCGACTGTGCGCTTTCATTAAACTGGGTTCCGCATTGAACACAGACGAAGTTTTCCACCTCCATGACCTTATCAGACGGGAGCAAAGGGCGAAAGCTGTAGCCGCTTCGCTGTGCGAGGCGAGATAACCACAGATCGAGAGACCACCGCGTCGCCAACAGGGCGACGGCGACAAGTCAGCTAATCCTTGCGGTGAACCGTGCCAGCGCCGGTGATGTGTTTTTCAATCGTCGGATTCCCGGAATAAGTAACTTTTCCTGCGCCGGTAATGGCGACTTTCAATGTGTCGGCAACTGCGACCTCTGCGTCGCCTGCGCCTGTCGTGGAGATTTCGGCTGTCTTGGTTTGAAGTCCGCCTGCCTCCAACTCACTAGCCCCGGTCATATCAGCAAGGAGTTCATCGATGTTTCCATCGAGCGAAACATGTGACGCACCGCTGGCTTCAAGAGCAAACTTGGGTCCGGTGAGCTGTTTTGCCGTGAGCTTTACAGCGCCGCGGATCCTAACGGCCGTTCTTGTCGGGCTGGAGATAACGACCTTGATTCCATGCGTTGGCCAGATTTGGTCGTGCGTGCGCAAATGAAGCGTGTCGCCCGAGACATCACTTTCGACATAAGAAAGAAGGTTTTCGTCGGTCGTGATGCGGAGAGCAGGGGACCCGCTTTGCCATTCGATTTCGAATGCTCCACCGGTGTCGATCTCGGTGAAGGCGCTAATTGTTCGATCTTCTGTTTTGATGTCACCATTGCCTCGAATTCCAACCCAACGGCATCCAACGGCCAGCACGACGCACGCAGCCAAAAATACAAAAATGATCTTCTTCATGGGAAATATGATTTCTCTCGTTACGATGCGGCTACGTCTCGCTTTGGATTCAAGGAAATTTTCTGCTGTGTAAAGATTGTCATTCCGAGCGAAGTCGAGGAATCTCTAGCTGCTTGGAGGAGGAAGCATTAGAGAGATGTCTCCATTACGCTGGACATGACAAAGTTACTTCACAATCTTTATCTTCGCCGCGTCCACGAAAACGTCATCGACGTAAAATTCAACGCGGTAATCACCGACTGTCCAACCGTCTTCCGGCCGCGCCAGCGTGAACGCTCCGCGAGCATTCTGGCTTTCGACGGTCGCTGACGCTTCGTCCACCTTGTAGTCCTGTGGAAAATCTTCGCCGATATTCTCCGCGATCCAGACTGCCTTGACCTTTCCACCCTTTCGCAAGCGCCGTCCCTGCCAACGCACGTAAATCTGGGGTGTATCCGATGAAAACGTCGTGTGTGGTTTCCCGAATTGATCGTTCGCGAAGGTCACGGACAGCCGTTTCGACGACGCCTCCGATTTCACCTCCGGTCTATTCTCGATTTTGGGTCGCTCAGCCAGTTCCAGCGAAATTCGCTCGAGCAAATCGCCGTCCGCGGCACGCATTGTTGTAACGTCTTTAACAATTCCAGTACCCGGTGCGAACCAGCGATCCATAGTCATCCGGCTGGGGGAGCTTTGCTCTCCACGAATATGGAACGTATGAAATTCACCGGCAGGCACTTCGATATCCTCTTCGCCGGTCACAGTGTACTGCTGTTGCACTTTTAAATCGCCGGCCTGACCATCAAAATCCCAGGTCGTTCCCTGGATGAGAGGCGCAGCGACCATTGTTTGTGGCGGATTAAACTTGATCAGTTCGCCATCCAGATTAATTCGCGCCCAACAAGTTATTCCATGTTCGTCGACGGTAACAAGATCTGTATTCGTGATCGAACCAGCCCGGTGCATTTCGAACTTGAGAAGCTCTTTCCCGTCAACGCCCTCCATTCCATCGAGGCGGTAGAGTACAAGCAGCCGCACCCTCCCATCAGCGTCCGGTTTCAAATTCGAAAGAGTAAGGCCTTTTCCAAGCTCTTCAGTCATGCTGTATCGCCATGTCGTCCCGGGATTAGTGGGAACGAGCGGAGCAGCCAATGCCGAGGCAGACAAAAGAAGCAGGCCAAGAACCAAAATCCATGGCGGCGCGCCCTCGCCACGACGAGCAGGCTGTGGTCGCGCCATAGCAATCCCACGCAATCTGTGTAGTCTGCGAACGATCATGTTTCGGAAATATTGCACACCGATTTCGATCCTCGTCCTCGTTTTTTCTTTGGGCCTCGTTCCGCTTGTCGCGGAGACGGCAAGATCCGACCGGCATGTGGTGGTTGTTGTTTGGGACGGAATGCGTCCTGACTTTGTCAACGAAGAGATAACTCCTACACTTTGGAAGCTTGCTCGCGAAGGAGTCACTTTTCGGAATCATCATCCAGTTTATCCCAGTGCGACGATGGTAAATGGAACAGCAATAGTAACCGGTGATTACCCCGGCAAGAATGGCATCATCGCAAATTATGAGTACCGCCCGGAAATTGATCGCCGGCGATCAGTTAATGTCGAAAATCCCGCCGTTGTAAGCAACGGAGATGAACTTTCCGGCGGCAAATACATTTCCGTTCCAACGATCGCCGAGCTGGTTCAACGGGCAGGTGGGCGAACGGCGATCGCCGCCGCAAAGACTGTCGGTCTTTTGCTGGATCGACACGCAGGTATAGCGCCTCCGAAAAACTGTGTCACACTTTTCGCAGGCACGTCACTCCCACGCGATGCAATTACTCCCATTGTTGCCGCGCTTGGCCCATTCCCAACGGTGCGCTTACAACACGATGCGTGGACGACGAAAGCGGTAACAGACTTCCTTTGGAAAAATGGCGTGCCGCCTTTGTCAGTGATTTGGCTGGGCGAGCCCGACCTGACGGAGCACGAATCTGCGCCAGGCGCACCACCGGCGCTCGCTGCAATCAAATCGTCGGATGAAAATCTCTCTGCTATTCTTTCGGCATTAGACCGGCAGGCCGAACGTGAAACAACAGATCTGTTTGTCGTTTCCGATCACGGATTCTCGACGATCAAGCGCTCGATCGATTTACGAAAAATCCTGAGCGATGCCGGTTTCGTTGCGAAGACTGAATTTGATGATCAGTCGAAACCCGGAGACATCATGCTCGTTGGGAATGGTGGCAGTGTTCTTTTTTATGTGGTCGGACACGACCCGATCGTGACGCGCCGTCTTGTCGAGTTTTTGCAGCAATCGGATTTTGCGGGAGTCATTTTTACCAAACAGGGTTTGGCAGGAACTTTTAATTTGAATGATGCCAAAATCGAGAACCCGCATGCGCCGGACGTTGTCATGGCTTTCCGCTGGAACGATTCGAAAAATCAGTTCGGCACTCCGGGAATGATCGACGCTGATTGGCAACGCAAAGCAGGGGAAGGAACTCACGCCACGCTCAGCCGATTCGACATGCATAATACCCTGATTGCGGCGGGCCCGGATTTTCACCGCGGTCAAACGGACGAGCTGTCCACGGGCAATGTCGATCTTGCGCCGACAATTTTGCACATTCTTGGAATCAAAGCGCCGCAAGAAATGGACGGCAGAGTTTTGTCCGAAGCAATGGCTGGCGGCAATCAAATCCCGGCTGCGGGAAAAATGGAAACGAAGACAATCGAAGCTAAAAAAGATTTCCCGGCGGGGAGCTGGCGACAATCGCTTCGCATTTCGCGCATTGGTACCACAATTTATCTCGACGAAGGCAATGGCTCATTTGCTCCGAAAGTGGGAGGAAGCAGTGATTGACATTAAAAATCTCGAAAGCTAGCCTCGCAATCGTGCTTCGCCATCTAGGCCGGATCGTCACGATCCTCGCCCTTTGCTGCGCGATCGGCTTGCAATGGATCGCGCTCCAATCGCTGGCGTGGACAACGATGCTCATCGATTACTCGAAACGCGCGCCGCTATGCCGGGCGATTTCTCAAACTTTCGACGGCGCGCATCCGTGTTCGCTTTGTCACGTTGTCAGCAATGGAAAAAATTCCGAGAAGAAGCAGGATTTGCGGTCGGCCGCGCCGAAAATCGACATGATTTGTGCGTCTCTCCCTACCAGTATTGTGCGACCGTTCGTCCCTTTTGAATACGCAGCAGGTGATTCCTTCTCGTTTGAATTCGGACATTCGCCGCCCGTTCCGCCGCCGCGCTCGCTCCTGAGTTAGTTCGCGCTTGAGTCAGCTGCGCCGTGCGAGTGCACGGATTGGCAGCTCCCCCTTTCGCAACTCGGGAATCGTCACGCCTTGGGCGGACGCTTTCTCATCACACTGGAGGAATATTCATGAAACATTTACTCTTGGTTTTCTGGCTCGTTTGTGCGCTATGCGAGTTCTGCGCGACCAGACAGACGTACGGCCATGGCTTCGCGGGCGCACGATTTTTCCCGGCGACGCTTTCAACCGATGATCCTTTTGTTGCCGATGAACTTTCGCTTCCAACTGTCAGCACGATTAGAGCACCGGATGACGGCGGTACGCGCCAGACCGATATTTCGGTCGATATCGCGAAACGCATCACACCGCAGTTTGGGATCGAAATCGGCGAGACTTTGACCGCGCTGAATCCACACGAAGGACGCGCCGCGAATGGCTTCGGCAATCTGGAGTTGGCTGGCAAATACCAATTCCTGAAGAATGACGCGCACGAAACGATCGCCTCGTTAGGCTTTGGCGTCGAAGTTGGTGGCACCGGTTCCAGCTCGATTGGAGCGGACTCATTCAGTACCTGGTCGCCGGGAGTTTTTTTCGGCAAAGGCTTTGGCGATTTGCCCGAGGACTTGCGGTTCTTGAAGCCGCTCGCTCTTACAGGACAGGTCGGCATTGCGATTCCCACCAGCGCCAGCACGCGCAGTGTCACGGTGGACGACCGGACCGGCGAAACTGACATTGAGATCGAGCGACACCCTGACGCGCTGGAGTGGGGCTTTGCGCTGGAGTACAGCGTGATTTATCTGCAGTCGCAAGTGCAGGACATGCACTTGCCAGCGCCTATTGATCGGTTGATTCCGCTCGTGGAATTTGCACTGGAAACTCCGCTAAACCGGGGCGAGCAAGGACAAACGACGGGCACGATCAATCCGGGCGTTATCTGGGCGGGAAAATATTTTCAGGTTGGTGCGGAGGCAGTTATCCCGATCAACGAACGCACGGGAAATAACGTCGGTGTGATCGCGCAACTGCATTTCTTTCTGGATGACCTTTTTCCACACAGCATCGGCCGCCCACTTTTCGGAGAAAAAAAATGAAGGGCACGACCGTGAGTTTGTTCCTGATTATTTTGGCTGGTACGGCACACGTTGAAGCGCACGCCTTTCTCAAGGACGCAGAGCCCAGCGTAGGTAGCACGGTCCAGGCACCGCCTAACGAAGTGCAAATCCGATTTACGGAGAACATCGAAGCAGCCTTCAGCAGCATCCAGGTCTTCGATGGATCCGGGAAGGAAGTGGACAACCGCGATGTGCACCTGGATCGCTCGGATCGGGCGTTGCTGCACGTATCCTTGCCGCGCCTCGGACCGGGGACCTATAAAGTCGTCTGGCGCGTGGTTTCTGTCGATACCCATGTAACCAACGGAAACTTCACGTTCCGCGTAGCTCGTTAGGCACTCTTGCGTAAAGAAACTTAATGCTCATCGCGCTGCTCATCATCGCTCGCGCCACGCACATCGGCGCGACAATCCTGCTGGCGGGAACGTTTATGTTCAAGCTAATCACCATTGGCCCGGCAGCCGGGAGCGACGATTTCCACGACCTGAAGCTGTGTTTGTTCCGCATGGTCCGATGGAGTCTTGTGGCGGCTTTCCTGTCCGGTCTGCTTTGGTTCTGGCTGGAAGTCGCGAACATGAGTGGATTGCCACCTATGCGGGCTTTGTTCACGACAGCTTGGCAGATGGTTTTGTTTGAGACGAATTTCGGGCGCGTCTGGCAGCTTCGCCTTGGCTTGATCGCTTTGGCCTTTGCATTCGTCGCGCTCGGCTTGACGCAAGTCCGAGCGCGACACGCGCTTCTCATGATTATGTTTTTGATCAGCATTGTTTTACTCGTCTCGCTCGCTTGGATCAGCCACGCTGCAGCTGCCACAGTGCAACCGCTCGGTCTTTTAGGGGATGCAATCCATCTTTGTGCCGCGAGTGTCTGGATTGGAGGACTTCTGCCGCTGGCAATTTTTCTGACGCGCACCCATGCATCGTTGTCGTTGGGCGAACGGCTTCTTCGAGTACTCCGCCGCTTTTCCACGCTCAGCCTGACTTGCGTAGGCGTCCTTATCGTTAGCGGCATTTCCAACTCCTGGTTGCTGGTGGGTTCGATCCACGCGCTCCTCACGACGCGTTACGGCTGGCTATTGCTTGCCAAGCTTGCGGCATTCGGTGTTCTCGTCGGCTTGGGCGCCCGGAATCGGTTCGTTATCAAGACAAAGCTGACCAGAGCTTCAGGAGACTCAGGTTTACTGGCTCAGATGCGTCGCAATGTGATCTTTGAAACCTGCCTCGGCCTGGCAGTGGTGGCGATCGTCGCGTGTTTAGGCGTCACGCCCCCGGCGGGGCATCCGTGACTCATCGGCGGTTGCAACCGCGGTTGAAATGGCCGCGTCTATGACCAGGTGATCAACCGCAGTTCGTGCGTTTGCATCAAACAGGGATGCGTGGGCACGACGCGCACGCTAAAGCCGTACGTACCGCTTTCAGACGCGGGGACTGCTCCCTGGTAAATGTAATTGCCATCTCCATCCGTCCGGCCCGTTTGATTGAGAACGCTCGACAAAGGATTACGAATGTCGCCGTTATCAATTTCGCCATGGTAGGCTTCCACTCGCACATGTTGTGGATCGACCGTGCCCAGATGAACTCGCGCCGTGATTTGCAGGGATTCGCCGACCAAAATGCTTTGCCGATCTTTATTGCCTATTTGAACATCCGAAATCTTCACCGCCGCCCAATCCTTGCGTATTTGCGTTTTCCATTGGCTTAGATGGGTGGCAGCGCCGCAGCCGTCGCGGGAAAAATTCTCGTACGATTTCGCGGCCGGAACATAAAGTTGCTCGGTGTATTCCTTCACCATCCGCTGTGTGTTGAAGACAGGCGTGACACTGCGGATTGATTCGCGCATCAATTGCAGCCAGGCGAGAGGAAGTTTGCCGTCTGGTTTCGCGTAATAGAGAGGAACGATTTGGTTTTCCAGTAGTTGATAAAGACTGCTCGCGTCCACTTCATTTTGAAATTCCGTGGTGCCATTATCGATCTCCGCGCCAATGGCCCAGCCATTGCTGCCATTGTACCCTTCGCGCCACCAACCATCGAGGACACTCAGGTTGATTCCGCCATTTGGGGCAGCCTTCATTCCGCTGGTTCCGCTCGCCTCCAGGGGACGCAATGGATGGTTCAGCCAAAGATCGACACCCTGCACCAGGCGTCGCGCGATGTAGCTGTCGTAGTCCTCCAGAAAGACAATGCGATTTTCCAGGCCAGCTTCGTGGCTAAGTCTGTAAACTTCCTGGATTAGCGCCTTGCCTGCTTCGTCGCGTGGGTGCGCTTTGCCTGCGAAAATGAATTGCACAGGCCGAGTGGTATCATTCACCAATCGCTTTAATCGTTCCTTATCGCTGAACAAAAGCGTACCGCGCTTGTAAGT
>Ga0070698_100008104_pt1 | contig 11360 bp, 10 predicted proteins | sample KBSK1502metaG_FD_65477 | JGI IMG/M metagenome (GOLD analysis project Ga0070698, IMG submission 65477) | Corn, switchgrass and miscanthus rhizosphere microbial communities from Kellogg Biological Station, Michigan, USA - KBS K1-50-2 metaG | ecosystem: Host-associated > Plants > Roots >...
AGGTTTGCGGCCTTCGATCAGCGTTCCCATAAGATCGACAGTCACCGGCCGGCCTCGGGAACAGATGAAAGCCGGGAAATCTGGTGGAGTTGCTCGCGCAGGTCAACAATTCTTTCTGTAAATTGGATATTAATAATAACGACCATATTCACTAGAGCGCCCGCCACCATGAAGGAGGGTCTGGGGAAATCGGACTAAAATAGTTGTCCTGTGTGCCTTGCGCGCACATCAGCTATTTCTGAGCGGGAAATATCTTGAGATGTCTCGACTTCGCTCGACATGACAAAATGAGGCTGGCTGGCCGGCCAAACTTGTCACTGGTCACTTGTCACTCGTCACGTCTTTAGTCTTGTCACTCGTCAGTTGTCACTTTTCACTCCTGCTCGATGGAGCGGCCGTCGATCTGGGTCATCATTGTCGTGTTGTTGCTTGGGGTTCTGTTCCTGCGCGAGCCGCGTTTCCAGCGTTTCGAAGAGATTTTTTTGCGCTGGCTGCTTCGACATTCGCAACCCGTGGCGAAATCGGTCCCAATCAGCATCATCGAAACAGGACGCGAAAACCCGCCTGCGCCGCTCGACGTCGCGTTGCTTTTGCAAGGCATTCTCGAACTTAAACCGACCGTCATTGCGATCGAACCTGTTTTGCAATGGGGCGCGCGGAGCAAAGATCAGGAGCAAATTTTTATCGATCAAGCGATGCGAGTTCCAAAGCTGGTGCTTGGCGCGGAGCTAACCCCTACTCCAGATCCGGACGCTCCGGTCGTTGAAATTCCCGGCTTCCCTCGAGTTACCGGTCGCCGCGGAGATCTTCCGGCTTTTTCCGGGATCGAGCATCAGCCTGGCGAAGATGTTCGGATTCTTTCCACGCTTGGGTTCATTAATCTGCCTGAAGAAAGCGCGGACGATCTTCACGTGCCGTTATTGTTTCAATATCGCGGTGAGGTGATTCCAGCGTTTGCGCTTCAAGCCGCGCTTCTCTGGATGCGAATTACACCGGACGAGGTAAAGATCGACATCGGCACGGCGATCACGCTTCCAAACGGAACCAAAATTCCGATCCGATCCGACGGCGCGCTCTTAATCAATCCACGGGTGGTGAATCGCGCACGCCACGTCACTATGAATGAACTTTTGCTTGCGGCCCAACAACACGAAAGCGGCGCCGCGACCGCGATTCGAATTGAAGACATCCGGACCCAGCTGGTGTTGGCGCGGCCGGCGACGAATGCTCCGGATGTTTTCGCGGCCGCGATTGGCGCGATCCAAACCAATTCATTCGTCCAGCGCGTCAGCTGGATTTTCGATTGCGTCATGGTCGTGGTCGCCGCCGCCTTGAGTGGCGCGCTTCGACGATTCTCCCGCATCGATCTGATCATCGGCGCGATCGCGTTTTCGGCTGCGTATTGTTTGATTGCGCTCGGGATCATTTCGCGTTTTTCAATCTGGATCCCGGCCTGGCTCCCACTCGGGGCGGCGTGGATTTCGGTCTTGTTCGCGATCGTTCTTCCGAAACCAAAAGCTTCCGCCCGCACCGTCGCGATTGCGCCGCCGCCTCCAGCGCCCTAACGAGTCTTAACAGCATCTTAGAGTTTTAGCCCACGAAACACGCGAATGACACGAATGAAAAAGTGCAGATGGTCGAATCAAGCGCGGCTGCTCTGCTTCAAACCCTTTCGCGTTTATTCGCGTGTTTAGCGGGTAACAGAAACCTCTGTGACGATGGCCGCGAATACAATCGAAGAACGGATTAATCGCCTACATTCCACGGGCATCATCGACATGCATTTCGATTTGCCAATGGATTTATACGAAAAGCGGACTCGACCAAATGTCCTGGCCACAGAGTTTCTATCGGAGTTCGAAGCCGGCGGCATCGGTTTGATCGGCGCAGCGATTTACATTGAAGATCGGTATTTGCCAGACCGTGGACTGCAGGTAGCGCTTGATCAGGTCGCGCGGCTTTACACTGAAGCCCACCAATCGAAGCGCTGCGTCGTTTGTCGCACGCATGCAGAGATTTGGCGCGCACTCGATTCCAAAAAGATCGGCTTTCTCATAACCATGGAAGGTGTCGAGCCGATCGGGGACGATTTGGATTTGCTCCGCGCATTTTGTGAACTTGGTGTCCGGGTAATCGGACTAACGCACGCGCGCACGAACGCCGCCGGTCACGGTGGCATTTTTGCCGCCAAGGGCTCGTCGCCGGAAGGACTAACACCATTTGGTCGCGGTTTTGTCCGCGAATGCGAAAAGCTCGGCATCATTGTCGATCTTGCCCACATCAATCCGGCCGGTTTTAAAGAGATTGTCGATCTGACAACGAAGCCACTCATTGTTTCGCACACGAACTCCAGAAAATTTTACGATGTTGAGCGCAACATCAGCGATGAACAGATCAAGATGATCGGCGAACGCAGCGGCGTGATCGGGATTAATTCAGTCCTGGTCAGTCCCGAGCAAAAGGGGAGCACGCTGGATTGTTATGTCGATCATATCGAGCATGTCGCGAGTCTGATCGGGATCGATTGCGTCGGGATTGGGTTCGATTTCTTCGAATTCATTTACCGGCAATGGCCGGAATCGAAAAAGAAATGGATGGCCGAAAAATTAACGACGCCGCATTTTATTCCTGACCTCGCCAATCACTCGCATGCTCGCAATCTGACCCGGAGGTTGATCGAGCGCGGCTTTAGCGATGAGGACATCTCAAAAATCCTTCGCGGCAATTGGATACGGATTCTTGAGGAAATTTTGTAAGGCCTCTATGCAGGTGGAACGCGTTGTCCTCAACGCGTTGTTAAAATAATGCGCCTTCGGCGCCAAATTATCATCGTCTTCGGAGAAGCCGATCCACCTACACAATCGCCAACGCCGGGAATTTTCGGCCAAGAACAATCTCGCTCGGCGCTTTCAACCATCGGTCGAGCACTGTTCCGTAGACGCTGCGAAAGTCGGTGTTGAATTTCAAATCGCCGTGATCGAGATCGGTCAGGCTCGGGTATTTGCCGCACAAACCGGCTTTCACAGCGCCGCCGAGCACAAACATCGGCGCGGCCGCGCCATGATCGGTTCCGCCGTTGGCGTTTTCCTGAACCCGCCGGCCAAATTCGCTGAACGTCATTAACAGGACGCGCTCAAAATTTCCCTGCTGTTTGAGATCAGACACAAATGCAGCCACCGCATCGTTGAATTCCGTCATCAGGCGTTGGTGGGCGTTGATTTGGCCGGCGTGTGTGTCGAACCCTCCCTGGCTCGCATAATAAACGCGCGTTGGCAAACCTCCGCCGATCATTCGTGCGATGATGTTCAAACTGGCGGCGAGCTGGCCCTGGGGATACGTGACCGTGGACTTTGATTTGCGCGCGATCGCCAGAATCTTGTCCGAGCTCAGTTGCGCATCGAGCGCGGTGCGTTGCAAAAAGTCCAATGTGCTCAAATCGCTTTTTGCTTTTCCATTGATCGCGCCAACCGATGCGCCGTCGGGTGTGGCAACAGCTTCTTCCCCGCTCGCGGTTTCGTTGAGTTGGCGAAAGAGCATTTCCTCAGCGCTCATGCGTCCGCCGTCTGGTTCGGATGGTCGAAACCGAAATTGCTCGGGGCGCGAAAACGTGACGCCAGTCGGATTTTTGGCGGCGAAGGCTTGCGGCGTTTCTTCGCCGATCGCAACTCCAACCGTCGGGTCCGCGCCCGCGCAGCAATTGTCGAAGTAACGACCGAGCCAACCTTCGCTCACGGTGCCATTGGCATCGGAAGCGGTCTGCCAGATTTCGGTGGACCGAAAATGCGAACGGTTCGGGTTCGGATAGCCTACCCCCTGCACAATCGCGACGTGACCTTCGTCATAGAGCGATTTCAAACCGGCGAGTTTCGGATTGAGGCCAACGTAATTGTCGATCTTAAGAATCTGATCGGCGGGCAGAGATAATTGGGGACGCGCGCGATGGTAAGTGTCATCCGCGAACGGCACGACCATGTTGAGTCCATCGTTTCCGCCTGCCATTTGCAAAACAACAAGGATCGTTCCGTCCTTGCCGGTAACAGTTTGGGTGAGCGCGTCCGCGGCGAGCGCGTCGAGCGCGAAGAAAGTTTTCTCAAGGAAAACAGGCAGCGTCCAGGTCGCGGCCGCACCAAGCATCGATGTTCGTAAAAATTTTCGGCGTGTTTGCAGAGTCGGTTTCATGATCGTTAGGCCAATTGAAATTGCGGCGTGCTCATCATCAAATGGACGAGACCGCGCATCGTTTGATCGCGCGTGTCCGGTTTTCGCGCCTCGAGGTATTGCACAAAAGTGTCCGTTTCTTTTCCGGCCGGCGGATTTTGGAAAAGCCGCGCGCTCAAACGATCGACAAGTTCGCGCGGTTTATCGCGCAGCTCGGCTGGCGCGAGTTTGCTGACGTCGATCGGCTCTCGCCGGATCTGCTCGGCCAACTGCGCCGGACGAATAAATCCCAGATCGCCGCCTTGCCGTCGCTGCGGCGCGCCGGGAGGCAGAATCGCGTCGCCGTTGATCAGATAATTCGCGAAGTTATAGCGAAACAGCAAAGTCGATGTGCTGATCCAGGTCTTGCCGCCGTCCCAGCCTTTCACGTTGGGCGGCGCAAAAAGAAGCTGTCCCATTTGTCGCATGGCATTCTGGGCAACGACTGGCGGAGGCAATGGCGCGTCGAGCAGCTTCGCCGTTTGGACGATGAACTGGACGGGGCTTTTAATTTGCGTGCGCATCGCGCGCTCTGAATAAAATTCGGCGGAACTAAACAACTCTCGCAGCACGGGACGCATTTCGTAGTTGTGTGCTTGAAGACCGGCCGCGACAAGATCGACAATCGATTTTGACGGTTCGTCCTCGACAAAAAAGCGCCAAAGCTTTCGGCCGATGAACTGGGCGCAGGCCGGTTTCTTGACCAAAATATCGATGATCTCATCACCGTTGAGCGGACCGCTGTGGTCCATGAAATTTTTTGGGCCGCGGTCCTGCTGAAATGGCGCAAACCGAAATTGCTGCGTGGTCATGTCGATCCGGTAACCCGTGAACGCACGCGCCGATTCGCGAATGTCTTGTTCACTATAATTGCCGATGCCGACCGTGAAGAGTTCCATTAGCTCGCGCGCCCAATTTTCATTGGGGTGCTCTTTCCGGCTCTGCTGCAGATCGAGATAGATCATCATAGCCGGATCGCGGGACATTTTTTTCACCAGAGTGGCGAAATTTCCGAAAGCGTTTCGACGCAAAGTATCGTTTTGCAGCCACATCCAATAAGCGTCCCTGACTTTCTGAACACTGGTCGCGAAGTGTCCGTGCCAGAACAGCGTCATCTTTTCCAGTAACGGCGCAGGTCCTTTCGCCATCCGCTCGAGCCACCATCTTCGAAGATCGATAATATCTTCGCCTTCCATCATCCGGACTTGACGCGCCTTCTCTTGGAAATTTTCGCCGCGTTCTTTGGTGGCCGTAATTTCCATCCGCGTCGCTTGAACGTTGCGCGGATGCGCCCACATGGGGGCCGGTATGTCTGCGGAGTTGGCGCGTGGGTCAAGGAGATCCCCCACAGCGGCCGCGAGACCTTTTTTTCGGGTCGCTTCAATCTCGGCCGGCGTGCCACCGAATGCGGCGCGATTCAAGAGGTGGGTCGCTGTCGCTTCGTTCCATTTCGCAGTGGGCAACGGCGTCAGCATATTCATGAAACCAGCTTCTCAGACGACAGTTGCGCGTTCATGCCTTGCGTCTTCCATTCTCTTTCTCTAGACCGGTTGACCAATCTTCTGGTTACATGAAACCGACGAGCAGGAGGAAAAGGGTCTTTGAAATTCATTAATCTGACGCGCCGGACCGAGATTGGCGCTAACTCGTACTGTCTAGAGACTGGCGGTCTGCGCTTCGTGCTCGACTCCGGGATGCATCCAAAATTCGAAGGGGAGGAAGCGTTGCCGAATTGGAAGGCGCTTGGAGACCGTCAACTCGACGCGATCATTGTTTCGCATTCACATCAGGACCATATCGGGACGTTGCCGGTCTTGATGCGGCGGCAACCGCAGGCGCGCGTGTTCATGACCGAACCGACGATGGAAATCGGCAGCGTGTTGCTGCACAACTCAGTCAACGTGATGACGCGTCAACGCGAAGAGCTCCGTCCGGCAGCTGCCGGATTATATCCGCTTTTCACGCATCGCGAAACCGACCGCGCGGCGGACCGCTGGCAATCGTGCGCATTGCGGCAGGCCTACACGCTTTCGGGCGAGCGAGCACCGAATCCGGACGGTGAAGGAGCTACGTTCGAATTTTTCGACGCCGGGCATGTGCTCGGTTCAACTGGAATTCTTATTCGCGCTGAAGGGCGCACGTTGTTTTACACCGGCGACGTCAATTTTGATGATCAAACGATCGCGCAGGCGGCGGTTTTTCCCGAGGAGAAGATCGACATCCTCGTTATGGAATGCACCCGCGGCGATACGCCGGTGCCGGCGACCTGGTCGCGCGCGGGCGAAGAGCAACGGCTCGGGCAATCGATTGAGAACGCGTTCGCGCGCGGAGGTTGCGTCCTGATTCCCGTTTTCGCGCTCGGAAAAACGCAAGAGGCGTTGGCGATGCTTTACAAATTGCGCCGGGAAAAAATTCTCGACTTCCCGATCTACATCGGCGGACTCAGCTCAAAGATCAGCGACATTTACGATCGGCGCGCGCAAATGGGACGGCGTCAATTGCCGCGCCTGCAATTGCTCGACGAATTGCGCCCGTTTGTTTTAAACGCCGAGACGATTCACGACGCACGGACACGCGCCGGTCGCGTTTACGCGCTTTCCAGTGGGATGATGACGCCGAAAACCCTCTCCAACATTTTCGCGCAAAGAATCGTCGATCAACCGCGGCATTCCATTTTCTTCGTCGGTTACGCCGATCCGGAATCGCCCGCCGGGATTTTGCGAAACGCGCTGCCAAACGAACAGGTGACAATCGATCCGGACGAAGCCCCGCAACCGGTGCGCTGTCACCTCGAACAATTTCAGTTCAGCGCGCACGCGTCCCGCGAATCGCTCATTGCATTCGCGGAACGGCTGGCGCCGAAAAAAGTTTTGCTCGTCCACGGCGATCCGCCGGCGGTGGAGTGGATGCGCGCGGGGCTCGCATTCGATTTACCGAACTCAGAAATCATCGTCCCGACGCCCGGCGTCGAGATTGAGCTGTAGATGGATCGCGTTGTCCCAACGCGATGTTATTTTGGCGGCAGAGCCGCATTTTTATATCAACGCATTCGGAGAATGCGTTCCACTTGATGAAAATCGTTTCCTGGAACATCAATTCGCTCCGCAAACGTCAGGATCGATTGTTCGCGTGGCTGGAAAATACCGCGCCCGATATTGTGTGTTTGCAGGAAACGAAATGCCCCGACGAACAATTCCCGGCGCTGGCATTGCAATCCGCCGGTTACGACTCCGCATATCACGGCGAGAAATCTTACAACGGCGTCGCGATCCTTTCGAAATCGAAACTGACAGAGGTTCGGGCGTCGCTTTGTGATGAAGTGGTCGATCCTCAAGCGCGTGTGATTTCGGGAGCGATCGGAAATTTGCGCGTCTATTCCGTTTACGCGCCGAACGGGCAGGCAGTGGGTTCGCCGGCTTACAAATATAAATTGGACTGGTACGCGCGACTGCGCGAATGCCTGGCCAAAGAAAAAGATGGCGGACTTGCGGTTTGCGGCGATTTCAATGTCGCGCCGGAGGATGTCGATGTTCACGATCCACAACTTTGGCGGGGCGCGATCATGTGCTCCGACGGTGAGCGTGCTGCGTTTCAGCAACTTTGCGAAATCGGTTTGCGGGACACACTGCGACTTCACCCGCAGGAGCCGGGGGTCTTTACCTGGTGGGATTATCGGATGCTTGCGTTTCCGAAAAATCGCGGGCTGCGAATCGATGCGGTATTGGCGAGCGAAGGGCTCGCCAAAAAATGTACGGCATCGGGAGTGGATCGCGAAATGCGCAAAGGTAAAGATCCTTCCGATCACGCGCCGATTTGGGCAGAGTTTAAGTGAGGTGGATGTTAAAAATGGCGGCGAAGCCGCAAAACTAATAGCATCGCTCGACGGAGCGGCCGATCCACCTGCGCGCTCAAAATTCAGTTATGCAAATACGCGCTTCTAATCCGCGCCCGAAGCCAGTGATAATTTGGGACGGTGACTGCCATTTCTGCCGGCGTTGGATTGAACGCTGGCGCGAAATCACGCGCGGGGCAGTCGATTATGCGGCATCCCAGGACAGCGCAGAACGATTTCCAGAAATTCCGCGCGAACAATTCGAGCGCTCTGTGATTTATATCGAGACCGACGGCAGCGTTTTTTCCGGAGCAGAAGCTGTCTTTCGATCGTTACAATGTCGATCTTCGAAAAAGTGGCTGGCCTGGAGTTATTACCACGTTCCAGGTTTCGCGCCGGTCTCGGAAAGCCTTTACAAAATCATTTCGTGTAATCGTGGGTTTGCTTCCGCGATCACGCGACTTCTCTGGGGCGATGACGTGCGCCCGCCGACTTATTTTATCGCGCGCCGATGGTTTTTGCGCGCGGTAGGTTTGATTTTCCTGATCGCCTTCGTTTCTCTCTGGGTCCAGATTGACGGACTCATTGGGTCGAATGGAATCACGCCGGTCCGCGAGTTTCTCCCGGCAGCCCGTGCTCAACTCGGCGACGGTGCGTTGTCGGTTTTACCGACACTGTGCTGGCTCAATTCGAGCGATGTGGTCCTCCATTTTCTATGTGGGGGCGGAGTCGCACTTTCGCTGCTTCTGATTATCGGAGTCGCGCCCGCGCTCTCATTGATTGGTCTCGTTGTTTTTTATTTGTCGCTGACGATTGCCGGACAAACGTTCCTCAGTTTTCAGTGGGACATTCTCCTCATCGAGACCGGCTTCCTGTCGATCTTTCTCGCGCCATGGCGGCTTTCTGTAGCGGCAGCCGGCTCGGCTGCAAAACATCCCACAGGCGAGACGCGTGCCTCCACAGCTGATCCGCCCATTTCCCGGGCCGCGATTTTTCTGCTCAAGCTCCTGCTTTTCAAACTCATGATCATGTCAGGGGTCGTGAAACTGACCAGCGGCGACGATTCATGGTGGGACCTGACCGCGCTCGATTATCACTACTGGTCGCAACCGCTGCCGACCGTGATCGGTTGGTGGGCCGATCAAAGTCCCGAATGGTTCAAGAAATTTTCGGTCGCGTTCTGTCTCGTTGTCGAAATCATCGTGCCATTTTTCATTTGGGCCCCGCGCCGGTTGCGATTGCTTGCCTGTGGGCTTCTCGTCTTCCTCCAGATCGTGATCGCGGCGACGGGTAACTATTGCTTCTTCAATTTGCTGACCATCGCGTTGTGTTTATTGCTGATTGATGATTCAATCTGGCACCGACGGCGCGGCGCCCTCCAAGCAGATGGAGGGACACGCGCCGTCGTGTCCAATTTTGCGGATCGATTGTCGATCTACGCGGCGGCAATTGTCATTGTTTTCACTTTGCCGCTTAATGCGCGGCTGATTTACGGCGCGTTCGCACCGGAAGCGGAGTGGTCGCCATTGCTTGGCCGGATTTATGCGCGAGCGGAATCATTCCGAATCGTAAACGGCTACGGCCTTTTTCGTGTGATGACGAAAGATCGGCGCGAGATTGTGATCGAAGGCAGCGCTGACGGAATCGATTGGAAGCCTTACGAGTTTAAATGGAAGCCGGGCGACGTAATGCGCCCGCCGGGTTGGTGCGCGCCGCATCAGCCGCGGCTTGATTGGCAAATGTGGTTCGCCGCGCTCGGCTCGTATCGCCAGAATTCGTGGTTTGTTCAGACGGTGATTTGCCTGTTGCATGGCAAAGGCGAAGTCACGGCGCTTTTCGAACGGAACCCGTTTCCGCAAACTCCGCCGCGCTACGTTCGCGCGACGCTTTACCGCTACCGTTTTACGACAGCAAGGGAACATCGCGAAACCGGCGCGTCGTGGAAACGTCAGGAGCTAGGCGAATATCTGCCGAGCGTTTCGCTCGAAGACGTCCAGTAAGATCGACATCAGTTGTAGCCATGTCGCTGTGCGACGTTCACCGCCCGCAGCGCGGTGGCTACACGCTCAGTTGAGGGACGCCGCGTCGCGGATATATTTCGCGGCGATGCCGAAAGAAGAACAGATCGTGATGGAAGGAACCGTGACCCAGGTTTTGCCGGGAACGATGTTCCGGGTTGATCTCGCCGGTCAGCGCAATGTCCTCGCCCATATCTCCGGCAAAATGCGAAAGCATTTCATCCGTATCGTTCCGGGAGACAAGGTCTCGGTGGAGCTTTCGCCTTACGATCTGACCAAGGCGCGCATCATCTTCCGCGAGCAGTAATCGAAAGATCGATCCGCCTCCGCCAAGGCTACGGCGTGACAAGCAACCATAAGATCGACAACGGGTCCGCGATTTGCTCAAGATCGCAAGCGCGCGGATAGTTCCGGTAACGAAATTTAAATGGAGAACACCATGGCTGAAGAAAACAAATCACATCGAGCGTCCGCCGCTGCGGATGCGCAGGACAAATTCGAGAGCAGCAAAATGCACGCACGCAAAGCGGCCGAGGATCTACGAGACGCGGCCGGTGCCGTTGCCGGCGAATATCGCGGCAAAGCCGAGCAAGCCTGGAACGACGCCCGCGGGAAAGCAGAGCAAGCCTGGACGGACGCGCGTGGCAAAGCCGAGCAGGCCTTCGGCGATGCCCGGACGCGCGCGCGGACGTTTCAAGACGACGCAGAAGAATACGTCCGCGAAAATCCAACCAAGGCAATTTTTACCGCGCTCGGCGTGGGATTTGTTCTTGGACTGATCTTCCGTCGCTGATCGCGATTTGTTGAATGGCTGGCGAAAATTCGCCGACGAGAAGTCGAACGCGCCAGACCGGTTTCATCGGCAGTTTGGTCGCGCTCGCGAGCGCGCTTGCGGATTTTTTCGAGAGTCGCGCCGCACTTTTTGCGACGGAATCAAAAGCGGCGCTCGTTCAATTTGTTTTGGTCGCGCTTTGCCTGGTCGCGGCACTTCTGTTTTTCGCGTTCGGATACATTTTTCTCCTCGCGACCTCGGTTGTCGCTGTCGCGCACCTGGCAAAAGTCTCATGGCTGTGGACGGCATTGGCTGCGGCCGGGCTGCACATTTTGATCGCCCTTATTTTTCTGCTAATCGCTCGCAGTGGAATTAAGCGCCCGCTCTTTCGCGAGACCACAGCCGAACTTAAAAAGGACCGTGAATGGCTAAAAAATCTGGAAACAACAAGTCAGAGGCGGAACTGAAAGAGGAGATCGCGCGATCGCGCGGAGATCTCGCGCTCAGGCTGAACCGTGTTCGCGAGGAAGTTGATTTGCCG
>Ga0070698_100008106_pt1 | contig 11359 bp, 6 predicted proteins | sample KBSK1502metaG_FD_65477 | JGI IMG/M metagenome (GOLD analysis project Ga0070698, IMG submission 65477) | Corn, switchgrass and miscanthus rhizosphere microbial communities from Kellogg Biological Station, Michigan, USA - KBS K1-50-2 metaG | ecosystem: Host-associated > Plants > Roots >...
CTACTTCCTGCCCCGGGTGGGCCGCGAGGCCGTCGGTTACGTCGCCAACGCCTTCCTGTGCCTGGCGGCGGCGGGGCTCGCCAGCCTGGCGCTGCTCTGGGCGGGGGCGGCGGCGCTGGCCCGCGGGCTGGGCAATCCCGACCTCGCCGCGCACCTCCCGCTTCTCGGCCTGTTCCTCCTGCTGATGCTGCCCTCGGCCGTGCTCGAGATCGTCATGATCTCCCGGCGGCGCTACGCGCACGGCGCCGTTTCGTACGGCGTCTCGGACATCCTGCGCGTGCTCGCGCTGGTGGCGCCGGCGCTCGTGTGGCGCCGGCTCGAGTGGCTGCTGCTCGGCGCCGTCGCCTTCGCGGCGGCGCGGTTGTGCGCAACGGTCGTCTATCTCTGGCGCGAGCTCGGCGGCTTCCGCCCCGAGCCGGCCCTCTCGCGCGTGCAGCTCGCCTACGCGCTGCCCTTCGCGCTGACGGTGTTGGTGGAGACGGTGCAGCTCAACTACCACCAGTATGCCGTGTCGCACCGGTTCGACGCCGCCACCTTCGCCGTCTATTCCGTCGGCTGTTTCCAGATCCCGCTCCTCGAGCTGGTCGCCAGCCCGCTCGCCAACGTGATGATGGTCCGCATGGCGGAGCGGCTGCGGGACGGCCAGGGCGAGGAAGCGATGGAGATCTGGACCCGCACCACCCGCACGCTGGCCCTGGTGTTCTTTCCCGTGCTCGCGCTCCTGCTGGTGACCGCCCGCGACTTCATCGTCTTCCTGTTCACCGACAGGTACGCGGCCAGCGTCCCGATCTTCATGGTCTGGTCGCTGGCCCTCGCCTCGTCGGTGCTGCAGACGGACGCGATCCTGCGGGTGTATGCGGCCACCCGTTTCATGCTCGTGCTCGGCCTGCTCAAGCTGCTCATGATCGCCGCGCTGATCGGCGCCTTCATGTCGGCGTTCGGCCTGCAGGGAGCCGTGCTGGTGTCGTTGACGGCGACGCTCGCGATGAAGGTCGCGGCGCTGGCGAGGATGAGGCGCCTGGCCGGCGTCAGCGTGCGGAGACTGCTGCCCTGGCGCGATCTGGCGGGCATTGCCCTCGCGGCGGCGGCCGCCGCGCTGCCGGCCCTGGTCGTGAAGGCGGCGATGGAGGGCCCGGTGATCACCCGCCTGGCGCTCACCGGCCTCGCCGGGGGCGCCGCCTACCTGGCCATCGTCTTCCATGCCGGGCTGCTCCACGAAAGCGAGAGGCAGGCCGTGAGGGGATGGCTGCAGCGCCTCACCCCCGGCCTGCTGCAGGCCGGGGAGTCCCGGAGCTAAGGTTCGAGCATGTGTGGAATCGCCGGAATGATGAGCTTCGACGGCAGGCCGGTGCGGCTCGACGAGCTGCGCCGGATGTGCGCGGCCCTCGCCCACCGGGGGCCCGACGACGAGGGTCTCTACGTGGCTCCGGGAGTCGGGATGGGCATGCGGCGGTTGAGCATCATCGACCTCGCGACCGGCCGCCAGCCCGTGCACAACGAAGACGGGACGGTGTGGGCCGTCTTCAACGGGGAGATCTACAACTTCCAGGAGCTGCGGCGGGACCTGGAGGGACGAGGCCACTCGTTCTACACCGGCACGGACACGGAGGTGATCGTCCACCTCTACGAGGAGCGGGGCGCCCGCTGCGTGGAGTCGCTGCGGGGGATGTTCGCGTTCGCGGTCTGGGACGAGCGGACCCGGAGCCTCTTGCTGGCGCGGGATCGGGTGGGAATCAAGCCCCTCTACTACGGCGAGGCCGGGGGTCGCCTGGTCTTCGCCTCGGAGCTGAAGGCGCTGTTGGAGCTGCCGGAGATCGAGCGCGCCCTCAACTGGACGGCCCTCGGCCACATGTTCACGTTCCTGACCACGCCCCGGGCCGAGAGCATCGTGCGGGGCGTTCACAAGCTCGAGCCGGCCACCGTCTTGACGGCGTCGGAGCGGGGCGTCTGCATCTCCCGCTACTGGGACCTGAAGTGGGAACCGGACTACGCGCGCCCCGAGGCGGAGCTGGCGGCGGAGCTCCGCGAGCGGCTGGAGGAGTCGGTCCGGCTGCATCTCGTCAGCGACGTACCCCTGGGCGCTTTCCTGAGCGGCGGCATCGATTCGAGCTCGGTGGTGGCGACGATGGCCCGGCTCAGCCCCCGGCCGGTCAAGACCTTCTCCATCGGGTTCGCCGAGGAGGATTACGACGAGCTGGGCTACGCGCGGCTGGTGGCCTGTGCCTTCGGCACCGAGCATCACGAGCTCGTGCTCGAGCCCGACGCGCTCTCCGTGCTCGAAGACGTCGCCTGGCACCTCGACGAGCCCTTCGGCGACCCTTCGGCGATCCCCACCTACATGGTCTCGAAGCTGGCCGCGGAGCACGTGACGGTCGTGCTCTCGGGCGACGGCGGCGACGAGCTCTTCGCCGGCTACGACCGCTACCGCGTGGAGGCGCGGGAACGGCGGAGGGACCGGCTGCCCTCCGCCCTGCGCCGGGCGCTGGGAACGCTGGCCGGCCATGCTCCCGAGGGCATGAAGGGGCGCAACTTCCTCCGGCACCTCTCGCTCGACGGCCACGCCCGCTATCTGGATGCGGCGACGTTCTTCCGGCTCGAGGAGCAGCGGCAGCTCTTTCCATCCGACGTGTTCGCCCTGGTCTCGGCGGACGACCCCTGGCGGGAAGCGCGCTCCTGGCTGGCCCGCCAGGACGGGCACTGGCTCTCTTCGCTCCAGCACCTGGACATCAACGGCTACCTCCCGCTCGACATCCTCACCAAGGTGGATCGGATGAGCATGGCCCACTCGATCGAGGCGCGCGTGCCGCTGCTGGACCACCGGCTCATGGAGTTCGCCGCCACCATCCCGGCGGAGCTGAAGCTGCACCGCGGGAACGGCAAGCACATCTTCAAGCGCGCGCTGCGTGGGCTGGTGCCGGCGCCCATCCTGGACCGGCCCAAGCGGGGCTTCGCCGTCCCGCTGGGGCGCTGGTTCCGGGGTCGGCTGGGCGAGTTCGTCCGCGAGCTGTTGCTCTCGGAGAGGGCCCGGCGGCGCGGGATCGTCGACCCCGCCTACGTCGAGAAGCTCCTGAAGCGGAACGAGGGACGGGACCTCGACTTCCAGCTCTGGATGCTGATCTCCTTCGAGCTGTGGGCGCAGCGCTTCCTGGACCAGGCCGATCGGCCCTCGCGGCCGCCGGCGCGGGAGGTCGTGCCGCTGGTCGTGGGACCCGCGGCCACGGAGGCGATGCCCGCATGAGGAGCCCGCGCCTCGCCATCGTCGCCCCCAGCCTCGACATCCTGGGCGGTCAAGGCGTCCAGGCGCACGCGCTGCTCGAAGGGCTGCGGCGCGACGGTTGGGACGCCGCCCTGGTCCCGATCGACCCGCCTTTCCCGGGCGGGCTGCGCTGGCTGCGCGGCTACCGTTACGCCCGCACTGTGCTCAACCAGGCGCTCTACCTGCCGAGCCTTCGTCGACTGCGCGATGCGGACGCGGTTCACGTCTTCTCCGCGTCCTATTGGTCGTTCCTGCTCGCTCCGGTGCCGGCGATGGCGGCCGCCCGGCGCTGGGGTAAACGCGTCGTGCTCCACTACCACAGCGGGGAGGCCGAAGACCACCTGGGCCGGTGGGGACGGCGCGTTCACCCCTGGCTGCGCCTCGCGGATGAGATCGTGGTGCCGTCCGAGTACCTGCGCGAGGTGTTCGCCCGGCACGGCTACCGCACCCGTGTCATCCCCAACGTCGTGGACACGTCCACATTCCGGTTCCGGCCCCGGCGTCCGTTGCGCCCGCGTTTCGTCTCCACCCGCAATTTCGAGGCCTATTACCGCGTGGACAACACGCTCGAGGCGTTCGCAGTCATCAAGCGCCGCCATCCCTACGCGACCCTCGCCCTGGCCGGCCACGGCAGCCTGGAAGGCCGGCTGCGGGAGCGGGCATCCCGCCTGGGCGTGTGGGACGTACGGTTCTGCGGCCGGGTGGCTCCGCGCGACATGCCGGGCCTCTACGACGAGGCCGACATCTTTCTCAACTCCTCGGTGGTGGACAACCAGCCCGTCTCGGTCCTGGAGGCCTTCGCGGCCGGGCTGCCGGTGATCTCGACCGGGACCGGCGACATCTCCCGCATGCTCCGGCATGGAGATACCGGCCTCATCGTCTCCGCGGGCGATCCGGGGGCGATGGCCGCGGCGGCCACCGAGCTGCTGGAAGATCCCGACCGGGCGCTGCAGATGGCGCACCGCGCGCGGCGGGAAGCGGAGAAGTACTCGTGGCCGGCGGTCCGGGGAGCGTGGACGGAGGCCTACCTGGCGGGCGCCTCGGCGACCCGGAGGGCGGGATGAGCGCCCGGCTCCGGCTGGTGGTCTTCACGGCGGGACCGTTGGCGCCCGTCAACCGCGTCTTCTACGAGCGGCTGGCCGGCGACCCGCAGCTCGACCTCCGCGCGATCGTCGTGGACGACTACGTCCGGCCGCGCCAGCCGCTGTGGCGACGGCTCCGCCGCGGCGTGCAGCAAGACGGATGGCGCTGGTTGTGGTTCAAGGCCGTCACCACCGGCGAAGCCCTCGTCCGGCGGTTCGCTCTCGCTCTCTTCGACCGCATGCATGCGCCGCGCGGCGAAGAGAGCTACGACGCGCTGTCGACTCGGACGGGCGCCGCCGTGCACCACGTCGCCGACATCCACGGCGAGGACAGCCTGGCCCTCATCCGCTCGCTGCGCGCCCAGCTCGGCGTCATCGTCGGGGGCCGCATCCTGCGCGACGCCGTCATCTCGATCCCCGAGTACGGCACGCTGAACATCCACAAGCGGAAGGTCCCGGACTACCGCGGGGGCGGCCCGGTCGGCTATTGGGAGGTCCTGGCGGGCGAGAAGTCGATCGGCGTCACCATCCATTACGCCACGGCGAGAGTGGACGCCGGGGACGTCGTGGCCGAGGCCACCCTCCCGATCGAAGAGTGCGACACGCTCGAGAGCCTGCGCATCAAGGCCGATCTGGCCGGTGCCCGTCTCTACCACGAGGCCATCCGCACCGTGGCCGGCGGGCGGCGGGAGGGCACGCCTCAGGACCCCCAGCAAGGCTGCACCTACAAGGCGCCCAGCGAGTTCCGAGCGTGGCAGCTGGAGAGGCGCCTGCGCCGGCAGGGGGCCCGGCGGATGCCGATGCTGAGCGGCCGCCCGGGCCGCCTCGTCCAGATGCGCGTGCTGCTGCAATACGCTTTGGTCACGCCCCTGCTCCTCTGGTGGCGCCGGCGGCTGCAAAGGCAGCGGCGCGCGCCGGTTTGCATCCTCTTTTATCACCTCGTCGCCAACCGCCCGCTGAACCACATGTGCCTCCCTCTCGAGGAGTTCGTGCGGCAGATGGAGTTCCTCTGCCGTTACTTCCCCGTGGTCTCGCTCGGGGAAGCGGCCGGCCGCATGGCCCGCGGCGAGGGCGACGAGGTTGCCGTCGCCGTCACGTTCGACGACGGATACCGCGACAACGTCTGGGCCATCGAGTACCTCCGGTATTTCCGCATTCCGGCCTGCTTCTTCGTGTCCATCGGGCATGTCCTCGACGGCAGCTCCTTCGAGCACGACCGGCGGCGGGGCTTCGACGGCGCCCTGCCCCTCCGGGAAGCGGATCTGCGGCAGCTGGCCGCCCAAGGCTTCGAGATCGGGTCGCACGGCGTTCACCACGAGGACTTCGGGACGCTGGATGCGGAGACGGCCGAGCGGGTCTTGAGCGAGAGCCGGCGGCTCATCGGGCAGGTCACGGGGTGCTTGCCGGATCACTTCTCGTTCCCGAAGGGCCAACCGGGGGCGAACATCACGTCCGAGTCGTTCGCGGCCGCGGTTCGACACTATCCCCACGTCTACTCCGCGTACGGCGGCTACAACATCCCCGGCGCCCGGAATGGACCGCACCTGCTGCGCGTGTGTGGTCCGGCGGACGTCCTCGAGCTGGCGGCGATCCTGGACGGGTACACGGGGCTGCGCCAGTGCATATCGGGCGACACGTGGGGCTTCAGGACCTCCGCCCTCGCGCCATACATGGCCAGGACCGAAGCCGGCCCTCGGGCCGCCCCCCGCCTCGGGCGACTCCTCCCACGGAACGGGCGATGAGAAACGGCCTCCTCCGGTTCTGGCTCGCGTTCGGGCTGCTCGCACCCGTCGGCGCTTTCGCCTATTCGATCGACCACGAGCTGCGCCTCCCGGTGGACTACTTCACGCTGGTGCCGCCGGCGGTGGGGCACAGCTATCTGGACCCCGCCTTCGGCACCGCCATACGGCGGATCTCCGACGCCCGCAACCAGCCCAACTCGGGCGGTACCGGGAACGTGGCCTTCATCGTCCATGAGTACTCGACCATGTCGCCCTTCAACCAGGACGACTCCCGGCTCCTGCTCGTGCACCAGAGCTACTTCGCGCTGTATGACGGGGAAGGACGCTACCAGAAGGATCTGCCGTTCGACATCTCGGCCTCCAGCGAGCCGCGCTGGTCGCGCCGGGACCCGAACCTGCTCTATTACGTCTCGGCCAACCGCCTCATGAGCTACGACGTCGCCGCCGGCCTGCGCACGGTCGTCCGCACGTTCCCCGAATACGCGAAGGTGGACGGCCGGGGCGAGTCCGACATCTGCTTCGACGGGGACCACCTCGTCCTCGTCGGCGACACCCGGGAGATCTTCGTGTACGAGCTGAGCACCGACACGAAGGGGCCGGGGCTGGACGCCACGGGCCAACCCTTCGACAGCGTCTACATCGCGCCGGGAGACCAGATCATCGTGAGCTGGTACCAGACGGGGAGCGGTCGCTACGCCGGGATGGAGCTCTACGACCGCGACATGGGCTTCCTGCGGCAACTCGCCACGGTGAACGGCCACAAGGACGTGGGTCGCGACACCGACGGACAGGCCGTGCTCTTCTGGATGAACGCGGCCGATCCCCAGGCGCCGGCCGACTGCCAGAACGGCATCGTCAAGATCCGGCTGGCGGACGCCCAGCGGACGTGCGTGCTCTCGCTGGGTTGGGGCATGGCCGGTCACGTGTCGGCTCCGGACGACGGCGGGTGGTTCTTCGTGAGCACCTATGCCCCCGGCGATCCGCTTCCCGTCGCCAGCCAGTGGCGTCCCTACACGGCGGAGGTGCTCCAGGTACGAGCGGACGGCTCGGAGGTGCGGCGGCTCGCCCACCACCGCAGCCGTCCCCTCAACGATTACTGGTACACGCCTCGGGCGGCGGTCAGCCGTGACGGGCGCCGGCTGGTCTACAGCAGCAACTACGGCCTGCCGACGATCCTCGGCTACGACCGCAACTACTCGGACGTCTATCTGGTGGACGTCGCGGCGAGCGCTCCGGCGTATCCCGGATCGTCCTCGCCGCTCAGTACGCGCTACGAGCAAGACCATCCCTCCGTGAGCTTGACCGGCGGCTGGTACCCGAACGGGTATTCGCTGCACAGCGGCGGCAGCGCCGTCCTCGCCCTGGATCCGGGCGCGCGCGCCACGTTCAGCTTCTCCGGCACGGGGGTGCGCTGGATCGGTTACTGCGACCAGTGGTCCGGCATCGGCCGCGTCTTTCTCGACGGCCGGCTCGCCTCGCTCGTCGACACCTACGCCTCCCTGCCGCAGGTACAGGCGGTCCTCTTTACCGCCGGCGGTCTGGCCCCGGGCCCCCACACGCTGGACGTCATGCCCAGCGGTACGCGGAATCCGCTCGCCGCGAACTCCTGGGTCTGGGTCGATGCGTTCGAGGTGACGGCGCGCGTGCAGGAGGACGATCCTGCCGTGAGCTACAGCGGCGCCTGGGCCCAGCTCGCGCTGCCGCTGTCCAGCGGCGGCCGGGCGATAGTGGCTGTCGACGCCGGCGCGCAGGCCAGTTTCCGCTTCTCGGGGCCGGCGGTGAGCTGGATCGGCTACCGCGACGGATCGTCTGGGATCGCGCGGGTGTTTCTCGACGGCAGCCTGCGCGCCGAGATCGACACCTATGCCCCGGTGGCCGAGATTCAGCGGGTTGTCTACACGCTCAGCGGGCTGCCGCCCGGGGAGCACGTCCTGACCCTCGAGGTCGCCGGCCGCCGGCACCCGCTTTCCCTCGGAAACGCGGTGTGGGTGGACGGCTTCGACACGCTTCCCCAATGATCGCGATGAACCTGCAGCGCCTGCGGCGCATGGACCTGGCCGAGATCGCCGGGCGCACCCGAGTGGAAGCGTTCAAGTGGTGGGACCGAGTGGCGGCGAGCGGCGCGGGGTCGAGAGCGATCGGAAGTACCGCGGAGTGCCGCCGGCGCCTCCAGGCGTTTCGCGAAGACGTCCCAAGCCGGTTCTTCGCCGGGGCGGTGGACGAGCGCGCTCCGGGGCTGCTGGCCGGCCGCATGCCGGAGCATCGCCGGGAGGTGGTCGCCCGGGCGGAGCAGTCCCTGACGGGCCGCTTCGACCTGCTCGGATATCGCGGCCTCTCCTTCGGCGTGCCCGTCGACTGGCACCTCGATCCCGTTTCGCGACGGCGCGCGCCGCTCGCGCACTGGAGCCGGCTCGACCCCCTCGACGCCGGCGCCGTGGGGGACAGCAAGGTCGTGTGGGAGCTGAACCGACATCAATGGCTGGCGGCGTTGGGTCAGGCCTACCAGGTGACGCGCGACGAGCGCTACGCGATGGCCTTCAGCACTTACGTGAGCCATTGGCTGGCCTCGAATCCCGTCGGACGGGGCCTCAACTGGTCGAGCAGCCTGGAGGTGGCGTTCCGGCTCATCGCCTGGTGCTGGGCGCTCGTCCTCTTTGCCCGTTCGCCCGCGCTGACCGCCGAGTTGTTCGCGCGGATTCGGGCCTCGATCGAGGACCACGCCCTGCACGTCGAGAGGTACCTCTCGCGGTACTTCTCCCCGAATACCCACCTGACGGGCGAGGCGCTCGGCCTCTTCTACGCGGGAACCGTGTTCGTCGACCTGGGCCGGGCCGGACAGTGGCGGGAGCGCGGCGCGCGGATCCTCGCGGACGAGATGACGCGGCAGGTGCTGTCGGATGGAGTCTATTTCGAGCAGTCGACCTGCTATCAGCGCTACACGGTCGAGATGCTCCTGCACTTCCTGATCCTGTGCGCCCGCAACGGCCGGCCGGTGCCCGAAGCCGTGCGCGACCGCGTGCAGGCGATGCTCGATTTCCTCCTGGCCGTCCGTTCTCCCCAGGGTGGCGCTCCCGCCATCGGCGACGCCGACGGGGGTTGGCTGCTGCCGCTGGTCCGGCGGGAACCCGACGACCTGCGGGGTGTCTTCGGCACGGCCGCTGCGCTGTTCGAGCGGCCCGACTACGCCTGGGCCGCCTCCGGAGCCGCGCCCGAGATCGGGTGGCTGCTGGGGACGGCGGGTCTGGCGGCCTTCGACGCTCTTCGCCCGGCGCCTCCCGCCGGTCCGGCCTCGCGCCTGTTCGCGGAGGGCGGATACGCTTCGATGCGAAGCGGATGGGAGCCGCACGCCCATCACCTGCTTTTCGACGTGGGTCCGCTCGGTTGCCCCGTGAGTGGAGGACACGGCCACGCGGACCTGCTGAGTGTCCAATGCTGGGCGTTCGGCGAGCCGTTCCTTGCCGACGCCGGGACGGGAAGCTATGCGGATCCGGCCTGGCGTAGCTTCTTCCGCAGCACGGCCGCTCACAGCACCGTGATGGTGGACGGCGAGAGCCAGGCCGTGCCCGCGGGCCCGTTCTCCTGGCGCCAGCGGCCGCGCGCTCGGCTGCGCTCATGGCTCTCGACCGAGGCGTTCGACTACGCGGATGCGGAGCACGACGCCTACCGCCGTCTGCCCGATCCGGTGCGCCACCGGCGGCGGGTTCTGTTCGTGAAGCCCCGATACTGGGTCCTCGTGGACGACATCGAGGGTACGGGCCGGCACCTGGTCGAGCTGCGGTTCCAGTTCGGGCCGGCGGAGGTCAGGCTCGGACCGGGCCTGTGGGCTGCGGCCGCGGGGGCCGGCCGCGGCCTGCTCCTCTGCCCGTTCGCCTCCGCGCCGCTCCAGTCGCGGCTTCGTCTGGGCGGGCGGGAGCCGGCCGAGGGCTGGATGTCGCCGGACTACGGCCAGCGGCGGCCGGCGCCGGTCGTCGTCTACTCGGCGGCGGTGCGCCTGCCCCTGCGCGTGATCACGCTGCTGCTGCCTGCGGCCGAGCCGTGGGCGCCTCCTCCGCGGGTATCCGCCGTGGAGCGCGACGGAGAGGGGCCAACGGGACTGCGGCTCGGCGCGGGGGAGGAGGCCGTCACGATCAGGGAGAGCGACGGCCTTCTGGTGCACTGGCGCCGCGAGGATCGCTCGGCGACGGACACGACCAACGCAGGAACCATCACGAGGGAGGAAGCATGAGCCATCTCGCGCCGCAACTCTCGACGGAGGGCGTGAGCCGCCGGGCCGAGCTGAGCGGCCTGCCGCCCAGACTCTGCCTTGCGCTGGCGCGCGCCTTCACGAATGGGCCCCTGAACAGGTTCGGCCTCCGGCAGCGAGGGCCCGGCGACCGCTTCGCCAGCCAGGAGAACTACGTCGCGGATCGCGTCTCCAGCGTGGAGGCGTTGCAGAGGCTCTTTTCGCCCTTTTCCACGTTCGCCGGCAAGACCGTGCTCGAGCTCGGCTGCTCGTCCGGCTACGTGATGGCGGAGTTCCTGGCCCGCGAATCCTTCCACGCCCTGGGCGCGGACATCGACCCCGCCGCGCTCGCCCGCGGGCGGTCCACCCACGGCGACCGGATCACCTTCGTGCAGTCCAGCGCCTCGTCCATTCCGGTGCCGGACGCCAGCGTCGACGTGATCTACACCGTGGACACCGTGGAGCACCTCAGCCGGCCGCGGGACATTCTCGATGACTGCTACCGCATCCTGAGGCCGGGAGGAAGGCTCCTCATCCACTTCACGCCGTGGCTCGGACCCTGGGGAGCGCACCTCGAGGACATCGTCCCGTTCCCGTGGCCGCACGTCGTCTTCTCGATGGACACGCTGCTGAGCGTGGCCGCGCACCTGTATGACTCCGACGAGTACACGCCCGCCTGCTACTGGTTCGATGCCGAGACGGGCGCGCGGCGGCCCAATCCCTATCTCGACCGACAGCATTGGCATGAGTTCCTCAACCACATCACGATCCGCCAGTTCACGCGCATCGTGCGGACGCTGCCGTTCCGGCAGGTTCACCTGCGCCGGCTGGGATTCGGCGGGAGAAAGTTCGGGTGGACGCGCGCCCTGAAGGGAATGGCGCACGTGCCCCTCCTCGACGAGCTCTTCTGCAACGCCATCTTCTGCGTGCTCGAGAAGCCGCGCTGAGCGCGGCGCCCTCTCGGACCGCGTTCATCTGAGGCTCAAACGATGTGCGGAATCGCCGGAGTCGTCCAGAGGACCCCGGACGACGTTGTCGACGAGGCGCGCCTCAAGCG
>Ga0070698_100008107_pt1 | contig 11358 bp, 7 predicted proteins | sample KBSK1502metaG_FD_65477 | JGI IMG/M metagenome (GOLD analysis project Ga0070698, IMG submission 65477) | Corn, switchgrass and miscanthus rhizosphere microbial communities from Kellogg Biological Station, Michigan, USA - KBS K1-50-2 metaG | ecosystem: Host-associated > Plants > Roots >...
TGAGTCGTGAGTCGTGAGTCGTGAGTCGTGAGTCGTGAGTCGTGAGTCGTGAGTCGTGAGTCGTGAATGAGATTTGGGTTTGCAAATTATTTCTTTGCTCCGTAGGAGCAAAATATCAATAGCCCCCGGTTTCAACCGGGGGAAAAGAAAATTAGTAATAGGACCCCCGAAGGGGTTCAATATTTTTCGAACAGGAAATTATTTTATAAATAAAGATTGATTGAATTGTACTGAATAGTGTATAGAAAGTACAAGAGTGCGACCCTTCGACAATGCTTCGACAAGCTCAGCATGACATCGTGTAAGCTTCGATACAATTGCTGAAAAGCGAAGAGAACCTTGATCCGCCGGAGGCGGACGCAACGGAAGTTAAATAGTAGTAATTCAGCTGGATCAATAAAATAAATTATACTTCTTCAAATAACGATGAGCAGCTTACCGATTTTTGATATTGCAATTATTATTGTTTACCTGCTGGCGATGGTGGCAGTTGGTTTTTATTTTTCCAAACGAAATAAGAACAGTGTACAGTTTACGAGTGCATCAGGAAAAATCCCGGGATGGGCAATTGGGTTATCGATCTATGCAACATTTTTAAGCAGCAATACTTTTTTGGGAGTGCCGGGCAAAGCATTTGGCGGCAACTGGAATGCATTTGTTTTCTCCATATCAATGCCGCTGGCCGCATGGGCGGCATCAAAATATTTTGTTCCGTTTTACAGAAGCACAGGTGAGATATCAGCGTATACACATTTGGAAAAAAGATTCGGCACATGGGCAAGAACTTATGCCGTGATCTGTTTTTTGTTGACACAGTTTGCAAGAATGGGAACCATCTTTTTCGGCATCGCATTAAGCTTGCAGGCATTGACGGGTTTTTCTATGGCATCGATCATGATCGTCATGGGAATTTGCATCATCATTTATACAGTGCTCGGCGGAATGGAAGCAGTGATATGGACAGAAGTGGCGCAGGGTATTATTAAAACGTTGGGTGCATTATTGATCTTGTTTTTAGTGATCAAAGAAATTCCCGGTGGATTTTCCAAGGTAATTGAGATCGCAACTGCTGATGATAAATTAAGTCTTGGAAGTTATTCGCCGAATTTTATTAAGTCTACATTCTGGGTTGTTTTGTTGTATGGTTTCTTTATTAACCTGAATAATTTTGGAATGGACCAGAATTATATTCAGCGTTATCATACTGCTGCATCTTCAAAACAAGCTAGTAAATCAGTTTGGTTATGTGTAGCGATGTATGTTCCCGCTTCTTTATTATTTTTTATTATTGGTACTTCCCTGTATGCATATTATAATGTCAACCCTGAATTGATCGAACCTGTTAAATTAAATGTTGCTGCCGAAAAATTGGGGAGTGTATTTACTGCACAGCAAGCAAATGATCTTTCCAATTCATTGACTCCTGCTGATTATGGTGATAAAGTGTTACCGCATTTTATGGTAACAAAAGTTCCAACAGGTTTGGTGGGATTGATCGTCTCAGCTTTGTTGTCGGCGGCAATGAGTACCATCAGCTCAAACATGAACGCATCGGCAACTGTTTTCACCATGGATATTTATAAAAAATATTTTAAACCGGGTATTAATGATAAACAACAATTATTTGTTTTGCATATATCTACAGTTGTGTTTGGATTGATTGGTTTAGGAACCGGTCTTGCAATGATCGGCGCCAAAAGTTTATTGGATATCTGGTGGGAGTTATCTGGAATTTTTGCCGGTGGCATGCTTGGGTTGTTTTTACTGGGATTGATCAGCCGTCAAACAAAAAATGCTGAGGCGTTGGTTGCTACTATTATTGGTGTTATTGTTATTTTATGGATGACTTTTTCTGATAGGTTGAGCGGTGAATACGCATTTTTAAGAAACCCGATGCATAAGAATATGATCATTGTGGTGGGTACGCTAACCATTTTCCTCGCAGGAGTAATATTAACAAAACTCAAAACCAAAACCACGGTGCCCACAAGAGGCCAAGACAGTAAAATTGTACAGCAGAATAGTTAAATTCTGCATTGTTAACCTTCTGGAAAATTCGAACATTTATGTCTCCAAAATTGTGATTGCTATGCCAGATAAGAAGTTTGTTCCCGTGATGATCACTCCTTTCAACCTGAAAGCAAAAGTTGATCTTGATGTGGTGAGTTTATTGGTTGATTTTTATCTCGCAGCCGGTGTAAAAGGTTTTTTTGCCAACTGTCTCAGCAGCGAAATGTTCAGCATTACTGAAGATGAAAGACTGGAACTGACGCAACATATCGTGAAATATGTCGATGGAAAAGTTCCGATCGTTGCAACCGGATCATTTGGTTTAATACTTGAAGACAAAGTAGAATTCACAAAGAAAATTTATAACATTGGTGTTGATGCGGTGATCATGATCACAGGACATTTTGCAAAAGTGGATGAAGATGACGATGTGTTGCTTCGCAATTTTGATAAGATGTTTCAGCTGACCGGTAATATTCCTCTTGGCATGTATGAATGTCCTGCGCCATATAAAAGAATTATTGGTCCTGATGTTTTCAAAAAATTATTATCAGCTGACCGGATGATTTATCATAAGGACACATCGATCACTCATGAAAATGTAAAAGCAAAACTCGATATTTTAAAAAAGACTGACAGCCAACTTGAGTTTTATGATGCACATACTCCAAATGCAATGTTCAGTTTGCAGCAAGGTGCAAAAGGGATGTCATCTATTTCAGGGAATTTTTATCCTGAGATAATGGTGTGGATGACAGAGAATGCCAACGATCCATCAAAACAGGAACAGGTAACATGGCTGCAATCAGAATTAACAAGGGTAGATCCACTGATCCATATTGCTTACCCGATGAGTGCAAAATATTTCTTGCAAAAAAGAGGGTTACCAGTAAGAACCATCAGTCGCGCCACTGCACTTCAACTGACACCAGAACAAAGAAAGACATTGGATGATATTCATGATAGTTTTTTAAGCTGGTGTGAGCGGTTGGATATAAAACCGGTAACAATTGAAAAACTTACATCGCATAATAAAGAATACTACCTGGTCAAATGATTAATAAAGAACGATAATGCCTGCTGATCCTTTAAAAATATTTTTCCCGGGTAAATTGGTTTTTGGAAATAACACATTAGCACAATTAGCTGATGATGTAATTCAGCTAAAACCCAAAAAAGTTTTCATAGCCACCATCTCTCCATTGATTAATTCAATTACTGATTTCACTACCACGCTCAAGCAGAATAAGATTGAAATCTTAACTGATACTTCTATTGTTCAGGAGCCAACCTTTGCTGATTTTGAAAAGCTGATGCAAACTGCAGCCCCATTTAATCCAGACGTGGTGATTGGTATTGGCGGTGGCAGTGTGTTGGATATTGCTAAACTGGTAGCAGCACAATTGGATAATGCGCAACAGTTAAAAGATTATGTCGGCATTGGATTATTAAAAGGAAGAAAGAAAAAATTGATATGTGTTCCTGCGACTTCGGGTACAGGCAGCGAAGTTTCCCCGAATGCGATTTTAGTTGATGATGAAAATCAGAAGAAAGGAATTATCAGTCCTTATCTCGTTCCCGATATTGTTTATGTCGACCCCTTACTTACTATATCTGTTCCTTCATCTATCACAGCGGCAACAGGTCTCGATGCATTGACCCATTGTCTCGAAGCATACACCAATAAATTTGCTCAACCTTTTATAGATATGTATGCTTATGAAGGCATGCGGTTGATAGCAGCTAATATTGTTACGGCAGTAAACGATGGAAGTAATATTGAAGCAAGAGAAAAAGTAGCGATGGGAAGTTTGTTGGGAGGTTTTTGTTTAGGACCTGTGAATACAGCGGGAGTGCATGCATTATCTTATCCATTGGGAAGTATGTTTCACCTGGCTCATGGATTATCCAATGCATTGCTATTGCCTTATGTAATGGAGTATAATATTCCTGCTGCAGCAAAACGTTGTGCTGATGTTGCCATTGCGTTGGGTTGTGAAAGATATGACGGTGATAAATCAAATGCGTGTGCAGGTGTTAGAAAGATAAAGGAATTAATAAAGGCCTGTGGTATTCCCGCAACTTTAAAGGAAGTAAATGTGCCTGAATCCGCAATTCCGCAGATGGCTGCTGACGCAATGAAGATCCAGCGATTATTGAAAAACAACCCAAGAGAAATTACTGAACAGGATGCAATAAATATTTATAGGGCTGCCTGGTAAAGTGCAAACGCTGATGTGGTAGAACAAAAAGCTTATAGTAGTAATACAGAACCGCTCTCCCGATAAATCGGGAGAGAAAGAGGATGAGGTCAAAATAGCGCAACAATGAAAAAGAATAAAAAATATTCAGGAGTAATTATACCGGCTATCACGCCACTAACTTCAGATCATAAACTGGATGAAGGAGCTGTTGAAAAACTATTCCGGTATTTTTATAAATACAATTCGCTTCCATTTATTTTAGGAACAACAGGGGAGACTTCTTCATTGCCCTTATCGGTAAAGGAAACCTATGTAAAAACAGCGGTTAAAAATAAAAAACCGGGAACACTGTTGTATGCTGGCATCTCTTCATATGTGGTAGATGAATCAATTGAATTTGCAAAATTCTGTGCTGATAATGGTATTGATGCGGTTGCAGCAAATTTGCCTTCATATTATACTTTGACGGAAAGTCAAATTAAAAAACATTATGAAAAATTAGCAGATGCTTGTCCGCTGCCTCTGGTGATCTATAATATTCCTTCTACCACACACATGAGTATTCCATTGTCAATTATAGATGAGTTAAGTCATCATCCTAAGGTAGTTGCTACTAAAGATTCGGAGCGAAATGAAGAAAGATTAAAACAATCTCTGGAATTATGGAAAGATCGTGAAGACTTCAGTCACTTTTTAGGATGGGCTGCAAAATCTGCTGAAGCATTGATTAACGGAAGTGATGGTTTGATTCCAAGTACGGGCAACATTGTGCCGGAAGTTTATTCAGCAATGATTGAAGCAATTGGATCAGGCGATCATAATAGAGCCTATGAAATGCAGAAACTGAGTGATGTATATGGCAACTTGTACCAAAGTGGTAAAACACTCGGCGAAAGTTTATGGGCATTAAAAGTATTGATGAAAGAAAAAGGTTTGTGTGAATCAATAGTAATGCCGCCATTACACTCATTAAATAATGAAGAAGAAAATAAATTGAAGAAAGCATTTTACGACTTGAAAGAAAAAGCATGACCGATCCAAAGAAAAATAATGACTCCCCTTTAGGAGATGGGGGTTTACCAATCATAGCAATTACTATGGGTGATCCTGCCAGCATCGGACCAGAGATAGCAGTTAAGGCCTTGCTTGAAAAAAAAATATATGAAATATGCAAACCGCTTTTAGTAGGGGATGCAAAAGTGTTTGAGCAGATCATCAGTAAACTAAAGCTGGATGTGAAAGTAAATGCCTTAGACAAAGTCACAGATGCCAAATTTGAACTGGGGACAATTGATGTATTTGATTTGAATATTACTGACATCAACAAACTACAATTCGGAAAAATTGATGCGATGTGCGGTGAAGCATCTTTCCAGGCAGTAAAAAAAGTTATTGAGCTGGCATTGTCTAAAGAAGTAGATGCTACTGTAACGGGTCCTATCAATAAAAAATCAATTAACGAAGCAGGTCATCATTTTGCGGGTCATACGGAGATCTATGCACATTTTACCGGTACAAAAAAATACGCAATGTTGCTTGTAGAAGATAATATCAATGTGATTCATGTAAGTACTCATGTATCATTGAGGCAGGCAGTCGATCTTGTAAAAAAGGAAAGAATTGTACAGGTGATCGAATTGATCGTCGATGGACTAAAGCGATTAGGTAAAACAAATTTAAAAATAGGAGTTGCAGGATTAAATCCTCATGCAGGTGATAGTGGTTTATTTGGGACAGAAGATGATTTGGAAATATTGCCAGCAGTGCAGGAAGCAAAAAGTTTGGGTTACAACGTGGAGGGGCCAGTGCCACCCGATACCATGTTTGCAAAAGCAGCAATGGGAGCTTATGGCGGAGTAGTGGCCATGTATCACGACCAGGGACATATTCCTTTTAAACTTGCCGGTTTTAAGTGGAATGCAGAAAAGCAACAGATGGATAGTGTGAAAGGAGTGAACATTACATTGGGTTTGCCAATCATTCGCACATCAGTTGATCATGGAACAGCCTTTGAAATTGCAGGCAAGGGAATAGCAAGTGCGGATGCGATGATATTGGCGATTGAAAGTGCGGTGCAATTAAGTAAGAATACCCCCGTGGGGTGAAAAAAATAATAACATTACAAAGAATGACTGCGCAAATATCAAAGACTCTGCATAACTCCCCTTTAGGGGAAGGGGGTATAGCAGTAATAGCAGACGACTTCACAGGCGCAGCTGAATTGGCTGGTATCAGCCTGCGCTATGGTTTGACAGTGAGTCTCTGCCTGCATGATGAAATAAGTACAGATGCAGATGTATTGATCATTTCTACCGACAGCAGGTCTTTGAAAAAAAAGGAAGCACTAAAAGTTACGGCTGATGCAGTTCGTAAAGTTGTTCAGTTGAAGCCGGATCTTATTTACAAAAAGATCGATTCTGTGCTGCGTGGTTATGTGCTGGATGAGTTGAAAACTCAGATGGAAATATGTGGCCTCAACAAAGCTTTCATCATGCCTGCTAATCCATCATTGGGAAGAACTATCATTGCCGGCAAATATTTTATTGATGGTAAGCAGATCAATGAAACAGGATTCGTTGCTGACCCTGAGTTCCCGGTCATAAGTTCTTCTATTCATAAAATATTGGATGACGATTCTGTAAAAGTGCTGAAACATACTGAGCCATTGCCCGCAAAAGGAATAGTGGTTGGAGAAGCAAAAAATGAAAATGATATCAATGAATGGGCTAATAAATTAGACAATAGCTGGGTACTTGCAGGCGCCGGAGATTTTTATACTGCATTACTCAACAAAAGATGCCAGGAACAAAAGCTACATAAGTTCCATTTGTTGCAGCCTCACCTGTATATATGCGGCACATCATTCAAAGAACGAAAAGAATTCATAAATGAGATTAGTGAAGAATTGAACTGCGTAGCATATATGGGGGGAAGAGTTGATAAGCTATGGATAAATAAAACAGCCGATATAATTAAAAAGAACGGCAAAGCTGTGATTGCGATCAAAGAAACTACAGCTTCCGCTCTGACATTAAGAACCGTGATGTCAAAAGCTGTAAGAGAGATCTTAAAAAGGAAAACAGTAAAAGAAATATTTATTGAAGGTGGTTCAACAGCTGCTGCTATTTTACAGGAGTTAGACATAAAAAAACTTTTACCCGTAAACGAATTGCAACGTGGAGTAGTGCGAATGAAAGTAAATGACCTGTTTATAACAGTGAAGCCGGGTAGTTATAAAATACCGGAACAAATAAAACGATTGTATTCATAAAATAATTTAACCGATCCTCCGAGCCTTTGAACCGTGGGCTTTCCCCTCTTCATCCTTCGATAAACTCAGGAGAAGAGGGGATCGGGGTGAGGTCCAGCAACAATGAACCATCTGCACTTCATAGATTATCTCATCATCTTAATTGTATTAGGCATTACGCTATGGCTTGGCTTTCGGTTTGCTAAAAGGCAAAAGACAACGGAGAACTATTTTCTTTCAAAAGGAAATTTTCCTGCATGGGCATTGGGTCTTTCATTACTTTCAACACTCATAAGCAGTGTAACATTCCTCGGTTACCCTGCACAAGGTTATACGAGCAACTGGATATTATTGGTACAAGGCTTAATGGTGCCAATAGTTTTATTAGGTGCTATCTGGTTTATCGTTCCGCTTTATAGAAAAGTCATCGGTCTCAGCACTTATGAATATTTTGAAAAACGTTTTGGTGGTTTTGCCCGTTATTATAGTTCATCATCATTTATTATAAGACAGTTTGCAGGTATGGGAACTGTTTTGTTCCTGATTGCTGTTGCGATACATGAAATGACGACTATCAACCCATTCATTATACTGGCAATTGTTGGTTTTGTATTGGTGCTTGTAAATTTAAAAGGAGGAATGCAAGCAGTTATCTGGCTCGATGTATTTCAGGGTTTCATGTTATTTGCAAGCGGTATCATTTGTTTAGCTGTATTATTATTCTCAATCAAAGGCGGCGTACCAGAAGCGATCAAAATCGCAACAGAAAATAACCGCACAGGTTTTGGACCCTACGATATAAAATTTACACAGCTCACATTGATCGTCATGATCATTAATGGTGCATTCTATGCCATACAGAAATATGGAACCGATCAAACTGTTGTGCAACGTTATCTCACTGCCAAATCAGATAAAGCAGCAGAGAAAGCATCATTGCTTGGTATTTCACTCACTGTTCCTATCTGGACCATTTTTATGTTTATCGGTACTGCATTGTTTGTATTTTATAAGCAAAATAACCTGCCCGCAGGCATGACAGCCGCGGCGGTCTTTCCGCATTTTATCATGACGCAGTTGCCAACAGGTGTTGTTGGTTTTATTGTAGCAGCGTTGATCTCAGCTGCTATCTGCAGTCTCAGTGCCGACCTTAATTCGCTTGCTGCCGTCGGTATCGAAGATTATTATAAAAAGTTACGCCCAGGCAAAACCGACAAACAATATCTCTACACCAGCAAAGCATTTGTTGTTATCTCGGGTCTTCTTGCCATTGCAATCGGTGCATTGTATTTGCTCACCGGCAACGAAGGTGTGCTCGGCGTCATTTTTACTATCTATGCAATTTTTTCCGGTGGTATCGTTGGAATTTTTTTGCTGGGTCTTTTCAGTGCAAGGGCCAATCGCCAGGGTGTGAACATCGGCATCATCATTTGCATTTTGTTTACGGCATATGCGTTTCTCACCAGCACACCCATCGGTATAAAAGATCCAAAACTCTTGCTCGATTTGGGTAATTTTAATTTCACACATCACAAACTCATGCTCGGTGTGTACAGTCATCTCATCGTGATCGTGGTTGGTTATATCGCCAGCTTATTTTTTCCAAAACCCGTGCTTGAAGAAAATTTATTATTCAGTAGTTGGAAGAAAAACAGGAAATATGAAAAAAATTAATGATGGAAATGTTTTTTATGAACCAAGCAACAGTGTTACTATTAAACATTTGTTGCGTCGCACTCTTGTACGCCTTGTTCGCTATTCAACTGGCCCCCTCCCGACCTCCCCCAATAGGGGAGGCCACCAACTGCACAGCCCTTGCTTGTTAAATACTCAAAAAAATAGGGTGAGCTTTTTAAGTAGGAAGTTTTCTAAACTCCCCTTTAGGGGGTGGGGGTTTTTTCTCTGTGTCTTCGTGTCTCCGTGGTTCAATTCATTGCATTCACAACTCAACACCGAAAACAATTATCGTAAACCACTCAAAGAAGTACTAAACGATATTCAAAAACGATTTGGTGTTCAAATAAAATATGATGAAAAGTTGATCGCCGATAAATGGATAAACTATGCTGAATGGCGATACAGAACTGATGTAGAAACAACATTAGACAATGTTCTTGCACCACTCGACATGATAGCGAAGAAAGAAACGGACAAAGTGTATAAACTGGGTAACTATGAATATTACCGTTGGCAGGTAGCAGATGGTTGGGCTGAACTCGATCGCATTGCATCACAATATAAAAATGTAGAAGAATGGGAAAAACGAAAAGCTGAACTGAAAGCTTGTTTTCTTGAAACAATACAACTAAATCATCTTCCTCCATCACCAGGAACAGCACCGATCAAAGCCAACTTCAGAAAGATGAATGGCTATACGATTGAGAATTTAGCAATAGAAATATTGCCCGGTGTTTGGGTTAATGGTTCTTTGTACAAACCTGAAAAGTATAAAGGAAAAATTCCTGTTGTGTTGCATCCACAGGGACATTGGGATAAACATCGTTACCGTCCCGATTGCCAATACACATCTGCAGCAATAGCAAAGATGGGAGCAATGATATTTAATTACGACATGTTTGCATGGGGCGAATCAATGTTGCAGTTTAAATTTGAAGACCATCGCCGAAGCCTGGCGTTGACAATGCAGTTATTGGCTGGCACAAGAATATTGGATTATTTATTATCACAAAAAGATGCCGATACAAGCCGTGTGGCAATCGTTGGTGGAAGTGGCGGCGGCACGCAAACAGCTTATATGACAGCGATCGATGACCGGATAAAAGTTTCTGCTCCTATTGTAATGCTTTCTTCTTATTTCTATGGTGGTTGTCCCTGTGAAAGCGGCGCAAATGTGCACGGCTGTGTGGGACGGACAGATCATGTAGAGTTAGCAGCAATGGCTGCACCACAACCTCAATTGGTGATTAGTGATGGCGGCGACTGGACAGATAGAATGCCTGAACATGATTTTCTGTATTTGAAGAAAATGTATAGCTGGTATGGTAAACCTGATAATGTGATCAATGTTCACTTGCCAAATGACAAACATGATTTTGGTTTTAGCAAACGCAAACCCGTGTATGAATTTTTTGCAAAATATCTTAACCTGAATTTAAAACCCATTCAAGCTGCAGATGGAACTATAAATGATACAACAATTACACTCGAGCCTGAAAATGCTTTTTATGTGTTTGGTGATAAAGGAGAAAAATTGCCAGCACACGCAGTCAAAGGTTTTGAGAATTTGGAGAAATTATTTGCGGATGAAATACAAAAAGCCCGTCCGACCGGGTCATCCGGGCGGGCAAAGAACGACCAACGTTACAAGATCGGCTTGATCGACCTGATGTTATTGAAAAGACAAAAGCTGGGTGCCATTCCGTTGACGGCACAATTAAAAGCAGATGGAGTGGAAGTAGATATGGGTGGACTTGGTACAAGGCCAACATTTGATAACCAGTTGTTGACCGATTCTGTTCGTAACCAATTTTTAAAAACAGCGAAAGAAAATAATGTCGGGATATTTTCATTGGCGATGACAGGCTATTATGCTCAATCATTTTGCGGAAGGGAAGAATATAAACGCAGCATTGAGGATTGCATAAAGACCATGCAACTGATGAATGTAAAAACAGCATTCCTTCCACTGGGTGTGCAATGTGATCTCAAAAAGAAACCTGAAGTAAGAGATTCCGTGATCGCAAGATTAAAAGTTGCCGGTAAAATGGCAGAAGCTGCTAACGTGGTGATCGGTATTGAAACAGCTTTATCTGCAAAAGAAGAAGTGCAGTTGCTGAAAGAGATCGGCTCACCGGCTATAAAGATATATTTCAATTTCTCTAACCCGCTTAAAGAAGGAAGAGACCTGATCAGTGAATTAAAGATTTTGGGTAA
>Ga0070698_100008108_pt1 | contig 11357 bp, 13 predicted proteins | sample KBSK1502metaG_FD_65477 | JGI IMG/M metagenome (GOLD analysis project Ga0070698, IMG submission 65477) | Corn, switchgrass and miscanthus rhizosphere microbial communities from Kellogg Biological Station, Michigan, USA - KBS K1-50-2 metaG | ecosystem: Host-associated > Plants > Roots >...
GCAATGTCGGCGTCGGTTTCGACACCCAGCGGCGAGGCGCCATCCACCACGCCGAGCACGCCGCGGCCCAGCTCCGTTTGCGCGACGATTACCTGTGTCGGGTTGGCCGTCGCGCAATAGATGCGGCAGACTTCCGGCACCGCGCGCACCGCAGCCAGCACGTTGACGGGAAAGAACCCGTCGCCCAGGAAGATTAGGAAAGTGTGACCGGCGCCGATGGCCAGCGCGTTGTTGCGTGCAAGGTGAGTGAGGCTTCGTCATTACCCGACCAGCGCACCAGCCGCTTACCGGAGGCCTCGCAGAAGGCCAGCCCGAAGCGGATGCGCGGAACCGCGCCCACCAGCGCCTCGTGGAGGTCTTCCACGGTCTTGATGAAATGCGACTGGCCGAAGATGAAGTTGGCGTCGTCCGGCTTGACGATGGGCACGGTGAGTTCCATGGCTGCGCTCCTGCAGGGTGAGCTACGCATTCCATGGTCGGCCGCCGGAAGGTGATTGCAAGCCGCCACAGGCGGCCGATTTCGCTGCCACCCACGCTTCGGCTTCCTCGCGGGTCTCGAACACCTGGACCACTTCGCCGGCCGCGTTGATGGCGCGGAACATCACGGCGGCCTTGCCGAACTGCTTGATTTTGATTTGGTCGATTTTCATTGGATGCCCGACGGCTGTGACGGCTGACGATGTGGGGGCTGCCGGCGATGAGGCCGTTGTGCCCGCACCCGTGTTCGCTACCACGTGGCCGTCAAGTGAGACGGCTTCACTTAAACGAACCCGGCTGCTTAGGCGTCCGCGTCGGCGGGAAACTGCCTCGCAACTAAAGCGTCCGGGCATTTCTCGAGCCACCGGATTTGGCCAGTGCAGACCCGCGGTGTGGACCCTGGTGGGGACCCGCGGCCCGGCCAAATTGCCATCATTGCGGCTCGGGGGGAAGTTCCGTCCAGAAGGCGCGCGAGTAGGGTGCGGGTCAGTGCGCTCATGACCCAACCATAATTCGAATCCTTGAAAACTGGCTTCGACTGATCGCTAAAGTTCGATGCAATCCGCGCTCGTTCGCGTCGGCCGAATGCGGGTGAAACGCCACGCGCCTCAACGAGGCGGGGTTCTGTCCTTCCGCGGGGAGCGGCCATGGTCGCGGCAGCAAGTCTGCGAGCTTTCATTACCGGGAATGATGAGCGATAATCACCAGCGGGATGGAAGCGGTGCACGGAGATGGTGAGGGCCGATGCCTGAGCGGACATACAGTCGAGAGAGCGAGATCGATGCCACACGAGCAAGCGCCCGTTTGCCCGGCCTCGACATCGACATCATTCACCGGCAATCGCCGAATGGTGATTGGGAGCAGATGTCAATTAACCTGCGGGCAACACCGTCCTTCGACGCGCTCGGGTCCTTGTTCGAGGCAGCTAACCCTTTCACGTTTTGGGTGCATGCCACGCGAATTATGTGGATGCCGTGGCTGCTCACGGCGCAGACGATGATGCTGCCGGCAGGCCAGCCGCGAACACTCCCGAGCGCCGTCCACCCTGAGCAAGAGGCGCCGGCGGCTCGCGGATAGCGAGCCCAAGGATCAGGGAAGGCATAACGCTAACCAACTGCGACGTTGCAAGGCGCCGGCGCGGTGGGCGAGCTGACACCATGATTGCGCTGTTCACGGATTTTGGGTTGCACGGCCCGTATACGGGTCAGATGAAGGCGGTGCTGCACCAGATGGCGCCGGGCATACCCATTATCGACCTCTTCGCCGATGCGCCAGTCGGCAATCCTAAGGCATCGGCGTATCTGTTGGCGGCCTATGCGGCATGGTTTCCGGTGCGAACCGTTTTTCTCTGCGTTGTCGATCCCGGCGTCGGCGGGACGCCGCCATCCATTTTTATCGAGTCCGACAGCCGCTGGTATATCGGCCCCGGCAACGGCTTGTTTGAGCTGATCCAGCGCAGAGCCCGAAAGACGCGCAGCTGGGACATCGACTGGAAGCCGAAGCATCTCTCGGCCAGCTTTCACGGGCGCGACCTCTTCGCCCCGGTGGCAGCCATGCTGGCGCGCGGTGATCCGCCCCCCGGCCGGCCACGTCACGATGGCGCAGATCGCCGGGCAGATTGGCCGGATGACCTCTGCGAAATCGTTTACGTCGATCACTACGGCAATGCCATGACCGGGCTGAGGGCGGCTATGCTGCCGCCCGGCGCAAGGCTGACCGCGGCAGGTCGGGTTCTGGACCGCGCGAGGACCTTCAGTGATCTGCCGCCAGGCGCGGCTTTCTGGTATGAGAACTCCAACGGGCTTGCCGAACTTGCCGTCAATCAGGGGCGGGCGGACCGCGATCTCGGTCTTGCCATCGGCAGTCCGATCGAGATCGTCGCATGAACGAAGGTCTACCGCTTTGACCCAAAGGCAACAACCGACCAAACAAGGCCCTCATCCGCATCGGCCGAAGCCGCCGGAGCGCGGCGACGAGCCGCAGGCGAGCGCTAACAGGCGCCTTGCGGAGCAGACCCGCAAGATCCTGCGCAAACACTACATGAGCAAATACCGGGTGCAGTGAAATCGCGAAGACTGAACTTTGAAGCAAGCCTCTGACGGTCGCCGGAGCGCGATCGCCCTTCACCGGCCACCGCCAGGGCGCGGGAGCAGGTCCCATGAGCGATTTGACCAGATTGACAGTTTGGGACGACCCAGCCATCTGCGGCGCCTTGTCCTGGTACCTGGCCGTTGCGGAGAACCGGCGACCGGCCAAGTTTCGCATTGCCGCGACGGTCGCCACGAAGCTCGATCCGGCGGCCAGCGGCGAGGATGCGCTCTGGGCCGAACTCGACCGCCTCACGCCGATATTTCTCGCGCGCTGGGAGGCGATCCGGGCGGGTCAACGGTTGCCGCCGGCGGCGGAAGGACCGAGCCTCCTGGAGCTGTGCCGCGAGCTCGCCTACCGCATGCTCGGCCACTGCAATTTCTGTCCATGGGATTGCCGCGTCGACCGCGTGGCGGGGACCAGGTTCGGCGCCTGCAAGCTCGCCGCTGGCTCACGGGTCAGCTCGTATTTCCATCACACCGGCGAGGAACTGTTCTATCGCGGCAGCGAAGGCTCGGGTACGATCTTCTTCACCTCATGCAACATGCGGTGCGCCTTCTGCCAGAACGGCGACATCAGCACCGACAAAGACAATGGCGAAGAGACGGACCCGCGCACGCTCGCGGCGATGGCCTGGACGCTGCGCCGCGAGGGTTGCCACAACATCAATTGGGTCGGCGGCGAGGTCGTCATTCACCTGCATTCCATCGTCGACGCCATCGCGTTGTTGGGCCACGACTACACACCCACGCAGGCGGAGCTGGCGCGAGCCCGCAAAACGAAGGCTGATCGTTTTATCTGGTTCGACGAGGTGCCCGACGCCGCTCTCTATGAGGGGGCGTTCAATGCGCCGATGCTCTGGAACAGCAACTTCTTCATGACTCTCGAAAGCATGAAGATCCTGCGCGTCCTGACCGATGTGTGGCTCCCCGATTTCAAATTCGGTCCCGGCCGCTGCGCGACGACGCTGGCGAAAACGCCATGGTACTGGGAGACGGTGACGCGCAACATTGAGCTGCTCGACGAGTGGGGGGAGGATTTCTCGATCCGCCACCTGGTGATGCCCAATCACATCGAGTGCTGCACGTATCCGGTGCTGGAATGGATTGCCGAACGTGTGCCGGCAGCGCCGGTGAACGTGATGGCGCAGTTCCATCCCGACAATTTCTGCGATCCGGCGAGCGCCAAGTACCGGGACAAATATGCGGAGATCGCTCGCCGACCGACGCACGCAGAGCTTGAGGATTCCTGGCGCCGCGCTCGCGAATTAGGCCTCAAATTCGAGACCGCTACATTCGAGCGTCGCAATGCTTTCGGCATATCGGCAATGCTCGAGATCTGATAACTCGCTGACACGCGCTTTTAAATCAGCGGGTCCCAGGTTCGAGCCCTGGTGCGTTCACCGATGATTTTGCCGATTCAGCTGTCCGCCTTCGGACGGGGCTCGGTGTCCAGCCGTATAAGTACAGTGTTCCAGAGCAGGGGAGGCTTTCCTGCCTTTAGCTGGAGAGAGATCGGGGCAGTCTTGACAGTTCGGAATTGCACCATTCCTGTTGTTGATCGAGCGTGCATCGGGGTCATAAAACCGTGCGGAGTTCGTCGGAGGAGACGTCGAGAATCGAAAACCCCGGCGTTAACGCCGGGGTTTTCGATTCTCGAGTGTGGACCATCGGGATCGCATCACGGCCGACGCTGCGATGTCGGCGGCTGCGGCGGGATCCCGATCTCTCGCTCCTGCGCACGGATCTGACCATCATAGGGCACGCACGGAATGGACGCGCAGCCGACGGTGATACCCGTCGACGCGGCACCTTGCGGTCAGGTGCGGCCGTTCATCGATTTTCTGGTCGAACGCTTCGCGAGTCAGCCCGAAGGCGATCTAAAACGTTAGGCCCAGGCACGTTCGGCAATCCGCGAGTCGACCAGGTTATGCTTGGTCCCGACTAGGAACGATCCCCCGGTCGCGGGTTTTGCACCCATGCTATCGCGTCGCCCGGCGATTTTCTGCTTTTGACGGTCAAAGGGCGACTTTTGTGGGAACGGCCGTCTTTTGCGCAAAGCGGTCGTTGAGATGTGGATGTTAGATCTCGCTAGCTCCCGCCGGCTGGACCTAGTCCAAACTTCCTCTGGATGGACTGGACCGACCAGCACTGTCGTGCCACCCCGCGTGATAAGGCGCCGTACCCCTCTATGCCGAGATGGTCGCACCAGCCGCACTTGTGGAGTTCGACCGCTCCGATTTATGCAAAGGCAATAGATCATGCTTGATCATTTCGGTTCCGGGAGGAGCCGTGACCAAACGTGCAAGTGGGGCATCGAGTGGGATTTGTGCACCAGGATTGTTGTGCCGTGTGGCTTCCAAACGAAGCTATCTGCGTTCGCGACTGTTTTTCCAAAACCGCTTACGCACCCGAATGACGCAGAGCTGGAATTTCAGTCCGGTCGCGCATATTGCGCTAAAAAAGGCAAATGGCGCACCCGACACGATTCGAACGTGTGACCTTTGCCTTCGGAGGGCAAAGCTCACAGCGCAAATGTCCACCATAAGCGAATGCCGCTCTCGGGGGTCGCGTGCCCCCGCTACCACGGGTCACGAGTTCCTACGCCAGACTACGGTCTTGTGCGACGGCGTTCCTTGAATAGTGGTGGCGTCTGTATTGCTGGATGTCAAAATGATTGGCCCCGGGCCACCTTCACCGATCGCGTCCGGTCTATGCCGTCGCTTCGCAAAGTCTTGGCATCACCTCGATCCCAACAGCGTCATGCGTTCCAATTCCCAGGCGCGTTGAAGTCGCAACCGCCCATAATCGTCATCCGTAATCCATTGAACGGGCCGGTCCGTTCGAAGGCGACGAGCCCGTCGACCACCCGGCGCGCCCCAGTGATCTCGCGGCTAGGTTGGCTGGAGCCGGCGTTCGGAGGCAGCCTCACACATAGCTATGATACATTGGCGTGTCGCGCAGTTCGCTTTGGCCTGCCGTCCACAGAAGGTCGATCTCGGCTCGTGAGAGTAGACGGTTCCAGATTGCAATATGTGCAATCGATCCTCTAAGAGCGGATGAATTGTTCCCCCCAATGCTGATTGGCCCAGAGCCGTGCTGCGGGTGGACGTGATAGGTCTGGTATTTGTCGGCGGACGTACGCGCGGCCCGCACGCCCTGTTTCCAGAATAGACAGCCAGTTGTCTTGTCCGTTTCGGAAATCCAGCGCTCTGCCTGACCGACGAGAAACATCCACCTGCCGACTTCGACCGGTGTCGCATCGTTCGCTGAGACGCCATATTCCATATAGGCGCCATTGCCCAGATTGCTCTGGCCGGGCGGCGCGATCAGGTTGAAGGTATAGAACGAAAGACGGGAGTGGCGGCTGGGGTTGGTTTGATTGTAGAGCCGCAGTACCCACTCAACCTCGGTTGACGAATCGACCGCCTTTCCCAGGAAATGCACGTACTGATCCATGGTGCCCGCCGTGTTGGTATTGTCAAGCATGAGCGGACAGATCCAGGCCGCGATCGACAGGGCATCGGCGTAGGATTGCGAGTATTGAGGGGCGTCTGGTACCGTGAGAATGCTGCCGATTTCACCGTCGAAATACGGAGCGCTCGCGCTTCCGAACGGGATCGCCGCCAATTTGACTCCGCTGGAGCTGGAGGTCGCATCACTGAGTCCCATCTGGTCGCGGCACAGCCCGTCGCTGTTGTCCGTCAGCGGCCAATAGCTCGTCGGTCCCGTGTCGAGGATTGCAGCAAGCAGACTCATTTGCTTCTCCCGATCAGAATTTGCGATATCAGACGCGGACTATCGGGTGAGGTGATCCGCAAATAGGAATAGGTCCTTTCGAAGACAGACAGCAAACGGGACAGGTGCGTACGGGCAAGACGCCATATAAACAAATACAGCGTCTCTGTGAAATATCTCACGTCTCTGCAAAGAAATCGGCTAAGTTGTCATAAAAGGGAAGAGCTGCGCGTCAAAAATCCAAGGGGCGTCTCTTACTTTTAGCTTGCTGCCTGGATTCGTCCTCCGACGGATGAGGAAGCATCAGATCATGACGCCCAGTGGCGAAGCTGTGCCGCAAGGTGCCGTATCCGGTGATCGCCCGAGAAACGCAGCGAAAAACTCTAGCCAAAATTGGTCCAATTTTGAGGGCTCAGACCGGGGCCGCTGTTGGGCGCATTGGTGCCCTCGGGGGTCACTGGTGGACCCGGGAAGGGCCGGGCGCACCTTACGGGCCGTGGTTGGCGCGCCTGCGGTTGGTCGCTATCTGGTGAAAAGCGGACCTAGCGCGGACATCGCATTTCTGCAGCGAATGACCCATCTCAAACATCAGCCGCACAGGCTCCGTCGTTGAGGCCGTCCTGCGTAGCCGGTATGCTCGACGAGAGGTTGTAAAGGCTCCCGCGACGTCTGCCAGGAGGACAAGCTAGGGCGCGTACTCATAAATCTTCGTCGATGTCCGCTTCGCTCTGATACCGGCCGCCCTTGCGCAACCGCAGCAAATGTCGCGACGGGCCATCAGCGAACGTGAAGAGGCGCGCGATGAAGCGTTGCGATAGAGAAAGTTAGGCTCGAGGCTCCAGTTGCTCGCCATTGAAAATATGGAGCATCCCCGCAAATCCGGGATGATCGGCCTCCACTACGTAACGCACTGCACCAGCTCGCGTCGTGAAAACTGAAACGATAATGCCAGGATACTCATAACCGGCACGCTTCCTGACAAGATCGCCGACTTTGAAAGACTGGGACATTATTCCTCGTAAAGTTGCGAGCGACCATTGCTGGATCACTCAGGTGAGCTGCCATAATAGCAGGTCACAACGGCATGTCGCTGAGCATCAAAGGTCAGCAGAGGGTCATTTCGACGGGTTCAGCGGGGATGTCGGCAGGTTGATGTCCGCTTCTGCCCGTAAGCGCCAGACCGGGGCCCGGGCCACGCACGAGCGTTGCGTTTGGCCGGACCCCTGTGATTCAAAACTCCCAAACCGGGGCTCGAATCATGCGCTACGAACTCGCCGATTATGAATGGGTTGCCATCAAGCCGATGCTGCCGAACAAGTCGCGTGGCGTTCCTTGGGTAAACGACCGTCGTGTCCTCAATGGCATCTTCTGGGTCTTGATCAGGAGCACCCTGGCGTGATCTGCCGGAGGCGTTTGGCCCATACACCACTTGCTACAATCGCTTTGTTCGCTGGCGGCGGGCTGGTGTCTGGGGCCGCATCATAGACGTACTTGCCGCTGCCCATGATGCCGCTGTCCAGATGATCGACACCTCCATTGTCCGCGTGCATCAGCATGGAGCATGCATCACAAGGAACCAGCGCCAGTCGATAGGAAGATCACGCGGCGGCTTGACGAGCAAAATCCATGCGCTGGTCGATAGCAATGGTCTGCCGGTTCGGCTCGCGCTGAGCCCCGGTGAGGCCCATGACGTTCGACTTGCCGGAAAACTATTGTCTCGTCTGAAATCCGGGTCAATGCTGCTTGCCGACCGTGGCTATGACGCCGACTGGATCAGAGAGCTTGCCATGAAGAAGGGCGCATGGGCCAACATCCCGCCGAAAAGCAATCGCAACGATCCGATCTGCTTCAGCCCGTATCTCTACCGCGCGCGCAACCGAGTCGAGCGGTTCTTCAATAGGATCAAACAGTGTCGTCGGGTCGCGACGCGGTACGACAGGCGTGCGGTAAATTACCTTGCCTTCGTCCAACTCGCATCTATTCGGCTATGGCTGGCCGCGCGTTATGAGTCCACGCCCTAGATGAACTCGATGTCCCGAAGGATTTTCGTCGCCGCGCTTCCGCTAATGGCCGTCGGGCTTGCGTCCGCCGCTCGCGCGCAAGGCAATCCGCCAGCGAATGCCAGCGCAACGCTGTTGCAGCGCAGCGCTGTTGCGGCGGTCAGTGATCGCTTTTGCAGGATTCCATGTGGTCCCTCACGTCGCCGCGCTTAGGACGCACCAGCGGCGCTAAAAAAATTCGTTCGTCGACCAGAAAAGACTTTTTCAACAGTATCGGCGGCCGTGGAAAGCCACTGCCGAGATGCTTGCGCACCGCCTGCACCCGCATGACGTCGGATGCGAGATCCGGGCGGCCCACTTTCATCTTGATTGCGCGAAAGCCCTTGGCGAGATTTTCATCGGTCTGATTCAAAAGCGCCTCGACGGAGAGATCTAGGTCGATACCGCCAGCGTAACAGGGCACGCGGGCGTCGAAGCCGCCGAGAAGAGCGAAGAGGGGCAGACCGGCGCGGCGCGCCTTCAGATCCCATAGCGCGATATCGAGCGCCGAGAGCGCGAGTACAGTTGCTCCGCCTCGCCCGCCGTAATGCAATGCCCACCAGAGGTGCTGCCAAATGGCCTCGGTATTATTGGCTTCGCGGCCCTCGATCAGTTCAGGGATCTCCCGCCGGAGAGCGTCGGCGACTGCGCCGCCATTGCGGCCGACTGTGTAGGTATAGCCGACGCCTTCCGCCCCATCTCAATCGCGGACACGGCATGTTATTAATTCAAAGGCTTCGATTTGGCCGTGTGTGCTATCGGAAAGGACAACAGTCAGCGGGATCCGGCAGAATCCGGTCTCGGCTTTCTCGATAATTGCCATTTGTTTCCGCCCTGTCTTTTCATGCAGATTATGTCGCCTGCGTCCTCAGAGCAATTGATGCGACTACGCTCCGCGCGGAACGAGCGGGCGTGAGTTTGCATGCACCGTTCGCTTGCCCGAGCAAAAGGGGTCAGGGCGCTCTGAGCAAAGGGCTGTGCATTCGGGAAGGTCAAAGTTCGATCCCTTCCAGGTCGGCCAGGCATTCCGGCGTTCGGCTCGGCTTCCCCAGAAACGCGATATAGGGCCGCAAATGCTGGCTTTTCGCGCATTCGATTTCGTCTCCGGTCTCTCAATTCGCCGATCTAGGGGTGCAAAGTGCCGAAAGTCTCCAGCCGTGTCAGCGACCCGTTTTGCGGAGACTATCGGCGGAGACCTAGTTCGATCACGACTGCCGCCCGACCGTACCGGGAGTTCGAATCCGAATCGCTTGCCAGTTCACCCAAAACGACGCGTTCTCCGGCCCAATTTGGTGGTAGTAAACCCAGTGGCCGACTGCCTCTTGCGAGCGAGCAGGATCGTCAAGCGGCGACCGCACCTAGCCCTAATCTGGCGGCGGCGACGGCGCGGCCAAGGGCTGTAAGCTGCTATCCAGATTTTGAAGAAGGGGTCATTAGCGCCATTTTGACCGTTGTCCGGTTACTTCCGGTCTTCCCCGACCAGCAGACATTCTCAGACCTGCTTTACGTGTCTCGGAAGTGCCACGAGCCGACATACATCCCGAAGGACACCGACTCGATTTTCCTGGCGGACGGAATCCGCCGCGTATCATCGAGATAGCAGGCAAGGCGTGCAGCCGGGCATTCGACGCTGCGCCCAAGTGCGCTATTGACGCTTTGGCACTCCGATGGGGGTCGCCCGATAAAGGTCGGCCGGCTCGAAATCATCCGTGAGCACATCCGCACCCTTTGAATACAGCTCCGTGACGCGGTTGCCGACGAGAGCGGGCAACGGATAGCGGAAACGGTACTCCTTCTGTAGCGCAAGGGCGCGCTGCATTAAACTTTCGGTGGCCGGCCTTGGCGCTGATACCGCAACCGCAATCGCCTGTGTTTCGTTCCGTTCGCTCCAAGCCGGATAAATATCGACAGTCGGGAACACCGCATGCAAGGTGACCAGAGTCGGAAGGTAAAGTTTTGTATTGGCGACCGCGTCGGATGTCACGCTATCCATATTCACTCAACCTCCGTCAGCGCCCCCGGTGTTGGTGATGACGATGCCGGCTTCCATCTAATAGCTAGGGGCGGCCAGCAATCGCCGGCCGGGCGCGTGGGCCGCGACCGCGGTTCACCGCCACTTCACACGGCGAGGTAGGCACGGCGCACGTCATCGTCGCACAGGAACTCGGACATCGTGCCGCAATAGCGCACAGTGCCTCTCTCGAGCACGTAGATGCGGTCGCCGAGCTCGGATACGAAGCGCACGTTCTGCTCGGTAACGACCATGGTCAGGCCCTCCGCCTTGAGACGACCAAGCTGCTCTGCGAGCATGTCGACCACCAGTGGTGCCAGTCCCTCGAACGGCTCGTCGAGCAGGAGGACCTGGGGACTTCCCATCAGGGTGCGCGCGATCGTGAGCATCTGCTGCTCGCCGCCCGAGAGCGAGCCCGCGCGCTGGTTGCGCCGTTCGAGCAGGCGCGGGAAGAGCTCGGAAATGCGTTCGGCCGTCCACGGCTTCGAGCCTCGGTCACCCCAGGTGCTGCGGGCCACCTCGAGGTTCTCGTGCACCGTGAGTTTCCCGAAGACGCGCCGGTTCTCCGGCACGTAGCCGATGCCGAGCCGGGCCACGCGGAATGGGGCCAGGCCGCAAATGTCCACACCCCGCAGCCGGATGTGGCCGGCACGCGGCGGCGCGAGGCCAATGATGCTCTTCAGCGTCGTTGACTTGCCGGCGCCGTTCCGCCCGAGCAGACACACGACCTCGCCCTCGGCCACTTCGAGCGAAAGATCGACGAGGATGTGGCTGTCTGCGTAGAAAGTATGAACGTGGGTCAGCTCAAGCAGCGCCATCACCGGGCTTTCGTGTATCCGAGATAGATGCGATGGACCTCCGGGTCCCGACGAATCTCCTGCGGTGTGCCCTCTGCGAGCACGCAGCCCTGGTGCATGACCGTGATCCGGCGCGCGACGGCGAAGACCACGTCCATGTCGTGCTCCGTAAAGAGAACCGTGAGCCCGGTATCGGCCGCGATGCGTG
>Ga0070698_100008109_pt1 | contig 11354 bp, 12 predicted proteins | sample KBSK1502metaG_FD_65477 | JGI IMG/M metagenome (GOLD analysis project Ga0070698, IMG submission 65477) | Corn, switchgrass and miscanthus rhizosphere microbial communities from Kellogg Biological Station, Michigan, USA - KBS K1-50-2 metaG | ecosystem: Host-associated > Plants > Roots >...
CCAGGTGAGCGGAATCCACGAGTTGATCGACGGCGCGAGACAGCAGCTCGGGCCCGAACGGTTCCTCGACATCGCGTACGAGCAGCTCTGTGCCGACACCCATGCCGTCCTCTCGGAGATCTCCGCGTTTGCCTCGAGCCACGGGCTCGAGCTCGCCCTCCGCCGCTCGGTTCCGCCGCACTTCGAGGCCGGGCGCGGCAGCCGCTTGCAGCAGGCATGACGCACGCGGACTACGACGAGTTCGTCGCCGCCTCGCCGCAAGGCTCCGTTTTTGCGACCTCCTGGTGGCTCGACGCAGTCGCGGGCGGACGTTGGCGGGCGAATACCGTGAGCGAGGGCGACGGGATCGTCGCCGCGTGGCCGACCGTCCTACGCAACACGCGCTGGGGCGACCTGCACGAGGGCGCGCCGCTCACGCCGTACCTCGGGCCGCTCTTCCTGCCCAGAGACTCCGAGCTCCGGCGGCGGGAGGAGGAGGTGAAGCGCCTCGAGCAGCTCGTCGAGACACTCGGCTCGTTCGCTCACATCGAGGCTGCCTGCAATCCCGCCTTCGATTACTGGACGCCACTTCGATGGCAGGGCTTCACCCAGACCACGCGCTACACATGGCGGTTCCCGCGGGTCGACGACCTCGACGGGATCCTCGCGCGCGCGCGCGAGAACATCCGCCGCGAGATCCGAAAGGCCGAGAAGCGCGGCATCACAGTGGAGGACGGTTCGCTCGAGGATTTTCAGGACGTGCATCTCAGGACCGCCGAGCACCAGAAGATCGCGGGCGCCGACCGCTACCTGAGCGCGCTGCGCCGCATCGACGCGGCGGCCTCCGAGCGAAACGCCCGCCGGATCCTGCTCGCCCGGGACGCTGACGGGCAAACGCACTCCGGGGGCTACTTCGTCCGTGACGAGCGCTGGGTCTACTACCTGGCGGGCGCCAGCGATCCCCAGCTCCGCACGAGCGGAGCATCCTCGCTGCTGCTCTGGAAAGGGATCGCCTACGCCGCGGAGGAGGGACTCGGCTTCGACTTCGAGGGCTCGATCATCCGCGGCGTGGAACGGTTCTTTCGCGCGTTCGCGGGCGTGCCGACGCCCTACTCTGTCGTCCGCAAGACGCCGTCGCGGGTGCTGCGCTACGGCAGGCCGCTCAAACGGGCGCTTCGCTCGGCGTCTCTCTCGAGGACGAGCACGTTGTTCTCCGGGGTCTGAACCGAGCCGCTCTGCCGCGTGCGGCCGACGCACGCGACCCGCAGCCCGGCCTGGGCCGCGCAGCGCCGCCAGCGCCTGAGGGAACGGATTCGCTTGTTCACGAGCGCCGTCTCGCCTTTAGCCGACCGGAAGTCGGCCCAGCTCGAGAACGAGTCGGTCCGGTGGAACTGGACGTTCTGCGTGACGAGCCCGAAATGCCCGCCGACGACAAAGACGCCGCCGGGCGCGAGCAATCGGCCGAGCGCTGCCACGGCGCGCTCCCAGCGATCGTCGTCGACGAGGTGGAACATGACGCCGATCGCGTTGACGATCTCGAACTGCCCATCCAGGCTGAAGCCGGCGTCCCCGATGTCTGCCTCCACGACCGTCACGCCGGGAGCGTCGGCGTACCGCTCCTCGAGCGCCCGCACCGCAGGCTCCGAGATCTCGATCCCGACGGCCTCCTCCGCGCCGAAGACGTCGAAGTAGAAGTCGATCCAGTGCCCGGCGCCCGAGCCCACGTCCAGCACGCGGAGCGGGTGCGGCAGAGCGCGTCCTGCCAGGCACTCGATGATCGAGTTTTCGACGGCGTTGTAGTGGAAGCGGCTGGCGAGCGAGCCGCGTTCGGCCGCGATCGTGTCCGCGTCCGTGAGCGACGCCGGCGAGGCCCGATGCCAGGACTCGAAGAAGCGCTTCGCGTCATAGGGAACCTGGTTCCCGCGGACCCGTTTCGGAGTGACATAGTGCTTGACGAACTTCGGGCCGAGGAGTCTGCGGGCGGCGCGTCGTAGGAGCTGCGGCCCTCGCACGCCGGTGATTCTAGGGCGGCGCTGAGCCGTGGTGTTAGATCATCGCCGCATGGAGTCAATCCTCGAGGCGATCGGCAATACGCCGCTCGTCCGCCTGGGTCACTGCGCGCCGGAGAACGGGGCGGAGCTGTGGCTGAAGCTCGAATACCGCAACCCGACCGGGTCGATGAAGGACCGGATGGCGCTCGCGATGATCGAGGGAGCGGAGCGCGACGGCCTGCTCTCCGCGGGCGACACGGTCGTCGAGTACACCGGCGGTAGCACAGGCCCGGCGCTCGCGCTCGTCTGCCGGGCGAAGGGGTACCGAGCCGTGATCGTGATGGCCGACTGCTTCACCGAGGAGCGTTTCCAGCTCATGCGCGCGCTCGGGGCCGAGATCGACGTCGTGCCATCGGTGGAGGGTCGGCCGAAGGTGACTGCGAAGGACATCGAGAACATGGTCGCGCGGTCCGCCGAGCTCGCGAGCGCACCGGGGCACTACGCGACCGACCAGTTCAACAATCCGTACATCGTTCCCGACCACCGCGACCGTCTCGGCCGCGAGATCTGGGAGCAGACTGCGGGCCGCGTGACCGCGTTTTGCCAAGGCATGGGGACGGCGAGCTCGGTCATGGGCGTCTCGGACGCTCTCAAGCCTCAGGGCGTGTTCATCCAGGCCCACGAGCCGGCATCGTCAGCCGCGATCGGCGGCGGCGAGCGTGGGCCGTTTCTCATCCAGGGGTGGACCGGGCTCGTGATGCCGCACTGGGACCCTGAACGGGTCGATCACCTCGAGCCGATCGGCGACGACGAAGCAATGGAGATGACGCTTCGGCTTGCGCGCGAAGAGGGCATCTTCGCGGGGATCTCGACCGGCGCGAACGTGATCGGCGCGCATCGCCTCGCCGACCGCCTCGGCCCGGACGCGGTGATCGTGACGCTGGCCGTCGACACCGGCTTCAAGTACATGAGCGTCAGCCCGTACGCCGAGCTCTAGCGCCGACTTCTCAGCGCGGCGAGTTCGCGCGGCAGCTCTGACGCAGGCGTCGCGGATTGCCGGTGGCGGCGAGCTCGTACGTCTGGCGAATCCAATTGAGCCCGCCGTCGTGTGCGAACACGGCGTACGGCTCGTCGGGTGGGTTCGGCGGCCTCCAGTCCTCGGGCGCGCCGATCGGAGCGACGAGGATGTTGTTCGCGAGCAGCGTGCTCAGCTCAGTGTGCGCACGTCGCTGGGCTGCCGTGTTCCCGTTGCGGATCGCCTTGGCCCAGTAGCACTCCCAGGCATTCTGGGAGATGAGCACAGCGTGACCGCCCCCGGCTCCCGGGCTCGTCACCGAGTTCGGGTCGACGTACAGGACCGGCCAGCTGTAACCGGGAGGAAGCCGCAGCTCGTCCTGAGCTCGACGGTATTCCGCCTTGGTCACGTCCGGCTTGACGGCGCTGCTGAAGACCCAGGTGGAGAGCGCATAGGCGGTTGATGCCAGCAGCGCCATGACCGCGAAGGAGACTCCGAGCACGAGCCCGCGCCGGTGAAGAGGTGTTACGCGGCGACGGAGTCTGGAGTCCGGCGGCTGCGCCGTGATGCGGGCGAGCAGGTCGCCTTCGTCCACGGTCGCGGGCAGTGGGTAGGGGTTCGCCTTGCGCAGGCGCAAGAGAGTCGAGTCCTTCTTCATGTTCCCTCCACGTCGAGTTGGGTCAAGGCCGCCGGTGGGCGGCCGTCCGCCGCGAACCGGTCGAGGCTCGCGCGCAACCGGCGCCGCGCCCGCAGGAGGCGGACGCGGAAGGCGGTCGGGTTGATGCCGAGCGCCTTGGCTGCCTGGCTCGGTGTCAAGTCCTCCCAGGCGACGAGCAGCAACGTCTCGCGGTCGAGGGCAGAGAGCGAGCGCAACGCCTGGGCCAGTGCGGGGTCGAGCTCGGGTGGCTCCGCTGTGGCGGCGACGCGCTCGGGCTCGTGCACCGAGGCGCCTGCGCCCGGCGCGGACAGCCGCGCCTCCGCAAGCACGAGGTTCCGGGCTGTTGCGTAGAGCCACGGAAGTGCGTCGTCCCTCGGCACGTCGGCCAGGCGCCGCCACGCGATGGTCATGACCTCGGCGGCGAGCGCGTCGGCATCCTTGCTTCCGCGTCGCCGCGCATATGAGGTGACGGCGCCGAGGTGCGCGAAGACGGTGTGGAACCGCTCCTCGGCGGACCGGCGTTCGAGTTCGAGCGTCATACCCATAACTGTCAAAACGGGGCCGTTGCGTTACCGATCGAGCTCAGCAAGATGAATCCCCCGATCAGCCGAGAGATCTGGCGAGCATCCCCAGTCGCCTTCGCAGCAGGGTCGGAGTCAGGTCCGTCCAGCCTGCTCCTTCGTACGACGGAAGCCAAAGGGCGGGGTCGGGCAGAGGGCGCATCGCCGCCATGACAAGCCACGCATCGAACCCGGGCACGTTTCCCGCCCGGTCGACGTACGCGCCGACGAACCGTCGTGCGGTGCGCCTTCCGGCGGCCAGCATCAGATCCATGTAGCAGTACGCCACGTCGAATGCGGCAGGCCCCCACCGTGCGTTTTCCCAGTCGATCACTCCCGTAAGCCGAGGGCCGACCCAATGCACGTTGCCCGTGTGAAAGTCGCCGTGGACGAGAACGGTGCGACCCAGAGCGAGCTCAGGGCGTCGGCGCTCGAGCGCCGGCCACAGCGTCTGCTCGATGGGGCTCTCCGGCGACGGCCCGTCATCGATCCACGCGCGGGCCGGACCCGGGTCGAGCGCGAGTCCGTGACCGTGTCGAGAGACTCCGTGGATTGCGACCAGCGTCTCGGCGAGACCATCGAGCCAGGTCGGATCGTCCGGCCGTGCAACGGGGCGCCCTCGGAGGCGGGTCGAGACGACGAACCATCTCGCCGGACGGATGCGACCGTGACCGAGCAGCTGCGGCGCCGGCACGTCTGTGCCGTCCAGTATCCGCAGTGCGGCGGTCTCGGCACGCGCACGGTCGCGATCGGCAAAGACGCGCACGACGACCGCCTCGCGGTCAGCCGGCGGTGCCAGGCGGACGATGTACGTCAGGTTCGAGATCCCGCCGGTGAGTGCGCGGACATCCCGCACCCGGCTGCCCGTGAGGTCGCCCGCGACGGTTGCAACCGCAGCCGTGTCGATCTCGCCATGTCCATTACCGGCGTGCGCCATTGCTGCAGTTTGTCTGGTGCGCGCACCGGTGTCCCGAGCTGATCCCACAAACCAATCGGTTTCAGCTTGCGTAGTCACGGAAGGCAAAAGGACCAGTGAAGGAGACCAAATGACTCGCAAAACGGCTATCGCATTCCTACTCTTCGGTACGGCGCTCACCCTCGGGGTGACTGCTTGCGGCGGAGGGAGCTCTTCGTCGAGCAACGAGCCGCCCGCGGCTATCTCGACCGGGAGTGGCACGACCACCGGCGACGGCGGAACTGCGTCCGGAACGCTCAACGGAGAAGACGGCCCCGGGTTCACGATCGAGGTCTCGCAAAACGGGCAGGACGCGGAGACCGTCAGGGCCGGCACCTACACGCTGCACGTCGAGGACAAGTCCGCAATGCACAACTTCCACTTGATCGGCCCCGGCGTCGACGAGGTCGTCACCGAAGTGCCTTTCGTCGGCGAAAAGACGGTGACGGTGACGCTCGAGAAGGGGACCTACACCTATCAGTGCGATCCGCACGCCGCGAGCGGCATGAAAGGAACCTTCACCGTCACGTAGGAAACCGACAGTCCCGTACGATCGCCGTCATGGCCTACGACGAGCAACTAGCGGAGCGCATCCGCGAACTGGTCGTCAGCGAATCCGACCTGACCGAGAAGAAGATGTTCGGCGGGCTCGCGTTTCTCATCGGCGGCAACATGGCCGTGGCGGCGAGCGGCCAGGGTGGAGCCCTGGTTCGAGTCGACCCGGTGCAGTCCGACACGCTCGTCGCGGCGACGAACGCCCGCCTGATGGAGATGCGCGGGCGCTCGATGCAGGGCTGGCTGCGAGTCGATCCGGAAGACCTTCGCACCAAACGCCAGCTCGCCAAATGGGTCGAGCTTGGCACGACCTACGCGCGCTCGCTGCCCGCGAAGCGATCGTGAATCGAACGTGAGGGTGGCTGTGCCTGCGGTGTCAATAAGATCGTGATCAGAAGCACCCCAACGTGAGGTATGCCACTCCGGCTGCGACGCCGTCTGGCCCTCTTGTAGAGGCTCGTCGCACACGGCCGACGAAGATGTCCCATCCGGTGGTCGTCCTCTGCAGGGTTCCAACCCGCCGGAAGCTAGGGAGATCCTTGACGACCCATGACGAGCGGGTCCGGGGCTGCGCCAATCCGACCCGGTCTCTGGGGCTATAACCCTCACAGTAGGAAAAGAACCACCCGCGCTCCTCATGGGCGACGGCTCCCTCTTCAGGAGCCCACGAAACCCTCCACGCACGATCTCCTGGCCGTTGAAATCCATCCCGCCGGATGTAGCCGAACCGTTTCCCGCCCTGGAAGACGAATGTCCTGACAGCGCGGGGTGAGCCGATGCGGTCGGCAGCCAGGGGCTTCGCTGCGAGGCCGAGACTGGTAGCGAAAACCAAAACGATCACGGCGATGGCAATGATCATCGCGCAGCGAGTACGAAAATTCACAGAGAGCACGAAGCTCGTGGCCATGCCGGGCCTGCGAAGCCAACGTGTCATTTTGGACGCCTCCTTTGGTTGCTTGTGCCGGTGTCAACGTGGAGCACGTCGCTAATGGGGCACTCACGTGCGGCTAATCGCTTCCCCGTGACCTATGCGGCCGGCGTGCACTTGGGCGCCGCCCGCATCGACAGCAGGCTCGGGTTGCCCGCCGGGCGTAGCTTCGCTGACGCGGAGCACGACGTTGCCCGTCTTTTGGCCGGTCTCGACGTAGCGGGTCGCCTCGACGATCTCGTCGAGCGCGTATGTCCGGTCGATCACGGGCCGGTACTTGCCCGCGTCGACGAGCTCTTTGGCGAGGAGGAGGTCCTCTCTGCGATAGCGGCCGATGCCGACCGTCGCGCGCCGGCTCCCGACGAACCGTGTGGCGAGAGCGAGGAGGGGGAGGTGGTACATGAATCCGAGGTCCATCGAGATATAGATCCCGCCGGGTTTCAGCGAGCGCCGGCAGCGGCGGAACGAGTGCTTGCCGACCGCGTCGAAGACCACGTCGTACCTCTTACCGTTCTTCGTGAAGTCCTCGCGGAGGCGATCGAGGACGTCTAGCGCGCCGAGCGAACGCACGAGCTCGACGTCCTTCGTATCGCACACCGCCGTCACCTCGGCCTCGAAGTGGTTCGCGAGCAGCTGGACCGCAGCCGTTCCGATGGAGCCGGCGGCGCCGTAGACGAGGACGCTCTTCCCTTGCAGCGGAAACGCCGGCTGTAGGCAACTCAGCGCGAGCAGCGAGCCGTCGGGCACGGCGGCTGCCTCCTCGAACGTCAGCCCCGCCGGCTTCTGTGCGAGCACGCCGCTCTCGCGCACGGCCACGTACTCCGCGCCCGCGCCGCCTTTGACGCCGAAGACGTCGTCACCGACCCGAAACTCCGTCACGGCCGCTCCGACTTGCTCGACGCGGCCCGCGAGCTCCGAGCCGAAGAGCGTCTGCCTCGGGCGGCGAATACCGGTGACGAGGCGGGTGAACCGGTAATGGTCGCTGCGCACGCCCATCGCGTCGCCGCGGGTGACCGTCGAAGCATGGACCCTGACGAGCACCTCGTCGTCGTCCGGCACGGGCCGCTCGACTTCGTCTACGCGCAGCACCTCCGGAGGCCCGAATCGATCGTGGACGACTGCTCTCATTCGGTCACTTCTTCTCGATGCGGTGGATCGGCGTGCCGTGCTTCCATGCCCGCCTCGCACAAGGTTTTGGTCTTGTCAACCAAAACGAACGTGCTGCAACCGCCGGGCGACGATCTCGGCCGCCTTCTGTGCGCCAAGCTGTTGGAGCTTGTCGAGAGCACGTCGAAGGGCGTCATCATCGTCGGCGTCGGCAAGCGCGAGGGCGGCTTCGTAAGGGCAACCGATCTCCGTCCATAACTCCGCTGCCCGCGCCCAGTCGCCGGCGATCTGAACCGCGTACGGCTCGGCCGCCCCGTCTGGGGCCTCGTCCTCGAGTCCGGCGCGCCAGCGCCAGTACGCGAGCTCTCCGATCGGCCACGCGACCCCTTGCCTCAGCGCCAGCCTGTAGGCGTCCTCGGTCGCTACGCGGACGCCCTCCGGATCACCTGCGAGCCAGGCCACTTCGGCTCGCGCCGCCGCCACGGGCGCAATCCGCGGAAGCTCCTGGGTCGGCGTGGCCATCGCGAGCGCATCGTCGAGGGGCGTCTGTGCGTCCGGCTCTCCGCGGCGTGCACGCACGAGGCCGCGCACGACGAGCGCCAGGATGCGCGGGAACGTCGAGATGCAGCGCTTCTGCAAGACGAGGCCCGCCGAGTCGACAGCCTCGCTCCAGTGACCGCGGTCGAGCTCGATGCGCGCGCGAAAGGCGAGCAGGTAAAGACGCCATAGATCGAGGCCCCGTTCGCTGAGGTATGCGAGCCCCGGATCCAGGTATCGGTCGGCTAGCTCATAGTTCCGAAGCCGCGTCCCGCCCCAGACGAGGTGGATGAATGCTCGCCCTACGCCCTCGGCGGAGTCTGCCCGCTTGCCCAGCTCAAGGCTGCGCTCGAGCTTCTCCAGCCCGCCCGGGGCTCCCGTGAGCAGCTCTGTGGTGCCGATCGTGTTAAGCGCGTGAATCAGCGTTTCGGTGTCGTCGACGCTCTTGGCAAGCTCGAATGCCCGGGTGCCCCACTCCATGGCTCCGCTAGGGTCGTCACGGTCCTTCTGGAGTGACGCCATCAGGGCGTACGCCATCGCCAGCTCGCGGCCCGGCGGTACCTGCTCGAGCACCGTTACTGCTTCTTGGGCCGTCTCGCGAGCCTCTGCGGTCCGTCCTGGGCACCAGAGGATATTGCCCAGCCTGCGCATGGAATCTCCCTCCTTGCGCGTATCGCCGAGCTCTCGATGGCACTCGATCACACTCTTGAGTGCATCGAGCGCCTCTTCGGGCTGATCTGTCAGATAGCACTCGTGAGAGCGGCGCTCGAGGAGCTCCGCCCGCTCCGACAACGCGAGGCTGTCGGCGTACTGGAGCGCCCGCGCGTACTGTTCCGCAGCTTCACGGTGCGCTCCAAGAGCGGCCGCGCGTGCCGCCGCTGCGGGCGCAAAGCGAAGGACAGCTGGGCCGTCGCCGGCGGCGTCGGCGTGGTGCGAGAGCCGCTCGAGATCTGGCGATCCGGTTGGCGGGTCTGCCAGCGCGTCGAGGGCCTTTCGATGCAGTAACAACCGCCGGTTTGGCGGGAGAGACTCTTCAACGGCGCGACGCGCGAGCTCGTGCCGGAACGTGACGCCACCCGGGCCGTGCGTGAGCATCCCCGACGTCAGGCATTCATCGAGGCGGTCGACGGCGTCGCCGGCGAGTGCTTCGAGTAGCCAGAGCTCGACGCTCGGGGGTGCGATCGCCACCGCGTCTGCCAGCGCCGCCGCCGGCGGGCTCAGGCGTGCTGCACGGGCAAGGACAGCGTCGCGAACGGTGCGCGGAAGCTCCCCCTCTCCCGCGGCGAGCGCCTCCGTCACGAAAAACGGATTTCCAGCCGTCTTGCCGAAGAGCTCGTCGACGTCCACCCCATGCGGCTCCGCTAGCGCTAGGACCGCGTCCCGAGAGAGCGGCGGGATCTCGAGCCGGCTGGCCCCGGGCCCGGTTGCGAGCGCGCCGAGCACCATCCGAAGCGGATGGGCCCGATCGAGCTCGTCGTCTCGGTAGCCGAGAACGACGAGCGCAGGGACCGCATCGATCCTTCGGCCGACCAGCCCGACAACGTCGAGCGTCGCCTCATCCGCCCACTGGACGTCGTCGAGGACGAGGACCGTCGTCGCCCGTGAGCCGAGCTCGTGCATGAGCGCCGACGCCACCGCGTACGGCCTGCCGCCCGCCTGAACTACGTCTGCCAGCTCGCCGCCTGCTTCATCAGCGACATCGAGGAGCGGGCCGAGCGGGCGCGGGGTGAACAGGGGGTCGCAGGCGCCCCAGAGGATCCGAGCCGAGGCCCGTTGGTCGGCGCAAAAGCGGCGCAGTAGGGCTGTCTTCCCGACCCCGGCCTCGCCGGAGACAAGCATGAGTTGGCCCCGAGCGGTCCCGGAGATTGCGGCGAGGGAGTCGGCGAGCGTCGACAGATGATCGGCCCGCTCGAGCAACTCGTCCGCAGCCTCCCCGGTCGCCGGATCGTCGCGAGACCCCGGGCGCTGTGCGGCCCGAGGTGGCGGAAACGCGGACTTCAGGCCCACCACGCTGAGCTGGTAGATGCGCTCGGGCCGATCGAGGTCCTTGAGCCAGTGCTCACCGAGGTCTTGGAGCGTGGCTCCCTCGAGCTCGGCGTCCTCGAGCACGGACGACGCGGCGAGCGAAACGAGTACCTGGCCTCCGTGTGCTGCGGCCATGATCCGTGCGGCCCGGTGGACGCCGAGACCGTAATACCCCTCTTCAGACACGGTCGGCTCGGCTGTGTGGATGCCCATGCGCACGCGAAGGCTGCTTCCGGCCGGCCATTTCTGCGCAGCGAGCGCGCGCTGGCCGTCGATCGCCGCGGCGGCCGCCTCGTCGGCGCGCGGGAACGCGAAGAGAAACGAGTCGCCCTGCGTGTCAACTTCCTCGCCTCCATGCTCGCGGACGGCCGTACGCAGGATCGTCCGGTGGTCCGCGACCACGTCTCCGTAGCTCTTGCCCAGACGCTTCAGCAGTTGTGTGGAGCCTTCGATGTCCGTGAACACGAAGGTGACGGTGCCGGTCGGCAGCTCTGTCATTCGCATCTGCGCCAAGGAGTTACACCCCGCCGACTAAGTAGTCAAGCGGCCGCTTCACCGCCGAGAGCACGCCGCTGCACTTAATCTCGGTTCATGGCCGCAATCCCTGACGTTCGGTACGCGCGCAGCGGCGATGTGGCGATCGCCTACCAGGTGCTCGGCGAAGGGCCGGTCGACCTCGTCTTTGTGCCGTTCTTCGGCAACCTCCGCTGGGCCTGGGAGCAGCCGCTCTTCGCTCGCTTCCTCGAGCGGCTCGCGTCCTTCTCCCGGCTGATCCTGTTCGAGTTCGAGCACTTTGGTGCCCATGAGCTCAAGGGCGTCCCGGGCGATTGGACGCTCTACCTCGTCCGTTCCTGAAGCCGGGATTCTCCCGCCAAGCAACACGAAGGAGGAGGAAAGGCAATGACAGAGCGGACTAGACGCCAGGCCAGGTCGATGTCGGCGGGCTGACGCGGGCAGGGACTGGCGCCGCCTTCGAAGGGCGGCGCCTCGTCCCTAGATGGTCTGAATTCTCAGCTAGCCGGTGAAGGGCGGCTTCTTGAAGCG
>Ga0070698_100008110_pt1 | contig 11352 bp, 10 predicted proteins | sample KBSK1502metaG_FD_65477 | JGI IMG/M metagenome (GOLD analysis project Ga0070698, IMG submission 65477) | Corn, switchgrass and miscanthus rhizosphere microbial communities from Kellogg Biological Station, Michigan, USA - KBS K1-50-2 metaG | ecosystem: Host-associated > Plants > Roots >...
GTGCAGCTGTAGGTGCCGGTGATCAGCGCGGTGCCGTCCCTGGTGACCTTGGCCTTCGGGTAGACGCTGATGTTCACGGTCGGCGGTGGCGGAGCCGCGCTCACGTCGAGCACCAGGTTGCCACCGTTGAGGCCGGTCCCGTCGAGGTCGTCGTCGATCACCATGATCGTGTACGTCGTGCCCGCGCTGGTGCCGAGGCCCACGGTGTACTGACCACAGGCGACGAGCGAGTCGGCCGTCGGCGTGCCCTCGAACACCAGGAACCCGCCGGAGTAGTCCGAGGCGGACATGTCCAGGATCACGCCGCCGTCGGCCGCGGCCGTGTAGGTGTACCAGACGCTGGCGTTGGTCACCGGGGCGCCGCAGTTGGCGTTGAGTGCCGTGTCGTCGGCGGTGGTGGTGGCTTGCGTCGTGTCCTGAGTGACGTGGTCGCCGAGGGAGAGCGCCACCGCTCCCCCGACCTCGTCGTTGGCCGGTGCGGCGGCCAGGGCCGGGGCTCCGAAGCCGACGACCCCCATGAGTCCTGCTGCTGTGACTGCGAGCGCCCGGTTGCCCAGCGATCGCCTGAGATGCGTCATTGCTACCTCCAGCATTGGGTGCGACGCCGGACTCCGGTGAGCCCGAGCTCAGAAACCACACCCTCATGGGAACTGACGCCGTGCATCACTCCCTGGTTGCGGAACTCACCAGATACTGGGGTAGTTCAGTGTGTGACGATCGCGTCGAGGGCGACCGCGACGAACAACAGCGAGAGATACATGTTCGAGGAGTGGAACAGCCGCATCGGCTTGATCACCGCGAGGTCCTCGGTGTCCTTGGTCCGGAGATAGAGCTTGTGGGCCTCGACCAGGAACACCGCCCCCATCACGCCGGCCGCGACCGGGTAGATCCAGCCGGTCGGCGCGATCGGCCACAGCAGCAGTGAGACCGCCACCATCACCCAGGAGTAGAGGACGATCTGGCGGGCCACCTCACGGGCGGACCTGACCGCGGGCAGCATCGGCACGTCGACGTTCGCGTAGTCCTCGCGGTAGCGCAGCGCCAGCGCCCAGGTGTGCGGCGGGGTCCAGAAGAAGACGACGGCGAACAGCACGATCGGCACCCAGGACAGCGCGTTCGTGACGGCAGTCCAGCCGATCAGCGCCGGGAAGCACCCGGCGATGCCGCCCCAGACGATGTTCTGGGTGGTGCGGCGCTTGAGCAGCATCGTGTAGACGAACACGTAGAACGCGTTGGCCAGCACGGACAGCCCGGCCGAGAGCCAGTTGACCCAGAACCCGAGCACCACCGTGGACAGGATGCCCAGCACGAACGCGAAGGCGAGCGCCGAGGTGGGCGACACGATGTGCCGCGGCAACGCCCGGCGCCGGGTGCGTCGCATCTGCTCGTCGATGTCGCGGTCATAGACGCAGTTGAAGGCCGACGCAGACCCCGCCGACAGCGTCCCGCCGAGCACGGTGGCGGCGACGAGCCCCAGCGGCGGCACGCCCTGGGCGGCGAAGAACATCACCGGCACGGTGGTCAGCAGCAGCAGCTCGATGACACGGGGCTTGGTCAGCCCGACGTACGCCGCGAGCACGTCGCGCCACGTCTTGTCGGTCCCCTCGGTCGGCGCTGGCGTCTCAGCGCTGCGCGCGGAGGCCGACGGGCCGACGTACGTCACTTGGGGGGTCCTACCTGTGGCAGAGCGGGCGGAATGGTGCGGAGTCGAGTCTATCGCCCACGGTCGGTAGGCTCGGCGGTGCGTCCTGTGAGAACCCCGAAAGGAACCCCGTGAGCTCCGTCGTAGGCATCGACACCCCGCTGGACTGGACCGACCTCGACAAGCGAGCGGTCGACACGGCCCGGGTGCTTGCGATGGACGCGGTCCAGAAGGTCGGCAACGGTCACCCCGGCACGGCCATGAGCCTGGCGCCCGTCGCCTACCTGCTGTTCCAGAAGGTGATGCGGCACGACCCGGCCGACCCGAGCTGGATCGCCCGCGACCGCTTCGTGCTCTCCTGTGGCCACACGTCACTGACGCTCTACAACCAGCTCTACCTCGGCGGCTTCGGCCTCGAGCTCAGCGACCTCGAGGCCTTCCGCACCTGGGGCTCGAAGACCCCCGGCCACCCCGAGCACGGCCACACCGCCGGGGTGGAGACCACCACCGGCCCCCTCGGCCAGGGCGTGGCGAACGCCGTGGGCATGGCGATGGCATCCCGCTTCGAGCGCGGCCTGCTGGATCCGGCGGCGGCCCCGGGTGAGTCGCTGTTCGACCACCAGATCTACGTCATCGCCTCCGACGGCGACCTCCAGGAGGGCGTCAGCGCCGAGGCCTCCTCGATCGCCGGCCACCAGCAGCTCGGCAACCTCACGGTCATCTACGACGCCAACCGGATCTCCATCGAGGGCGACACCGACGTCTCGTTCAGCGAGGACGTCGCCAAGCGCTACGAGGCCTACGGCTGGCACGTCCAGCACGTCGACTGGACCAACGGCGGCACCGACTACGTCGAGGACGTCCCCGAGCTGTACGCCGCCCTCCAGGTCGCCCAGTCGGTCATCGACCAGCCCTCGCTGATCGTCCTGAACACCATCATCGCGTGGCCGGCTCCGAACGCTCAGAACACCGAGGCCGCGCACGGCAGTGCCCTGGGCGCCCAGGAGGTGGCGCTCACCAAGAAGGTGCTCGGCTTCGACCCGGAGCAGCACTTCGCCGTGGCCGACGACGTGCTCTCGCACACCCGCGGGCTGGTCGAGCGCGGCAAGGTCTGGGGCGCCGAGTGGGACACCGAGTACGACGTGTGGGCCTCCGCCAACCCTGAGCGGGCCGCGCTGCTCCACCGGATCAAGGACCGCACCCTGCCCGACGGCCTGGCCGCCGCGCTGCCGGTCTTCCCGGCCGATGCGAAGGGTGTGGCCACCCGCTCGGCGTCCGGCAAGGTCATCAATGCGATCGCCCAGCTCATGCCGGAGCTGTGGGGCGGCTCAGCCGACCTGGCGGGCTCCAACAACACCACGATCGAAGGCGCAGCCTCGTTCATCCCGGCGTCGCACTCCACGCACGAGTGGAAGGGCGACCCCGAGCTGGGCCGGGTGCTGCACTTCGGCATCCGTGAGCACGCCATGGGCTCGATCATGAACGGCATCACGCTGCACGGCGGCACCCGCGTCTTCGGGGGCACGTTCCTGCAGTTCGCCGACTACATGCGGCCCTCGGTGCGGCTCGCGGCCCTCATGCGGATCCCCACGACGTACGTCTGGACCCACGACTCGGTCGGCCTCGGCGAGGACGGCCCCACCCACCAGCCCATCGAGCACCTCGCGGCCCTGCGCGCGATCCCGGGCCTCGACGTGATCCGGCCCGCTGACGGCAACGAGACCGCAGCCGCGTGGCTGACCCTGCTCGGCCACGCCGACCGCCCTTCCGCGCTCGCGCTCACCCGCCAGAACGTGCCGACCTTCCCGCGTGGCGAAGGCGGGTTCGCGACCACCGACGGTGTGGCCCGGGGCGGCTACACCCTCATCGACGCCGAGGGCGGGGTCCCTGACGTGGTGCTGATCGGCACCGGCTCCGAGGTCCAGCTCGCCGTCGCCGCCCGCGAGATCCTCGCGGCCGAGGGCGTGCACGCCCGGGTGGTCTCGATGCCGTGCCGCGAGTGGTTCGACGCCCAGGACCAGGCCTACCGCGACACCGTGATCCCGCCGATCGTCAAGGCGCGCGTGTCGGTGGAGGCCGGCATCGCCCAGGGCTGGCGCGACCTCGTCGGCGACGCCGGCCGGATCGTGTCGATCGAGCACTACGGCGCCTCGGCCGACTATCAGCGGATCCTGACCGAGTACGGCGTCACGGCCGGGGCGGTCGCCCAAGCCGCGCGCGACAGCATCGCGACCGTTCGAGCCTGACAGCGGGCCGACGGTCGTCCAGAAACAGCAACCCGGGAGGAAGCAATGACTGACCGACTGAAGGCCCTCAGCGAGGCCGGAGTCTCGATCTGGCTCGACGACCTGTCGCGCGAACGACTCGAGACCGGCAACCTCGCCGAGCTCGTCGCGAACGGCTCGGTGGTCGGGGTGACCACCAACCCGACCATCTTCGCGGCGGCGCTGTCCGACGGTGAGCGCTACGACGAGCAGCTGCGCGAGGAGGCGGCCCAGGGCTACGACGCCCCGCAGGTGATCTTCGAGCTCACCACCGAGGACGTCCGTGACGCCTGCGACGTACTCGCCGCGGTCCATGCCGCCCACCCGTACGACGGACGGGTCTCGATCGAGGTCGAGCCCGGACTGGCTCGCGACACCGCAGCCACCGTGCTCCAGGCTCAGGAGCTGTGGAAGGCCGTCGACCGGCCCAACGTGCTCATCAAGATCCCGGCGACGGCCGAGGGGCTGCCGGCGATCACGGAGACCATCGGCGCGGGCATCTCGGTGAACGTGACGCTCATCTTCGGCATCGACCGCTACCGCGAGGTGATGGACGCCTACTTGGCCGGCCTCGAGAAGGCCCGCGACGCCGGCATCGACTTGTCGACCATCCACTCGGTCGCCTCCTTCTTCGTCTCCCGCGTCGACACCGAGGTCGACAAGCGTCTGGAGGCGATCGGCACCGAGGAGGCGCGGTCGCTCAAGGGCAAGGCCGCCGTGGCCAACGCGCGGCTGGCCTACGTGGCGTTCCAGGAGGTCTTCGCCAGCGACCGCTGGAGCGCGCTCGAGTCGGTCGGCGCCAACAGGCAGCGGCCGCTATGGGCCTCGACGGGCGTCAAGGACCCTGCCTATGACGACACGATGTACGTCGCCGACCTGGTCGTGGCAGGCTGCGTCAACACGATGCCCGAGAAGACCATGCAGGCGTTCGCCGACCACGGCAACGTCACCGGCGACACTGTCACGGGGCTGGGCAGCCACGCCCAGTCGGTGTTCGACAACCTGGCCGAGGTCGGCATCGACTTCGCCGACGTCCTGGTCGTCCTGGAGACGGAAGGGGTCGACAAGTTCGTCACGTCGTGGGACGAGCTCGTCGCGACGGTGACCGCGCAGCTGCGGGCGGTGTCGCCGTGACCTCCTGGAACACCACCTCGGGTCCCGCCTTCGCCCTCCACTTCGGCTACCCCGACGAGATCTCCTACGCGGAGGCGGTCCGGAAGCTGGTCGGCGAGCGGGTCGCCTCGCGGATCGCCGCCCAGGACAAGACCGTGTGGGGCCCGGCTGCCGAGGACGAGTCAGGCAAGCGGCTCGGCTGGGTGCAGCTGGCCACCGGCTCCCGGGGGCTGGTCGACGAGATCCTCGAGCTGCGCGCCAACCTGCAGGGCCAGGGGCTGACCCGGATCGTGCTGTGCGGCATGGGCGGCTCCTCACTCGCCCCCGAGGTCATCTGCGAGGCAGCCGGCGTGCCCCTCGACGTACTCGACTCCTCCGATCCCGACTTCGTACGTCGTGCCCTGGCCACCGATCTCGACCACACCGTGGTGGTGGTGTCCAGCAAGAGCGGCGGAACCGTCGAGACCGACAGCCAGCGCCGCGTCTACGAGAAGGCCTTCACCGACGCGGGCATCAAGCCGGCGGAGCGGATCGTCGTGGTCACCGATCCCGGATCCCCCCTCGACCAGAGCGCCACCGACGCCGGCTACCGGGTGTTCCGGGCCGACCCGGACGTGGGCGGGCGCTACTCCGCCCTGACGGCCTTCGGGCTGGTGCCCAGCGGTCTGGCGGGGGTCGACATCGGGGCGCTCCTCGACGAGGCCGCGGCGATCCAGCCAGCGCTGGAGGCCGATGACGTCGACAACCCGGGCCTGCGACTCGGCGGTCTGCTCGGACTCGCCAACCACAGTGGCGTCGACAAGATCGTGCTCGCCGACGGCGGGTCTCCCTACCCCGGCTTCGGCGACTGGGCCGAGCAGCTGATCGCCGAGTCCACCGGCAAGGACGCCCAGGGCATCCTGCCGGTCGTGGTCGAGGGCACTGACGCCCCCAACTTCTCCCCCAACACCGCCGACGAGGTGCTGGCCACGTTCGGGCCGGATGTCCGCGACGACATCCGACCCTCGTCCGGCTTCGGTGCCTCCGTCGACGCGCCGCTCGGAGCCCAGCTGCTGCTCTGGGAGTACGCCACCGCAGTCGCCGGCCAGGTCATCGGCATCAACCCCTTCGACCAACCCGATGTCGAGAGTGCGAAGGCGGCCGCCCGGTCGATGCTCGACGGCGCCGGGGCCACACCGGCCCCGCTGTTCAGCGACCAGGGCATCGAGGTCTACGCCAGCGAGGGCTGGCTCGGCGACGTCTCGACCCTCGAGGGCGCCGTTGCGGCGCTTCTCGGCGAGCTCGACGGTGGCATCGGTTACGTCTCCGTGCAGGCCTACCTCGATCGCCACCGTGACGCCGCACTGGCCGACGTACGCCCCGCCCTCGCCGTACGCACCGGACGACCGGTGACCTTCGGGTGGGGACCGCGGTTCCTGCACTCGACCGGCCAGTACCACAAGGGCGGTCCGCACACCGGGGTCTACATCCAGATCACCGGCAACCCCGAGCAGGATCTGGAGATCCCGGACCGGCCCTTCACCTTCCAGGGCTTCATCACCGCCCAGGCTGTCGGTGACGGGCAGGTGCTCGCCGACCACGCGCGCCCGGTGCTCCGGCTGCACCTGACCGACCTGTCCGCCCTGCCGACCGTCGTGACTGCGCTCGCGTGAACGACAGGCCGCCACCCGTCGTCGAGGTGTACGACGACGCCGGGGCGCTCGCGGCGAGCATCGCCACCCGGCTGCTGGAGCGCCTCGAGGACGTCCAGGCCACCGGCCGGATCCCGCAGATAGCCCTGACCGGCGGCACCATCGCCGACGAGGCGCACCGCGAGCTCGCACGGCTGGCCCGCGACTCGAGTGTGGACTGGAGCCGCGTGGAGATCTGGTGGGGCGACGAACGCTATGTCGCTGCCGACTCTGCGGACCGCAATGAGCTCCAGGCCCGCTCGGCGATGCTCGACGCGCTCCCCCTGGACCCGGCCCGCGTCCATCCGATGCCGTCCTCGGAGCACGGCGACCTCGCCGCAGCCGCGGCGTCGTACGCCAACGACCTGCGCACGCACGGCAGCGGCGACTTCGACGTCGTGATGCTCGGAGTCGGGCCGGACGGCCATGTGGCCTCGCTCTTCCCGGGCATCCCGCAGCTCGACGTCGACGACACGATCGCCGTGGGCGTGAGCGGCTCCCCCAAGCCACCGCCGGAGCGGATCACGCTCACCTTCGCAGCCCTCAACCGGGCCGCAGCCGTCTGGTTCCTGGTCTCCGGGGAGAGCAAGGCCGAGGCCTTCGCCCTGGCGATCGCGGGAGCGGACAAGCACGACATCCCCGCCACCGGAGTGACGGGGATGTCGGAGACGCTGTGGATGATCGACGAGGCCGCGGCGGGCCGGGCCTGAACGCTCTAGAAGATGATGTCGCCGTTCTTGCGACGCGTGCGCAGCAACTGCAGTGCCTCGTCGAGGATGTCGGCGGCCTCCTGGTCGGAGCGTCGCTCCTTCACGTAGGCCAGATGCGTCTTGTAGGGCTCGATCTTCGGCGCCGGCGGAGGGTTCTCGGAGTCGAGCGAGGCGGGCAGCCCACAACGCGGGCAGTCCCATGACTCGGGCACGGCCGCCTCGACCGAGAACGTCACCACGGAACGGTGATCGTGCGAACAGAAATAAGTGACACTCTGCCGCGGCGCGGATTCCCCGCGCTCGGCCTCGCCCATCGGGCCGGCTCCGACCCGGCTACCGCGAATGGCGTTACCACCACCAGCCACAAACGTTTCCTCTCTCAGATGATCCGTGCTCGATGGTGCGCTGTCAGTTGCCGGCGTAAGCCTTCACGAGACCCAGCGCGATGACGCACGCGAACCAGATGACACCAGTGCCGATCGTGAAGCGATCGAGGTTGCGCTCGGCGACGGACGATCCACCCAGCGAGCTGGACATGCCACCACCGAACATGTCGGACAGACCTCCGCCGCGGCCCTTGTGGAGCAGCACGAGAAGGATCAGGACGGCGCTCGTGATCATGAGCAGGATGGTGAGAAGCAGAGTCACAATCGCTAACCCTACGTCACGTTTCCTGGATCACAGCACAGGCATGTCATAGAAACGACAGATGCCGCCGAACTCGTCGGCCTGCAAGCTGGCGCCGCCCACGAGACACCCGTCGACGTCAGCCTTCTGCATGATTCCGGCGACGTTCGACGCCTTCACGGAGCCGCCGTACAGGATGCGGCACGCGGCCGCCGCGGCGTCGCCGTGAACCTCGGCGATCCGGGCCCGGATCGCCCCGCAGACCTCCTGGGCGTCCTCGGGCGTCGCGACCTCGCCGGTGCCGATCGCCCACACCGGCTCGTAGGCGATCACCAGCGCTCCCACCTGCTCGGCGGTCAGGCCGGCCAGCGAGCCATCGATCTGCGCCAGGGTGTAGCTGATCTGGTCGCCGGCCTGCCGGATCGCCAGACCCTCACCCACACACACGATCGGGGTCATGCCGCCGTCAATCGCCTTGCGGGCCTTGGCATTGACGGTCTCGTCGGACTCGGCGTGGTATTCGCGCCGCTCGCTGTGCCCCACGACGACGTAGGAGCAGCCCAGCTTGCTCAGCATCGCTGCCGAGATCTCGCCCGTGTAGGCCCCGCCATCGTGCACGGAGACGTCCTGGGCGCCGTAGCGGATGGCGAGCCGGTCACCGTCGACGAGGGTCTGCACGGACCGCAGGTCGGTGAACGGGGGTACGACGACCACCTCGACCTTGCCGTAGTCGTGCTTCTTGTCCGACAGCGTCCAGGTCAGCTTCTGCACCAGGACCACCGCCTCCTGATGGTTCAGGTTGCTCTTCCAGTTGCCCGCCATCAGCGGGACCCGGGTGCTCGATGCCATGTCAGCCTTCCAGAACGGCGATGCCGGGCAGGGTCTTGCCCTCGAGGAACTCCAGGCTGGCTCCGCCGCCGGTGGAGATGTGGCCGAAGGCCGCTTCGTCGAAGCCGAGCTGGCGTACGGCGGCCGCGGAGTCACCGCCGCCGACGACCGACAACCCGTCGACCTCCGTCAGAGCCTGGGCCACAGCACGAGTGCCCTCGGCGAACGCGTCGACCTCGAACACTCCCATCGGACCGTTCCAGAACACCGTCCGCGCATCGGCCAGTGCGGCCGCGAACGCCTTGCCCGACTCGGGTCCGATGTCGAGGCCCAGCGCGTCGTCGGGGATCGCTTCGGCCTCGACCACCCGCGGCTCCGGAGTCCGGTCACCGCCGGGGAAGGCGGTGTCGACCACGATGTCGGTCGGCAGCAGGATCTCGACTCCCGACTCCGCGGCGCGGGCCAGGTAGCTCCGGCAGGTCTCGAGCTGATCCGCCTCGAGGAGGCTCTTGCCGACCTCGTGACCTTGGGCCTTGAGGAAGGTGAACACCATCCCGCCGCCGATCAGGAGCTTGTCGGCCTTGCCGAGCAGGTTGTCGATCACCCCGAGCTTGTCGGACACCTTGGACCCGCCGAGCACGACCACGTAGGGGCGCTCGGGATCGACGGTCAGCCGACGGAGCACTCCGATCTCGGCGGCGACCAGGCTGCCCATCGCGTGCGGCAGCCGCTGCGCCACGTCGTACACGCTGGCCTGCTTGCGGTGCACCACCCCGAAGCCGTCGGAGACGAACGCGTCGGCGAGGGCGGCGAGCTGGTCGGCGAACGCCCCGCGCACGGCCTCGTCCTTGGCCGTCTCACCGGCGTTGAAGCGAACGTTCTCGAGGACCGCGACACTGCCGTCGGCGAGCGCGGCCACGGTCGCCTGCGCCGACTCCCCCACCGTGTCGGTCGCGAAGGCCACCGGCTGGCCCAGGAGCTCACCGAGGCGGGCAGCCACCGGCGCCAGGGAGTACGCCGGGTCGGGTGCGCCGTCCGGCCGGCCCAGGTGCGCGACCACGAGCACTCGGGCGCCGGCTTCGACCAGTGCCGAGATGGTGGGGACGCTGGCCCGGATCCGGCCGTCGTCGGTGATGGCTCGGGCACCGGCTGGGCCGTCGAGCGGCACGTTGAGGTCGGACCGGACGAGCACGCGCTTGCCGCGTACGTCGCCGAGGTCCGCCAACGATCCTTGGAGGGAGTCAGTCATGGGCCCCATCCAAGCGGATGTCAGAGTGCGCTGCCGACGTGGGTGACCAGGTCGGCCAGGCGGTTGGAGTAGCCCCACTCGTTGTCGTACCAGCCGATCACCTTGACCTGGTCACCGATCACCTTGGTCAGCGGCGCGTCGAAGATGCAGGACGCCGGGTCCGTGACGATGTCGGAGGACACGATCGGGTCGGTGGAGTACTTCAGGTAGCCCTTCAGGGCGCCCTCGGCTGCGGCCTTCACGATCGCGTTGACCTCGTCGACGGTGGTCTCGCGGCCGGCCTGGAAGGTCAGGTCCGTGGCAGAGCCGGTCGGCACCGGCACGCGGAGCGCGAAGCCGTCGAGCTTGCCCTTGAGCTCGGGCAGCACGAGCCCGATCGCCTTGGCGGCGCCGGTCGAGGTCGGGATGACGTTCAGGGCTGCTGCCCGGGCCCGACGCAGGTCCTTGTGGATGTTGTCCTGGAGGTTCTGGTCGGCGGTGTAGGCATGGATGGTCGTCATCAGGCCCCGGACGATGCCGAGGTCGTCGTTGAGGGCCTTCGCCATCGGGGCCAGGCAGTTGGTGGTGCAGGACGCGTTCGAGATCACGTGGTGCGCGGCGGGGTCGTAGAGCTCGTGGTTGACGCCCATCACGATCGTGATGTCCTCGTTGGACGCAGGCGCCGAGATGATGACCTTCCTGGCGCCGGCGTCGATGTGGCCGTGGGCCTTGGTGGCGTCGGTGAAGAAGCCGGTCGACTCGATGACGATGTCGGCGCCGATCTCGCCCCACTTGAGGGCTGAGGGGTCACGCTCCTCGAAGGCGCGGATCTCGTGGTCACCGACCACGATCGCGTCCTGGGTGGCCGAGACGTCGGCGTCGAGCCGGCCCAGGATGGAGTCGTACTTCAGAAGGTGGGCGAGCACCGCGTTGTCGGTCAGGTCGTTGACCCCGACGATCTCGATGTCCGCACCGGAGGCACGCACGGCGCGGAAGAAGTTGCGGCCGATCCGGCCGAACCCATTGATTCCTACACGAACAGTCACGTCGAAGCTCCCTGGAAGTTGCGGTGAGGTGACCCACGAATGTGACGTGGGTCATGTCCTGCCCCAACCTATCCCGCCCGATTGGATCGATCCATGTGGTCCCGCGATACGTACTAGTAACTAGACCGACGCGGGTGCGTTCGGCGCGCGTAGCGAGCCATGCTGCAGAGCCAGCGTGCTGGTTACAGCTCCTCGGCGAGCATCTCCGGAGTCAGTGACGCCTC
>Ga0070698_100008111_pt1 | contig 11352 bp, 7 predicted proteins | sample KBSK1502metaG_FD_65477 | JGI IMG/M metagenome (GOLD analysis project Ga0070698, IMG submission 65477) | Corn, switchgrass and miscanthus rhizosphere microbial communities from Kellogg Biological Station, Michigan, USA - KBS K1-50-2 metaG | ecosystem: Host-associated > Plants > Roots >...
GACCAGATCGGCTGGGAGATCGCCTAACGTTTCGAAATGATCTTTCGGCACAACCAGACAATGCCCAGGAAATATCGGCCGGTGATCGAGAAAAGCCAGCGATACGTCGTCTTCGAAAACGACATTGGCCGCAGTCTCGCCGCTAATTACCTGGCAGAAAACACAGGTTCGGATAGAAGAGGTCATGGAAGTTGAATGATTCTAGTCAAATTCTCATCAAGGGTGAAACAACCCGGATCAACCCAGAAGATACTTATTGACCTTCCCTCTGTTTTGTTTTAGAAGCCAACACATGAACCACTCAACGAACTCTAAGGCTTGTGCCGGACTAACCGTAGCCAATGCGATTTCGCGCTTGCCTACGGCTGACGGAAAACGATTCGCCACTATCTTTGAGCACGGCACCTTGCTGGTCGAGATTTATGCTCCGCGCGACATTGACCACCAACAGCCCCACACGCGCGATGAAGTTTACTTTGTTGCCGGCGGGAGTGGCGAATACGTATGCGGAGACAGTCGCACGGCCTTCGGTCCAACGGATCTACTTTTCGCCGCCGCGGGCGTGGTTCATCGCTTCGAGAATTTCACTGAGGACCTGGTGGTTTGGGTTTTGTTTTATGGTCCGGAGGGCGGCGAAGCTCCTGCGACCTAATAAGGAAAGAGTATGACGAGTCTCAATGCCATAGCACCCTGTTTTGCTGTCGCCAATGTCGGCGACACTATCCGCTGGTATGAAGAGAAACTAAAATTCAAAGGTAACCCGTTCCCCGATGTTGAACCTTATGCGTTTGCGATTCTGCTGCGCGATGGCGTGGAAATAATGCTGCAACGACTTGAAGACTACGAAAAGCCCGACCTGTATGCACTGCGTGGTGGCGGTGTTTGGGACGCCTACGTGCGGGTCGCCCGAGTGCGAGAGTATTACGAGGCGGTGCGGGAAGAGGTCGAAATAGTGAAGCCCCTGCGACTGCAGCCTTACGGCGCGTGGGAATTCGAAGTAAAGGATCTAAACGGTTATCTGCTCGTTTTCAGCGAAATGGCCGGATGATTCTGCTTCAGGTAGGACGCACGGCGTTCGCAAACGCTTTTACACCAAGCGTATTAAGGACTTCAGCCTTTGTGAGCCAGCCTCTTCGCGCCGTTGCCACACCGTATTTCAAGTTATTGAGCGCTCCGGTGGAGTGGGCATCAACTGAAATCACAAACTTGATTTTCCGTTTGCGGGCTTCGCGAATCCATTGCGGCGACATATCGAGACGGTAAGGGTCCCCATTGACTTCAATCGCCGCACTGGATTCGGCAATGACATCCAGAATCTCCTCAACATCACAGTCAAAAGGTGGACGGCTTAGAAGTTTACGACCCAGGGCGTGGCCCCAAATCTTGAATACAGGCTGGCGCATCGCCGTGACTATTCGCCTGGTCATCTTTGCTGAATCCATCTTGTAACGAGAGTGAATGCTGGCAACGATAACATCAAACTGTTCAAGGATTTTGTCGGGATAGTCGAGACGGCCGTCAGCAACTATGTCTGACTCCGTGCCCTTCAGAATCTTAATCTTCACCTGTTCCTGCACTTCATCGATCTCTGCCCACTGCCGCTTCAGACGATCCAGAGTGACGCCGCCGGCATAGAAAGCAGTGGGTGAGTGATCGGTGATCGTTACATACTTCATACCCATCGCCTCTGCCGCCCGCACCATCTCCGCAATCGAGTGTTTGCCGTCTGAATAGGTAGTGTGGCAATGAACCATCCCGCGAATATCTGCCAGTGTGATCAGATCTTCCGGCAGCTTCCCCGCGAGAGCTGCCTCAATTTCACCCTCGTCTTCACGCAACTCTGGCGGGATGTATTCCATTCCCAGCTGCGTATAAATGTCTTCTTCTTCCTTCAATAGACCAACAGATCGGGTTGGTCGCCGGGTCCGCTTCTTCTTACCTCTTTTGGCATTTGCTTCTGGACCTTCGCCGTTTGCAATCTGGTGGAGCTTATTCACGTGTGCCTTTGACCCTGTCTCGGTTAACAAGGCCAGGGCAAATTCTGGCGGGCGGGCCGCTACCAGCGAAACGCGCGCGCCATCAACCAACCGTACAGTACAGGCCTCCTCCATCCGCTCGATGACCTCAACAATTAGCGGAAAGCGAAGGAAGTGTTCTATCAGCTTCGACGGCTGTTTCGTGTTTGCCACCAGGCGAATGGTTCCCACCGTCTCCTTCCAACGTCGCAGTGCCCCGGCAAAACTGATCTCCTTGACGTCGTGAGCGGTCTGAAGGTAGTCGACAACTTGTGTCGCGGTTTGTAATGCACGGTGCAGATGTAACCGCTCGTCCTGCTTTCCGCGTTGACGATGATTTGAAATCGTTTCGAGTAAAGCCGCTTCCGTTTTTGCCCCAAAGCCTTTGAGAGTTTTTATCTTTCCGGCTTTGGCGGCGGCTTTCAGATCAGCTATTGAGGTTATTCCCAGGGCCTCGTGAAGAGTTTTGATCTTGCTAACTGAAAGTCCGGGTATGGCAGAAAGCTCGATGATGCCGGCCGGGAATTCCTTCCTCAAACCGCTCAAGACAGACGATTCACCCGTGAGATAAAGCTGTTCGATTTGCGACGCCAGCGCGTCCCCGATGCCGCGCATTGAGGTCAAGCGATTTCCGAGCACTACCTCGCCAACGTCTTCTGCAAGGCCGGCAATCACACGGGCGCCTGTTTGATAGGCACGCGCCTTAAAGCGGTCCTTGCCCCCTTTTAACTCCAGCAGCGCTGCGATGTCCTGGAGCGCCGCCGCGATGGCGAATTTATCTAAACGGGTGGGTTTAGCCATGACCTAAGTTAACACAGCTTACAAGAAGTCTTTCGCAACTCTGTTGTAGCACCGCGAAGGGGTCCCGTTGACGTGCTAGACCATAAGTCGTACACCACATCTCTAGCGGGGCGCCGCCTTGTCCTCGTAACGCGGCTTGCCACCTTGATCTCGTAACGCGGCTCTGCCGCCTTCCGTGCGGAAAGGCTTTGCCTTTCCGACCACTCGAAATAAGAGGAGGCTGTGCCTCATGTTTCGCATTTCGAAAGATTCACCAGCATACTACTTGACCTCAGTCGCCAATGATCGGCTACCGATCTTCCAAAAAGCAAAGCTCAAGAGCCTGGCATGTAACGCTCTGAACGAGGCCCGCACTTCAGCCGGCTTACTAATCTTTGCATACGTGATAATGCCAGACCATTTACATGCCTTGATCGGTTCTCAGCGCAAACCTTCAGACGTGTTGCGATACGTCAACGGCATATCAGGCCATCGCGTAATCAACTATCTGAAGGAGCACGGCTTCGAATCCTCCTTACAAAAGCTTAGGCGTGAAAACGGCAACTGCCAGCACAAGTATTCTCTTTGGGATCATCATCCAAACCTTAAGTTGATAACTACGGAAAATGGACTAATGGAGAAAGCGAACTATATCCATAACAATCCTGTACGTGCGGGCCTGGTAGAGCGTGCTGAGGACTATCGCTGGTCGAGTATAAGGTGCTGGCAGCGGAGGCCTTTGGAGGATGAGCCTCTGCTAGTGGATATCGATCAGATCTATTGGCACAGCAGCGGAGGCGCAGCCTCGAAACGGTGATTAGCTTACGGAAAGGCAGAGCCTTCCCGCACGGAAGGCGGCAAAGCCGCGCGCGACGGAAGGCAGCAGAGCCGCCCGCGCTGCGAGTGGCCGGAACCATCGCGAGAGAGAAGGCAACAAAGCCGCTTCCCCGCGCTTCTTGACGCCTATCTTCAGCTTCCTACTTCGTGAGGCGTCTGCTGGTCTATAATCCCAACCACAAAATTTTCACAATTAATCAAGGGTGCAACGATGTCCATCGCATCAGTCAATCCAGCTACGGGCGAAACCATAAAAACATTCGAAGCGCTCAATGAATCTCAAATCAACGAAAAGCTCCAGCTTGCCGCGTTGACCTTTCGGTCCTACCGCCACACCACACTCGCGGAACGCGAGGCAATGTTACTGCGCGCGGCGGGAATTCTTGAAAGTGAGAAGGACGACTTTGCGCGCCTGATGACAACTGAAATGGGCAAGCCGATCAAGGGCGCTGTTGGCGAGGCAGAAAAATGCGCGTTGGTTTGTCGTTACTATGCTGAAAATGCCAAACATCACTTGGCAGATCAGCTTGTCGAAACAAATGCAAGCAAGAGCTACGTCTGCTTTCAGCCTCTCGGGCCAGTGCTGGCGGTAATGCCCTGGAATTTTCCTTTTTGGCAAGTGTTTCGTTTCGCCGCGCCGGCGCTGATGGCCGGTAACGTTGGTCTGCTCAAGCACGCGTCGAACGTACCGCAATGTGCGCTGGCGATTGAGGACATCTTTCGTCGAGCTGGGTTCCCGGAAGGCACGCTCCAAACTCTGCTGGTAGGTTCCGATGCCGTACAACGCATACTCGAAGACCCGCGCATCGTGGCCGCCACGCTGACCGGAAGCGAACCGGCGGGGCGCAGTGTCGCGAGCATCGCGGGAAAACAGATCAAGAAGACGGTGCTCGAACTCGGCGGCAGCGATCCCTTCATAGTCATGCCTTCAGCCGACCTCGACGAGGCAGTAATCACTGCCGTCAAAGCGCGCACGATTAATAACGGACAATCCTGCATTGCCGCGAAACGTTTCATAGTGGCGACGGAAATTTACGACTCGTTTGAGCGTCGGTTTGTTGAGGAGATGAAGCGTCTGCAAGTGGGAGATCCGCTAAATGAAAGCACAGACATTGGGCCGCTGGCGACGGAGCAAATTCTAAAGGACGTCGACGAGCAGGTGAAAACATCGGTCGCGGCCGGGGCCATCGTGCTAACTGGAGGGAAACGATTGGATCAGCGCGGAAATTTCTATGAACCTACAGTTCTCATCAATGTTCCTTCAGATTCCCCGGCCTCGTGCGAAGAAATATTCGGACCCGTCGCGATGCTTTTTCGAGTCAATAATATTGATGAAGCGATTGAGCTCGGGAATGCCACCAGCTTCGGGCTCGGAGCCGCGGCCTGGACCAACGACGTCAATGAACAGAAGCGATTTGCCGCAGAACTCGAAGCTGGCTCGGTTTTTCTGAACGGCATGGTAGCTTCCGATCCGCGTCTGCCTTTTGGTGGGATAAAGAGTTCGGGTTACGGACGCGAGTTGAGCGAATTTGGCATCCGTGAGTTTGTGAACATCAAGACCGTATGGGTCAGGTAAAACAATGAGGCACGTATTCACAGCAAGCACCATGAGCGCGGATCAAGAAGTCGTAAAGGGTTTGCTTGACGACGCCGGCATTCCCTGCATGATCCGCAATGAGAATCTCGCGATGGCTCTTGGTGAACTCGCACCTTCCGACTGCTCTCCCGAAGTCTGGATTCTTAACGACGAAGACTATCCCAAGGCTAGAGAGATTGTGGAAGCTTTGCGAAATGCCAAAGTGGAAACGCCTGACGCGTGGACTTGCGACGCTTGCGGTGAAGCGATTGAAGGCCAATTCACGTCGTGTTGGAATTGTGGACGGGAAGGGCCCCTAGTTAAGTAGCTGCTGCCGAGGAGGAAGCGCGCTTTTCTATCGTCCATCAGGAAGCGCTTGTCGAGTTCTTGACGAACCCTTCCGTACTCGCTACTGTTTCGCTATGAGTACTGAGCAACTTATTGCAGACGCTATGGCTCTTCCGCTTTTAGAACGCGTCTCACTCGCGCAGGCGCTTTGGGAAAGCATTGACGCGGGCCTCCCGGACGCGGATGAAAGTGCTGCCGTTGCGGAGGCTATCCGTCGCGATCAAGAACTTTCGTCAGGCCGCGTAGTCGGCCGCACACATGAAGAAGTCATGCAAGCGGCCCGGCGCGCGCTCGAATGCGACTGATCTACCATCCCGATGCGGAAGCCGAACTAATCGAGGCAGCGCGGTATTACGAGAGCCGCGTCGCAACACTGGGCGCACAGTTTCTTGACGACGCAGACCGCGCAGTTTCCATGATCGTGGAGACCCCTCAACGTTGGAGCATCATCCAGGAAGACGTACGGAGGTACTTCATGCCTCGCTTTCCATACTCAATTTACTATCGAGATCTTTCCTACCGCATTCATATTCTTGCTTTCAAACATCATAGCCGACACCCTGCTTACTGGCGGTATCGAATCGCAGAATGAAATAATCGTTCCCTGAGCATTCTCCCCGTATAACCCAAATCTGACTGGCTAGCGTTAGGCCATTCAATCCAAGTCGCAGGGTTGGGTCCCGCCGGAGCTGAATAGCTTGGAATCGGGGTTTACTTTTCCCTCCCAGCTTAGGTATAAATACCAATAGCAGCGTCGCATTTTGGTTGCTGCGTCCCCCTTAATCCCCCCTAAAAACATAAACCATCCGGTCCCGACTGTGTTTGACTGCGTCACTCTGTTCCGGCATCTTGCCGACCATTTTCTGCGGCCGGATTGTGTTAACAAACCTCTCTCCAGATTCTAAACAAACTTGGGAAGGAACCAATGCGAACACAAACCCACACAACCCAACCATTGAATACGAAGTTGTTGTTGAAAGCTCTGGTAGCTTTCAAAAAGGGAGACTTCTCGGTTCGGTTACCCGGCGAGTGGACGGGCGAGGCGGGAAAAATTGCGGACACCCTCAACGACATCATTGAGCTCAGCGACAAGACTACGAGGGAAGTTGAACGAGTCAGTCGTGTGGTTGGCAAAGAAGGAAAAATAAACCATCGCGCCGCGGTTCCGGCAGCTTCAGGTTCCTGGCTGCGGCTGGTCGATTCCACCAACTTGCTTATTGATGACATGGCGCGTCCTACGAGCGAGATGGCGCGCGTGATCGGAGCTGTAGCGAATGGCGATCTTTCGGAACGCATGGCGCTGCAGGTTGATGAACGGCCGTTGAAGGGCGAATTCCTGCGCACGGTAAAAATAGTTAACTCCATGGTGGATCAGCTTAGCTCGTTTGCGTCGGAAGTGACGCGCGTTGCGAGAGAGGTGGGAACGGAAGGAAAGCTGGGCGGCGAAGCTAAAGTAAAAGGCGTAGCCGGCACTTGGAAGGATTTGACGGACAGCGTTAACTCCATGGCCAGTAACTTGACGAGCCAGGTGCGTAATATCGCCGAAGTCACTACCGCTGTAGCCAACGGCGACCTCTCAAAGAAAATCACCGTCGACGTCAAAGGCGAAATCCTCGAACTCAAGAACACCATCAACACCATGGTGGATCAGTTGAACTCCTTCGCCTCGGAAGTTACACGTGTGGCCCGTGAAGTAGGAACGGAAGGAAAGCTCGGCGGTCAGGCGCAAGTGATCGGCGTCGCCGGAACCTGGAAAGACCTGACTGACAACGTGAACTTCATGGCCGGCAACCTCACCGGCCAGGTGCGCAACATTGCCGATGTAACTACTGCAGTGGCTAACGGCGACCTCTCAAAGAAAATCACCGTCGACGTCAAAGGCGAGATTCTCGAACTCAAGAACACCATCAACACCATGGTCGACCAGTTGAACTCGTTTGCTTCCGAAGTAACGCGTGTGGCGCGCGAGGTCGGTACTGAAGGAAAGCTCGGCGGTCAGGCGCGAGTGATCGGGGTCGCCGGAACCTGGAAGGACCTGACTGACAACGTGAATTTCATGGCCGGCAACCTCACCGGTCAAGTGCGCAACATTGCTGAAGTTACGACGGCCGTGGCGAATGGCGATCTTTCCAAGAAGATCACCGTCGACGTGAAGGGCGAAATCCTCGAACTTAAAGACACGATAAATACGATGGTGGATCAACTCAACGGCTTCGCTTCCGAAGTCACGCGTGTGGCCCGGGAAGTTGGTTCGGAAGGAAAACTCGGCGGTCAGGCAGAGGTAAAGGGCGTGGCCGGGACCTGGAAGGACCTCACTGACAGTGTGAACCTGATGGCCGGCAATCTCACCGGACAGGTACGCAACATAGCGGATGTCACCACCGCGGTCGCCAACGGCGATCTTTCCAAGAAGATCACGGTCGACGTGAAGGGCGAGATTCTCGAACTCAAAAACACCATCAACACCATGGTGGATCAGCTTAATGGCTTCGCTTCCGAAGTTACGCGCGTGGCCCGTGAAGTGGGAACAGAAGGGAAACTCGGAGGCCAGGCTGACGTTCGCGGCGTGGCCGGTACCTGGAAAGATCTTACCGACAGCGTGAACTTCATGGCCGGCAACCTTACCAGTCAGGTACGCAACATCGCAGATGTAACTACCGCTGTCGCCAACGGCGATCTGTCAAAGAAGATCACAGTAGACGTGAAGGGCGAGATCCTCGAACTCAAGAACACTATCAACACCATGGTGGATCAGCTCAGTTCCTTCGCCTCGGAAGTAACGCGCGTGGCGCGTGAAGTAGGAACAGAAGGCCGTCTCGGGGGTCAGGCGCAGGTTATGGGTGTAGCCGGCACTTGGAAAGACCTGACCGATAACGTGAATTTCATGGCCGGTAACCTTACTGGCCAGGTGCGCAACATCGCTGAAGTGACCACGGCCGTCGCCAAGGGCGACCTGTCTAAGAAGATCACCGTCGACGTGAAGGGCGAGATTCTTGAACTCAAGAACACTATCAACACGATGGTCGACCAGTTGAATTCGTTTGCTTCGGAAGTTACGCGCGTGGCACGTGAGGTAGGAACGGAAGGAAAACTCGGCGGCCAGGCCGATGTGCGCGGCGTTGCCGGAACGTGGAAAGACCTGACAGACAACGTGAATTCCATGGCCAGCAACCTCACCGGTCAGGTGCGTAACATTGCCGACGTCACCACCGCCGTCGCCAACGGCGATCTTTCGCGGAAAATCACGGTCGACGTGAAGGGCGAAATTCTCGAACTCAAGAACACCATCAACACCATGGTGGATCAGTTGAACTCATTTGCCTCGGAAGTGACCCGCGTGGCTCGTGAAGTGGGAACAGAGGGAAGCCTCGGCGGACAGGCTGACGTTCGCGGCGTAGCCGGCACGTGGAAGGATTTGACTGACAACGTAAACTCCATGGCCAGCAACCTCACTGATCAGGTGCGCGGAATCGCCCGGGTAGTGACCGCTGTCGCTAATGGCGACCTTCAACGAAAACTCACGGTGGAAGCGAAAGGCGAGATCGCCGAACTTGCCGACACCATCAACAACATGACTGACACGCTGGCAACCTTCGCCGATCAGGTGACCTCAGTCGCCCGCGAGGTAGGCGTCGAAGGAAAGCTGGGTGGACAGGCTAACGTTCCCGGTGCTGCCGGCACCTGGCGCGATCTGACCGATAACGTGAACGGACTGGCGGCAAACCTCACCACGCAGGTGCGCGCCATCGCTGAAGTTTCGACGGCAGTGACCAAGGGCGATCTGACGCGATCGATTACGGTCGAAGCGCAGGGCGAAGTGGCCGCGCTCAAAGACAACATCAACGAAATGATCCTCAACCTCAAAGAGACCACGCAGAAAAACATGGAGCAGGATTGGCTGAAGACCAATCTGGCTCGTTTCACGAGAATGCTTCAGGGCCAACGCGACATGACCACGGTCGCGCAGATGGTGCTCTCCGAACTTGCCCCGCTCGTCGATGCGCAGCAGGGTGTTTTCTATGTGAACGAGAGTCCCAACGGCCAGCCGGTAATGAAGTTGCTGGGTGGTTACGCTTACAAGAAACGGAAGAATCTGGCTAATGAATTCCACGCCGGTGAAGGTCTGGTTGGGCAGTGCACGGTAGAGCGTGAGCGGATTCTGGTTACGAATGTTCCGAGTAATTACGTCCACGTCACTTCCGGTCTGGGTGAGGCCCCACCAAATAATATTGTGGTGTTGCCGGTGTTGTTTGAAGGTGAAGCAAAGGCCGTTATCGAACTCTCAACTTTCAAGACCTTTAGCGACACGCACCTCGCTTTCCTCGATCAGTTAACCGAGAGCATCGGTATCGTGCTAAACACGATCGCCGCCAACACACGAACGGAAGATCTGTTGCAACAATCGCAATCGCTGGCCGCGGAACTACAGAGCCAGCAAGACGAACTAAAGAAAACGAACGAACAACTCGAGCAGCAAGCTGAATCGTTACGCGAGTCAGAGGAATTGCTGAAGAGCCAACAGGAAGAGCTGCAGCAAACGAACGAAGAGCTGCAGGAGAAAGCAGAGTTGCTGGCGCGGCAGAAAGCGGAAGTGGAAGCCAAGAACCGCGAAGTGGAGGAAGCTCGCTGGGAGATGGAGGAAAAGGCCGAGCAACTGGCCCTCACTTCGAAATACAAGTCGGAGTTTCTGGCCAACATGTCACACGAACTCCGCACTCCTCTCAACAGCATGCTGATACTTTCACGTCAGTTGGCCGAGAACAACGAGGACAACCTGAGCGAGAAGCAGGTGCAGTTTGCCGAGACAATACATTCTTCGGGCTCGGATCTTCTTTCACTAATCAACGACATCCTCGACCTGTCGAAGATTGAATCAGGAATGATGGGTATCGAGGTCTCGGATGTATCAGTTGTCGAGATGGCGGAGCAATTGGAACGTAGCTTCCATCAGCTTGCCAGAGACAAGGACCTCGAGTTCCTCATCGAACGCTCCGAGGAGATGGATCCCACGATTCGCACTGATGATAAACGCTTGCAGCAGATTCTGATGAACCTGCTTTCAAACGCCTTTAAGTTTACCGAAGCAGGCCAGGTTGTTCTCAGCATTGGACCCGCTCCGAAAGATGAGACCTATCATCTCGAATCGCTTAACCGCCCCGGTGAAGTCATAGCTTTCTCGGTGAGCGATACGGGCATCGGAATTCCCTCTGAGAAGCAGCGGATTATCTTTGAAGCCTTCCAGCAGGCAGACGGGACAACGAGTCGCAAATACGGCGGCACCGGTTTGGGGCTGTCTATTAGCCGCGAGATCGCCCGACTGCTTGGCGGCGAGATTCGCGTAGTTTCGAAACCTGGCGAAGGCAGCACTTTCACCTTCTATCTTCCTCGCGACTATGTGCCTGCGGGCGCAACCACGGCGGCAACTCAGCAGTCGAAGACCCGGCGAAACGCCAGGGAGGCGGAAGCGGCCTGGACCCCGGTCGAGTCTTTTGATAGCGACGCGTTGACGTTGCTATCGAGTGAGTCGGCCGCGATTCTGGATGACCGAAACGACATTCAAGCTGGGGACCGCACGGTTTTGATTGTCGAGGACGACATTAACTTTGCCGGCATCCTGCTGGATCTGGCGCGCGAAAAAGGTTTCAAAGGTCTGGTGGCGACGAGTGGCACGATGGCGCTGGCACTGGCGCTGAAATACAAACCATCCGCAATCACGCTCGATATCCGCTTGCCCGATCGCGATGGCTGGACCGTGCTGGATCGCCTGAAGCACGACCCGGCGACCAGTCACATTCC
>Ga0070698_100008112_pt1 | contig 11351 bp, 8 predicted proteins | sample KBSK1502metaG_FD_65477 | JGI IMG/M metagenome (GOLD analysis project Ga0070698, IMG submission 65477) | Corn, switchgrass and miscanthus rhizosphere microbial communities from Kellogg Biological Station, Michigan, USA - KBS K1-50-2 metaG | ecosystem: Host-associated > Plants > Roots >...
AATGATCCGCTTTCTACCGCGAAGCGGTTACGGCGCAAAGCCCAGGGTTGCTTCAACCCTGGGTACCGCAATTTCTGTGGTCAACTCGGAACGGGTTGCGACCGTCGACGCAACCGCGTTGCGGTTGAACCCTTGGAATTGCTGCGAATTCTCATCAAGGCTTCGACGTGACGAGTAACCAGGTTATTCCAGGAGTCTGAGATCACATCGTCGGGTTGCACATTCCCTTAAGTGATCACTCGCGCCTTCTGCTTTTTCGTGGCGCGCGTTACAATCGCAATCTGTTGAGGCACTCTGGTTAGTAATCGCAACTCCAGGAAGGCAAAACCGCGCTGTGTTAGCACTTATTCTCGATTCGCTGGGCAGTACTGAATTACTTTTCATCCTTGTGATCGCCTTAATATTCTTCGGCCCCCGAAAACTACCGGGGCTGGCGCGTTCGATGGGTAAGAGCATGGCCGAGTTTCGCAGAGCATCCGACGACTTCAAACGCACCTGGGAGAGAGAAGTCGCCCTCGAAAGTTCCCGAGCAGACCCAACTGAGAATTCAATCCTAAACGATGAAACAGCACCGTCATATGCTGAACCACTAAGTGTAGAGCCAGCCGATCCGGATCTCGTGGTCGCTCGGCAAAACCCGTATCAGCAAACCACAACCGATGACGCTGACGAAAAGACTACCGACAGCAACCCTTCGGAACCACTTCGCAAGCATGATTGGCTATAGTCCCAACTAGTAATGTCTGCATTTCTAAGAGCCCTTTCCACAAACAAGAGTAGCGAAGAAGAGCTTGGCGGCCAGATGTCCTTTCTGGAACATCTCGACGAGCTCCGCCGCCGTCTCATTCGATCGTTCATTTTTGTCTTTCTTGCCGCTTCTCTGTCCTGGTTCTTTGCCGACCGCATTTACAATTTTCTCGCGATCCCAGTGGAACGCGCACTCGCCGAAGCACAGCGAAGACAAGTACCAATCGCCGGGCAAACCGGAAACGAGACCATCCTGCCCCTGACGAGTTTGAAGGAAAACGACTTTGGCCGCTACGTGTTCGCCCAAGAGACAAAACTGGGCAGTAGTTTGATTCCTGCCGGCGCTTCAGTCACTGCCCGCGTGGTAAAAGACACGCAAGGAAAGCTAGGCCTGTTCACTGACGAGGCACTGTATGCGGGCAACACAGTTATTCCCAAGGGTGTTCGGCTGCCAACCGAATTGGCAACAACGGCAGAGGCATTTTCCAGTATCAACGACAAGCTCATTGTGACGACGGCGCTGGAACCTTTCTCGTTGTACATAAAAGTCTCGCTCTACGCTGCCGTTTGTGTCTCCGTGCCCTTTCTACTCTGGCAGATTTGGGCTTTTGTAGCGCCCGGTTTGTACCCTCACGAGCGAGCTTATGTAACACCGTTTGTTATGCTCTCTTCAATTTCTTTCGTCCTCGGTGCCGCTTTTGCTTACTACGTAATCTTTCCGCCAGCAGCCAAGTATTTGCTGGGGCTGGGCTCCGATTTTCGCTTGCTCTTGAAAGCGGACGACTATTTCGACTTCATCATCATCGTTATGTTGGGCATGGGCGTCGTGTTCCAAATGCCGGCCATTACGTACGTTTTGGCACGAATCGGGCTAGTAACCGCACGGATCATGGTTCGAATCTGGAAGACGGCACTGATCGTGATTCTAATTGCCGCGGCCGTCCTTTCGCCTACCAACGATATCCCCAACATGCTGCTCTTTGCCGCACCGATGCTTGTCCTCTACGTTGTTTCGATCTTTATTGCCTGGATTTTCAGTAAACCCAGAACCGCCACCTAGCAACAATTTGCTCTCAATGAAAAACGTGCAAATCGCGAGCAATTTTGGCTGTTTTCGGGCAACTAACATTATGAGTCACCGCATCTTGACTGTATTCTTTGGGCGATCTTAGAATCCTTGGTCTTCAAGAGTCAGCCGACGTCAGTCCGTATCGCTTCGAATTCGCAACTGTGCACATAGGAGTTTTGAATGTCTTACCAGAAAGTCGCTCTTCGTCTGGCCATAGTTATTAGTCTTTTTGCTTGCGCCAGTCTGTTTGCGGTCGCCCAGGACTCGCAGGACCCGAGTAACAAACCCCGGAACGTAAAACCGGAATTGAAGAAGGCCTACAAGGACTGGCTGGATAAGGATGTCACGTACATCATCACTGACGAAGAACGAAAGGCTTTCAAGAAGCTCGCTACCGACGACGAACGCGAACGATTCATCGAAGAATTCTGGCGCCGCAGGGACCCAGACCCGGACACTGACGAAAACGAGTTTAAGGAAGAGTATTACGAACGAATCGCCTACGCGAATGAGCACTTCAGTTCAGGCATACCCGGGTGGAAGACGGATCGAGGCCGCATCTGGATCATGTACGGCAAGCCTGACGAACGGGAAACACACCCGATGGGTGGCTCCTATGAACGACCAAGTTACGAAGGCGGAGGTTCAACAACAACTTATCCGTTCGAGATTTGGTTCTATCGTTACCTGGCAGGAGTTGGTTCGGGTGTTGAAATCGAGTTTGTTGACCCGACTGGTAGTGGTGAATATCGCATAGCCAGAAACCCAAATGAAAAAGATGCGCTGCTAATGATACCTGGCGCCGGTCTAACACTGGCGGAGCAGATGGGTTTGTCTGACAAGGCTGACCGTATTTCGGGTTCGGGTGGCATTGGAAACAATCAATATCAGCGCGAGCAAGACTCTCCTTTTTCGCGTCTGCAGTTGCTTGCCGATTTGAGCCGGCCACCACAGGTTAAGTTTAATGACCTCGCGACGGCGGTGAACACCGGGGTTGTCGAGGAGAATCCACTCAACTTCGATCTGCGGGTCGACTTCTTCCGTCAATCAGATGAGCGAGTGATTACCGCGTTTACGATTCAGGCCGAGAACCGCGACTTGGTCTTTGAAGACAGTGGTGGTCTACAACAGGCTCGGATGAATATCTTTGGCAGGATTACGTCCGTGGCTGGCCGTCGCGTAGGAATATTTGAGGATCCGGTCCTTACTACTGCGACACCCGAGGAACTTAGCGAAGCGAAGGATCGAAAGTCGGCTTACCAGAAGGCTGTCCCGCTGGCCCCTGGAACGTACAAGGTTGACGTTATCGTTCGCGATGTCAGTTCCGGCGCAACTGGCATTAAACATTTGGGCTTCACCGTACCGAAATACGATCAAGCAAAACTGTCGACCTCGACGATGATTCTCGCGGCAAAGCTGGAAAGCCTTCATGACCAGCCCGCTGTCGGACAATTTGTAATTGGCACGACTAAGGTGATTCCAAACGTGGCCGGCATCTATCATCGCGGACAACCAGTCGGTGTCTATCTGCAAATCTATAACGCGGGAATCGATCAAACCACCCTGCGCCCATCAGTCGATGTTGAGTACACGCTGATGAAGGACGGCAAAGAAGTAGGCAAGCAAAGTGAAGACTGGCGCGGGTTGAGTGACTCCGGCCAGCGACTAACGTTGGCTCGATTAATCGACACGCGAACGCTAGCGGTCGGCGACTATGAAGTCGCTATTCGCATTCGCGACCGCGTCACGGGTCAGTCTCTGTCACCGTCACAGAAATTCAGCGTGATTCAGTAAAGATCAGTGACTTTGAGTATGCGCGTTTTTTCCCTGCGCAATCTCTGCGTTCTCTGAGTCTCTGCGGTAATGATTGCGGGAGGCCGTTAACCCAGAGACGCAGAGAACGCAGAGATTGCGCGGAGAAGACACACATCAATCTTCTTTTTCGTTCAGCAGTCGTCGTCTCCCTACCTCCGCCGCCAACGACTTCATCTGAAAGGAACTCCGTATGACTGTCTCGACCTATCGCTGTCTTTCAGCGTTAGCTCTAATCGGCCTCCTCTCAACCTTCCCAATCCAAGCTCAACAAGTTAAGCCCAACCCCGACGAGAAACCTCGCAAGGTCAAAGAAGAGCTAAAGACTGCATACAAGAATTGGATCAACGACGTCGACATCATTCTTACCCAATCGGAACGTGATGCCTGGCCGAAGCTGAAGACTGATGAAGAACGCGAGCAGTTCATCAAAATCGTTTGGGATTCCCGCGACCCGGATCCTGACACGACAGAAAACGAGTTTAAGGATCAGTTCTACGAGCGCGTCGCTTATGCAAATGAACACTTCTCGTCCGGCAAACCAGGAAGGATGACCGACCGCGGACGAATCTATATCAAGTTTGGCAAACCGGACGAGATTGAGTCGCACCCTGCGGGCGGTCCCTATGAGCGCCCGTCTTATGAAGGAGGCGGCTCGACGTCAACATATCCGTTTGAGAAGTGGTTCTACCGTCACCTTCCTAATGTTGCCAGCGGAGTTGAGTTGGAGTTTGTGGATCCAACTGGTTCGGGTGAGTACCGATTAGCGAGAAACCCTGATGAGAAAGATGCGTTGATTCACGTTCCTGGAGCTGGTCCCACGATTGATGAGCTTTACGGGTTTGGAAATCGGGCGGACAGAATCGCGGGTTTGAACGGTTTTGGTCTTGCGAACTACAGGCGCGCGCAAGATTCACCCTTCGAAGTAATGAACTTAATGGTCGCGATGGAGCGCGAGCAGCCGGGGGAACGACATCTATTTGGTCGAACGAACAGCCCGATTGTTGATGACAATTCCCTGAATTTCACGGCGCAGGTTAATTACTTCCGTCAGAGCGATAACCAGGTTCTGGCTGCCTTAACGATCCAGGCTGACAACAGCGAGCTTTCCTTCAAGGACATCGGTGGCATACAAACTGCCCGCCTGAATATTCTTGGCAGCATAACCACCATCGCCGAACGCCGCATCGGAAAGTTTGAGGACTCTGTTCTCACAACTGCTACGCCCGAAGAGTTGAGCTCAACCCGGATGCGAAAATCCGCTTACGCAAAAACGTTCATTATCGCCCCTGGACATTATCGATTGGACATATTCGTTCGAGACGTCGAATCAGGTGCGGCGGGAGTACAGCATATCGGGTTTCAGGCACCCGCCTTCTCAACAGACAAACTCGCCGCGTCGAGTATCGTCCTGGCTGCGAAACTCGAAGATTTGTCGCTCCAGCCTGCGGGCGGACAGTTTGTGATTGGAACGAAGAAAGTCGTGCCAAATATTTCCGGTGTCTATCGTACCGGTGAACCGGTGGGGATTTATCTTCAAGTCTACAACGCCGCGATCGATCAAACTCTGCTTCGCCCAGCCGTTGATGTTGATTACGCAGTGCTGAAAGACGGCAAAGAGATCCGCAAACAATCGGAAGACTGGCGCGAGATTAACGACGCGGGACAACGTCTGACGCTGACACGTTTGCTTGACTCGCGTGCGCTTGCCGCCGGTGAGTATCAGATCCAGGTTCGCATTCACGATCGCATCACCGGGCAAACGATCACGCCGACCAAGACCTTTACTGTAATTCAATAGGTTTGCAGGCGCGGAAAACTGAATCCACAGATTACGCCGATTACACAGATTTACGACCAGTTAAGGACTGTTTACATTTGGTTCTTGAATCTGTGTAATCGCGTAATCTGTGGATTCACTCGTTTAGGCCTCGATCATGCCGGATGCTAAGATAAGTTGCGCATGGAACAGTCAGTCGAATTATTGGGGTTATCCAAGGCGGAACTGATCTCCTTCGTCGAAAATATTGGCGAACCCGCCTATCGTGGACGCCAGATCTTCGCGGGACTACAGCATCGCCGTCTCCGAAGCTTTGAAGAAATGTCAGACTTGCCAAAGGATCTTCGTGCGCGTCTTAACAACCTCGCGCGTGCATCATCGCTCACAATCGAATCTCGCTACGTCTCATTGGACGGAACCAGACGATACCTGATGAAGACTCACGACAACTTACCCGTCGAAACAGTTTTTATTCCGGAGGAAAGACGCGACACGATCTGCTTTTCATCACAATCGGGTTGTCCATTGCAGTGTACCTTCTGTTTGACAGCTCAGCTTGGCTTATTGCGTTCATTGACCCCTGCAGAGATAGTCGAACAGATCGTCATTGCGTTGAATGATGCCTACGGTGTTGGGGAAAAGCCTCCGCGCGGGACAAATTTGGTCGGGATGGGCGCCGGTGAGCCTTTCCTAAATCTTGATTCGCTCTTGAAAGCCTTGCGGGTGATGGCGGATCCGGAAGGTCTTCATATCGTGCCCAATCGCGTCACCGTCTCAACCGCTGGTGTGGTTCCTAAAATCCTGGAGCTCGCAAACATTCCGGATCGCCCGCATCTGGCAATCTCGCTTGCGGCTCCAACCGATGAGTTGCGCAATGAATTGATGCCAATCAATAAGAAGTGGCCGTTGGGGGAGCTTTTGAGTGCGTGTAAAGAATTTGAGAAGACGCTGAAGCCAAGTGAACGATTCACCTTTGAGTACGTCATGCTCGCAGGCGTGAACGATTCTGAGGAGCATGCTCGCCAACTTGCGAATCTTCTGAATCGTCATGGATTGAAGGCAAAGGTAAACTTGATACCGCACAATCCTGCCGATCCACTACCCTATCAACCGTCCTCCGAAGAAACGGTGGAACGATTCAAATCGATTCTTGAATCAAAAGCCATTCATACTTACGTTCGACGTCCTCGAGGTCGCGATATTTTTGCAGCTTGCGGGCAACTCGCCGCGCGTCACGGCACACTTATCGAAGCGAATTCAATTGGAGCCTAAACAACAAATGAATAAACAAGCGTATCGATCACTTTTGCTAGCCGTCTTCTTACTTGTTCCTGCGACTCTCTATTCCGCGCCTCCACCGCAATCCTCCGCAGACGTCCAGGTCAATGGAGTCGTAATGCCTGACAAGGTAAAAAAGGGTCGCGTTGTACGGGCCAGTGTCACGATGGACATCCCTTCGGGCTTACACGTGCAATCGAGCAAACCTCTGGATAAGTTCCTGGTCGCAACTAAACTGGACGTTGAGACACCGTCCGGTTTGAAGGTTGGGCCCATTTCTTATCCACGTGCTTTGATGCGGAAATTGAAGTTTTCGAAGTCAAGTGTTGCGGTCTACGAAGGTCAAGCGGTGATTCGTTTCAATGTGACTGTGCCTGCAAACTACTCGGGTGGATCGGGAGATATTAAAGGTAAGCTTAGATTCCAGGCTTGTAACGACGACTCGTGTTTCCCGCCGGTAACGCGGGAAGTGAAGATGTGGTTGAACGTTGAATAGCCAGCATCATGTGCCAGTAGCCCGGTAATCAAGAACAAGTAAGGAAGGTGGTTTACCCCCGCTGGTTGTCATCAGGCTATTTCAACTGGAGTAGCTTTTTACGAACCAGCGGGGGTAAACCACCCTTCCTTACTTGTTCTTGATAACCTTTGTTTTTGATAGCCAGACTGCCTGAAAACTGACACCACTAACTACTGACTTCTCCCAACCACCGCCATCAACCTACCCACCTTCCCATTCACGCTCTTCTCCCGACGATATGAAAAGAAAAGATCGGTGCGACACATCGTGCAAATCGGTGCTGTGTGGATTCGTTTCTCCTGCACACCGGCGGCGATTAATTGATCGCGATTTGATTTGAGCAGATCCACCAACGCGTGCCCTTCCTTCGTCGCCGTGAACAGCTTGTCGCCATCCGCGAACTTGGCAGTAAAGGCTTCGATAACTTCAGTCCCGACCTCATAACAACATGGTCCTGCCGATGCCCCAATCGCCACACTCAGATCTCTTGGCCGCGCGTTGTATTCAGTCGCTAGTCGCTTGACGGCAACCATACCCACTTCTGCAAGAGTTCCACGCCAACCGGCATGCACTGCAGCGAACGCACCCGTCTTTGGATCACCCATTAGAATAGGCACACAGTCTGCCGTTTTTACTCCCGCAAGTACCCTTGTTGCAGCGCTCACAATCGCATCGCAGTAAATCGTATCTCCGCGTTCGTTCTCTGCCGGCTTCGCTTCCCTGGCGTTCTCAACTATACGAACATCGCTTCCGTGAACCTGCCAGCAGCCAGCCAAAGCCCAGTTCCCAGGAAAAAGCTTGAGAAAGCGGCGCCGATTCTCCAGAATGTTCTCCGCTTTGTCGTCGTTGAATCCGGCAAGACTGAGAGCGTCGCGCGGCATATCACTTACGCCGCCCAGTCGCGTGGAGAAACCATTAACAAAACCGTCCTGTTCCAGCGGGGCACAAACAAGGGCGCGAACGCCATCAACTTCGCGCCAGTAAAAGCCTGCTTGCGTTAGCTCATCATCGCTTGTGATTGTTTCCATTGGTATAGACATTATCGAAGTTGCGCGAATTCGCGAAGTGCTGCTGCGCACGCCGCGTTTTGCAGAACGGGTCTTCACACCGGCTGAACGCGCTTACTGCGACAGTCGAGGCGCGGTTGCGGCGCAACATTATGCCGCGCGCTTCGCCGCAAAAGAAGCGGCCCTGAAAGCTTTGCAGACTGGTTGGCGTGGTGGAATCAGCTGGCAGGATGTGGAGATTTCAGCGCACGAAAGCGGCGCGCCCTATTTGATCTTTAGCGGTCAAGTGTTGGAAGTCTTCGAAAAGTTTGGTGCGACGGCAACTCACCTTTCAATTTCTCACACCAGTGAACACGCGATTGCGCAGGTCGTATTGGAAAAGTAATCGTAACCCTTTAGTAGTCTGATCGGATGAATTGGGCGCCCTGGTGCTGGGACCGCAGGCGTCCTCGCCTGCTGTGTTGCCTACAGGTACGAAGTGGGTCACAAGCAGACGAGGACGCCTGCGGTCCCAGCACCAGGGCGCCCTATTATTTATGCAAGCTACTAAAGGGGATCAGCGCAGGTCGTTGACAAGGGCACGACGGCCTCGTGAATCGACGTCAACTCGCGTTGTGCGATAGGGTCTAAACTCGGTTGAAATTGTGGAGTCTTTTTTGACTGGTCGACGTGATTGAGCCACGGTCTCGGCCGATTCAATTTCAGTTTCGTCGGCGAAAGGACTTGTTTGTGCAGGCAGATTGCCGTGCAAGTAACACTCAAGATTCGGTCCTGTACGCTCAGTTACAGCAATCAACTCTCGCAACGGACAAGACAACGTCGACAACAGACCGGTTGCGGAGTCGATCTCCACAAACTTAATCCCTTCCGGGCATTCAAAATGGTTCGCACCTAAATCCGGTCGCACTCCAATTGCGCTATTCATGAATTCAACCCATGCCGGCAGTGCAGCTTCAGCACCCGTCAACCCAAGTTGTTCGTTGTCGTCAAACCCAATCCAAACCGCACACACCAGATTCGGTGTATAGCCAACAAACCATCCATCCCGCGAAGTCCCTGTCTTCCCAGCGACGGCTGAGCCTTTCACAGCGCCGCGAGCCTTACGAGCTGTGCCACGGTCGATAACAGCGGAAAGCATGTTTGTAACTACGTACGCCGTGCCCGGACTGATTACTTGTTGCTCACCCAACATCAAATGCGTTGCGGGAGGTTGGCCGATACCAGCGATCGCACGTGGTTCAACTCTCCGGCCATCGTTCACAAACACCCCGTAAGCCGAAGCCAGCTGCAATGGGGTCACTTCCTTGGTGCCCAAAGCGAGCGACGGATAGCGTTCAGGTTTTGGTAGACCAAAGCGTGTAGCGAGATTCGCTATCCGTGCCAAGCCAGTTTGCAACGCAATGTCGACCGTAACCACGTTGAGCGACTTCACCAGGCCCGTTCGCATGGTTACTTCATGCATTGAATAACCACCGCCATAGTTGGCCGGCTTGTAGATCTTATTTCGATCGTAGACAAACTCGCGCGGCGCATCCATGAAGGTTTGGACCGGCGATAATCCGTCTTCCAGAGCCGCAGCGTAAACAAACGGCTTGAATGTGGAACCAGGCTGACGCAGCGCATCGGTTGCGCGATTTAGTTGTGATTCCGCGTAGTTTCGGCCGCCCACCATTGCCAAGATGTTCCCAGTGTGCGGATCGATTGCCACGAGCGCGGCCTGAGGCTTTTGATCACTCCTACCGCAGGTTGCGTCAAGTTGATCTAACTGATGCTTGAGCGCTTGTTCAGCCGCCTGCTGTAATTCGAGGTCTATCGTTGTGTAGATTCGCTGACTGAGACCAGAGACGTCAAAATCTGATTCAGCGATCCGATTAACGTAGTCGACGAAGTACGGCGCTAACGAGTTGTCAGCTTTAATCGGAGTAGCGACGAGTTCCTCACGAACTGCCATCTCGGCCTGTTGTCGGTTAATCCAGCCGTCGCGCTGCATAGCCGCGATTACAGTATTACGTCTGTCTCGCGCAGCTTCCGTATGTCGGACGGGAGAATAACGAGCCGGCCCCTGAATCATTCCCGCAATGGTAGCTGCCTGCGCCAGCGTTAGATCTTTCAATTCCCGACCAAAATAAACATCAGCCGCTTCCTTCACACCACGCACACCTATGGCACCGCGTTGTCCCAGATAAACCTCATTGCAATAGAGAGCAAAGATGTCTTCCTTCGATAGGCGGCGTTCGAGGGCCATCGCCAACATTGCTTCTGCATACTTGCGACGCAGAGACTTCTCAGAAGTTAGATAAGTATTCTTGACCAGCTGTTGAGTGATCGTTGAACCACCCTGGCCCAACCGCTCGTCGCCGGCATTCCGCAGCAGCGCACGTGCCAGGCCAAAAACATCAACGCCCGAGTGATCAAAAAACCGACGATCCTCAATTGAAAGGATTGCTTGCACGAGGACGGGTGGTATTTCTCTGTAGGAAAGCGCTTCGCGTTGGCCGCCTTTTGATGATAAATCGTTCGACAGTACCTCAGGCTCGAGAGTGAACGACTCGATTTCATTTCCGTCGGCGGTAACCCTTGAGATCTGTTCACCATTGAAGCTTATGGTGACGAGCTTTGGTTGACTACCGTTCGTTCGATTGGGTTGGATAATCACGTCCCCGGAGTGCGTGTTGAAGCCGCCACTCCAAACGTCGCTCACAGCTGATTCAACGTAGCCAGCGCGGCGGAGAACATTGAGCAACTTTTCCTGAGACAGTTTCTGACCCGCCTGGAGCGCACGTGGGGCGGCATAGAGGCCGGGGCGGCTAGTTAGATATCCGTGTGCGAGGCGAGCATCGATAATCCGCGAGTAGTATCTGTAAGAGCGAACAACGCTATCGCCAGCGGCGACCAGCGTAAGTGCTACCAGCCCGACTACGATGCGGAAGATTAGTCTGTGTGAATTTGCGGTTCGGCTGTAAGGTTTAAAAAGGTTTGTCAGCTGCGGAATTGAGATCCTTCGGCGCTTATCAGGAACCGAGGTAACTTCGATGGCCATGTGAACTAAGCAGACCTCCGCTGTAACAGACTTTCGCCTGCACTTGAGGAAGCCTCCCGACGCTCTCCCCAACCCTTCAGTGCATCTCGATATCTTTGTGT
>Ga0070698_100008113_pt1 | contig 11351 bp, 9 predicted proteins | sample KBSK1502metaG_FD_65477 | JGI IMG/M metagenome (GOLD analysis project Ga0070698, IMG submission 65477) | Corn, switchgrass and miscanthus rhizosphere microbial communities from Kellogg Biological Station, Michigan, USA - KBS K1-50-2 metaG | ecosystem: Host-associated > Plants > Roots >...
GATTCGGCATCCGTAAAGATCACGGCGAATGATAATGAAGTCAACCCAAAAAAACTGAGTTTGTCGGGATCTGCACCTCTTTCTAATAATTGAAAAATAACCGGTTTGTTCGCATTTAGCACTGCATTGATCAATGCAGTTGTCGAATCCAAACTGAGGGCATCAATATCAAATCCTTTGCTGAGTAATAAGGAAACAGTAGCCGTATCACCGAATAAGGAAGCCCTGATCAATGCATTTTCTTTTCGGTTATTGACAACTAATGCATCGGCACCTTTGTCCAGCAAGAATTTTACAGTCTCATATTTTCCATGCCCGATAGAAGCGATGAGTAATGGGGTATTGCCTGTCTTAGCTTTTGCATTTACATCTGCGCCATGTTGTATCAGCAATTTCATTTTTGCCAGATCATGAACTGACCACATCAAAGCTGTTTCATCAAGTTTATTCTTTGCATTTACATTACTGCCTTTTTCTATTAACAATTTCATGCAATCAATGGAAGAATACAGCGCTGCAAACATCAGTAAGTGATCACCATCTTCATCAATGCTGTTTGGATCGGCTTTCTGTTCCAGTAATGACTTTACTTCTTTTATATCATTATTTTTTACTGCTTCAAAAATTTTTAGAGATGCCGTTTGTGCATTCAATACACAAAAGCTGCAAACAGATAAAAGGATAAACAATGAAAGTATGCGCATGGTAGTAGTGTGTGAGTCACTAAAACTAAACTAAATTTTGAAATTGCAGATCAAATTATAAAAGATTTTACGCCGTTGTGGATACGGCTTTGACAACTTCGTTCCCTGGAGTTGTAATTTTTTTGATAAAAACTTTACGCCGTTATTGTGAGCAGCCGGATTTTTTACTTCATTGAACAAGTCCAACAGGCAAAAGCGTAGTTTGTTTGAGCCATTTAAGCACAGAGATCTCGCTTTTTGCATCTATTGGCAATTGATTCATGAGCATGTCTTCAATTTTCAATCCACTATTTACCGTGAATTCTTCTGTGACCGAAGCATAGAGATTAATGATAAATAATAGTTGGTTACCATTATAACGGTTAAAAAGACGCCGGGTAGGGTCACCTGTGAATAATGATTCATTCATCCAACTATAATTATAGGCACTGAGATGTTCTTTTAAGAAACGCATTATTCCAAGGTAACCTTTAATTACCATAACTACTCAAATTACTTCTAATGATGTTTTTTAGTATAGCAACGCAGTAGCTTATAAATGAAATACCGCATTATAACTTATCGGCATGTTTCTTTGCTTTGATCAAATTACTTACTCTGTAAAGCTGAATGATATTTAAAATAAGAATTACAACGATCACATAACCCAGCGTATTATAATGCTGTAATGGACTTGTTTTTGTTTTTTGAATCACTATCATTCCACCAACCCCTGCTGCTATACCTCCGGCAATTTGTTGCAAAGATGAATTGATGCTCATGAAGGCACCACGATCCTGCATTTTTGGTAATGCAGATACAAGCGCCATTGCCGGAACTATCCGGCTCATAATCGCTGCCATCATCAAAATATTCATAGTTATTATAAGTAAGAAAGGGACCGGAGTAAGATTTGTATAGATCACTATGATGACCATCATACTAAGAGCAGCTGCAGTAAATATTTTTACTTTATCTATTTTATCACTCAGTTTACCCACTAATGGCATTATAATAAGAGCGGCAATACCACTAGCCATAAACAAAAGCGGAAGCTGCTCATTCGATACATGCAGATTATTTACTGCAAATGCGCTACCCCATGGCATCATCATAAAACCACCAATTGATAGTAATGCAGTTAATAAAAACCCGGTTCGGTAATCCCGAAGCCGGAGTGTATGCCACAAATGTTTGATCGCTGTCTTCTCAGTTCTCAATTCAAGATGTTTTGTAACGGGTCGTAGTTTCAGCATTACCGTTAACCAGATAATGGTGGCTAATCCTACGATCATGAGAAAAGGTGATTGCCAGCCAAAATGATTTGCAATGTAAAGACTGATCGGGATACCTAATACCTGGCTTGCGCCAAAGCCCATTTGTATAAATCCCATTGCCCTTCCGCGTTGCTGCAATGGAAAAAGATCTGCCAGGATCGCCATTGAAATAGAACCGATGACACCGCCAAACAATCCTGTTATGATCCTTGCTGCGAGCAGCATGAAATAAGTAGTAGATAATCCGCAAAACAAAGTGCCGGCTATAAAACCGACATAAAAAAACAACAATAATTTTTTACGATCGAACCTGTCGGCAAAGCCTGCAGTTAATAAACCGGAAGTGCCGGCACTGAATGCATATACTGATACGGCAAACCCAAATTGCTTAGTAGTAAGTTCCATTGATTTCATCAGCATGTCACCAAGAGGGGACATGACCATAAAATCGAGTACTACTGTAAACTGGGTAAGAGCAAGCAAAATAATCACCAATACCTGGTAACGTGTAAATTTATTTTCGGTAGTTGCGGTTTTCGTCGTCATTAATTTTCAAAAATAATCAATTCAAAGTGGAAAAAGGCATGAGAATTATGCTATGATAGATTCTTTATAAGGTGTAATTGAAAATAATAAATACGAAGAGAAAAACGTTATCAACTATGTAGTTTTTCATGCTTACTGGTATAAAACTTGCGATGAATGTTCAAATTCTATCCTGTGTTAAAAACTAATTTTTTCCGTGTCACTTTTATTTTTTCAATTATTTCTTTGCTGTCTTTTACTTCTGTCACTACCAATGATGGATTAACTGAAGACGTATTAAAATACACCAATCAATTCCGAAGATCAAAAGGATTGCCGATCCTTGTAATGAGAAGCGATCTGAATGCAATTGCCAGAAATCACAGTGAAAATATGGCAAGCGGCCGCTGCAGTTTTGGTCATAATGGGTATAGCCTGCGTGTATCGAAGGTGAAGAAGATCATAAAGCCTTGTGATGGATATGTGGGGGAAAATGTTGCTTATGGTGCCCGCAATGGAAAAGAAGCATTTGATATCTGGAAGAACTCAAGCGGCCACCGGAAAAACATGCTGGACAATTATAAATACATTGGTATTGGCACGGCCCGTAACCGCCGCGGAGTTATTTACTATACACAGATATTTGTCCGGTAAGATGCATTTAGCACAAATTAAGACTCATGCAAAACATCACAAAAAGATCAGGACAGCGAACTGCTCCATGTAAGATCATACTTTCCTCTTCTTGTTTTAGTACAACCAAATAAAAAGCAGGTGACAAAAGGAATGCTGGTGAGATCGTTCTCATCGGAAAAAATTATGTTGCCGCTTACAAAAGCTTCTATCGAAGAAGTTTCTATTGCTTGCCAGCCGGGCCGTACTTTCTTTAGATCATAACCAAATTCACAATGACCCTCAGCTAGTCGTTCTACAAGTACCTGAAGCAGATCAGGCTCTTCAAAATGGCTGGTAACAAGAATTGCAGGGTCTTGATCTTTGTTACTGTTTTTTTTAAATGGATTTTTCATGATGGTTGGGTTTTGGTTTTTCAGTTACAGATCTTTCAGATGGATAGGGATGCATTGGTTTTTAAAAACGGGACTTAATCAAATCATTTTTTAAAAGCTTCAAATATGATATGAAGAAAAGAATGAATTGCGAATGAAAAAATAGGATATTATATTAGTTTGCTGTACTAAAAAGGGCAAAGCTTTGTAGAGGTTTAACTACTCTACACCTCAACAATGCCATAGGAAGGAATGGAAATAATTAATTCAGAATGACTGATAGAATAAAAAGCTGACCCGGTTTTAAACTCAGGCCAGCAACGAGAAATAAGGTTTATAGTTATGATGTCTTAATTCCTTGCGATCACAGTTGTTTCCTTCAGCGCCTTTATAAACTTTTTATCAATGACATGATATCCTTTACTTACATCATAAGGCAAAGACCCTAGTGGCTGGTTTTTGTATTGAGTGATCCTGCCTCTTGATTCCATGACCGAAAAATCAACTGATATGTTTTCGGTTTTGCGATTCAGGTATATAAATTCATATTTATTTTTTACCGGGGCGATCTTGTATTTGTCTCCATTTACCTTCAATACCACATCGTACACTTTTACTCTTGGAAAATAAAACTTAAGAGTGTCCGTGCTTAACATATACTGTTTGGTTGTTGCATCATAGCGGAAAGCAGTTAATGGCTGATCCCAAAAATATCTTATACGTCTTTTACCATTATAAAGCGAAAATGAAATTGCCGCTTCATTTAATTTATCTTTCAAAAATAGAACGCTATGTGTTGAGTCATTTATTTTTCGGGGCAGATAAACACTATTCAGGCCTTTTAGTTCTGCTGAAAGGTTTTTAATATTCGCATTCACAAACAAAAGTTTTGTGCTGTCTGTATCAAAACAATCAGGGTCTATCTTAAAATCAAAATTGATACACTCGCAAAAATCATCGATCCATATTTTGATATACTGTCTGCCATCTATAAACTCGGGATAGAGTTGCCTGGTTTGTTCCTGCCAGATCCTTTTTCCCTTTTCGGCAACTGCATTAAAGAATTTTACTTTTTCGATCGGGCATTTTGTTTTAAACGGAATGGGAACTTTTATTTCTACAGGTTGATCCAATTTGCAGGGGTTCAGCCCGTTTCCGCAGATGATCAGTACTGAAGACAATATCTCCCCGTTGGTTGTATTATTGAAAAGGTTGTTTTGCCTCATCTGCGTCGTGTTACTGATCAGTTGGAAATTCATAGCAGATCCCGCTTCAAAGTTGGTGGCCATAGAAGAAGGCATGCTACCGGGTCTGTAGGTGATGATAAATCCATTGTCCAATGTTTTAGTCACCGGTATCATCGGGTCTATCTTAGGTTTTATTGTTATTCTTACAAACTGATAACCTATGATCTCTGTTCGTCGGTTCAAAGCCCGGCCATCATCTGAACTATTATCTGCCTGCGGCATTGATTCCCCAAAATATTGAGAGAAGACAGAGCTGCTGGTAGTATTTTTACTTATGAAATATTGATACACTTCTCCCGATCTTTTCTTAGATAGCCCGAGGTTGTAATCTTCTCCTTCGGTTTCATCTGTATATCCGTTTATGAAAATTCTATCCCAGCCACGCAGCATAAAACTATCGAGTCGTTGCTTGTCTTGCTTTGAAATAGTAAACTGATCCGGCTTATAAAAGATGACCAGTGTATCCGTTTTTTGTCCGTAGGAAAGTAATGTGAAGAAGGAAATGACGAGTAGGTGCAGTAGCTTGTTCATGGTTTTGTGTTTTGCGGGAAACGCTTTATTGTGTGAGATTCTGTTAAAAGGTTTCTTAAAATTGATTTTCCCGTAATAAAGAGTTTGAGTAACACTGATAGATGGAAGAGTAATTATGTACTAAGTTGCATTGTTATTCTGCACTGATCGAATATCATTTTCTGTAAATATTTTTTTAAATTACCCGCTTATTTGCCATTTACCATCTGCATCTTTTGAATATAAAAGACCATTACTCATCTCATGTATCTCTACATCGTTTTTGATAAGCTTCCTTTTTTCATAAACACGGATACCATTATTTTCTCTTGTTAAATAATTGATCAATGCTGTAAGGGTGCCGGGTCCCGATAGCTATCGGGATCATGCAACCATTGATCATCTTCTTCCTTTACAAATGCCTGGCTCATTTTTTATTTTTATTTTTTCTCCAGCAATAAGGACAATGACTTCCCCTGTATTTATGACCGCGGCTGCAGATCTTCCAGCTTTTTTTAGTAGCGGATTTCATAATGATGATTTATTTGAACATTGTCAAATCCTATGCCTGGTGCCAAATCTTATTCTATTAAATAGGGCAGGGAACTGGTGTCACAGCAGCGATATGAAAAAAAATGTTTGATAAACATCTGGTGAGTAAATTTCCCATTGTTTAATAGTATATTCTACCTTAAGTTTGCATATCCTCTCCCTATAAAAAATCGCGACATAGTTCAATATCCGAAAAGTGAGACCCCTGAAAACTATGTTTCGTAAATTAACCTTATCGATAATTCTAACTGTTAGTGCATTTGTAATTGGCAAAATCTCTTTTGCAGCCACCATTATTGATAATGGCACTAACACTAACTATAGTCTTACTTCAGCCGATAGCCTTGTTATAGCTGCGGGTACTTATACCGGAAATATTAATGCATTTCCTTCTGGTGCAAAGATCACCGTTATTGCTACTTTTCAACCAGCCAGTTTTCCAAATAATGCAGCTGGTACAATGTATGTTTATGGAACGGCTACACTTACCGGCTCACCAATTCGTACTAACACTGGTTTCACGCTTAATAATTATGGAGTTTTCACTGTCAACGGCGCCACAGTTATGAATGGCAATAGCCAGGTATGGACCAACAATTATGGTGCTGTTATCAACTTTAACGGTGCTGTGACTGTGAACAGCACGAGTGAGGCCAATACCTTTATTAATTATGGAACGGTCAATTGTAGCTCAACTCTTACCATGACATCCGGTGCACAGCTTACTAATTATAAAAACCTTAATGTGGCGGGAGAATTTACTATGAACGGCGGTATACTTGAAAACAGGGGAAAATTAGAAACAACCGGCCTTCTGAATTTTAATAACGGGGCGGCTATAATACGTAATTATTGTGGTTTGTCATCATTAGGTGGTATCCGTAATACTTCGAATAATTTTTATAATTATAGTTATCTATGGGCCAAAAATGATCTTGGCCAGGGCGATATAACAAATAGCGGAACTATAATCAATTTGAATTGGAATTACGAGAATTCTACACAGCCTATGATACACGGCAGAAATTTTACTCAAACTGGTGGTAGCCTTACCGGTCATGCTCTTATGTATTTCTACGGGACGACAACTCAATCCGGCGCCTTGACTGTCACTGGTACCAGCGGTGTTACTACTGATACAATAAAAATGAATGATCTTTCCCGGGTTAATACCACAGTCTTTTATGATCCCCCCCAAGCGGGTACGGTGTATCCGAATGCTATCTACAATGCATGGGGTGTTCCTGATTCAACAAGGGCCTATTTTGTAGGATGTTCGGTGGAAATTTCATTAGAAATTCCTTTGGCTATAAGCTGGAATTATTTTTATGTAACTCTTAACGATAATATACCCGAGTTGACATGGTCAGCAGAATTTGATCGTAACACAACTTTCGAAATTCAACGCAGCTATGATGGTACAAATTTTTCTGCTATAAAAATATTGCCATCTGAAGCTGGCAGATCAGAATACAAGTTTAATGACAACCTTGTAAATAACCAGGCTCCGGTTGCTTATTATCGCATTAAGGCAACTCAGATAAGCGGCGAAGAAAAATATACCCAGATAAGAATGGTGAGATTCAGTAGCAAACCAGGAGCTATCTACATGGCTCCAAATCCTTTTACAAGTAACTTCATAATTAATTACCAGGCCACTGAAAAAGAGATGATCACTATTCGGATGTTTAATGTAAGTGGCCAGCAGCAGTTGGTGAAAAATGTTGCAGTTAATAGCGGTATCAACAGTATTAACATTACTGAAGCTGCTCAAGTACCAAAAGGTATTTATATAATACAAGTGAGCAATGGCTACAAAATGATCTCATCTGGTAAGATCGTTAAGCAATAGGATCAGGAAATTTTAAAAGTAATTGCTTTTTTCAGAACTCAAGCGGAACGATCATTTCTTTCAGCACTTTATCAAGACGTTGCAGTGATTGCTGAAGTTCCTGTTCTTTTTTCTTTTTCTCAAGACGGTTAAATAGAGCCTGCTTAATAATATTCGGTGGAAAGTATATCTCCAAAGTAAGCCTGCTGCTATGTTCTCCGGTTTTTTCTGCAATAAAACAAAAAGTGTTTTTATCTTTTTCATTCGTTTCGCTGAAAATGGTTTTTCCTTCCAGGTCATAAACAAAATTGCTGATATACATCATTTCAATTTTTCCATTTTCCAGGACATGCCTATGACGACTTCCTATTCCTGGTAAAAAATGCTCCACCTCATCTATCGCTTTTATTCCTGCATACCAGAGATGGCGAAATTCAAAATGCACAACAGTATAACACAAGGTTTTTACATCAATAGCATAGTCCTTCGACACAGATAGCATTTTTATTTTTTTGGAGGTCTCCGGATGAGTGGATGGTGGCGGTATCTCATCTTTTAATGCGCCCAGTTGAGTATAGTGAAAACTGATCTCACCGTTTTCAGTTTGTTTTGTGCTGCTGTCCCAATGCATCCATTGCGCAAATTCAGTTGGTTGCTTATCCTGTAACAACTCTTTTGTTACTAACCAATATTCATGTTGCGCTATATCATTTTTCAGCAATTGATGTGCAACGATAACATCTTTTCCGATCAGCTTATTGAATCGTTGTACGCTAAACGGAGTGAATTCACCATAATGCGAAATAACTTTCAGGCTTAGATCGACAGCAGATATACAAGCCTTACATTGACAAATTTTACGATTATCATAAGCAATTAAATACTGGTGAAATGCCTGGAACATTTTCTCCACCTGTTTATACAACAATTCAAGGTTCTGTGGCTCACCAAATTTGTAAAAAAGAATGGCGTCTCCTTCAACTTCAGAAATTTCAAGACCAGAGTCGTTGGCTTTGATCAATACTTCCAGCAATTGCTGAATGATAAAACGACTGTGGTCGATCTCGACTTCATTTACAAACCGGGTGAATCCACTTATATCAGGAATAAAAAGCAATCCCCTGTTTTCCATTTCTTTTTTCTTAAAGTTAGTAACAAATCATGTTATCGCTGGATCATTTGCTGCTGTAGAGATCGAAGGAATTAAATCAATGAGGATTGTACAAAGGATCCCCTGGGAGTAGATTAATTGTAAGACCCCGGATATTAAATCTCGAGTCGCTCCAATACCATAAGTGCTTCCATTAATTTATTCCAGGCAACCTGCCATTCCTCTTTTGCCTTATGTACTCTCTCATGATCTTCTCCTATTGATGTTTCTTTTGTTTTTAGGTACTCTTCGAGTTTCTGAAGAGATTCTTTATTTAGTTCTTCTAATTTCTTTTTGTGTTCCATATTGTTACTTTAATTGACTCTGCAATTTTTTGATCAATGAAATCCAACACAGTAATTATGCCAGAGAAACGGAGATAAAAATTTGTTTATGTATTCTAATAGCTAAACTCGGACTATTTTCTTTTGCTACCCGATCTTTCTGATGCTATAGCTGCACCAGAAATGCCGTTACGCCGGTTAGGATGTATTTTTAGATCCTGTTCAAAAGCTTCAAGAGCTAAAGAAGGTTTATTCATTTCTAATAAAAGTTCTCCCAATAATTCACGGGCGGGGATTACCGCTCCCGGTGTTACAGGATGTTTTTCTGTAGCATCTTCCATATCTGCGGCTGCCTGCATTAATTCCAATGCTTTGTCCATGTTTCCATTTTTATATTCGATCCATGCTTCTGATGTTTTAATTTGTACAGCGACCTGTGCGGCTTCCAGTGATTGATTTTTTTCTTTACTCAACTTATCATAAAGCGATCTTAAAGTATCAAGTTCATTTTCTGCTGCATCCAATTTATTCAGATGCACACTGCCCAGCAGTTTTGCAAAATGAATGATCCCTTCCTGCCATGGAAAATTTTCCCATGGAAAATTTGAAGGATGTATCTGCAGTTCTGCTGCTTCTTTCCAATTTTTTCTTTCCAGTGCATAGCGGGCGGGAATGGCAGCAAATGCATAAGCAACTTTAAAGTTTACAGGAGAAACTTCATTGATCGTTTGCAGATAATCTACTTGTTGCTTTGCAAGCGCATCTTCTTTTTTTTGCAAATAAGCATAGACGAGATAATCGAGGGAATGCAATTCTTCGTCCCAATGGCCTTTGATCTTCGCTTCTTCTGCATAGCATTGAGCTGACGTAATAGCTTCAAGATTTGATTTGATGCATTCATCCCACAAGCCAAGACGGGTGAAGATATGCGATGGCATGTGTTGTGCATGAGCAGAAGCAGGAGCAATAGTTGCATATTTTTTTGCGGCTGGTAAAGCCAGTTCTGCCAGCTCAGGGTTATCATAATTATGAATAATATAATGAGCAATACCCGGGTGCATTGGCTTTTTTAGAAATATTGGATTTAATAGGGCGAAAGCTTTTCGTTGCCTCGCATAAGTTTTATCTGCAGGATCAGCAGCGGCATTTAAAGCCAGAGCATAAAAAACTACTGCTTCTTCATCATCAGGATAAGTTTTATAAATTGTTTCCATTGCTTTTTCAAAATTCAATACACGGCTGTGATGATCTGATTGCCCGGCATTTTCATAAAATTTTGCAATGGCTTCTATATAATCCGATTCTCTTTTGGTTTTATTTTCAATAGAACGGGCTATCTGTATTGCTTTTATTCCTTTTTGCAATTCTGCTTCTGCCGGTGGTGCCCAAAGCGGATGAAAATTGCTCATCGCCACTCCCCAATAAGCCATTGCACAACCGGGTGCATTGTCAATGATCTTTGCAAACATTTTTTCTGCTTCATCATATTCAAATGAATAAAGCAAGGCAACGGCGACATTGAAATCGTTCTGAAGTTTCGGAGGAACAGTAGCTCTGAAAGAAACAGTGCCAAAGATCTCGCCTTCTTGTGGACCGCAGGAAATGATTTCTCCTCTTTTTAGTTCCAATGAATTGATTGAAGATGATCCTGTTTTGCTTTTGTTGTTGCAGGAAAACAATAATAATGATATAGCAAGTGAGATATAAGTTCTCATTGAAAAGGTTGAAAGCAAATCTAATTAAAATTGATTTAACAAAGATTTGCTTCGTGTAAGAAAATGCTTGTTCAGCAGCTTCTTATTTTTAAAGATGATCCTTCGACCAATAGTTACTGCTTTATTGTTACTCACTTTTTGCGAAATCAATGCCCAGGCTATTGTAAAAGGAAAAATATATGAAGCTGCAACTGATACTGCAATAGCCGCTGTCAATATTTATAATCTCAATACAAAACAGTCTGCCCGCTCAGGTATTAATGGCAACTATGTAATTGCTGCCGCAGAAGGGGAGCAGCTTGTTTTTTCAATAGTAGGATTCAAACCTGATACTGTAACAGTAACTTATTCTATGTTGTTTACACAATATGATGTGACATTGCATAAACAGGTTATTACATTAAAACCTGTTACGGTAACCAGTAGTTACCAGGCCGATTCACTGGCCCGGCGGAATTATTATAATTATATATATGAAAAACAACCTGGCCTTACCGGCCGCAATACACCTGCACATGGATTCGGTGTAGTGCTGAGCCCATTAAGTTATTTTTCTCATGAAGCAAGGCA
>Ga0070698_100008114_pt1 | contig 11350 bp, 11 predicted proteins | sample KBSK1502metaG_FD_65477 | JGI IMG/M metagenome (GOLD analysis project Ga0070698, IMG submission 65477) | Corn, switchgrass and miscanthus rhizosphere microbial communities from Kellogg Biological Station, Michigan, USA - KBS K1-50-2 metaG | ecosystem: Host-associated > Plants > Roots >...
CCCCACAAGTCGCTCCGAGTTTCCAGCAAGGCGACGATTTCATACTCGCCCAGCGAACGCAGAATCTCGATTACGACCTTCGCATGACCGCCCGCGCCAAAGCCGACAACCGGGATCATCAATTCACCTCGCGCACGAGCATGAAAGCTTCGGCAAACTCGGCGCCGATAGTCGCGCCTCTGACTCGCCCGAGGGCGCGCAAGCTATCGAGCGCTCGTGGCAACGGATACTCCTGAAGCTCAGATTCATAAAGCGCCATGATCTCGAGTTTCTTTTCCCAGAAGTCCGTAACGTCAGAAAACAGGTTGGGCACGAACGCGCGCGCCGGATTCAGCGGCGCGGCATCAGTCGAGGAGAGCACCTCGTAACTCAATATTTTCTTCACGCCGTGCTTACCACTGTAAAAAGGTTTCAGCACTGACATGGTCGCTTCGAAAACGACGCGATGGTCTGAGTGCACGTCGCCGAAGTGATTGAGATAAACGACGTCGGGCTTGCAATCGGTGACGGCATCGCGAATCGCAACGATGATTTCGTCGAGGGGGATGGTGTCGAGTTTTATCGTCGGAAAATTGAGCCGGAATGTGTTCTCAAAACCGTAAGCAGCGCTTACCTTCGCAATCTCTTGCTCTTTTCGCTCCAGCAATTCCGCCGACCACTGCGGCTCGTGACCGCGTGTAGCGATCAGCCACGACAGGCTGTCGCCGTTGGCTTTGTGCTTGAGAAGGGAACCTCCGCATCCCAGGGTCTCGTCATCTGGATGGGGTGCTATGACAAGTATTCTCATCAAAGAATTCAGAGCGATTCAGCGGCGAAAACCCACCGAGAATATTTCCGCTGAAAGTCAGGTCCGAGCCTATTCTCGGTGATTTCACTGTAGAGGATTCGAAAAAGACCGTCAAATAGCTCCTCGGTCTCTGCGCGCGAGAAAAAGTGCTGCACGAGCCCGCTTTCGAAACCTTCGCTGACGACGAACGTGTTTGGCCCGGCGGCATCGCCGGTGCCGTACTCAAAATCCTCCGTCGAACGCAGATCGCAATAAAAAAGGCCGCCCGGTCCCAGGACTCTTCGCACTTCGGCGGCAGCCTTCCGAGCCGTCGTCATGTGAACGTGATCGAGCACACCGTGCGAGACCACGACCTCAAAAGTACCGTCGGCGAACGGCAGGTTCTCAATATCGCCCTCCCGAAAGTCTATCGCCAATCCTTCACGCGACGCCCAATCTTTTGCCCAGGCGATCGCCTGTTCGGAAACGTCGATTCCGGCGGTTGAAAAACCCTGGCGCGCGAAATACATCGCATGACGACCATTACCGCAGCCGAGATCGAGCACGCGTTCGACGCGCCGCTTGACGTCAAACTTGTCGTGCGTCAATTGTTTCTGGATCAAGCGCGAGCAGAAGCGAATGATATCCTCGTTGGGATACCACATGGTCATGTAGTTTTGGCTGTAAACCTGATCCCAGGTTTGAGTCATTGTGCTCTTCCTTAACGTGCACTGATTTCTCTGTGTAAGCTCTGTGTTCTCTGTGTCTCTGTGGTTGACTAATTCACAGCAAATACTAACCACAGAGACACAGAGAACACAGAGGTTGCACAGAGAAGACCGCGCTAGTAACTCAGATCTTTATTAAGCAGCGCGGAGTCGATCGCCATGGTTGCCAACAACTCCGCGACACGCCCGCCGGTGTGTCCATCACCAAACGGATTCTCACATTCGCTGATCCGCCGCTTCGTTTCGTCGTCTTCGATAATTGCTTTTAACTGTTGCACGATTGCTTCGCGATCAGCAGGCACGAAAACCACGTTGCTAGCGTGATGGCGTTCTGACTGCCTGCGCCCGACGTTGATTACAGGCAACTTCAAATACGGCGCCTCGAGCAATCCGAGGCTTGAGTTACCGATTAAAACTGTCGCCCGTCTCAAAAGATTTACAAACTCCGGATCGGGGATGTTTTTGAACACGGACACACGCGGATCGAAGCGATGCTCTTCAATCACGTCGACGATCTGACTGCTGCCCGGATCGGAATTGGGATAACTGATGAAGGTCTGTAGTCCCAATCCAAGCACTGCTGACAGAGTCTCACGCATCTGTTCGCCGGCTTTACCAATCTCGGACGTCAACGGATGTTGAACGATCACTGCAAACTGGTCGGCGATCTCTTTCACACCAAGCGCCTTTGCGAGTTCGGAAGTGCTTAGCTCTACCGTCGAGCGCAGACGATCGATTCCTGCGTGCCCAACGTTATGAACACGCCACTCCTGTTCACCAGCCTTGATCAAACGCTCGCGCGCGAGCTCGTGCGTCGTCAGCAGCAGATGCGACAGACGAGACACTGCATGGCGGAGCATGTCGTCCGCATTGCCGACGACGCGATCGCCCGCTGCGTAATGCGCGGTGGCGATGTTCATGTAAGTTCCGCAAAGTGCTAGCGTCATCGACTCTTCGCGATCGGCAGGAACAAGCAGCCAATCGGGCCGAAGCTCGTCAACCACATGAGTCAAAACCTGCAATTGCGACGCGGCGCCCTTGAGTCGAGCAGCGTCGCGATCCGAATAGATCAGATTCTCTATACGCGCGACGATCGGGAAGCCATCCGCTTCGATCTGTTTGACGGTGTAATCGTGTAACGGCGACAGGTGAGCACCGGTCACAACCAGGCCCAGTTCGAGGTCGGGATGAGCGGCGATCGCTTGCAGGATTGGTCGCTGGAGGAAGTATTCGGAGCGAATTGCGGTAATGCCGAGCACGCGTCGTTTGCTCATTCGCTTTTGAGTCCCTCCCAACTCCCGGCCGCGGCGATCATGTCCGCCGCCGTGTCCGGGTGGTTTAGCAAGAGATCGAGCGTGGAAAGATCGGGAGCAAACCCGGTTTCAGCCCCGGCCTGTTGGTATGTGAACGATCGCCAGCGTTGCACTTCAACTTCACAATCGATGCGATCGAAGTCTGCCGGCTCGAGATAAGCGAGCGCGCCCGTGCCGGTAAGGTATCGATCAGCTGCGAGAGCTTTACAGATCGAAGCGACGAGCTCTGAGGCGCGTCCGTGCGTTTCCGGAATCTCCGAGGCTTTGACCCGTTTGCTGCTGAATTCCAGCTTTTCGATCATCCATTCAGTTGATGCGATAGCGACTTGATCGAGCGTTTGATAGGTTTGCGTCAGCAGGAGCTGTAACTCTTCTTTCCAGCGCTGAAAGCCCGGTGTTCGTGCGTAGTTGGCTTGCAGCGTCTTCCAGTGCTTAACAGTTATGTTTGCGTCTACGAGGCGCGTTTCGCGAATGCTCTGGCCGAGTTCGTGTTGCACCGGGACTGTGAGCCATTGCGGTCCCTGTTTCGTCTTTATTTGATTACGATTCTGGACGCCGTTCTTACTGAATTGAACCGTATCAAGGTACACGAATATATCAGCAGACATTATTTTGTGCACATAAGGCGGCCAGGGAAAATACTGTGGTTGGTGAATGGCGATCTTCACGAAGTTTGCGATGCGGATTGCGTTTGGGCACGGACGTGGGCGAGCAATCGTTGTGCGACAAACTCCGCATCCTGATCGCGCATGCGAGCGTGCACAGGCAGACAAATATGGCGCGCCAAAAGGTTCTCGGAACGCGGCAACATCCCGGGCCGAGTGTCCAACATTCGCTGAAAAACCGGTTGCAGGTGTAACGGCGGATCGTAGGCCCAGTCGATCGTGATCTGATCGGCGGCAAGGGCGTCTCGCAGTGCTACGCGATCGATTTCCACTGTCGGTATCGCCACATAACGCCAATAACTCGGTACGGATCCGTCTTCAGCCAGCAGGGGAACGAACAGTTCACTGCCAAGCAACATCTCGTCGTAAACTGCGGCGATACGCCGGCGCGCCGCCAGAAATTCCGGGAGGGAACGCAGTTGGCTTAAACCCATCGCCGCTGCGATTTCAGTGAACCTGTTGTTGCGTCCCGGCAGCACGTAACGTTCTTCGCGGTGGTCGAGATCGCGACCGCGTAACTGAAGACTGCGCACCGTCTTTGCGATGTCTTCACGACCGGTTACGAACATGCCACCTTCACCCGTCGTCATGATCTTTGTTGGATAAAACGAGAAGCAGCCTGCGTCAGCCAAACTGCCGGCCTTGTGTCCATTCAATTCCGCGCCCGGTGCGTGAGCCGCGTCTTCGATGACGAAGCGGCCTGAGTCGCGCATTTTCTGTACAAACGCCGGCAATTGCGGCGAGATGAAACCGCCGAAATGGACCACGATGGCGCCGCGAGTTTTTTCAGTTACACGAGACCATGCGTCGTCGAAATCCATCGAGAAATTACTTGCAGAAACTTCAGTGAAAACAGGACGAGCGCCGACGAGTGAAACGACCATTCCGGTAGCGATGAAGGTTTCCACGGGAACCAGCACTTCATCCCCCGGTCCCACTCCGAACGCGAGCAACGCCGCTTCCATCGACGAGGTGCAGCTCGGAAATGCAACGCCATACGGCTGGCCGCAATACGCCGCAAACTCACGTTCAAACTGAGCCACCCGCGGCCCCATCGCGAGCATGCCATTCAAAATCTGGCCCAGTTCGCCGTCAAGCCACTTCTGCTCGTCCGGCGGAAAGTAGGGAAATGCCGTCGTCAGCGGATGGGCCGGATCATGTTCGTAATTCTTTTGCATAAACGTTCATCGATTCGGCCAGCGACATCGGCGCGAACCCAAGCTGCTCTTGCGCGACAGTAATGTCGGCATAAAGACTGAAATAAGAAGTCTCTCGATCGACGGGAATGATATCGCTTTTGCTGTCGAGTGCGTCAACGAGCGAGCGTGCCCACTCGTTGGTTTTGATCGAACGCCCGCAACCGAGGTTCATTATTGAAAACATGGCGGCAGCGGGTTTAGCGATACAGTTGTCGATTGCTTTCACGACGTCGCTGACGTGTAGCGCATCGCGGATCAGCTCGCCGCTTGAAAACAGCTCGATGGGCTCATCTCGCTGTGCAGTACGCGCCAGGCCGTCGATAAAACTGTCCGCCTGCCCGGCGCCGTAGAGACTCGGCAAACGCAGCACGACGATCCGTGAATAGCGTTGAAACGTTTCCAGCAGTTGCTCGGACCAGCGCTTAGTGGCGGCGTAGGGCAGCGTGCCACCGGCCGGACTTGCTTCGTCTACCGGAAGCAGCGATGGCTTACCGTAAACACTGATCGTCGAGGTGTAGATGATCATCCGCGGTGGTTGCATCGTTAACCCTTCAATCAGATTTGAAGTGGTTTGGACGTTCGCGTTGACAAAGGCAGCGAGATCTCCCGGGCTCGGCTGCTTCGATGCGGCATGAATGACGACGTCAGGCGGGCCGTCGTCGTGGGCCAGTTTCGCGATCAATTTCGGAGAATTGCTGTTTGTGAGATCGACGACGACGGATTTATCTGCGTCCGCCGATTGTCTTCTTGACAGACTCGTGACGCGATCGTTTTTTGCGATCCTGTTTCTGGCCAGCCTGGTACCCAGAAAACCACTGCAGCCGGTGATCCAAATGTTCAAGCCCATCGTTCCCTGAAGCCTCTTCTCTGTTTCACAGAGAAAACATATCGATTTCCAGAACCGTCCCGGCGGCGATATCGCGCACAGCGCGTTGACCAATCAGTGTGCTGAGAATGGCGGGCGACAATCCAGTGCCGGGTCGTCGCATCATCACCATCTCGCGTTTCAGAGTTGCGCCGGCGGGAATATCGACACTCGCAAACAAACTTCGACGCGCCACTTTGGCCGTCTCAACTTCACTTGCCGTGGGAACTTTTCTGCCATTGCCCAGCGCGCTTTCAATCCGGCGAATCGACTGGATTAGCTGGCGCAGTTCGGCAGCCTCGAGTGACGCGCGATGGTCGGGTCCAGGCAGGGTTCGATCGAGCGTGAAATGTTTTTCGATGACGCACGCTCCCAGAGCCACCGCCGCGAGAGACACATCGATGCCCTCAGTGTGATCGGAAAAACCAACCGGCAGATCGAACGCGGCGCGCATTGTTTGCATGGCGCGCAGGTTAACCTCTGCAGGATCAGCCGGGTAGTTCGAAACGCAGTGGAGCAGGATCGGATTCTCGCAGCCCGCGAGATTCAACACACTGATGGCTTCGATCAACTCCGAGATCTCTGACATGCCGGTAGAAAGAATCACTGGCTTGCCTTTGCCGGCGATGTATTCAAGCAGCGGCGAATTGGTGAGATCGCCCGAACTGATCTTGAAAGCGGGGACGCCGAGCGAGTCGAGGAAATCTACGGACTCTTCGTCAAACGGCGTCGAAAGAAAAATTATGCCTCGTTCACGGCAGTATGCCTGAAGCTCGCGATGCGCGTTGCTGGAAAGCTCCAGCCCGCGCAGCATCTCAAGCTGTGATTCGGCGGTGCCGGTTGTTTGCAGTTGATACTCAGCTTTCGGCGCTGTGGGCGTCGCCAGCAAATCGGCGCGAAACGTCTGAAACTTCACTGCGTCGGCCCCGGCGTCGACGGCGAGGTCGATCAGATCGCGAGCCAGTTTCAGATCGCCGTTGTGGTTTACACCAGCTTCGGCAATCACAAACACCGGTTGCTGCAGTCCAATTAGCTTGTTGGAAATCTGAACGTCTTGCATTCGTACTTGGATCGGGTCAGTACAGGGAGCGGTAGCGACCTGGTCAAACGATGAAGTCAAAAATCGTTAGAAATATAGCACGCTGATCACTGACCAGGTCGCTACCGCTCCCTGTACTGACCCGATCCAAGAATGATCTCCAACTTTTGCAAAGCTTGCATTACGACAGGCGGTAGAATCCGGCGTGGGCCACCGGTCCCTTTAGTAAAGTCTCCACCTCATTCTTTTCATGCGCCGTTGCGATCGCGCTAAAGGCTTCATCCGCGGTGGCTGCATAACGTGCGACATCGGACTCCTGATGAGCGTAGGCCGCGTAGAACGCTCCGGTCGCGAGGAAGCCCGCCTCGAGCATCATCTGCGTGAAGAGCGTTCGCATGGCGAGGCCGTTCGGATAGTCAAACGAGAAGTGACCCAGCGGCGGAATGCCGGTAACAGAAACTGACAGGCCTGACTTCGCTGCCGCATCGCGCCACGATTGCTGTACCAGCTTACCGATCGCGATCAAATGCGACGAGACGTTGAACTGGCGGTGCTTACGAATAGTGGCGAGCGCCGCAACTGGTCCAATGCGCTCCGTCCAGAACGTGCTGCTGATAAAACTTCCCTGCGCTGCCTGCATCACGTCGCCGGTCCCAATGATGGCCGCCATCGGGTAACCGTTCGCCATCGCTTTTGCAAACACAGCGATGTGAGGCGAGACGCCATAAACCATGTGCACGCCGCCCGTGTTCAGGCGCAAGCCTGACGTGACTTCGTCGAAGATGAGCACAGCGCCGATCTCTTCCGCGATCTCCTTGATTCGTTCGAGAAAACCCGTTTCCGGATCGTAGTTTCGAACCGGTTCGACGACGATGGCGGCAAACTCTTCGCGACGATCGCCGAGCAAGTGCTCGAGTTCCTCGATTTGATTGAAGTGAAATGGACGCGCTGTTCCGCTGAGTTGACTCGGCACACCACTTGGTTCCAAACCAGTCAGCAGATGACCACCGAGCGCGTCCGATTCAGACAAGTTAGCGGCCAGATACCAGTCGTGCCAGCCGTGGTAACCGCAGAAGGCGATGCGATCCCTGCGGGTGTGCGAGCGCGCGATTCTGACGGCGACGGAGAGTGCTTCACCGCCCGCGCGCGTGTAACGAACCATGTCCGCCCAGGGATGCAATTCGCAGAGCAGATCCGCGAGTTCAACTTCTTCGGGGCAATTGAGTGTCGTCATCGTTCCGAGATCAATCGCCTCTTTGACAGCAGCGTCGACGTCGTCGTCGGCGTAGCCGAGCACACAGGAGCCGATGCCCATGTAGCTCATGTCGGTAAACTTGCGCCCATCGAGATCCCAAACGTCTGCGCCTTTCGCGCGCGAGTAATAACTGGGCCACTGATCGGGCAGAAACATTTCGGGTCGCTTCGACAGCAGTTGAGTGCCGCCAGGGATTCGCTGGCGGGCGCGTCGATAGAGTTCCTGACCAGTCTGTTTTTCTTCCTGTAACTTTGTTTCCATGTTTTTTCCGATAGTGTCTACCAAATGGTCCAGCCTCCGTCGACGACCAGGTTATGTCCGGTGACGTAATTTGAAAGGTCGCTGGCAAGGTAAGCAGCAGCGCCTTTCAGATCCTCTTCTGTGGCCATCCGGTCGAGCGGAGTGCGGGCACGATAACGCGCGTGAAATTGTTCGGCCTGGTTTCGCCAAACGCCGCCCGGCGAGATCGCATTCACTCGAATTTGCGGCGCGAGGACAGTAGCCAGGTAACGCATGAGTTGCAAAAGTCCACCCTTCGAAGCGCCGTAACCGGCCGGGTTGTTCATCGTGGTCCCTTCGTAGAGACTCATGTCGGGTCCGACAAGTCCGTAGATAGACGAAAGCAAAATGATCGAGCCGTGACCGGATTCCATTAGCGGCTTCTGTGCAGCCTGCGATAGCGCAAAAGCAGAAGTCAGGTTGACTCTCAGAGCGCGGTCCCATGCCTCTGTGGTCTGCTGTTGAAAAGGCACGGCCCAGCCCGGAAACTTCGTGTCACCACCGTATGCCGCACTGTGAATCAAAATATCGAGCCGCCCAAACTCGTCAACCACTTTTTGCGGTGCTGACTGAACGGCAGCCATATCCGTCAGATCAACTGCGAGCGTGTGTGTCTTAACGTTGTAGTTTTCAGCGATTGTGCTGGCGGTCATTGCTGCGGCCGCTTGATCGACGTCGAGCACTACGATTGATGCGCCCAGCTCCGCGAGTCCTTCGCCCAGCACAAGTCCAATATGTCCCGCGCCGCCGGTGATTAGCGCCACCCGGTCCTGCAGATCCATCAATTGCTTCAGCGTTCGCATTCTCGACTCATTTCCAGTATGCGAGATCGATGTAGCCGTTATCCACCAAAAATCGCGCCCACTGCAAATCAACGGGCTCGTCAATTTCAATGGAATGATATCGATCCATCACATAGCCGTAGGTGTTTTCACGATCGACATACATCGTGTGATGTTCTTTAAAAAGATCCCACTTGAATAAGTAGAGCGCCCCGTTCATCGTATATTCCGGCCTGGTGTCCTGTCGCCGCAGGTAGCGCTGCTTCATCTGGTCGATCACTTGGGTCATGCGGCCTGCTTCGTCGAGCTCGCCGACAAACACTGAGTTGATTTCCATTTCACGCATGCCGATGACAGCGCTGGCGTCTCGCTCGATCATCATCTCAACTGCATTATCGAAATCGACCGAGGTCGCAAACGGAGCGGATGGCTCCAGGAGCATGATCGCTTCGTAACGTTCGTTTGTGTTTGCTTCGATCCAGTCCATCGCGTGACGAATGACGTCGAAGCTTGAAGCCGTGTCAGTAGCGAGTTCTGCCGGGCGCGTGAACGGGACTTCCGCGCCGTAGCTCAAAGCGTCCTGCTGCAGTTCTACGTCGTCGCTCGAGATGATCAGTCTGGTGCAGTACTTCGATCGCAGTGCTGCGGCTGCTTTGAAACCAATCAACGAGATGCCACCGATCTCGCTGAGATTCTTCCGCGGCACACTCTTCGAACCTCCACGTGCCGTGATTAGGAAAAGTATGTTCATTCCGGTTTCAGATTTCGCTTGGACCGGGTCAGTACAGGGAGCGGTAGCGACCTGGTCAAGGCTCGGCGCTCAAAATCGTTAGGAATATCGCATGCTGATCACTGACCAGGTCGCTACCGCTCCCTGTACTGACCAGGTCCAAGTAACACGCAAAACTGTAGCACGTTCAAAGGTTAAGTTAAGGGAATATCGATGTCGTGATACTCGCGGTTTAGTGGCAGTTGGATGGGAATGCCGCCGTTACGACTCGATACGTGTGCGCCGATCACCATCTCGAGAGTTGTCAGGCCATCGGCGCCCGAACACGTAATCGGCCCACCGCCCAGCAACTCCTTCAAACCGTCGACCAGAATTTGCACCATGTCGAGTGGCACAGGCTCAAACGGCTGAGCGACGAGCGGCAGCCAGTATTCTCCCACCGGCTTGTCTCGATCGTCGCCGGCGCGTGCCGTGATTTCCCACCGGCCTTCAACCTCGTCAATCAGAATTCTCCCAATACTGCCCGCAATCTCAATGCGCGGAGGTATGCCGAGATCTTCAAACATATCGACGACGAGTCGCATGCCGTTATCAAAGTGATAGAGTGCGACTGCGCCCGGATCGGCAAACTCGGCGCCGCGTGGATTTGGTGTTCCCGTGCTGTCAGTCGTGGCCGTTACCGAGATCGGATTGCCACCGCTCAACATGCGCGCCAGATCCATGAAGTGGGTTCCGTTACCCGCAAATAATCCGCCCCCACACGTGAACCAAAAATGACAGACCTTCCCGATCAAACCACCGGCAATCAAGTCGCGCAGTTGTTGATAACTCGAAACCCATCGTCGTCCATGACAAACTGACAGTCGGGTGCCGCTTGCATTACACGCGTCGATCATCCGCAACCCATCAGTAACCGAAGTAGCGAAAGGCTTCTCGCATAAAATGTGACTCACGCGTGCGTGAGCCGCAGCAATCGTGATCGGAGCGTGAGTTGGACCGTTCGTCACCACACTGGTTACGTCCGGTTTCTCGTCGTTGAGTAATTGTTGCCAGTCGGTGTATCCGCGAGCGGATGAACACTCAGCCACCGCCGCACGAACGTTTTCTTCTCTGACGTCACAAACAGCAACTACGCGCACGTTCTCGAGGCGCTGGTAAGCCGCGAGGTGTCGCATCCCGTGACGGCCCAGACCGATCACCGCCGCCTGCATCAACCGTTCTGCTACCAAGCCTCGCCTCCCGAAATTGCTTCAATCAAGCGCATGGTCTTAACCGCATCGGCGAGATCAGATCCCGGATAAGCAATCGGACGACGCTCCTTAACGCCGTCGATAAAAAACCGATTTTGACCGTACAGTCCAGGTTTGAATTTCAGATCGACGTCGTCGACCGGTAACAGTTTCTCAGAACGATCCGCATCGATCAGCGTTGCTTTTTCCAACGGATTAAGAGAGATGCGACGACCAATGCCATAAAGAGTAACGGACCAACTCGCCGGCGACATCCAGTGGGCGATGTAATGACCAGTCGCGCCACTCTCAAACTTGATCAGCGCGCCGAATGAGTTCTTCTGTTCTTCGTCCCACTGGCTCGAAGCAGCTGCGATGTGCTGGATATCGCCACCGAAGTAGCGCAACAGATCGATGCAATGAATGCTATTTGCGAAGAGTAAACCGGCGATGATCTCGGGCGGATGAATACCGACAGCTTTCACTTCGCCAAGTCGCTC
>Ga0070698_100008115_pt1 | contig 11350 bp, 14 predicted proteins | sample KBSK1502metaG_FD_65477 | JGI IMG/M metagenome (GOLD analysis project Ga0070698, IMG submission 65477) | Corn, switchgrass and miscanthus rhizosphere microbial communities from Kellogg Biological Station, Michigan, USA - KBS K1-50-2 metaG | ecosystem: Host-associated > Plants > Roots >...
CTGAGGATCTGATTTTGATATTCCTCAGCTTACAGCCTTCTTGGGGGTCGGTCAATTCTCCCTCGGCTCGAGTATACACCGTCTTTAATAGCAGTCCAGATCTATTCCTCGCTTATTCCCTGCCCATCTTGGGTCGCCTCATGAAGAGCCGCTTCCTCATGTCTACCCATTGCTTGCAACAGAACGATGTAGCGCTTCCGCGTTTCTCTTGTTTTTGGATGGTTGACTCCCAGAACCTGCTTGCGGATTGCCAGTGCCTGTTCATACAAGGACTTGCCCTTATCTCTGTTGCCTTGTGCATCCTGAAACAGAGCGAAATCGTACATGACTTCAGCCGTCTTTGGATGATCAGAACCAAGAGCTTGCTCCCAGATCTTCAAGGCGCGCTGGTAGAGCGGCTCAGCCTGTTCATACTTGCCCTGTTCACGATAGAGGTTGGCCAGTCCGTTGAGCGTATTGGCCACATCGGGATGCCCAGACCTATAGGGCTGCTCCCAGATCTCCAAGGCGCGCTGGTAGAGCGGCTCAGCCTGTTCATACTTGCCCTGTTCACGATAGAGGTTGGCCAGTCCGTTGAGCGGATAGGCCACCCGGTGATCGTCAGGCCTATAGACCTGCTCCCAGATCTCCAAGGCGCGCTGGTAGAGCGGCTCAGCCTGTTCATACTTGCCCTGTTCACGGTAGAGTTCGGCTAGCCCTTTGAGCGGATAGGCCACATTGGGATGCCCAGACCTATAGACCTGCTCCCAGATCTCCAAGGCGCGCCGGTAGAGCGGCTCGACCTGTTCATACTTGCCCTGTTCACGGTAGAGGTTGGCCAGTCCGTTGAGCGGATAGGCTACATTGGGATGCCTAGACCCATAGGCCTGCTCCCAGATCTCCAAGGCGCGCCGGTAGAGCGGCTCAGCCTGTTTATACTTGCCCTGCTCATAGTAGAGGATGGCCAGGTCGTTGAGCGCAGTGGCCACCTGGGGATGGTTATGGCCCAGCGCCTGCTCCAAGATCTCCAAGGCGCGCCGGTAGAGCGGCTCAGCCTGTTCATACTGTGCTCGATCAACAAGATAGCCTGCTGTTTTGAACAGCAGGGAAGCCAGATCCTTGTTCATGCTTCGAAAGTGATAGCCACATCGTACATACCACCTAGTTTTGAACAGCAGGGAAGCCAGATCCTTGTTCATGCTCTTCCAGGACTGTGTGCTGGTTGCACAGACGAGCGCATGCGGCACCAGACGCTCACATCGACTCCAGTTCATGGGTTTAGTGTCAGGAAAGACCGCATCAAGAGCCTTGATGACTCGTCCTATCCACAGCCTTCGCTCCTGTTCTGACATGGTATCTTGCAGGACCGCCTGTACGAGGCGATGGACCGAGAGCGTCCTCTCGCTGCTGTTCCTACGCAGCAAAGAGTAGGCACTCACAGTGGCACAGGCTGTATTGAATGCCAGTGGATTGGTCGCGAAGGCAGCAAGAACAGGACCCAGATGGACGGCTCCCTGACCGAACAATTCCTCGGGGATGGCATCAGGGTGGAGAAAGGCACATGCCCGTAGCAGGTCCGCCGCGGCTTTCTGTCGTTGCTCGACCGCAGCGAAGGAAAGCGACCAGGTGGTAGTTACTGGCTGTGGATGATCGTCGAAGATGCCCTCTCCACGCAGCTTGAGCACCTCGGCACGTTGGTGGCGATAGAGCCTCAGGTACTCATGAAGGCTACATTGCTTCTCTTCGATAAAGGCCCCCGCCTGATCCAGTGCCAGGGGCAGCCCTCCTAGTTCCTCACAGAGCTGGCGCGCCAATTCCCGATCCTCCTCTCCCGCTTGATCCAGCACCTCATTATAGTCCAAGACCTTTGCCCGACGCAGCAAGAGCAGCGCTCCTGTTTCCAAGTCCAGGGTGTCCACCTCGATACGTTTGGCGAGCTTCCCGATCGCCGATGCACGAGTCGTCAGCAAGAGGTGTCCCTGAAAAGCCTGAGGGAGAAACTCACCAACGATCGAGAGATTATCAGCATTGTCCAGGATCAAGAGCCAAGCACGATGCGTTTGCATCCAGTGTTTCACTGCTGCAATGCTCTCTGCCTGATCTCGCTCGTTCTGTTCGGGCAGGTCAAGCACGCGCCCAAGTTCAATGAAACCTGTACTGAGGGTGTCTCGGGTATCAGCACTGACCCAGAGCACGGCATGGTAGTCGAGCCGAAAGCGATAGGCATATTCCACTGCGAGTTGTGTTTTGCCGATACCCCCCAATCCGGTAATTGCCTGAGGCTGAGAAAGCGCTGACGCTTGTGTCGTGAGCAACGTGGCCCCTAGATGGCTCAGCAGATCTTCGCGCCCAAGAAAAAACGGGTTCCGTTGGTACGGGACGTTCCAGACTGGGGGCAACAGTGGGGAGAAAGCGTCTGTGGGTATCAGGGGTGAGGTCTCCTGAGAGAAGAGGGATTTCAGCACCGGCAGATTTGGATTGGTGGACACGGAGGTAATTTGAATCTGGATGCCTGTGTCCTTGCCCACCAACTGGACTTCATCACTGACATAACTTACAATCTGATTCATCGTGAGCCAGTCTCCTCTGCTAGGACGCTGGTCAAAGGCACGCAGCAGACAATGCGTAAAGATGCCATGTTGCAGCTGGCTGCTTTGCCGTGCCACCTGGTCCTGCCGCGCAGCCCCCACAAAAAAGAGGTTGATGGCAGCATTGCGGTTGGGCTGCAAATGCTGTAAGGCCGCCCCTGACCCACCACTATGACACACGTCCAGGAAGAACAGGATGTTGTTGACCCGCACACCCGATAACGTTTTCGTCAGATCGTAGATATCGAATACGGTCGTCTTTTTTGGGGTTCCATCCTCGGCAATCTCGGCATTGGACGGTAAAAAATACAAGGTATGATCGTGACTGTAGAGCTCTCCATGACAGGAGAGGTAGATAATCACGAGATCTTCAGGCTGCCGATCGGCAGCCTGAAGATGATGGTCGAACGCCTTATCCAGTGCTGCTTTGGTCGTCTGGCCCGGTTCGGTCAAGATAGTCACGTCAAACGATCCTCGCCGGGGATCACGTAGGCAATCAGCGACAGCATGTGCATCCGCCACTGCAAAGCGGAGATCGCGGTTGCGGAGCTGGGTATAGCGCCCGATTCCGATGCAGAGTGCAAAGCGGCGGATGGATGGAAGAGAAGCGTGCTCGGCCATCAAAAGAGCCTCCTAATCCTCACCCTTAATGCTCCTTGAGGAGCTGTTCGATCTCTTCAAGCGACAGATGCGTGATGGAGACCTGGGTGCCCTTGCTAGTTGTGAGAGTGACGTCGTGCGTGGTCGTTATAATACTCTTGCCAGGTCGATGGAGGAAATCATAAAGCAGGCGAGCGACGTCGTGAATCGCTTTGATTCCTCCCCCAATCGTGGCGACTGGTCCTGCCACAGAAGCGACAACATGGAGTACAAGCAAAGTTGCAACCAAAGGGTCTTTGGATTCTTGCAGATCAGTGCTGACGCCATCAATACGCTGGAGATTGGCTTCTAAATCCCACACATCTTGTTGGGGAACGTCAGGAAGAATATTCAAGCGAATAGAAATGGTGGACTCAGCCATAGGTCACATTCCTTTCAAGAACGAAAGAATGGTCGGTGCAGTGATGACGGAACATACATGAACGACATAGGTGAGATAGTCCGTCTATCACACAGCATACAACGTTCCGGTCTTAGCCACGAAGCAAGGAACTCAAGTGCGTTTCGAGATTGAGGTGCCAAAACGCATCCTCACCGCAGGTGCAGAATACCCCGATGGGCATTCCAGGACCGGCATACTTGTCTTCCTTATAAACATAATGCAAAAATGATAGATTGTTCTATCTTTGTTGTATAGAGAAAAGTATATCACGGCTGCTATTTCATCACAACTGCCCTGAACTTCTTAAAGAAGAGAAACAGACGCAAATGCTCATTTTCACTTGTATTTACCAGGAAGTTACAAAGCCTATTAGTTTAGTCTCGATATTACAGCAGGGCATTTTCACTGTTTTCTTGAGCCTCATAAGGTGTAACTGGAGAAAGGACATTTATACACTTTCTCTGACATATGCTGGTGGCAATTCTAATCCGCGCCCCAAGTTTGTTTTTTATGTCGTTCAACAGACGTGATCCCCCGCCTAATTCGCTCAAGAGGAGCTCATTATCTACGTGCAGGATGGTGGCAACTGCCTGGAGCGCCTGCGCACCACTCCCCAGTCCAGGTAGGCATCCAGCCGCTCTAGCACTGGCTCCAGGAACTGTTCCAACTGCTGGGCCAATGCTTGGGCGGCTTGTGGTGAATCTTGCACATCGACATACGCTATGGCATAGTTGGGTTACATAGGAAGACCTCCTGCTTGACTGAGTGATGGATGTTTTTCTCAGTTTACCTCAGAAGGTCTTCCGTTGTCTTGCTCCCCCCTCCTCTTTGAATGCCTGTTCTTAAAATTTGCTCTATCTCATGCACGTAGGCCGCGTTCGTAATTATCCATTATTCGTTTCCCATTCACTTGTTACAAATCCTGACTCTGGGTAGACCATGCTACGAAAGTTTACGCGGTCTGCTTAGGCATCCTGGGAGACCAGCCTGAGGTGACTGGAAGCGATTTTTCGCGGATTTTCCTGCTTCGGAAGCATAGAAAGCCGATGCAAGATATCGTCGTTATTCTGGATGAGCGTTTCGAACTTCACGTAGATCTCTTCTCTCAGCGTTATGGATTGCCGCGATGTGAAACGACAGGCAGCGCGAAACGAAGTAAGAAGTGCAACTAGTTTACGGCCCTGCTCATCAATGTAATAGAGTGTCACCATGTACTCGTAGTTCGATGTAGCAAATGTTGGCGGGAGTTGAACAGAGCCATCAAACAGGCCGCACAACTTACGGATTATCGTATTCATCGTATCAATTGTCGAAATAGCATAATTGCATTGATCAGTCCAGATCTCGTCCTCATCTTTTAAAATTCTGTATGTATGGCGAAGCGATTGTTGTAGAGAAGTAAGGGCGGTGAGGCATTCCTGCATCTGTGTGAGGAAAAGGCTGGTGGGAAGATGAACAGAACTATCTGGACTAATTGGATGTGAGAAATCTTGCTTTCCCTGGCTCATCTCCACCTCGACTACGTTTTCATGCTGTTCGAATGCTTTCTCAAGATATTCCTTACAGGCGAGCAGACATTTATAGAAACGCGAAGTTTTCCCCTTCAACTCAAGTTGATCGAGCGCAAGATTTAACTCGATGGATGCGTTACGTAGATTTTTTAAAATAGCATCTTTTGACGGAATGTACGATGAGAGGCAGGTGTCCGGTCGATCGCGAATCTTTACGATGATATCGCGAAGTTCTGCGGCTAAGCTAGTGAGAGTTTGCACCGTAAAATCTCGCAAATTTTCTGTCTCGAGCAGTTTCTGGATGGTGGGCAATTGACTCTGCTCTTGCTCGGAGATGCTCCAAACTCGTCCAATTGAAGAATCATTTGCTACACTGCCTACTGATCTGCGCATTTTCTCTTTCCTTCTTTACTAATAAATAACTTAGCACTTGCAAGCGGTTATGGCACTTATGTTCTATTTTACCACAGGTGCGAAACGACTAGTGTGGAGTGAACCGACCGATAGAAATTTTGAAAATCGACGGCAAAAGCTATTACCATGCATGGAGTGCATCATCAAGAAATTCTCCCCCTCCCTCAAGTAGTCTATAGAATTTCTCTGTTCTTACTTTCTTTTTGTTATATTCTTCAAAAGCAGTATTGAGTTTTATGCGTGCTTCGCGCAAATATTTTAAAACAGCTTTTTTACCTGCTTCAAAATCTTCCTCTTTAGAGTAGGTTCGTATCCATGTAACGACGCCAGTGATCCTATCTACTAATAAACCTGCAAATTCATCTGTAAACTCCCTTTGTTTCAAATCATCAATATCTTTTCGGGTACTTTCAATCCTTCTTCTACATTCATGGAGCGTCGTCAGTTGGTTATCTGGTAAAATATTCTCGAAATTCTCTTTCACAACCCATTTGCTCCACTCGTAGTTTGGATGCCATCTCAAATGTTGTGTAATGGCACATACCGCAAAAGCTCGAAAGTCAGGTCTGGACTGGGTTTAACGCTTTCTCGTTGTACACCGTTACACAACTTTCGGCATGGCATCTTGTTGAGAGGCACCGGTATCATGGTTTGAGCAACTTTAAGACAACAAGACAGACTTCGGATCGGTGGCGTGAGAGACAGAACGAATTTATTTCAAACACATAAAGCATAATAAAGATATTTTAACTATTGAAAGATCTACTGTATTAAACACATTTTTTGAAGGAGGGGATAGATTTGCCTAAAGAATTCACTAAATCGAGAGCAGGTATAACATCTTGAATAAACTCATCTACTTTTTGACAGAGAGCTTGCCGTTCATTCCTTGCATGCTCAGTCTGCTCTCGTCCATGAGGACTAAAACGGTCTATCAGCTGTATCAATCTACGCACCTGCTCATTTAAATAGAATAATTTCATCTCTAGCGCACTAAATAGAATATCGTTGGGTAATAGGGGCTTTTTCAACTTGCGGAATGAGGCAGTAATTTTTGAGCATTGAAATGGCCAGATCTCTTTCTCATTAAGGAATACGTTGTAGGCTATTTGCGCTTCACGCTGTATCGCTGTAACATACTCACAGGACTTGGTAAGGAAAAAGACCGATAATTTGGAGGAAGACTCTAATGTAGGAGGATCATCGCCAGAGCTACATAACTGGTCAAAATTCTGATTAATCTCCTCCTTTGCAAACTGATCCAGATTATATAGGATCTCCGCCCGTCTAGCCCTGCTTCCATCATCGTCACCAATAGTCTGCGCCTTCCATATATTTTCCTCTAAACGACGTTGAAGTGTACGTGCCTCCGCCTCCCTTGGATGATTTTTCCCCATTGTTTCCAGCAACCTGGCCATTCCTTTTTTGTAAGCCTGGAATGGGTCTTTCATTTCTCGCTCCTCGAGAGTTCACGATCTTATGAATCTCTCAGCTAGCTATCAAGCAAGAGGATATATCACAACCTAGACAAGGTATTGGTATCAGACACTACCATCTTTGATATGTTATTTCGTCAGCGTAAAGGCCACCTCTTTATCATCAACGGAAAAGGTATAGGTCCCTAACGGCCAGTCTGCTGATGCAGTCAAGTGCAATCCTAGATAGTCTAGACTGCCGTCATCATCAGTTTCCTGCTCACAATTGTAAACAACATAGTGGCCGGGGCCCCGAATCACCACTCTTACCGTCTGGCGCTCATCGAGGCGAAAGGCTGTAAAGTGGAAAACCGTACCAGCCCGGCCATGCTGCGGATTAACTCGCAGTTCCCGGTAGTCGCGTTCTCCAAATCTCTCAATACTTCCTGGCGTAAAATTCATCTTGTGCCTACCTTCCTTTCTTTACTGGCTGTCTACACGGGTAATACATTATCTGGACAACTCTCAGGCTGCATATCATGAAACGTCTCTAATCCCCATTCTAGGCGACGGCGTTTCGCTATATTACGGAAAAAACTCTCTACATGAATCATGTGCACTTCAGAACTTAGTAGAAGCGTATAATGCAATTGTTCTGACTCGCCCGGCTCAATCTCGACAACTTGCTTTTCCCAGTGCTCTTTATAAGAAAAGAGTGAAGGCCAATGGATATCCTCTATCCGCTGGCTCATCATTGGTTTGACCTCATTCAGCATTTGTAAAAACTTATTCTCTGGAGGTAATACTTGATGAACATCAATCTTCCCGGATACTAAGGAGAGTAGAACGTCGCTCGTATTAAAAATAATAATATCGATGCTTACCAATACCGTATCTTTGTCAACAGCCCAATGCACTATGCGATGTTCTAGTTTCGCACGCGGGTATTTTTGCCGTTTGCGCACAAAAAGGAGATAGCTCCAAATGCCACCCACAATAATCGCTGCAGCAGTGATGAGCGATTGAATAATGGTGACAACATCCTTCAGATCAGCAACTTTCATCAGCATCCCTTCTGCAGAATCGAGTTTGATTGATTGTCTATGTCGTCTACATTTGTAACATTAACTATCAGAACAATCAGCTAAGCTGAAATGGGTGACAAATCAAAGGAGAATATATTATACTATAGCATATAACTTTATTATACTATAGCCTATAACTTTAACAAATGTGATCCAGAAGGTTTGTAGTGCGCCCTGATGACTGGACAATCAGCTAAGTGAGTCAGTATGATTGTCCAAGAGGAAAGGTGCACTGCGATGGCCAAGTTCAAACGGCGTACGTTCACAGGTGAGTTTAAGGCACAAGTCGTCCTAGAAGTCATCAGTGGAGTAAAGAGCTTTTCCGAAGCCTGTCGGCACTATCAGTTGAGTGAGCAAACGTTGAGCCGATGGAAGGAAGAGTTCATCGAGCATGTCGCAATGGTCTTTGAGCGGCCAAGTCAAAACGATGCAGAGCAGAAGCGCATGGTCGAACTGGAACGGATGATCGGCAAGCTCACCGTCGAATTGGAGATCGCAAACAAAGCGTCTAGTCTCTTGAGCTCGCTCAAGAGCAGAAGCGAGCACTCTCGATGAACCTGGGAGAGGGGTATACGGTCAGCCAAGCCTATCGAGTCTTCGAGCTACCCAGAAGCAGTTACTACGACCAGGACGAGACGAATTCTGATCAGCAGGCCGATCTCAAGGCCGTATTGCAGCTTGCTGCACAGTGGTCAGTCTATGGATATCGGCGTTTGATCGCCACCTGCATCGAGAAGTCCGGGCTGTCAACAGCTAGCGAGTGCGGCTATTGATGTCTCAGCTTGGCTTAACCAAGCGTGCAAAGCCGCGGATCATTCGCACAACCAACAGTCAGCATGGCTTTGGACGCTATCCTAATCTGGTTGAGCATCTGATTGTCGAGCGAGTGGATCAGGTCTGCGTGGTGGATTTCACGTATATTCGCTTGCAGACCGAGTTTGTGTAACTGGCGGTGCTGATGGATGTGTTCAATCGTGCGATTAGGGGATGGAATCTGGAGCGCAGCTTGGATCAGGAGTTGACGTTGACCGCACTCCAACGTGCTTTCGCTCATGAGTACCCTGAGATTCATCATAGTAATCAAGGGGTGCGGTACGCGGCAACCAGCTATGTGACCATGTGGTGTGAGGCTAGGGTTGCCATTAGCATGGCAGAGGTAGACGAGCCGACACAGAATGGGTATGCGGAACGCTTGATGCGTACTATCTAAAGAAGAGCACGTTGACTTGTCTGAGTGTGTGGACATTCACGATGCGTATCAGCAGCTTGGGCGCTTCCTCGATGAGGTCTATATGCACAAGCGCATCCACTCAGCACTCGGCTATCTCACGCCAGCCGAGTTCGAGAGGTAATAGCGAGCACAACAACAAACTGTTGAGGTGACTCACTTTCATCAGTGAGTTTTGTGTACAGGTTTTGGGTGTAGTACAGTTCAACTCTAGTTGGGATTCCATCAACGAAGTTAGTGTTTAATCTCAATGGTTTACCTTTAAGGTCGCGTGTGCTGAGGCTGGGGTCGCCTGCACATGCCAGAAAGTTTATTTGCCATGAACTTCTATGAAAGGGCAAGAGATGGGTGATCTCTATGAATCCTACGAAAACGGTATGGATGACCTGCTTGAAGTAATGGGGAAAAATCATCTTCATTACCTTGAGGCGCTCACATTTCAAAGTAGCTTGCTCGAGAATATTCGTAGATCACGGCTGTTTGGCGACAATGAGAATCTGCGGTCTAGGCGCATAGAGATTCTGTACAATCTGAACCAAATGGCTTTACAAGTGACGGGGAAGAGTTTCAATTGGCTATGTAGGCCCGGTCATCGTTCATCCCCTCCTCCCACCGGCTCCAGCGATTTACTCATCCCAGCACACGATTATCTCATGTATGCATACAACTATATTAACCTTGTACAGAATATAGCTGAGAATGCTCGCACTTTGTTTGAGAAAAAGCTCTGGAAGGCTGATTGTGAGGAAGTTCGTGACTCACTGTATAAGATTGGTAAGCCGGTATCTTACAACAACACTGCCGATATTCCATCCATTGACGCTTCGCTAATATCACTGCAGGTAGAGCTATATTCCGTGAGTAGCCACGTGGATAATTTGCAACAACTTTTAGTTAATTTCTGCCCGCATTGCCGGGAAACTTCAGAGGATGTGAAAAAACAGCAACAAAACATCAATGAGATAATACGGTTGCTTCTGGATAAGAAGGTGAAAGATGCATTCGATCAGTTAAACGTATCTTTTGAGATATTTGAACATACCAAGCTAGTAGTCTCTGACTGAGGTATATATAAAATCTGAACCAGTTCTTTCTCATTGGTTATCGCTCAGGAAGCAAAAAGAAGACATACTATTTTCTGTCTTTTAAATCGATGTCTCCGTCAATTTGATGTGTGCAAATATTTGCATAGTAGAAATTAAAATAACTACTGAGCAGGACTGTTGTGATGGAGCACCCGGCTGAAAAGCAAAATGATGGAAGCTTATTAGACTTTAGTGGTCTATCACAGCATAGGAATCGTATCGCATCTATCGAGAAGGAACTGGATGACGCAACTAAGCACCGAACGTTCACCGGAGATTCGTTAGCAGTTTTTGTAAGAGATCTTAACAGGATCAAAGACTCATTTCAAGATTTTAAGAAGCAGAGTACAGAAGGACATGATAAAACACATGACAAACTAATAGAAGTTGCTCTAACATGCCTTCGTGAGGCTAATAAACAGCTCAACTTAGCTATTGGAGAACTTGTTGACAAGAGAGAAAGAACAAAAGACTATTATGATAATCTTGATAAAAGTAGAGAACAACTTGAAGAACTCTTGGAGGTGTGGCCTGAAAAGTCAGAAACGTCTCGATCATCTTAAGGAGCGAATATGAAATCTACAGCTGCTCCACCAGATGGTAGTGAAGGAAGTGCGCATGTAGTAAAATAGAACCTAATTACTAGATCACCTTGATTGAAAGGAAGAACAAATGCGAAAATGGACAGGCAGTCGAGCGAGTCGTTCTCTCTCAGGGCTAGAAAGGAACGTCTCTGAGCGAGATCAAGATGAATTACCAGCGGTCCAGAAGCTGCTTGAAACAGAAAATTTGCGGGAATTTACAGAGGAAATGATCTCTAATCTGGCCAGAGAACTTCATGATATCATCATGGAAGTCCGTGACTGCCCGAAGGAGTATTTTTTTTCGTCCATTAAATCAAAAGACGCTATTTTAACGACCCTTCGCAACGGCTCAATCGAGTTAAACCTTGCTCTTGATCAACTCGAGCTGAAAGGGAAGACGCCTTATTTCTATAAACACC
>Ga0070698_100008116_pt1 | contig 11348 bp, 11 predicted proteins | sample KBSK1502metaG_FD_65477 | JGI IMG/M metagenome (GOLD analysis project Ga0070698, IMG submission 65477) | Corn, switchgrass and miscanthus rhizosphere microbial communities from Kellogg Biological Station, Michigan, USA - KBS K1-50-2 metaG | ecosystem: Host-associated > Plants > Roots >...
GCGTCCGCTGTTCGGGCTTGGATGATGTCCCCCGTCGCGAAGCAAAATTTGCCAGGTACGCCGCATCACAGGCCACGATCGAGAGACAATTCCCGCGGACAGGACCAGCAAAAGCGCCGAGAGGCGAGCCGGAAGAAAATTTGCCACGTCATCCAATCGTGCTGAGGCCCAGCCAAACCAGCGGTATCGGTCGTCTAAATGGCCGATCATCGAGTCCAACGTGCTGACCGCCTTATACGCGAGTGCCAACGGAGCTCCCCCCAGGACCAGATAGAACAATGGCGCAATAATGCCGTCAGCCGTGCTTTCTGCAACGGTTTCTATGGTTGCGCGAACGACTTCCGGTTCACTCATCTCCTCCGTATCGCGTCCCACAATCTTGGCGACTGCTGATCGAGCTTCCGTCAAGGAGACGGCTTCGAGAAACCGTTGTACGGATGCGACATGGTCATGAAGATCCCGAGCTGCGAGCGTGGTCCAGGCCAGCACCACGCTGGTAAGGCTTCCCCATACGGGACCGGCCGAGCTGCCCAACCAGATAAGTAAGGCCCCGGCCGCATAGGCTCCGGCGGGCAAGGCGAGAGCCAGCAGCATACCGATCATCCGTTGTTTGGCAGGAGATAGATGGAGTTGATAGACGCGCTCGTCGCACCAGTTGACGAGAGTTCCCATCCCTCGCACCGGATGTGGAAACCAGCGTGGATCTCCGATCATCACATCTAAGAGACAAGCCACCGCCAGTTCACCTCCGGTCATCGGAAGAGCACCACGGGAACGATCACGATGAAAAGAATCTCCGCAACTTCGTTCGTCGCCCCGAGCAAGTCACCCGTGACGCCACCGAACATGCGATAGAACCAGGCCGTGGAAAGACGGACAAGCACAGTGCCGATCAGAAGACAGCACAACGCCGGCCATGGTCCCAACAATAGCGTCAGCACAAGGCCTGCCGTGACGGTCGCCACACACAGATGTTGCCAGGACAAATGTGCAAGGAACGGTTGGGCTAGTCCTCCTTCCGACCGGGCATAGGGTACATGGAAGGCCCCCATCACCATGGCCCATCGGCCAACCACCGTCATACCGATCAACAACGCGATGTGTTCTCCGGCCGGCAACGCATTCAGCCCGGCGTATCGCAGCCCGAGTGCGAGAAAGAGCCCGGTGGCTCCGATCGCACCGACCCGTCCATCCCGCATGACAGTCAGCCGAGCCTGAGGAGTCCGGCCGCCTGCCAGACCGTCCACCATATCGGCCAGACCGTCCTGGTGAAGGCCACGTGTGATGCCGATCAGCAAGAGCATCAAGAGCAGACTCGTGACCGGAGTAGAAAAGATACGCGCCAAGAGCAGATCTGCTGCGGCCAGCAATGCGCCGAGGAGACAACCAACGACAGGATACCAACTCATGGAGGCAGCCAATTCCTCCGGCTTGGCATCGTGCGTCGAACGACTCAGTGGCACCGCCGTGAGGAATTGCCAGGCGAACAGAAACGTTCGCAGCACCGCTGTCATGTGTTCCGCTCCGACACGCCGGCTTCATCAAATGTGGCCATCTCCGTGAGAATCTTGATCGCGGCGAAGACCAAACTCATGCCGAGACAGGCGCCGGTGCCTTCTCCCAGGCGAAGGTCGAGGTCGAACAGGGGCTTCAGTCCAAGATGATCCAACATCGCTTGATGCCCTCGTTCCACCGACCGATGGGATGCGATGAGATAGTCTTTGCAGCGCGGCTGCAGACCCACGGCGATCAAGGCGGCTGCTCCGGCGATGAACCCGTCTAGCACGACCGGCACACGAGCTGCCGCCGCGCCGAGCATCAATCCGGCCAAGCCGCCGATTTCCAGCCCGCCCACCTTGGCAAGCACCTCCATCGCATTCGTCGGATCGAGTCGATGAAAATCGAGCGCACGTTGAATGACGTCAATTTTTCGTGCATGACTCGCATCGTCGATCCCCGTTCCTCGTCCCGTCACTTCGGAAACCGACCGACCTGTCATCACGGCTGTAATCGCCGAACTGGCGGTCGTGTTGCCAATTCCCATCTCTCCGGTCCCGATCAATCCGATTCCCTGCCGGGCGGCCTCAGTGGCCAGATCAATCCCTACTTGTAGCGATTGCTCTGCCTGGACGGGGCTCATCGCCGGTTCCACCAGAAGATTCTTCGTACCGGGCATGACCTTCTTATGAACGAGTCCTGGCGCCGCTCCAAAATCGAAGGCCACCCCAATGTCCACAACGCGAACCTCAATGCCAACATGGCGCGCGAGCACATTGATGCCGGCGCCCCCGCGCAGAAAATTCAAGACCATCTGAGGAGTCACTGCGGAAGGATAGGCGCTCACCCCTTCTGCCGTCACGCCGTGATCGGCGGCAAAGGTAAAGACCGCTCCGCGCGGAACCGTCGGCTTCATCTCACCCGTGATCATGACGTAGCGCGCAGCCAATTCTTCGAGTCGGCCCAGGCTGCCGATCGGCTTCGTCAATCGATCGAGCCGCGCCTGGGCCTGTGCCAGGAATCGGGGGTCGGACGGCTGAATCCGGTCAATCGTTTCGCGAGACGACATCCTCGACACTCCTCTTACTTTAACCGCAACGGAAGACCGCTGATTGTCAAATAGACTTCATCTGCTTCCGCTGCCACCTGTTGATTGACCCGTCCCGCCAAATCGCGAAACCCTCTAACAGTCTTCGTCGCAGGCACAAGCCCCAGACCCAATTCGTTGCTTACGATCACGACACGAGCCCGCGTTGTCCGAATCGCGTAAAGCAAGTCGATCGTGGCTTCGGACACCACCACCTCTTCCAGGCGTCGCCCCTGTAAATTGCTCAACCACAACGTGAGACAATCAATCACAATTATTTGATAACCAAGGCCATTCTTAATAAACCATTTGGCAAGATCAACAGGAACTTCCGCCGTCTCCCAATCGGACGAGCGTGTGGCCTGATGTCGCTCAATCCGCATCTTCATCTCCCGATCCAGCGCCTGGCCTGTTGCCACGAAGGCTCTGGGTCTTCCAGGACCTGCTAAATCAAGCGCTGCCTGGCTCTTGCCGGACGCGGCACCGCCGAGCACGAGAATCAGCTTCGAACGACCGTTGCGTGTCTTCTTCATACGCTCAGCCGGCGACCTTCTTCACATCACGCTGCCAGAGAAATTCCGGTTCCCCTTGGGTCTTGGCAGCCCAGCGGGCCAGGACAAACAAGGCGTCGCTCAGACGATTCACGAACTTGATATGCACCGCATCGACCGGCTCTTCCCTCGAAAGATGCACACAGACCCGCTCTGCACGGCGGCAGACCGTTCTCGCCTGATGCAAAAACCCCGACACCTTTCCTCCACCGGGCAGAATGAACTCCTTGAGCGGTGCCAGATCTTTTTGACAACGATCGATGATTTTCTCGAGCTTCGTCACATCCTTCTCCGAAACCTGTGGCATGTTCTTGAACTGTTGACCAGGAGCCGTCGCAAGGATTCCGCCGATATCAAACAATTTATTCTGGATCCATTGGAGATCCTCTTCGAGTTGTTCAGCCGCTATGCGCCCCCCGACCGTCTCGGCATTTATGACCCGGACAACCCCGACCACCGCATTCAGCTCATCGAGCGTGCCATAGGCCTCAACCCGGAGACTGTCCTTCCACACCTGCTGCCCTCCGGCCAGCCTTGTTTTTCCCGCGTCCCCGGTCCTCGTGTACACCTTTGTGATGCGCATCACCGTTCCTCCTGTCGCCCTGCATTGTGTTTCCCCACGACTCGTAGTGAATGAGTTGGTCAACCGGAATCCTGGCTCGCCACCCCGCCGTTTCCAGGTCAGGCTGTGGCGCAAAATCTGATACGTAGCCGAGGCAGAGATAGGCAAGCACTTTGACCGGCCTGGGGATACCCAGCACCCGTTTCAATGATCCGTGGTCCAAAATACTGACCCATCCAACCCCGATGCCTTCTGCCCGTGCGGCCAACCAGAGATTTTGAATGGCGCAACAGGTGCTATACAAATCCGTATCGCGAACAGTGGATCGTCCCAGCACATGCTTGCCACCCCGCTGACGGCTACAGGTCACACCGATATTGACCGGCGCTTCTTCGATTCCTTCGAGCTTCAGACTCCGATAGAGAGTCGCGCGAGCGCCTTCATAGCGCATGGCTGCCTGTGCATTCGTTTTCTGGAACAGTTGCTTCACGGCGCGCTTTGTCGTGCGTTGACGGATAACCACAAAATCCCACGGCTGCATGAAACCCACAGACCCGGCGTGATGCGCTGCAGTCAAAATCCTCGCAAGCACATCGTCTGCTATCGGCCTCCGCAAAAAATTCCGGCGGACATCTCGCCGCTCGAAAATCACTCGGTAAACGGCCGCCCTCTCATGGTCGGAAAACTTACCATTACTGGGAATTAGGGTGTCAGGCTGCAGACTCATACCACGCTCCTTGAGCAGAGGCTCACAATGACTGTCCTGGAATGCCCCTCACTTAGCACCGGTCGGATTCACCGGCGCGATGGGAAACGCCTCGAGTGCACCAGTGCTGACCATCTTCAAGCAGGCAGGACAGAGGCAATCTTGAAAACGAACCGCAATCCAGTCCATCTGCGGTTCAGTAATCCCCACTTGTCCGCACCAGCAGCCGTATTGACCACATTCGAAGGTTTGCTTGCAATGTTCGCAAGTTTTAGTGACCGGCCCTCTCATCGGTAACAAATGCTCCTATCTTTGGCTCAAACCAATTAAAACTCCACTCCCTGCTGCGCCTTTACGCCCTTTCGAAATGGATGTTTCACTTGCTTCATCTCCGTGACGAGATCGGCCTCCTCGATCAACGCATCTTTGGCGCCACGACCAGTAACCACAACATGCTGCATGGGAGGCCTGTCGCGCAGAACCGGCAACACGTCTTCAAGTCGGATATAGTCGTGCTGGAGAGCGATGTTGAATTCATCGAGAATGACCATCGCATAGGACGGATCGCGCAGGAAGCCGCAGACCGCGGTCCAAGCTTGTTGGGCGAACTTCGTATCTCGGTCCCGATCTTGGGTTTCCCACGTGTACCCTTCACCCATGCGAAGAAAGGTGACGCGATCGCCAAATGACTTCAACGCCCGTTCCTCTGCCGTATCGATTGCCCCCTTTATGAACTGCACCACTGCCACCTTCAAGCCATGGCCAATACAGCGAAGCGCCATGCCTAGCGCGGCGGTCGTCTTCCCCTTGCCGGCGCCCGTATAGACAATCAACAAGCCCTTCTCTTCTTGTGCCGCCTCAATGCGCCGATCCACCGACGCCTTCAACCGTGCCATCTTCGCTTTGTGTTCGTCTTGCTCCGTCATCTCATACCTCTAAAACTCACGGATTGTTATGTGTCAATTCGTCGCGCAGAGGCGACCAGCGAGCGGGCCATCTGTGGCTGACTAGCAAAATGTAGATGTGTATAAAGTGCCAGGGTGTTGTTCACAACGAGCCCATCTGAGCCCTTCGCGTCCTCCCGCGCATCACGAAGCCCACAGGCGTACTCGAGCGTTCCTCTCGGAACCAGCGTGGAGCAATGAAACTCGTGCCCGCGAGCGGTGGCGCCGGACGCACCGAGAATGCAGTCTTGCGAGAGTTCCAGCGTCCTATACCCCAAGGTCAGGCCCGACTTCCGCATGACAGCTTCAGCGGGAAAGAGCCCGACCATCTCATGGGATGTGCCCGCGAAGTCACGGATGGCTTGCGTGAGATACATCATCCCACCGCACTCAGCATAGATCGTCCCACCCCGCTCAGCAAATTGCCGGATTGCCGCTCTCATGGTGACATTTCCAGCCAACCGCGCGCCATGCAGTTCTGGATAGCCCCCGCCAAGGTACAGCATATCCACGTCGGGCAACACCTGATCGTTCAAGGGCGAAAATTTCACCAATTCCGCCCCCCCTGCTTCAAGCAGCTCAAGATTGTCTGGATAGTAAAAGCAAAAGGCCGGATCCTGCGCCACGCCGATTCGAACCGTACGACGGTGGTCCCTTATCGCGGGGGGCGGAGATGGGACCGCTATCACCTCTCTGCCCGAACGGGCTAGTGCCTCGACGAGATCCAGATTCACCGTCTCTGCCGCTGCCTTCGCAAGCAAACCATAGAGTTCGCCTGTCCCCTGTTCCATCGCGGTCAGAAGCCCAAGATGGCGATCCGAGATCGTCACCGCCTGATCTGGCCGCAAATACCCAACTACCATCACATCGGTTTCTTGTTCCACAGCTTCTTTGAGTAGCTTATAGTGTCCTTCACTGCTGACTCGATTGAACAGCACGCCCGCCAACTGTAAAGCCGGATCGAACTTCGCATACCCCGACACCATAGCCGCAGCGGAACGGGCCATGGCACTGCCATCGATGACCAGAAGCACCGGCGCATCCAATTGCTTCGCCAATTCAGCCGTACTGCCGATCTCGTTGACAGGCGAACTGCCGTCGAATAGGCCCATCATCCCCTCGATAATGGAGAGGTCCGCATCAGCTGCGGCTCGCGTAAAAATCTCCCGATTGACGGCCGCACCTAACATCCATCCATCCAGATTACGAGATAGACGACCGGTCACCGCGCTGTGATGACCGGGATCGATAAAGTCCGGCCCTGCCTTGAAAGGCTGCACCTGGCGGCCCCGAGCTGCCAGGGCCGCCAGTATCGCTAATGTGACGGTCGTTTTACCGACCCCGCTATGGGTGCCGGCGATGACCAAACGTGGAAGGTTCATATTAAAGAGAGGCCTTCAAAAGGTGTATTTCACGCCGCCGTATACCGATCGGCTCGGAGTCCCGAAGAACAGAATTTCCTCGTAATGCGCATTGAAGAGATTGTCGACGCGTCCGAAGACCTGCCAGTTTTTTGTGGCATCGTACGTCGCTGACGCATTCACCACATTAAAGGAACCAAGTTGCTGATTGGGCGTATTGGACAAATTATTATTTCGAGCCCCCACGAACCGGTAATCTAAATTAATCCGCAACGGATCAATCGGTTGATAGGAGAGACCCAGCGTTGCTTGATCGATTGGCCAGCGAGGGAGTCTTTTATCGCCTCCCAATGGGTTGGTGGGAGTATCGAACGCACGAGTCATCGTATAGGTGTACTGTCCTCGCACATCCAATCCCTTCATGATCGTCGCTTTAAATCCCAACTCCCACCCCTGTGACTTCGCTTCCGCAACATTGATAGGACAGAATCCGAACGAAGAGGCGGGACATAATGGGGTGAAACTGGAGGCAAATTGGATCAAGTCCCGAAACCGGTTCCAGAAATACCCCGCGTTGAGTTGGACGCGCCCCTCGAACAAACTCTGATCGATCCCGAGATCCATGCTTTGACTTTTTTCAGGCTTCAGATTGGGATTGCCGAAGCCTTGGAAGAACAGATCGTTCAGCGTCGGGGCCTTGAATCCCGTGGCATAACTACCCCGAAACTTCGTGCCGGTTTCCTTCACTAGATAACCGCCGGTGACCCGATAGGTAGTGGCATCTCCGAAGACGTTATAATGATCCTGGCGGACTCCGCCCGTTACAAACAGACGATCCCACAGATTTAACTGTGCCTGGGCAAACCCGGCATTCGATGAAATGAGTTTCGTCGGCTGTGAGGCTCCAAAGAATCCTGTGGCATCGCCCTGCTCTTCCCGAAATTGGTAGCCAGCGGTTAACAACAGGGGCTTGCCTACCTGGAAGTTATGTTGCCATTCCAGTCGACGATTCAGGATCTCCAGATCGCTCGAAAATGGGGTAAAGCAAGTGTCGAAATTTGGGAAGCAGGAATTGGGATTGGCGGAAATAAGCTGCCTTGTATTGAGATTGTACCCGGTATTTCCGCTCACACTTAATATGCGTTCATTCGCCTGTGCCACAGTCAGTTTTTGGGTCCACCATGACGTCAGTGGTTGCTCGTACGTCCCACTCAGGATTAGATTTCGATCAGTTTGTTTGGCGCCAAACACATCCGCCGGTGCGCCGCTGTCCGCAAATCCGTCGAAGCCAACGTCCGAGTTGTACCAGCGAACATTGAACTCCAACCGTCCGTCTTTCGGCAATGAGACACCGAGCTTTCCAGAACCCTGCCAGTTATGAAATCCATCCCGCTCAAAGGCCCCACGCCGGTAATTGACGGCCGAAAAGCTGCTGGTGTCCCAGCGGGAAACCGAACCGGAAAAGTCGAATGGGCCCTTTGCACCAGACGCCGAAGCGCCTTCACGAAGGCTCGCAAAGGAGCCATATTCCATGAACGTACTCGCCGTAGGTTTGCCTGCCCCTTTTTTGGTGAAGATATTGATCACGCCGCCGACGGCATCGGATCCATACAGCATGCTTTGCGCCCCTCGAAGGATCTCGATGCGATCAATGTTCTCCGCCGTCAGATTCGCAAAGTCATACGCACCCGTCGTTGGACTATTGACGATGACGCCGTCAATTAGCACTAAGGTGTGTCTGGCAAACGCTCCGCGCATTTTTACGGTGGCTTCTGTGCCGGGGCCTCCACTTGAAGTTGCAAATACACCCTGCGCAAGCCGCAACCCGTCGATCACGGTCTTGATCTTTTTTCGTTCTAACTCCTCTCCGGTGATAACCTCTACCGCGCTGGTGACCTGCTCAATCGGAAGAGACGTCTTCGTCGCGCTGACAATCACTTCTCTAGTTTCAATAACCGGTTCAGTTTCCGCGGGCTCTTCGCCGAACGCAAACGGAGATCCTATGAGGGGAAGACTGAGGACCGCGCACATGGAGAACAAGGCCGATTGATACCAACGACCGGACCGCATACTCAACCTCCCTTTGACTCGAAGGGCTGTGTAGAAACATCTATCAGCTGGGTTTCCTGACTCGCGGATCGTCGTTCCCCTGCGCCTTCCCATATGCCGCAGCACACAGTGGCTCTTGTACAGGATCACTCCCCGCTTACAGTGGCGGCACCGTGATGGCTTTGCACCATCTTCCCCGTCGCTGATGATTTCTCGCTAAGCTCTCCTCCTGATTAAAAAATACCGTGCCCTGACAAGAGACGAGAGGATCGGGCACGAACCCTTCCCGTTACAGGCGATCTCTGTCATGCTTCGTGGAAATATAACTGGGCATGGTGACCCTCGGCACGCCCGACTCCGGATGGCAATCGATCAAGACGTCACATCCATAGACAGCTCGTAAGACATCGGCATCAATCACCTCATGCGGCGAGCCGAGGCGAAACAGTTTTCCGGCCTTCAGCATGAGAATGCGATCGCAGTATTGGCTCGCAAGATTCAAGTCGTGCGAAACGAGCACCACGGTCAAGCCACGTTCCTCTTTAAGGCGACGCACAATTGTGCAGATTTCAATCTGGTGCTGGATATCGAGAAATGCGGTAGGTTCGTCCAGCAAGAGGACTTGAGGCGCTTGCGCCAAGGCCCGGGCAATCATGCAGCGCTGGCGCTCACCACCCGAAAGATCCATCACCGAACGACCGGCCAGATCGGTGAGATCCGTTGACTGCATGGCCTCTTCGGCAATCAACACATCCTCGGCGCTTTCCCAGCCGAATCCTGCACTCCACTTCGCGCCACGATGATGCGGATACCGGCCCATCAGGACCGTTTCCATCACGGTAAATGAAAAGACCTGTGGACTTTCTTGAGGCACAAAGGCCACCGTCCTGGCCACCTCAACTTGTGGCATCATGCCAAGATCGCGCCCGAACAAGGCCATGTCACCCACTTGGGGGCGCAGGACTTTCGCCAACAATTTGAGTAAGGAAGTCTTGCCTGAGCCGTTCGGACCCACGATGCCAAGAATCTCCCCGGCATCGACGTCACACGTCAATCCGTCGATGACCCAGTTGTCGGCTCCTCGATTGAGTGGATGGTACTGAAATCGAAGAGCACGCACCTGGTAGGCCCAGCGTGACGTGCCGATACCAAGGCCCGGTGCCGCAAGCTTCGAAGGTGCCTGTTCTGGAAAGGGACTCATGCGAACCGGTCCTTCCTCCATACCAGGAGGTAAATGAAGAACGGTCCACCTGCCAGCGCCGTCACGATCCCCACAGGAATTTCTGTCGGTGCGAGCAGCGTACGAGCCAAGGTATCAGCGATGACCAGATACATTCCTCCAATGCAGGCCGACGCCGGCAAGAGCAGCCGGTGATCAGCTCCGAGGAGAAACCGGACGGCGTGCGGAATGACCATGCCAACAAAGCCAATCATTCCACTGACCGACACGACGGCGCCTGTGATGAGGGCCGAGAGCACATAGACCAGTCGCTTCACGTGCTCGGTGTCAATGCCCAGCGAACGCGCAGACTCTTCGCCCAACGTCAACACATTCAGCCGGCGCGCTTGCTTGAGCAACAGGAAAAGACCGCCCAGCAGATAGCATGCCAATACGACCAGTGCCGGATACGACGGGGCAGTCAATGTGCCCATCAACCAGGTCATCGTCCCGACGGAACGATTCGGCTCCATAATGGAGGTCACAAACATAATCATCGCAGAAAAAATCGCATTGAGAATCACGCCCGCTAACAGAAGTGCGTGAATGGGCAACCGGCCGTAAGACACCGCCATGCGATAGACCACCGCCAGCGATAACAACCCTCCGGCAAATCCACAGAGCGGCAACACCGAGAAGGTCACGACCGTGGTGCCCGCCCCCAGAAGGATGGCGAGGGCGACGCCCAATGCGGCACCGCTCGACACCCCGAGCACATAGGGATCGGCTAAGGGATTCCGTAACAATGCCTGCAGCACCACACCGATGGAGGCTAAACAGGCTCCCACTAGAAATCCCAACAATACACGAGGGAGTCTGACCTGGGTGAGGATCACTCCGGTCGTCCCGATACGGTCACTTTCGACCGTCCCTTCACGAAGGACCTGCCATAAAATGTCGATGATCTGACTGACCCCGATCCATTGCGTCCCGAACTGGAGGCAAATCAAGAGAAGCGAGACCGACATCACCACCAGCGGCGCCATCACGGCGCTCCATCGCCTGGCCGTGAGTACACCCCCCCCGGCCAGCCGAACCTTTCCAGGCAGATGAGAGGCGCTCGACTCCCTCGCGATGCTGGTGTGTTCGGTTCGCACTGGAGGAAGTGGCGAATCAGTGGTGAGCTTCAGGCTACTCACGGTGCCCCATTCGCGGTGAACGCTTCAGGGTGGATGATTCGAGCCAATGCTTCCAATCCTTCAACGATCCGCGGCCCGGGACGATTCAGCACGTCCGCAGAAATCTGGTGTAGCCGTCCCTGCTTGACCGCCGACAAGGATGTCCATCGCAACCATTGTTGTTGTTCACTGAGTGGAATCCCTTCAGCCTTCCCGACGGGAAAGATAATGATCTCGGGATCTTCCTTGAGGAC
>Ga0070698_100008117_pt1 | contig 11347 bp, 8 predicted proteins | sample KBSK1502metaG_FD_65477 | JGI IMG/M metagenome (GOLD analysis project Ga0070698, IMG submission 65477) | Corn, switchgrass and miscanthus rhizosphere microbial communities from Kellogg Biological Station, Michigan, USA - KBS K1-50-2 metaG | ecosystem: Host-associated > Plants > Roots >...
GATGGATGTTGACTTCAATTCTTGCGATGTCGCTTTGCGGATGCGTTGCATTTGGATGCGCCGCATTTAAACAAACGGCCGCACTGAGTCAGGTCAAGTTCAGCTTCGACCGCATCAGCGACGTGCGGGTGGCGGGCGTGAGCGTGGTGGGCAAGACCTCCTATAGCGATCTCAGCGTGACCGATGTAGCCAAGCTGAGCTCGGCCGTGTTGGCGCACGATGTCCCGCTCGGGTTGACCGTGCACTTGAAGGCCGAGAACCCGTCCTCGAACTCGGTGACCGCAAAGATGATGAAGATGGCCTGGTCGCTTTATCTTGCCGACAACAAGCTCCTCGACGGCAATCTGGACTCGACCTACGCGTTCGCGCCCGGCAAGGACGTGGACGTCGCCGTGCCGATCAAGTTCAACGCGTACGAAATGTACACGCACAATGCCCAGGATTTGTTCGATTTGGGCTTGTCGCTGGCCGGAGTGGAAGGGTATTCGAAAGTCGTGCGGCTCGATTTGGTGCCGACGGTGAATACGGATCTCGGCCCCATCACCTACCCCACGCCCATCACGGTGAAGCGCGAAGTTGGGCAGTCTTAGCCGGTTTTTTGCGCGTCTTTGTATTGGTGACGGATGAGGCCGATTTGCCCGTAGTGAGCCGCTTCGTGCTCGAGAAGGTGATACAGGATCCAGCGATTGGTGTAGGTGCCGGTGGATCCGTCTCTCCGCTTGAGCGATCCCGTTCGATCGAGGTCCTGATCGGTGAGGGACACCGTGGTTTCCTTCGTGAAATGTCGGGCTTTTCGAAGCAAATCTTCGTAGAAGGTTAGATCCCGGCCGGCCAGATGTTGGGGAGGTAGGCCGGTCGGGTCGATCGGCATACCGTCATCTTTTATCCCAATGGCGAGGATCCCAGGGAGCGGCGCTGCAGCGGCCTCGGTACTCTTGGCATCCAGGGGCCCGATATGGATCCACCAGACTTCGACCACGGCGATATGCGCGAGCAGCATGCCGATCGTGTTCATTCCGGGGGCGGATTGCCACTCGAGCTCGGCCGGGGTGATGTCTTTCAGATCCTCGAGCAATCGCCGGTTTTGATCGTCGAGCTGGGCGATGAAGAGGCCGATTTGCGGGGAGCGGAAGCTTTCCGCGGTTTTGATGTCGCGAAAGAGGTCGGTCATGAGGCACTACTTCCTTCCTCGAGGAGCGTCTTGAAGCGCGGGTAATCGCGGAGCGGATCCCAACGGGGATCCAGGCGAAGCACGTGCGGGGTTAGCCAGGATGGAATACGCAACAAGTGCTCTACGTGGTCGAGAGCCCGTTCCTTTTCCCCCACGCCGGCCAGCACCATGGCCATCGCCTGCTCGATGATCGGGGCGACCATCGCATCGCGGGAGAGGGGCATGAGCCTCACTGCTTCTTCGGCTTCACGGATCGCCTCTTCCTTCTGTCCCAAACCCGCATGGACCTCGCCCAGCGCAGCATGAAGGCGGGCATCGTCGGGGCGCCTGGATACTTCTTGCTTCAGGCGGTCCAATGCCAATAGGTAACATCGTTCCGCCTTCTCCGATTCTCCCATCAACTGGTAAGCCAACCCCCGCATTTGATCGGGGGACTGGGTGAAGAACTGCGACTCGACGAGATTCGTTCCCCAGATGTCTGCCCAGCGAAGAATTTCTGGATAATTCCGCTCGAAAAGACATAGGAGATGCCACACCGGTTCCTGGGTGATGCGCCGCTCCTTGATATCGAACCCCGCGAGCCAGCTGCGCGTTCCTTCCAAATCCCCCCATCCCCGCAATCGGTTGAGGGCAATCAACGAGTACGCCATCCACTGATCGGGGGCCAGGGACACGGATTGTCGAAACAATACCTCTGCTTCCTCGAAGCGACGTAGATAGGTCAAGCTGACCCCGATTTCGAAGGGCGGTGCGGCGTTCTGGGGCTCGAGCGCCCTCGCTTCCTTGAACAATTCGATCGCTTTCTCAAATGCGCCAAGCCGCCGGTGAGCGGCGGCCAGATCCACCAGCACATCGGCCTGATTCGGTAGCTCCTTACGAACGCTCTCGAGCTCCCGAATCGCGGCCGCGTAGTCTCGGGGGCCGGAATAGTAGTACTTGCCCAGCGCGCGATGCGCCTCGGGAAGCCCAGGGGCCAGCTCCAGGGCCTTCTCCGCCGACGCCTTGGCCTGACTCAGCCGTTCGGCACCACGGTCGTGGCCGAAAAAGTACATTTGCGCGTGGAAGTACGCCAGCTTGGCGTGGGCGAGAGCAAAGGACGGATCCAGGTCCACCGCCTTCTTGAACATCCGAACTGCGGTCTCGAAGTTATCTCCGGAGTAATCGACCCGGGCTCCGTACTCGAGACCACGCAGATAAGCCTGGTAGGCCTCCATGTTCTCGGTCGGACGAGCAGTCACCGCCTTCCGCTCCGGCTCGAGAAGCGTGACGCCCAGCTCCTTGACCACTCGTTCCGCGATTTCCGACTGGACTTCGAAGATATCGTCGAGGTCGCGATCGTAGCGGTCCGCCCACAAGTGGGAGTCGTCGGAGACGCGAATGAGCTGGGGAGTGACCCGCACCTTGCTCGTCTCTCCCTTGCGGGCCCAACGCACGGTGCCCTCGAGGATGAACTCTACTCCCAGCTCTGAGCCGACCTGACGCAATGTCTTCCCGGTTCGGTCGAACTGAACAGCGGTGGTTCGGGAGGTCACTGCCAGGCCGCTCACCGCGGCCAGTCGGCTGGTGATCTCCTCGGTGATGCCGGCCGAGAAATAGGAATCGTCTCCCGCGCCCAGGTTCTCGAACGGCAGCACGACGATGCGCTTCGGCCCTCCCGGTCTGGTCGCCTTGGCGGTGCTCGAGCCGCGCAAATCCTCGCGCAGGATCTCCAGCTCATTGCGAAGGTCGAGGGCGGTTTGGTACCGGCGATCGGGATCCTTGATCAAGCAACGCTGGACCACCCGGTTGAGATGGGACGGCACATCCGTGCGAAGGTCGATGATCGAGCGAGGCGTGTCGCGAAGAATGGCGGAGAGGGTCGAAACCGTACTTTCCCCCTGAAATGGGCGGCGGCCGGTCGCCATTTCATAAAGGACCACTCCCAGCGAAAAGATGTCGGTGCGGTGGTCGAGCGTCTTTCCTTCCGCCTGCTCAGGCGACATGTAGGACACGGTCCCCTTGGGCCCTTCGGTGGTGACGAAGGTTGCCGCCTGGGTGACCCCGGGGGCCGAAAAATCGGGCTCGGTCAGCTTGGCGAGGCCGAAGTCCAGCACCTTCACCCAGCCGTTCGAGGTAACCATGACGTTCTCGGGCTTGAGATCACGATGCGTGATCCCTTGGCGATGGGCGGCATGCACCGCCTCGGTCATGGGAATGGCAAGGTCGAGCAGTTTCTCCATCGGCATGCCGGTTCCGCTCAGGAGATCCCGAAGCGAGCGCCCTTCCACCAGTTCCATGGTGAGGAACATCACACCGCCCGCTTCCTCGACTGAGTAGAGCGTAACGATGTTGGGATGATTGACCCCGGCCGCGGCCCGGGCTTCGCGTTCGAACCGCTGCCGGCGCTCGGGATCGTGGGTCAGGGCGGCGGGAAGGACTTTGAGCGCAACCTCACGGCCGAGCCGAGTGTCGCGCGCGCGATAAACCTCGCCCATGCCACCGGTGCCAAGATGGCCGGTGATTTCGTACGTGCCGATACGGTGGCCAGTACTGAGGGTCATCGGGATAGTTGGCCTTTAGTGTCCGCCGTTGAGTCAACTGGGGTCGGCAAGGATAACATTCTGGTTTGGCGTGCGGGGCCACTCCCACCGGTAGCCGGGGGAGCCCATGCGCCACTTGAGGTTCCAGGGTGCTTTGCCCGTGACTTTCAGCCGGCTCTCATGGATCCCATGTCGGTGGTGAGCGTGGCAGAGCGTGATGAGGTTGTCCGGATCGTCGGTTCCCCCGGCCGATTTGAAGATGATGTGGTGCGCCTCGAGGCGCCGGCGGGCCGAACAGCCCGGCGCTTGGCATCGCCATTCATCCCGCTCGAAGATGGGTGTTTGCTCGGGCCGGCGAGCAGGGTCGATGCGCTCCCATTCGTTCACCGCGTGTTCGAGGATAAGGATTGCCGCCGCCCAACTCGGCAACGGTCCGGATCGAACACGAATTGCTTGAATCGCTCGGGTCCAACGCTCCACCAGATCCCGGGGAGCCCAGAAAGACACGGTTGTCCATCGGGCGGCCGTGGGCAACGTTGGCGGGACGATGACTTCCTCATCGATCCGACAATCTCCTTCCTCCGCCAAGGCAACGATTTCCACCAACACCTCGAGCCGCCGCAACGAAGCCGCATCGCTTCCACGATCGCCCTCCATCGCGTGCCGGGCTAACTTGGGCATGCGACCCAGAACAGCCGCCTCAATCCTGGCTTCACTCCACCCGCGCTTGCGCAAACATGATCGCAGTGCCGGTTCCAGTTCCGGGTGAGGCAAGGGCCCAGGAAATGCCCTGGCAATTCCCGGCGTAAACTCGGCCAGCCGTTCCAGAAAGCGCACCTCACGCTCGAACTCGAGATGCGTGGTGAACTCAGAGCGGGCAACGAATGCTTCCAAGGTCGCGGGCCGCGCCACGCGATCCACCATGAAGGCTTGTCCCAACCCGATCCGCCCCGCCGCAAAGGCTTTCACCAGCGTGGGGTTATGCTCGAAGAGCCATGCCGCCGACATCATGCGTTGGGCGCTTCGTTCCGAGATCTTGAGCTCGCCGATGAGGAAAGCGTTGATACTGCCGTATCCCAGGCCCTTCAGAACCCCGGCCCGATCCGCATCCCATAGCAATCGAACCAGCCAGAGTCGCAGCTTTCGGTCCACATGTCGCATGTCCCGAAGCCAGCGGAAGCTCGCGCGAGCATCATGAGGTTCTTCATGTTCGCCCGGCCCCAGGGCTTCTAGCTCGGCGGCCGCCAATCGGATGCTCTCACACAGTCGCGCTCGATCCGCAGCCAGCGGCTCGGCGAATTCCCGCGAATCCACGCCTCCAGCGGCTTTCCCGTCCAAACCGATCGCCTTCTCATTCGAGCTCTCAAGAGAGGGAACCGCGCCCAAGGTCGCGTCCACCGGGGCATCCAAACCCTCGAGCTCCGCTCCTGCTTCGGCGACCATTGCTTCGACGCAGAAATACGCGGGGGCTTCTGTTTCGCCCAGCACGCGCCGGGCGCACTCTATCCCCTGATCCCAAGCGATTGCCGCGGCAACGGGAGCGGCAAAGGTCACCCGTTGCCAGGCCGAATCCTCCGCGTCCTCGACTACTCGACCCAAACAATCCGCAACGCGCTCCCGGATCTCCCGCACCGTGCACGTGGCAGCTAGTTCAAGCCAGCGAGCAGGACTCCCTCTGCTCAGAACAGGTCGCAGCGCCAATACTTGACATGCGCTCACTCGCCCCGCATTGAACGCATCCGCAAATTCCGGCGCGGCCGTTAATGTGGCATGCAGGTCCACCCGGCGGCGCGCCGAGCGCCGGCTCGTCTGAAGAAATTCGCGCGCGAAATCTCCGAAGCTGCCGAACCCGAACTTGCGGTAGCCCTCGGTGCGATGCAAGAACTCGAAATGCGCGGCCTCCTGGCGCACGCGGACGTTTCGCATGCGCCAGATGGAGCGCACCGCCCTAAGCGTCCGCGCCGCCAAATCTGGCGGCCCCTCGGCTGGTCTATCCCGCGCCCAAGGGGGATGCTCAGGCAATCCCTTCGCAATCAGACTCCCATTCATGACACCAACTGACTGACGGGTGGAACTAGCAACTATAATGGGAGTTAGCATCCATATTACTAATCACATGCATCCCTGTCCAGTGTTTTCCCAAAAAATGTTGGACCCCCGTTCCCCCGTTCCAAAAACCCTTGAACCCCAGTCGATGACAGGTCCAGAGTAGGAAGCTAGATCACGGCCTCCCCCTCAGTGGATAAAACGGAGGTCGTCATGCGTCACTGTTATTGGGCTCGATGTCTAATTATTGCCGCTCTCGCCGGCGTGCTATGCGCCCCCTCCGCTCGCGCGCACGATGGAAAGCCTTCCTTGATCTTGCACGTGGCCCCCCAATCGGGCGCTGCTTGCAACGATGTCCCAGACCTCAACCACGTAACGACCATGGTGTCGGGCGGCCACTACGCGGCTTACGTAGTGGTCAACGTGCCCGATGCCGGCTACGAGGGCATGGATCACTTCAATTTCGGGGCGTGGTATGAGCAGGCCGGTGTCCAGGTCACCGGCTGGCATGCTTGCACGAACAAGGAATATCCCAGCGCGGACTGGCCCTCTCCCGGCGGCGATGTCACGCTCTCTTGGGAGACGTGTGAGAACCATTCCACGTTTGTGGCCGGATGGTTCGACATCACCGTGCAGGGATCCGGGACTCTTTCCCTGACCGGGGGGGAGGACGGCACGGTCTGGATGGCGGGATGCGGCTTGCGTTCCTTTTCCCTCGATCAAACCGATCTGGGGTGGGCCTCATTCGCCGGCGGTCAGAACGATGGCGACCCTCAAGGATGCAATCCCTTTGCCGCCCCCTGCCATTACCAGAAGATCCCGCCCATAACCCACAACTTCGTGCCCGCGGACAACGCCATTGTCCTTCATGTCGCCCCGGACGATCACAACACTTGCTACGATGCGCCGACCTCCGGCGAGCAAGTGGTCACCCGGGCAGGGGCAGATGCTACCGGCGGCGCTCGCTACAACGTCTACGTCATCGGCGTCCCGCAGATATCAGATAACATGACTTGGGGACTGGCCGGCATGCAGTTCGGCATTGACTACACTCGCGGAAAGCCCGGGAGCGAAGCACTGATCGTGCACAGTTGGACATCGTGCTCCGACCTGGAATTCAGCGGCGATAACTGGCCTCAATCTGGAACCGGCAACATTCTGACTTGGGTCAGCCCCGAGAATTGCCAGGTTTCGTCCATGGTGCCGGCCGGTTACTTCACCGTCTCCGCCTATGCGCCGTCATCGATGGCGCTCATTCCGCATCCGGCCGCAGGCTCGATGAAGGTGGCCAATTGCGCCGGAGCAGAAGCGATTATCGAGAACTACGTGAAGCCGGCCCGGGTGGGCTGGGTGTCGATGGGCGGCGGCATTCGCGGCACGAGCAGCGACGGATGTAACCCGCTCCTCGAGCCTTGCGACGCGGTGACGCCGATAAGGCCGACCACCTGGGGGAAGGTGAAGGCGTTCTACAGAAACTGAATCGGAACCACGATACTCGGGCCCGCGATCGCCGAACCGACTTCAATAGGCGAGTTCGAACTCGAGGGCGCCCTTCATCTCTTCTTGTCCGGGGCTGAATAAGTAAAACGTTGCCTCGAATCGAGAGTTCGATGCGCCGACCAGCAATCCGGGAACGAATTCGCGCTCGGAAGCACTGAGCGTGTGCTCGCCCACGAGCCCGGCAAACATGGTTGTGGAGAAACTATAGATGAGGTCCGAACGGTCGTAGAAGAACCCGGCATCATCCTTCGGGAAAACATACTCGCACTCATTGGAGAGTTGGAATCTTCCCAGTCGAGCATCAAGCAGAATGGCGGGAGCGGGGCGGGGCCATTCGTGCTTCCGGTTACGTATCCGGCCATGGGAGTCACGTCCAACCCCGCCTCATCGTCGCCGAATGCGAAGTGCCAGCCCAGTAGCACCGAGGTGGCGTGAAGCGCCTCGTAGTTGTATCGCCCCTCAACGTGGAGGGCGTGGTATTCGACCGTAATATCCGGCACGGCGTACACGTCCACGGTGTGACCGAAGTAAACCGTCGTGCTCGCTGAAACCGTCCAGGGCGATTCGGCGGAATGAGACGTCGCCTCCGCGACCTGCGACGGCGACACGGCGGCGTGCGACGTATCAGCCGGGACGGCGAGGGAATCCAGCGTTCCGACAAAGAAGAGCAAAGCCACACCCATGGCTTCAGATCTCCGCGATGTCTTTCCATCGTTCGGAGCGCATCCAAACGTAGGACAGAGCCCAGCAGGTGGCCCACGCGATAGGGATCGAGAGCCAAACGACGTAGAGCGGCAGATGGAGCAAGCTGCCGGCCAGGAAGGAGCCACCGACCATAACGACAGTCAGCACGGCTTCGATCCAAAAGGATGCAAACGTGTCTCCAGTGCCGATGACCGCGGCCGCCCACATCTCGGCCGGGATCACGATCAGCATGGCCAGCGCGAGCACCCGCAGGCTGGCCTCGCCCCCGCCCTTCAGGGCTCCCTCAACGTCGAGCAGCGACAGAACGGCTCCGGGAAACAGCAAGGCCAGAATCAGCATGGGGAGTGTAATTGCGTACGAAGCCGCCGTTACCTCGCGCAGTAGATTCTCGAATCGCGTGCGCCCCTGACCAATCAGATTGCTAACCATCGAACAGGCGGTTTCGGCGAACCCTCCCGTCGGAATAAGGAATACCTCGAAACAGGCGTAAACCAGGTTCGATTCGGCCAGTGCCACCGGACTGATGCGCTCGATGATCAAGAAGAACGCGAGCCAGCGCCCCCCTTCAAGCAGCGCCTCCAGCGCGATCGGCCATGAGAGCCGAGACAGAAGACCGGTGGTCGCCGGCTCCCATTTTGAAAAGCGAAAAATGCCGTATCTGGCGCAATCACATCGGGCCAGAACGTAGATGGTCAGAAAAATGAAGGTCGCAACCTCTGCCCCCAGGCTGCCAATCGCCGCGCCCTGGATGCCCAGAGCCGGAAACCCGAAGTGTCCAAAGACAAGTGCGTAATCCAGGACGATGTTGGTCGCCGCCAGTACTAATGTGGCCCAGATGAGTACCCGGGTCTTTCCGAGGCCGACGAACAGAGCGCTATAGGCGAGATTTACCGCGTTGAAACCGATCGCGAAGGCAATGATGCGCAGGAACTCTTCTACGGCAATCCCGACGTCTTCCGAGCTCACCAGGAACATGCTGAGCGGCCCAGCCAACCAGAAGAGCAACGCAGTCAAGACGATCGATACGATGACGAGAAGTCCCAGACCCTGATTGAACGTTTCCCCTACCGACCGGTCCCGCCCTTGACCAATTCGCCGGGCGATCAGGATCTGCAACCCGTCGACGATGCCGAAGGTGAGCACGGCGAAGAGCTCAAAAACCGTGTCGGCCAGCGCAACGGCCCCCACTTCGATCACGCCGACGCGCGTCAGGAATACCGTGCCAATGACGTGGATCAGCGTCTCGCTGATCTCGGCGAAAATGAGGGGGAGGGATAATGACCAGACCGCCCGGGAAAAGGGCGGTCTGGCAAAACCTCCGATGCGGAGCACTAGCTGATCAGCTTGAAGGCGTACGAGTACCGGTTGAGGTGCATCACCATGCAGGACAGAAGCGCACCGCTCTTCAGAAACTCGCTCAAATTGAAATAACTAACCTCAAAGGCCAGCTCGTTGGCGATGTCTTCCAGGCGGCGGTTTTTCTTTAGTTCGAGCGTGTAGTCTTCGGTTCCGACCTTGAGCTCGTGGATGTTGGACCCGTTCAGGATCGTGTTGGAGAGTCGCACCGAGTTGCAGATGCCCGAAAACGCATCGTCTTCCGACACATCGATGATGTTGGTGTGCTTTTCGAGCTCCGCAATTTCCTCGCGCTCGAACATGCTCGTGCAGACCATCGTGTCTTCACTCGTGACCGGGAACACCGAGCAATCGAGATGGTAAAGGTGCTCGTCCACCAGTTCCAACTGGATCACCTTCATATCGAAGTTACGTTCCATCCACTCGAAGGTCTCGGGATCGGTCCGCTCGCCGTACCCTCCAATGTAGATATTGTCGTAGAGATGCTTGAGCTCGGCCTCGCCCTCGAACTTGGTCGGCGGCACGTGGCATTCATAGCCCATCGCCTTGAAGAAGTCCAGACCGAGCGCCGCTTCGCCCACCCGCGGTGCCGAGGAATAGTTCGAAATGACGGCCACATCGCGATCGGGAAGGTGGGTGAGGATGGCGCCAAGATTGGCGGTGTAAACGAGGTCCTGCAGGCCACACTCGGAGGGAGACGGCATCAGATAAACGAGGCCTTCGGAAGCCATGAATCCGTAGACCTGCAGGAATTGGTTATAGGCTTTTCGCAAATCCACGTGCCGATCCTCGGTGGGCATTTCCTTCATCCAGGCGTTGTTCGCCACCCCGGTCGAAAGTGAGAACGGGAAGGACATGAGAAAGGCCGGACGATCGAGCCGGGTGGGATTATGGGCAATTCCAGGCGAGATGGAACGTAAGGCATGCAAGGGTTGCAGGGCCATGTTAGCGATCTCCATTCCGGGGCGAGCGCGGCCGGATGGCAACGAGCGTGTCCACGCCTCCCTCGACGTGGGCGCCCTCGGGCTGAGTGGGAGTGAATTGGAATCGAGGCGACAGCGGGATAATGAGGTCCACTTGGGACCCGTAACGGATCTGAGAAAAGCGCTCCCCCTGGTCGAACGGCTGGTTTTGCTTTAGCTCGAAGGGGATCACGCAATCCACATCGTAATCGGCGATCTGGAGGATGTAATAGGACTGTCCCAACTCGACCGAGTTGACACGATTCACCATGCGCTGGTTGACGTGGAGATACGTGCATTCCTCCGGGGAAATGCGAAGGTCCTCGAGGATCGTCTCTTCGACATCGAGCATCGGCCGGTTGTAGCTCTCGATGGGCTCCAGCATTTTGTAAGTCAGCCGGCCGGGAAAGGGGATCCGGTTGATGTGAACATCGAAGAACGTCATGAACGTCCCGATGACCAGGCTCGGCCTGTCGTAGCCGGGGTCTCTTAGCGCATCCTGAAGGGAGTAGGACTTCCCCTTTAGGTCGACGATCGCGTCGGAGGGTCCAACGACCTTTTGGTATAGGATGATTCCATCCGCTGGAGCGAAAAAGTACGATAAGTCGGAATAGGTTGGACGAGACGGGTCCCTGAAGAAGTGATAGTCGGACAACCACTTAAGCGGCTTGTCTTGAACGGGACGGACGTCCTCGTCGATCCATTGCTGGATGGACTTCGACACGGCGGATTTCCCCTAATAGAAGAGCTAAGTTGCGTTAGCTACTGCTGAAGCGCCAGCAATGTCCGTCCCTATTGGGGAAGGAGGGACATGCCCCCGTAGCGGCATCTAGTTAAGCATCAAAATTTTACCATAAGGAATTTGCGAATCAAGGACATTTAAATAATTTTATTGCAGCCCGCAAAATTTGAGCGGAAGGCCCCTAAAATCTTCTGGACGTATTGGAAAAATGGCCAAGAGCTCGGCCCAGGGCGACACAGCGGAGGGCAAAAAGAAAGGCGCATCGGGTACGCACGCGCCTTTCTCGATTGGATGACGTTCAGCTCTTCTTCCGATACTTCCCTTCCATGAACGTGGCCCAGGTCTT
>Ga0070698_100008120_pt1 | contig 11346 bp, 9 predicted proteins | sample KBSK1502metaG_FD_65477 | JGI IMG/M metagenome (GOLD analysis project Ga0070698, IMG submission 65477) | Corn, switchgrass and miscanthus rhizosphere microbial communities from Kellogg Biological Station, Michigan, USA - KBS K1-50-2 metaG | ecosystem: Host-associated > Plants > Roots >...
GACCCATCGGTGAGTCCGGATCGATGCCTGCTCCTGACCGAGCATTCACCGTTCGCACTCGCCCGTCGATCTTCACGCCGCGCTTCACCAGGGCGTCACGAAACATCGACGCAAACGCCAGCGCCGGATCGGGAATCGCGACACCGCCAATGAATCCGGCATCGCCCAACGGTATGCTGCCGGTGATCTCCAAAGTGTTCTCGCCGACGCCTCGATATAATTGCAGTTCGTTTTTAGATCCGCGCGCCGATGTGATGGCCCGATTGGCAATCGTCATGAAACCCGCCGCGGGCGGACCGGTAGTAACGACAACTGGAGCGCCAACCCTGGCCCCCGGCTTTACCGTCAAATCGATCGCATTGTCGTTGACGTTCAGCGCACTCACTTGCGCGCCATATGACCACGTCAAGTCGTCCCATTCCCAGCCGCTGCCCAGCGGCGCTCCGTTGAAATAACTCTCGTCGCCGACTAAGTCACCCTTGACTCGTTTCACTCCGGCAGCCACTACTCGATCGGCCAGATCGTTAATGCCTTTGAAATAGTCCCCGTTATTGAAGCGCGCGGCGATAGACGGATCGCCGCGACCATAAATAACCAGGTCGCCCTTAACTTTACCGTCTTCGGGCTTTTCTTTGGCGTAAACCGAAGTAATGAAGTGATAGTCGGGTGTCAATCGATCAAACGCCGTGGCGACCGTATAAAGCTTCATGTTTGACGCCGGCCGCACAAACTTGTGCGCGTCTCGTTCGTAAATGACACTGCCCGTGTCGAGCGAAACGATCTTGACCGCAAAAAATCCGGGCTCCAGCGCGGGCTGGAGCGCGATCTGTTCGATGCGTGACCGTAGTTCGGCAAGCGCTCGCGGCGCGTTGGTTGACGGTTTGATCGAACGCGAGTTCTCGGGCGTGTTTGTCGGAGGGGTGGTTGCCGTCGGCGTAGGCTCCGCGGCGACTCGTCGATCGCGTTGCTGCTGGGCGAGGGTGACCGGCTGAACGGTTAGGGCCGCAAACGCTAACAGAAAAACTGAAATCAGAACGAGTCCGACGTTCAAGGCCTTTTGCATAGTTCTTTGATTTGAAAGTCTTGATCGCTTGAGGCTCGGTATCATAACAACCACAACTCAGCCCGCGCAGCGGGCGACGTATTAATAGCCCACAGCGCTAGCTGTGGGTTTTGAGCATTACAAATAACGTGAAAGCTCGCGAAGCGAGCGACATGAATTCCGGGAAGCCATATGTCGCCCCTCCGGGGCTTACCTCGCTTTGACTATTCCCCTTACCCACAGCTTGGGCTGTGGGCTACTGTGATGTCGCCGACTTTGTCGGCTCATCGGATCGCCCCGACTCAAATCGAATCCAGAACTTCTTCGGCGGTTGCCGTGGCCGTGCCCAGCTTCCCTACGACGATTCCAGCCGCGTGATTTGCCAGCATAGCAGCTTCAGTCATCGAGGCGCCCGCCGCGAGCGCGGCTGCCAGTGTCGCGATCACGGAATCGCCCGCGCCCGTTACGTCATAAACTTCTCGCGCCGAAGTTTCGACGAACACCGGATCGCTGTCTGCTTCCACCAGCATCATGCCCCGATTCCCTCGAGTAATGAGCACGGCATCGCAACCAACGCGGCTGCGGATCTGTCGCGCTGCTGCCGTCAGCGAATCATCGGAATCTTCTTCGAGATTTGTCAGGCGCAGTGCTTCATGATGATTCGGAGTCACCAGCGTCGCCGGACGATATGAATCGAAGTTGCGGATTTTCGGATCGACGAGCACTGGCATGCGACCGTAAGCGGCCGGCAGCACCTCAGAAAGTATCCGTGGGGTGACCACGCCTTTGTCGTAATCGGAAATGACCAGGGCACCGGCATTTTCAAGCGCCACTCTTACTGCTGTGATAATTCGTTCTTCCGTTTCGCCGGTAACCGGAGTACGCCGTTCGCGGTCCGCGCGGACGACCATCTGATTGTGCGCAATGATGCGTGTCTTAATCGTAGTAGGTCGCGAATTATCGGCGACCAGCAGATCGCCGGTGCGCCCGCCGCCCTCGCTACGTAAGCTCGCGCGCAGTTTTTCAGCAGCCGCATCCTCGCCTACGACGCCGATCACGCACGCCTGCGCGCCCAGCGCCAGAAGATTCGCCATGACGTTCGCCGCGCCACCCAGGTGGGTTGATTCGCGTTTGATTTCGACGACCGGCACGGGCGCCTCAGGAGAGATGCGGCTGACATCACCCCAGATGAATTCGTCCAGCATCACGTCGCCCAGGACAACGATTTTGCGGTCGCGCATTCGCTTAATGAATACTTCAGCGCGTTGTTTGCTCAATAATGAAGGCATGTTTTTTAGTGCAGACGCACGCAAAAGCAGCAAAGGCTTCAATTCAGATCGCGTAACACCCGATCGATCGCGCCGACAACTCGTTCCACCGGTACGCGCAGAATGCACTCCGGCTTTTCAAACTCGGCACAGAAATAGCCATGACACGGCTGGCAAGGCATTTCTTCGCGCACCACTTCACTTGGATTCATCGTCCACGGCCGCCAGTGTGCGACATTGGACGAACCGAAAATCACCACGCAGGGCGCGCCGGCGGCGGCGGCAATATGAGCGATACCGCTGTCGTTGCCCACAAACAGACGGGCACGAGAAGTCAGCGCCGTCACCTCGGGCAACGAAAGATCATTAAGACCAAAAACGCCTGCGGCTGATTCCTTAGTAAGCAAATCGATCGCCGCAACCTCGTTTTGTGAAGTGATTGCGACCGGCGTCAAACCGCGCGCCGTTAATTCTTCAGCCACGCGCGCAAAGTTTTCCACCGCCCACAGCTTGGTAGCAAACGCCGCCGTGGGATGAATCACAGCGAACGGGCCGTTTTGGAAATCTTCAAAACCAACCAGGCGCAGTTTTTCCGACACAGACCGAAGCGCAACTTCATTGACAGCCAGGCGCGTCGCGGGGCGATCGGTAACCGGAACACCGGTCCACCCAATCAAGGACAACTGCTGCTCAACTGAATGCAAAATCGGTCGCCGCCAGATTTCCGGTGACGAAGGCGCTACGTGATTATGTAAACGCGCATACTGATAATGGGCAAATCCTACGCGATGCTTCGCGCCGGTGGCGCGCGCGAAAAGCGTTGCCGTCGTGCCGCCGTGCAGGTTGTAGACAACGTCGTAGCGCGTGGCCCGAAGTTCGCGCGCGATGCGGGCCCGCGCTGCTTTGCTCTCGCGCGGAATCGTGATCACAGAGTCGATCAACTCCGACCCGTCGAGCAGCGGGGCCACCCAATCTTCCAACAGAATGTCGATTTGTACTTGCGGCAGGAATCGGCGCAGCGCAAACAGTGAAGGTGTGGTCAGCACTGTATCGCCGATCGAACGCAAACGCACGACTAATACACGCCGCACGTGTGACCAATCCCAGCGTGCCGGCGCCAGCGGTTGCGGCTCGTTAGTCGTCGCTTCATTCGCGAGAGCGAGATGACGAACGCTCGGTGACGACTCAATTATTTCCCGCAGGCTGTTCATCCTCGATCTTCGCTTCGTCGATCAGCATCACCGGAATGTCGTCGCGAATCGGGTAGACGCGTTTGCACTCGACGCACTTCAAGCCGCTGCCGTCGGCCTTCAGCTCAACTTTGGCGCGGCAAGCGGGGCAAACCAGAATCTCAAGCAACTGTTCACTGATAGCCATAGCTTCAAAAACCTTTCGAGCAGGAAAAGTCGGCCTTCTCAAATAGGAACACGCGAAAAAAGCAAGCTTAGCAGCATTGCGCGATTTGTTGTAGCGCATGTAGTACAATCCGTCGTGCACGGTGTTGGTCGATTTTACTGAAAGACAAAGGGAATCTTAATTCAATGATGATTGAAGACTTTGGCCCCCGGGTCGTGAGTGTTTGGAATGATTTGCGTACCGCGACTCGCAGCCTGGTTGAGCGAGCATGGCAATCCACGGCGGGAGGCTCAGGCATGCCATCCCCGCGCTCAGTTCCATATGATCCTCGCGCTGACCGTGAACTGAGCCGGTTGCTGGCGGCATTAGACGAGCGCGCGAGTGAGGCCGAACCCACGGCCGACGATGGGCCGTCCCGGCGAGCGCGCCGTTTCGCCGACGCCTGTGCCAATGTGCTGACCCAGCAGACCCAGTCCGCGGAAGTCTTTGCCCAACTGATTCAGCGCGCGCACGAGCAAAAGGATTACGCTCGCGTCGATGCGCTGGCGAGTATGCTGGCTGAACGCCTCGCGCCCAGCGAAGTTTGCGAATTGGCACGGTCAAATAATGTGATTGTGCGCGCGCTGGCCCACGAAGCCCTGACGCAGATGCCCGCGCCGCTGTTAACGGCCCTGCTGCGCGATCCGATCGATGCCGCCGTGGCGCGTTTCGCCCTGGAACGGCAGGCGAGTGAGTTCGCTTCTGAAGAAGCACAGCGGGCCCTGCGCCAATTTGAAGACTTTGGGACGGAAGATTTCTGAAGTAAGGGTTGACAGATTAACCGCTGGACAGCTTTCGTTCACTGCCTCGCTTCACAACTACATCGCTGATACAAAGAGCGCGACTTTGATCGCGCTTCGAGTTTGGGGAGTTTCTTATTCCGCTGGTCCGGAACAGTTCGGTCCGTGCAGGGCGGGAATCTTCTGACTAATCACCGGATAGTTCGGCGCTTCGTCGATATTGATCTGGGTCCAGTGCGCATACTGTTCCGGCACGCTGGTGTCGGCGAAGATCGCTTCGACCGGACATTCCGGAACGCAGGCATCGCAATCGATGCAAGTGTCGGCATTAATATAAAGACGGTCAGGCAATTCATGAAACGCCTCGACAGGGCACACCGCTGCACAGTCGGTGTACTTACAGTCAACGCACATTTCCACTACAACGTAGGTCATTCGCGGATGACTCCTTTCGCTCGAAACAAATGTTTATTATCTAATGAGCTGAATGTCAATAAAAATTTTGGAGCAGTGCTTTGTCTTATCTCAATCGTCCTCCGAATCTTCTCGTTTGCGAAGCGCGAGATCGTCACCTTAACGTAGCTAACAATTTTCGCTCTGTTCGTTGCGGGAGTTCAATTAGCTCAAAACCTTTTTTTTGGTAGAGATAATCTTCGCCAGATTCATCAACAACACGCACGTAGTTTTTAGGGTCGTTGGTTTCCGGCGGAAGCACTTGATAGATTTTGCGCAACTCCAATGACGCCTCGTATCCTTCGTTGTCCAGACAAATCGCGAAAGTCATATTCGTGTCTCAGTCTAATAATCTCTTTATCTTTACTTCCTTCTTTCCGATTCCGTGCGCTTCGTACCAGTGCACCTTGGCTAGATGAAGTTCGCCATTTATTAGCTCAACGTGCGCTGAGCCCTTAACTTTCCGCCAACGCCTTCCGCCGTAAAGGCGACGAAGACGCTTGAGCTCTCTGATGCCGCGAGCAATCGCAATATTTTCAATGACCGTAATCGGCGATACGATTCGGCGAAACTGGATCATAGCATAGCGGAATATATCACGCCGTCAAAGTGCGGATTGTTGCTAACGACGGCCTCGTCGCTCATCGCTTGGGCACGTAGGTAAACCAAAAATAGATTGCCTGTCCTACGCCGATCCAAAATCCGATCAAGGCGCCGAACAGCTCGATCGTTTTCAAGTGATGTTGCGCTACTGACAATACAAGCGCTTCCAACTTCTCAATTGGATACTCGGAAACTTTTCGCCGTACCAGTCCGCCGACATCGAACTCAGCGATGGCCGCCGGTAGACGTTCGCGCGCGGCGGCGGTGATTTTTACAGTCAAAGCGGCGCTGGCTTTTTCGATTGCTCCCGCGGGCATGTGATCTCCGAGGCGGCCAATCGGCGCTACTAAAAACCTTTCAATCTGGGTACTCAAGATTCCATTGATGGTTGTGGCCGTATCGTCACGAGCCAGCACCGTCAGCAAGCTCTTAGTCAAAAACGTTTTCACTCTGGCGGCAGAATCGGGATTCAAAGTTTCCAGCAGCTCGCGCAGACTCTGCGGCCGCAAGCCTGCCAGCGCATCGTTCAAGTAAGTCACGACCGAGCCGGATAATTCGGGACTGCGGGCGAGGGCCACCAGGCGGGTGGCTGCCTGTTGTTTAAGAGCGTCGAAATTTTCACTCGAAACCTGTCCGATTAACTCGCTTAGCGGCCGCGTCATCAGATTGTCGATCGTCGAGTTAAGAAACGTGGTGGCTTCCTGGGCAAAAGCAGCTCCGCGCAAATATTCCTCGATTTTGCGAGGCAGCGTGGAATGCACCAGGTCGTCAACTTCCTGATAAATGCGCTCGCGAGAAATGAAAATCTTTTTGAAGAAGGACAGCTGTCGATAGTAATCGTCCACTTCGCGCTTGATGAGCGAGCCAATCTGTTGCCGCGTACTCTTGCTGGTGACAATATCGGCCAGATGGTGAGCGATCGGTCCCACCTGCTGATCGATGCGTTCTTTGATTAGGGCGATAGTTTCCGGCGTGAACATCTCGGCCAGAGTGGCGTCAGTGCGCGCCAAATCATCCAAACGCTCGCCGACAAAAGCACGCACTTTGACTTCGAATGCGGCTTCGCCTACCAGGCCGCGAAAACGATCTTGGGCAAATTGCAGGATCACCGTAAAAGTTTCCTCGCTGACAGTTTCATCCAGCTTTCGCTCGAGCAGCTTGTCGACCTGTCGATCGACAAACTTTTCAATTGCCTCGGCGGTCTGTTCGCTCTTGAGCACGGAAGCGATGTGTTCGGCGAGCCGATACTGCAAAGCTGCGATCGTATCCAGCACCGGCGCCCGCGCGCCCGTTGGCAGCGCTTCGATCAGCGACGGATAGACGGTCGAAAGCAATTCATTCGTGTATGAGGTAACGAAGCCTTCGATCTTGCGACTGAAAAATCCGGTTTCGAAAAGCGCGTGAAAGACCGTCTCCTGCGAGACTAGCTCATTACCGACGGCGTTGCCGATCGATTGCGCCAGCCGTTCGCGATGCCTCGGTATCATCCCCTGCGGCCAAATAGTGATGCCAAGAAGTTTGACTGGCTGGTAAGGGTGAAACAGCATCCAGATCGCCAGCCAGGCCGCGCCATAACCATGCACTGTCGCAATCACGACGATGGCCGCGACAATCAGGATTTTGAAGGCGATGGGATCGATGGTGATACTCCCTTGCTGGAAAATCCGCAGGTTACACAGTTTCACAGACACGAACGAACACTCGGGTAAGAAAGTGCAGCTCGACACGCTTCATCCAGGTGCGTCTTCACTGAATCGAGCGTCCAATCTGTGTAATCTGCGTCATCTGCGGATGACCGGTTATCTACTCGCGAGAAACACCTTCGCTGCTTGCAGCTCGGGCCGCTGGCCATCGGACCGTTCACCCAGGGCTGTCAACTTTGCATAGAATGTTCGGGCTTTCTCTCGATCGCCAGAAAGCTCGGCCGCTTTTGCCGCGCCATACAGTCCGTTGAATCGATTTGGTGAAACCAGGAGCGAAGCCTCAAATTCCTTCAATGCCTGCTGCGGCTGACGAAGTTCGAGCAGCAGCTCGCCCAACAACTCGCGCGCCGGAACAATCGCGCCGGGCGTCACCGGATGCTTCTCCGTCGTGTCTTCCAGATCGGCTGCCGACTGCATAAGCTTCAATGCCTCTTCCTGGTTACCTTTCGCATGAGCAAGCCACGCCGCCGCCGTCCGGCGCTCAATCTCAACTTGTGTGGCCCAGTAATTCTCTTTGGCTTCCGCGAGCGATTTCTGAATCGAACTTAGCCGCTCGATCTCTCTGCTCGCGCCGGCAGTGTCGCCGCTCCTCGATGCGCCCAGGCTCCTGGCGAAATAGATCATTGCCTCAGCGTAAGCGAAGTTCTTCCAGGGAAAGTCCGCCGGATGTACTTTGAGCGCGGCGGCTTCAGTCCATTGACGTCGTTCAAGCGCGTAACGGGCGGGAATCGCCGCGAAGGCGTAAGCGGCGGCGAAGGTATTAGCATCCACCTTGTTCATCCCATCAAGGGCGTTAACGATCTCTTTCACTTTCCCATCCTGGGCGGTTTGCAGATATGCATATGCCAGGTAATCCATGGCGTGAAGCTGGTCGAATGAGGCAGCGCCCGGATGCGTCCTGGCCACGTGATCCTTCGCCGCGGCGGCAGAAGCGATATTCGATTCGATCGATTCCTGCCAGAGCCCGAGCCGGGTGAAAATATGAGATGGCATGTGCAGCGCGTGCGGCGAGGAAGGAGCAATCCTGGCGTAACTGCGGGCCGCAGTCAGAGCCAGCGGCGCCAGCGCTGGATAATCGAAACTATGGATTAGATAGTGGGCCACGCCCGGATGTTCGGGCTCATTGGTCAGAATCTTATTCAGAATCTCCGCCGCTTTCTTCTGATTGGCGTAGGTCTTGTCCGTTGGTAGTGCAGTTCCCAGCAGGGCCAGCGCATAGAAAACGGCGGCTTCATGATCTTTTGGGTAACGGAGGTAAAGTTCCTCCATTGCTCGTTCATAAGCGAGGGCGCGAGTTCGGTGATCGCTCTTGTCCGCATCCTGGTAGAAAGTTTCGATCGCCTTGATGTAATCCCGCTCCCTTTGCGTTCGTGCCCCAACCACGTTTGCCTTTTGCATGGCAGCCATGCCGTTCCGTAACTCGGCTGCGACCGGCGGCGCCCAGACCGGGTGATAGGAGCTCATGGCGATTCCCCAGTAACCCATGCCACATTTCGGATCAGTCTTCGTTACTTCAACGAATCCCTTCTCGGCTTCCTCGTACCAGAAGGAATGCAAGAGTGCTATCGCGCGATTGAATTGCTGCTGCGCTGCTCCATTGCATGACACAGGAAAGTTGATTCGGCCGAGTTTTTCTCCCATCTCATGTTTATGTTGATGCGTCTCTTGCGCACTTGGCGTAAACGGGCAAAGGAACACGGTAAGCGATACGCCGAGAAACAATCTAGTCAGTTTCATAAGACCTCCTTCGTGAGTGCCCTGACGAATGATAGGCGCCTAAGATCGTCTCACTCATCATCTGCGCTGCTCGCCCACCAAAGTTCGGTTGCCGGCAGTCGACTGAAATCTGTCTCGAGCGCCGCCCAGCCGGGCGCGACCTGATAAACAATCTCGCCGCCAATCACGGTCATCACACAATGCGTCTTTAGAATATCCAGCTCGGGAATTTTCATGATGTCGGCAGAGAGCACTGTCAGGTCGGCGAGCTTTCCTACTTCAATACTGCCGCGCAGATTTTCTTCAAACGCCGCGTACGCCGGCCAGATGGTAAGCATCTTCAACGCCTGATCTCTTGTCAGTGCTTCTTCGGGATGCCAGCCTTCGCCCGACCATCCCTTGATGTCCTTGCGCGCGACCGCCGCGTAAAACTCGATCATCGGTTCGCCGCGTTCCACCGGTGCGTCCGACCCTCCGGGAACGATTACGCCCGACTTAACGAAACTGTTCCACGCATAGGCGCCTGCCAAACGTTTGATGCCGAGGCGTGCGGGCGCGAAATGCAAATCACCGATCGCATGCGACGCCTGCATCGAAGGGATGATGCCGAGTTTTTTGAAGCGGGGAATATCAAGCGGATTCACAATCTGCGAGTGCTCAACGCGCCAGCGCGGATCAGCGATTTTTCGTTGATTAACCGGCACAGCTTTCAGCGCTTTCTCGTACTCATCGAGAATAAAGCGATTACCGAGATCGCCAATGGCGTGCGTCTCAACCTGAATGCCCTTTCGCAAAGCTGCTTCCAGCATAGGCAGCAGATTTTCTTCCTTGATGGTCAGGAAACCGGAAGTGTCAGGAGCATCTGAATAGGGCTCGAGCAAAGCAGCGCTGCGTGAACCGAGGGAGCCATCAGCATAAAACTTGAGAGCGCGAACGGTAAGGCGATTGCCGTAGGCGCCGATGATCGGTCCCTTTGCCAAGAGCCGTTGAGCTTCCTTCCCGGGAGCGGAAAGTACTTTGTAAATGCGAAGCTTGATCTTTCCTTCATCGTAGAGCTTTCGGTAGATAGCGATGTCTTCGTAACTTCCCCCGGGGTTTTGTACCTGTGTCCAGCCCAGTCCGATATCTCTCTTCACTCCGAGCTCGACCGCGCGTTCGGCCTCTGCGCGGGTGGTGGGCGGCATATATTTCGCTACCAGACCGCGCGCCGCGTCCAGCAACATCCCGTTCGGCTCGCCGCTCTTTTTGTCTTTCGAGATCTCGCCGCCAAAAGGACTCGGCGTGTCATTAGTAATGCCGGCTATCTTTAGCGCGGCGCTGTTCACGACTGTGCCGTGGCCGTCCGCTCTCTGCAGAATCACGGGATTGTTTGGCGACACTTTGTCGAGGTCCCAGCGCGTGGGAAACACCGGCGGTGTCCAGAAAGTCTCAATCCAGCCGCGCCCGGTCACCCATTCACCGGGCTTTGCCTGATCCACTCTGGCTTTGACCTTCGCGAGAAAATCCTGGAGATTCGTGATGCCTTCGAGGTTCAGCGTCATCTCGCGAAAGCCGACTCCCTCCAGATGATGATGCGCATCGGTCATTCCGGGAAGCACAGTCGCGCCGTGCAGATCGACGACTCGGGTGTTCGCGCCCTGATACTTCTTCGCCTCGGCGTTCGACCCAACGAAAACAATGCGGTCGCCCTTTACCGCGACGGCTTGGGCCCTGGGCTGCTGATCATTCGCGGTGTAGACATTGGCATTGGTGAAGATTAAATCGGCCGGCTCAACTTTATTCGTAGTGGGAGTAAGACTGACGATCAGAAGGCTCAGTATTGCGAATAGGATTCTCATCTTTTCTCTCTCGGGTTAGGTTCAAAGAAATGGCAAAAGCCGATTCAGGGCAAGCGGCAAAGTTATATCACAGCGCGCGGCGCAACAGAATCAAGCTGGAACGTTCGCTTTGCCTCGCCAGTAGCGCACTTAATTTGGTTTACTCTCTGCGTTACCTCTGCGTCCTCTGCGCCTTCTGCGGTGAATCCTGCACGCGAAAAGCTCACCGCAGAGACGCCGAGGCCGCGGAGACTCCGCAGAGAAGAGCCTGAGTTTCTTCACACTTGGTGGATGCAATATAATTCCTGCAAACAAAGCAAGCATAAACTGGAATTCCAAAGAAGAGGGGATTAACCATGAATGTCGAGACTCTGAATCTAACTACCTCGCGCGGCGCCACCACGGCGTATGTCGCGCGGCCACGCACGGAAGTCGATGCCGGCGTTATTTTGATCCAGGAATACTGGGGCATTAACGATCACATTCGCGATCTTGCCGGGCGTTACGCGAACGAAGGCTATCTGTGCGTAGCGCCCGATCTTTATCGCGGGCGAGTTGCTGCCGACACGGCCGAAGCCTCGGCGCTGATGCGGGCGCTGGAACTCGAAG
>Ga0070698_100008121_pt1 | contig 11346 bp, 11 predicted proteins | sample KBSK1502metaG_FD_65477 | JGI IMG/M metagenome (GOLD analysis project Ga0070698, IMG submission 65477) | Corn, switchgrass and miscanthus rhizosphere microbial communities from Kellogg Biological Station, Michigan, USA - KBS K1-50-2 metaG | ecosystem: Host-associated > Plants > Roots >...
ATCTCCTTATTGGGTTTCAGGCTGCTGCTTCCTTCTGAGGTGATCACTTCTTTAAAATATTTGTCAAGCCCGGAATATTTCAATTTGCTGTGCTGCGTTTTTTCAAATCCATTAGTGATCAGATGAAGTTCATATTTCCTTTGTGTCAGGTATTCGAGTATTTCTAATGCATAAGGGAAAAGAATTGTACGGGTGGGTAACAGGTCTAAAAATTGCATACTCATTTCCTTTGCCAGTATTTCATCAGCAATTTTAAAATCAAGCAAGGCAAGCCACATTCGTTTTACTCTCAGCTCTTCTTGTTTTATATAACCGTTCCTGTAGCGCTCCCAAAGTTTTTCATTATGCGCCAGGTAGTTTTTATGAAAAAGGTCAAAATCATTTATGCCCCTTTGTTCTAAATTCATTTTTTGATAAAGTTCAAGCAATGTAACTCTGGCATTGGCCTCAAAATCCCAAAGAGTGTGATCAAGATCGAAAAAGAGATGGCGATATAGTTTACCCCCAACCCCTAAAGGGGAGTTCTGGATATTTTCAAGAGATAGAGCCATTCCTTTTTTAAATATTTAAGTTTGCAAATTACAGAACAAAATTTCAATATATGGGATCAAATAACGCCCCTTTAGGGGTTGGGGGTATGGATGTTCTTATAACGGGTGCTTCAAGAGGAATTGGAAAGGCAATAGCAACAATATTTGCTGCAAATGGAAAAAGTCTTTTTTTGAGCAGCCGTAACGAAGTCGCTTTGTACAAAGCAATGGAAGAATTACAAACAAATTACCCATCGGTTTCAATAAAGGCAAAGGCATTTGATCTTTCTGATAAAAAGCAAGCAAAAGAATTAGGCAACTGGTGCTTGAAGTATGCAGTTCCTGATATTATAGTTAATAATGCCGGTCTTTTTGAACCCGGCAGTGTACATAATGAACCTGAAGGATTATTAGAAAACCAGCTCGCCATCAATCTTTACAGCGCATATCATTTAACACGGACCCTTTTACCAAAAATGATGGAGAGAAGATCAGGTCATATTTTTAATATGTGTTCAATAGCTTCACTTCATGCTTATCATAATGGCGGAGCATATAGTATCAGTAAATATGCATTGCACGGTTTTAGTAAAAACCTGCGGGAAGAAATGAAACCGCACAATATAAAAGTTACTTCTATTCATCCCGGCGCTGTGCTGACTGATTCGTGGGGCGATTATGATAATTCTTCTAAACGGATCATGGAAGCAGAAGATATTGCAAAAATGGTTTTTGCTGCATCGCAGCTTTCAGCTGCAGCTTGTGTAGAAGATATTGTGATAAGACCACAATTGGGAGACCTGTAAGAAAAATCTCAAGTTCCAAAAGACAAGCTCCAAATAAATTCCAATTCCCCAAATTAAAAACCTCCAGTTTGCACTTTTTTATTTCATGCTTATTTGGAACTTGGAATTTGTTTTTTGTAATTTTATTCCGAGTATTTATAGCCAACACCACGAACTGAATGAAAGTACTTTGGATTACGACTATCTTCTTCAAAGTACTTACGAAAGTTGAGAATGAAATTGTCGATGGTCCTTGTAGTAGGATAAACATTATAGCCCCAAACAACCTGTAATATCTTTTCTCTTGGAACTACTTCATTTTTATTTTCAATAAGCAATTTTAAAAGCATTCCTTCCTTTTTGCTTAGTTGTATTTTTTCACCACGTAAAGTAGTTGCTTCCTGTGCCTTGAAATCAATGGTATTATTGCCAAATGAGTAGGTATTGCCGATCGTTTCTTTATCCTGGATCTTTTTATTTTTTTCGATCAGCTTTTGTACCCTCAACAAAAGTTCCTCAAGATTGAATGGCTTGGTCATATAATCATCAGCTCCTTTCTTAAGACCAAGCACTTTATCCGCACTGCTGTTTTTAGCGCTGAGGATAAGTATCGGAACTTCATTATTACCTAAACGTATCGTTTCAGTCACATTTATTCCATCCATTTCAGGCAGCATAACATCAAGTATGATAAGATCAAAATACTCAGCCTGTACTGCTTTTATCGCAGCGCCGCCATCATAAGCAGATGAAACTTCATATCCTTCCAGCTCAAGATTCAACTTTAAAGCATCATGAAGATTTTCTTCATCTTCTACTAATAATATTGAAGCTTTTGTATTCTCCTTATTCATGTCATAAATGAAAATGGATGGCGAAATTAGTACCCAGGGGTACATTGTTTGTCACCGAAATGTCGGCATTATGATCTTCGGCGATCTTACGGCAAAGATAAAGCCCTAATCCCGTGCCCTGTGCTTTGCGGGTAGCTTCATCGCCTGTTCGATAGAATTTTTGGAATATTTTAGTTTTTTCTGCGTCATCTATGCCAATTCCCTCATCAATTATATTCAATATAACCTCATTGCCCGATTTGCTGAGCTTACAAATGACAGGTTTTTCCTTTGGAGAATATTTCACCGCATTTTCAACCAGGTTGCTGATCATTAACTGAAGTAAAAGAGGATCGCCGGAAATTTCAATTTCGGGGTCTATACTTTCTATAAATGTTCTGTCAGAGTAACGGCTTTTTGCTTCCCGTATGCAATCTTTAAAGAGTGATGAAAAATCAAGTTCTTCTTTTGAAGAAATATAGCCGCCTCCTTCAAGTTGTGATGAAACAAGAATATTATTGATCAAAGTATCAAGACGTGATGTCTCTTTCAAGGTCATTCGTATTATCTTTTGCTGCTTCTCTGTATCAAGATTATACTTCTGGAGGGTTTCCAGATTAAGTTTGGCAACAGAAATGGGTGTTTTTAATTCATGTGTAATGGCCATCATAAAATTCTGTTGCTGTTGTTGCATCCTGAATTGTCTGCGAACCGAGCGGTAAACAAAGAATGCGCCGATAAATATTAAGATCAGGAAAGTGACACCTTCAGCAATATACTTTTTTGAATTTCTGTCAGAATCTTTTTCTATTTTCAAATACTGCTCTGCAAATTTTTCATGCCCAAGTGTATCTTTTTTTGAGTTAAGTTCATTAATACGGAGGTCTGTTGATAGTTGGTTTTGTTTTTCCAGTGTAATAAACCACCACACCAGCGCCGCAACAATATATAACAGCAGCAACCAGTAAATGATAGTGATGATCCTGAATTTTTTTCCTGCAGATCCTGGCATACATGAAAGTTATTGAACTTTTTCAATCCTGATGCCGGCATTTAAAACATGTTGAAGAGGATCTTCACGCATAATATTTTCTAATATCAATTTATATGTTCCGGCTTTTAGTCTTACTTTTTCTACCAGTTTTACTCTATGCTCATAAATATCATCCAGACCTGAGCCAAGCCATCCTTTTTCATTTGTAGCCAATGTTAATTCAAAGGGGGCTTTTCGTAACGTGTCACCAGGCTGTTGGGAGTAAAGGTTTATCCAGATGTTTTTATAATTATATTTCTCGGTGTGTCTTAGTACAAAAAAAACATTGTAAAGTGAGATTGTATCTTTTATTATGAATTCAAATTCAGGTTTATAATCCCCTTTCCATTCATGATCTGGAAGAGAAACAGTTTTTTCATACAGGTCAACTGTAGAACAAGAGACAAGACACAAGGTACAAAGCCCAAAAAAGAAGATTGATCTTATTAACATGTTCATTCAACAAAGATAAATGTAACAGTAAAACTTGTGGCTTGAATCTTGGTGTTTGTGTCTTTACAATACATTCAATATTTGCTCTTTTGCTTTTTCCAGTTCATCCTTCATCATTACCACGCATTTTTGAATGGCGGAATCATAAGCCTTAGCACCGGTAGTATTTATTTCCCTGCCAATTTCCTGTAGAATGAAGGATAGTTTTTTACCTTTTGATTCTTCGGCTTCATCGAGTACTACTTTAAAATAATCGCAATGGTTCCTTAATCTTACCATTTCTTCACTTATATCGATCTTTTCGATATAATAGACAAGTTCCTGCTCCAGCCTGTTCTTGTCATAGTTTTCTTTGCCGGCAAACTCTTCCATTAGTTTAGTTATATCATCACGGATAACCTGTTTGCGCTGTGGTTCCAGTTTTTGTACTTCCTCTAATTGAACAAGTATATTATGAACCCGTTGAAGCAGATCTTTTGCAAGCGATTTGCCTTCATCATCACGGTGAATGTTCAGATCATCTATTGCAGCCATGATCACTTTTTCAAATGCGATCCATTCATCGTCAGTTAAGGTTTCGCTGGTAGGCGTAATTACTTCGGGTAATTTTACGAGGGTGCTTAAAATATGTGATGGATCAAGGTTCAGCTCTTTTGATAACTCTGCCAAAGGTTTGAAATAGGCTTTCGCCAGTTCAATATTAATTGTAACAGGTTTCGCATTGCCCGTTTCTTTTAAGCTGATCGTACAATCTATACTTCCACGCCCAAGTTTTGAAGAAAGAATACGGCGAATATTAAATTCAAATGGTTTTAAAAAAGCCGGAAGTTTCAATTGTAGCTCGAACTGTTTGCCATTGAGAGATTTTATATCAACGAGAAAGGTTTTACCACCAACAGATTTTTCAGCTCTTCCGAAGCCGGTCATCGATTTCAACATGCAATTTTTTTTTGAATGAAGTAAAGATATTGGAAAAAGTTGACTGCTTGTTTAATAATAAGTATTGCAACTAAGCAATACTGCAAAAAAAGAACAATCAAATTTTCAATTAATAGTTCTATAAAAAAAATCTCCCCCGAAGATTCGGGGGAGAACTATGTGGATGGGTTAGTAAGTACCGGGATTTTTATTTCCCTTCACAATATTAAAAACATTTTTTTCTAACTAAAAATTTTTTTAAAGAAATTTTATTAACATTTCAATTTTACTTGTGGATAATAGAACAAATAATCAATTGAATGATTCAAATCAAATGATAATTATCTCATTTGATCATTGAATAGATGATAATAAAGATCACATCGATCATTTGAAATGATAAATAAACGGATCATTATCATCGATTATTAATTATCTGTGTGCATTACAAAGCTTTTTACCTTTGAAAAAACACTTACACTATGCGATTGGATAAACCGGTACCGGTAAAATGGATTGCTGAATTTATCGGAGCAGAAATAGCAGGCAATGCTGATGCATCAGCAACAGGTATAAATGAAATTCATAAAGTGGAGAAAGGAGATATTGTTTTTGTAGATCATCCGAAATATTATGATACATGCATTAATTCTGCTGCTACTGTTATTATCATAAATAAGAATACAGATCATCCGGATGGAAAAACGTTGCTGATCGTGAATGAACCATTTGAGGCCTATTTGAAATTAGTGAATCATTTCAGGCCATTTGAACTGTCTTCTAAAAATATAAGTGATTCTGCGTCAGTTGGGCCGAATTCTGTGATCATGCCAAATAGTTTTATCGGTAATCATGTAAAAATTGGTAATGATTGTATTATTCATCCAAATGTTACCATTCTTGATCATTGTATAATTGGAAACAATGTCATCATCCAGGCAGGTACAGTAATTGGCAGCGACGCATTTTATTACAACAAGAAAACAGATCGTGATATTTATTATAAAAAAATGAATAGTTGCGGAAGAGTTGTGGTTGAAGATCATGTTGAGATCGGTGCTAATTGTACAATTGACCGTGGAGTAAGTGGTGATACTGTAATAGGAGCGGGAACTAAGATCGATAACCTTGTTCACATAGGTCATGATACGGAAATAGGAAAGAATTGTTTGTTTGCAGGCCAGGTTGGTATTGCCGGCGCTACAAAGATCGAAGACAATGTAATTCTTTGGGGACAGGTGGGAGTAAGTAAAACACTTACAATTGGTAAAGGAGCTATTCTTTATGCACAAAGTGGTGCGCCGACATCCCTGGAAGGCGGTAAGGCATATTTTGGTTCACCAGCTGCAGAAGCAAAAGAAAAAATGAAAGAACTTGTATGGATAAAACGCATACCACAGCTTTGGGAAAAAGTGATGGGGAAGAAGGTTGAAGGTTGATAGCTCTAAAACTAACCTTCAACATTTAACTTTCAACATTCAATCTATCGTTCGGGTATATAATCATTGGGAACCTGGTCCGCAATATTCTTCCAACTCCAGTAACCAAAATTTATCCAGTCCTTTTGATCATAGTAGTAACCATTTTTTTTAATGGTTATCACATCAAGCAGATCGATATAAGAAACCTGCTGACTTACATTTAATGGCAGCTTATATTTTTTTAAATATTCATTCTCAGGAGGCTTTTTGGTATAGGTAATACTTATCCTGTCAGGAAAAAAAATATCGACCTCATTTGCAGAATCAACAGGAGTGTACCATGTGGTATCAAAAGGCTCATCTATCTTATTAAATTTCTTATCATTCTCTTTATCCAGTAATGAAACAATAAAACCTGCATCTGTCAATGTACGATCATAATAACTATGCATAAAATGAAGACGGCTTCCGAAATATGCCTTCTCACGATTTTTTTTCCAAAGCCTGGCGCTATCAGCAGGGCCTGTTTTTTCCTCATAGAACCCCAGGCCACGGTAACTGCATATATCGGTTTTATACATGAACAGGAATGAATCAAGATTATACCTGAGATTATACCCAAGTGCATTGTTTGAAATGATCAATGGCGAATCGGCCAGCACTTTTAATTTTTCCGATCTTCTAAAGTAATAAAACTTCAAAACCTCGGGATTCAATAGAACAGTTTGCGATGCAAAAGGAGTAGTTCCGATAAAATTCTCGATAAAGAATTTACCATATTTTGTCCATCCGTCTTTTACTTCATTACTGCTGCGTATCACTACTTCTTCAATACTTTTTTCTTCTTTTACCATTTCAATTTGCAGATCGGTAGTTTTTATATCCTGGCTGATACGGATCATTTGTGATCTGTAACCTGTATAAGTTATTACAAGATCATAGCCACCTTCCTTCAGGCTTAAATAAAAGGAACCTTCTTTGTTTGTTGCGGTACCCTGTGTTGTATTCTGGCAAAAGACAGATGCAAATGCCAATGGCTCTTTTGATGCGGAGTCGACCACTTTACCTGATACCGTAAAATTTGACTGGCTGAATCCAATAACGGAAATGAAAATAAAAAGGGCAAACTGTATTGCTTTTTTCATAGAATAGCTATTGCCGATAAAGATAATGCACTTATGGTTTTAGTTGCATAGTGTTTACTGCTTCAGCGTAGTTTTTGCAGGCTTTTGTGATACACTGTTCCAGGGCATTAAAGGAAAAACCCGGCAATACCTTTAGTATTTTATCGTTTTGCCAGTATGTTTTGCTCAATGCGATCAATGCTGTTTCTTTTGTAATGAGTGGTTTTGAACCTTTCAACATCGATCTTAATTTTTCAAAACGCCAGGCAATGCTGCTTAAAAAAGGAGTGGCTTCCCATGATGGCGACTTTTTCCCAAAAGCATCAGCCATTGCATTAAAAAGTTTTTTGAATTCCCAGTTCTCATGACTGATGATAAAACGTTCTTCTGAAATATTACTTTCCATGAGAAGCATTGCGATCTTAGCGACATCTTCAACATCAACAAATCCATTGATGCCTTTGGTGTACCATTTGAATCCTTTATATACATTTTTAAAAATAGCACAACTGCTGTCATGCCAGTTACCAAAGCCAAGCACAGTACTCGGGTTTATGATCACAGCATCCAATCCTTCACCCATGCCACGCCATACTTCCATTTCGGCTTTATGTTTACTGATGCCATAATGTGAATTTAATTTGCTAATGGTCCATTTTTTCTCTTCAGTTACTTTCTCGCCGGTAAATGTTCGTCCTAATGCAGAGATAGAACTGATATGCACCAGCTTTTTTATTTCATGTTCAAGAGCAAGATTGACCACATTTGCAGTGCCATCCACATTAGTGTTATACATCTGTGCTCTTTCTTTTTTCAAAAATGAAACCACGGCTGCAGAGTGAATGACTGCATCAACACCTTTCATTGCTTCGTTAAGAGAAATAACATCCAGCACATCTCCATTTACCCATTCGGCTTTATTTAAAATGTCAGGAGAAATAAAAAAAGGAAGCTTATTGCTGCGGCGGATTGCACGAACGGAATAACCTTTTTCAATAAGCTCTTTAATGATATATGCGCCGATAAAACCGGTGCCGCCTGTAACAAGTACTTTACCCCTTGCTCCGCCAGTTGGCGGAGAGTTTTGAGCATTCATTTAATAATAGTTATTGCAAACTTATGTGATGTGAATTAATTGGATCAGTTATTATAATCGTAATAACCTTTTTTTGTTTTCTTGCCCAACTGTCCTTTTTCAACTTTTTCTTTTTGAATATCGGAGGGTTTTAATCTTTCAGGCTTATTCATTTGTTCATAAACAGAACAACTTACTGCGTAATTAACATCATTACCGATAAAGTCCATAAGTTTGAATGGCCCCATTTTAAAACCAGTTGCTTCCATTAACGAATCAATAGTTGAAAGATCAGCGATGTTTTCTTCGGCTAATCTTAATGATTCGATATAATATGGTCTTGCTATACGGTTCACAATAAATCCCGGGGAATCTTTGCAAATAACGGGTGTTTTGCCCAGCTGTTTTGTGAGTTCAACAATCGAATTTGTTGTTTGCTCATTTGTAAATTCGGTATTTACTACCTCAACCAACTTCATGATCGTAGCAGGATTAAAAAAGTGCATTCCAATGATCCGTTCCGGATTTTTAACTCCTTTGGCAATTTGTGTTATAGAAAGCGATGATGTATTGCTGGCAAAAACAGTTTCGCTATGGTTGATCTCAGCCAATTGATTGAACAAAGCAATTTTTGCTTCGGTTTTTTCAATGATGGCCTCAATGATGACATCTGCTAAGCAGTCGTGAAGATTGTTGGTAAACTTTAGATTATTTAATGTTTCTTCTTTTGCATTTCCCGTGATCTTACGTTTTTCTACCAATGATTGTAAATTCTTTTCAATGGATGCTTTTGCTTTTTCAAGAACAGTATCATTTAATTCATACAGGATGGCATAAAAACCTGATGAAGCAACAGCTTGTGCAATACCGCTGCCCATAGTGCCTGCGCCGCAAATGCAAATGAGAGAACCGGGATTCATGGGATTTTAAAAAGATTATGAGGATAAAGTTATGGGTTCTCTTTTATCTTGATTGAAAGGAAGGATTTGTACATGTTACCAATAAATCCGGTGGTGTCTTTTGCGCCGCATTCGCCGATGAAAAATAATTCTCTGTCTTTTAAAGTTGTTGCAGCTATCACAAATAATGTTTGTGACTTTGTAAGATAACTGTCATTGGTTGTAAAAGCGGATATAATAAAAGGTCTTTGATTAATTAGCTTGAATTCTTTAAATAAATAATCAACAGAATCACTATAAGAAACCGTGTTTGTTTGATGATACCAACTATCATTTTTGTTTTTTTCTGATAGAAGGTTAAGAGTAATGCTATCAGGAATTTCTTTTATAGGTTTATGCCTAATGGTTAATTGATAAACAGAATCAGGTACAACTGTCCAGTAAAATCCGCCTTCTGCAAATTGGGGGTACTTTTTATCGGCGAAACGATATTGCATCCATCCACAAGACAGACAATCCGAGGTTCGATGCCATTTATAAAAAGTGTCAAGTCTTAAAGGAATTTTTAATGAAAGCAACCCAAGGGTATCCTTTAAATCAACGTTTTTATTATAACCTATAACCTTGATTTCTTTATTAACGAACCCCATATAGTCAATCTTAGATTTTTTATCTCCCGACTTGCAGGAAATAAAAATAATTACTGTTATAAGCTTTAGAGAAATTGCTTTCATTGCCCAATCGGAGTTACAAAAGATAAACGGAGCGTCGCAACAAATGTTGCCTCAGGGAACGGAAGCTGGCTACATAAATAATTTGTGGAGATTGCTTCTCCCGACATTCATCGGGATTGCAATCAGACTGCAGAAGTAAACTGCTTCAAAAATCTTACATCATTCTCGCTGAAGAGTCGAATATCGTTGATGCCGTATTTCAGTAATGCCGGACGTTCGATGCCCATACCAAATGCAAAACCGGTGTATTTGTTTGGATCGATGCCGCAATTAGATAAAACATTTGGGTGCACCATGCCGCTGCCAAGAATTTCAAGCCAGCCTGTTTTTTTACAAACATTACAACCGACGCCTTTACAAAGCATGCAACTGATGTCCATCTCGGCACTTGGTTCAGTGAATGGGAAATAAGAAGGGCGGAAACGGATCTTTACATCGCTGCCATACATTTCTTTTGCAAAAAAGTAAAGTGTTTGTTTCAGATCGGCGAAAGAAACATTCTCATCAATATATAAACCTTCCACCTGGTGAAAAAAGCAATGGCTTCTTGCACTCACCGTTTCGTTTCTATATACACGGCCCGGACAAATAATACGGATCGGCAATTTGCCTTTCTGCATTTCACGTATTTGAATATTGCTGGTATGTGTTCTTAAAAGCCAATCAGGATTTTGCTGAACATAAAAAGTATCCTGCATATCCCTTGCGGGGTGATGCTCAGGTAAATTCAATGCAGTAAAGTTGTGCCAGTCATCTTCAATCTCGGGCCCTTCAGCAACTGCAAAACCCAATCGCTGAAAAATTGAAATGATGCGATTGGTCATTAAACTGATAGGATGTCGGGTACCGACTGGAATTGAATCACCGGGAAGAGTGAAGTCTATTTGGGTCGTGAGACGTGAAACGTGAGACGTGAGAGATTTCAACTCTTCATATTTGGCTTCGGTGAATTGTTTGAACTCATTTAATATTTGTCCAAATTCTTTTTTCTTTCCATTTGGCACATTCTTCATTTCACCCATCAGGGTTTTTACCAAACCTTTTGTGCCCAACCATTTGATGCGGAATTCTTCAACCCCTTTTTCATCCGCTGCACTGTAAGTTTCTATCTCGCTTTTATAATCCTGTATTTGTTTCAGCAAATCTTCCATAAGTCTGCAAATATACAGCAGCATCATTTAAGGCTGAACTATATCGGTATGAGACTTATGTTTACGATAAAGTAGTCGCAACATACTCGGTAAAACGATCAGCAATAAAGGCAGCGCTATTATAAATCCACCAATAACAGCAATAGCCAATGGTTGGTGTAGTTGTGCTCCTGTACCAATACCTAATGCCAACGGCATCAATGCAATGATTGCACCCAGTGCCGTCATAAGTTTTGGCCGCAGGCGGGTGGATATTGAATAAATAATTGACTCGTCAACATTATGTTCATGAAGTGATTCACGGAATTGAAGGAAAGTGAAAATGGCATTTTCACCAATGATGCCTACGATCATAATAAGCCCGGTATAGCTTCCTACATTCAAAGGCGT
>Ga0070698_100008124_pt1 | contig 11342 bp, 12 predicted proteins | sample KBSK1502metaG_FD_65477 | JGI IMG/M metagenome (GOLD analysis project Ga0070698, IMG submission 65477) | Corn, switchgrass and miscanthus rhizosphere microbial communities from Kellogg Biological Station, Michigan, USA - KBS K1-50-2 metaG | ecosystem: Host-associated > Plants > Roots >...
ACGCCGACGAGCAGCTGCTCTACACGCTCGCCACCCAGATCCTGCGCGACCACTTTGTCGACCAGGCGACGTTCGACGCCGCCCTCGCCGAGTGGGGCGAGGCCGGCCTGGTCGACGTCATCGGCTGCCTGGGCAACTTCTCCATGCTGGCGATGCTGCTCAACACGTTCCAGGTGGACCTGAAGCCCGGCGACGAGCCGCCGTTCCCCGACGTGCGCGACTTCGCGAAGGTCAGCGACCCGCGGAGCTGACCCACGACCACGGCCACGGCCTGGCTCGCGCGCGCGGCGCGGTCCGCGGGCGCGTCTGGCAGATCCTGGCCAGCATAAGCAGGCTCGCGGTCACCCCGAGCGCGCCGAGGACGGTCAGCCGCGGGTCCGACACGTGCACGCCATACGTCAGCCAGCAGCTGAGCTCGCCCAGGATGAGCAGCCATGTCACCCAGGAGACGCCGGTGGGCCTGGGCGTCCGGTACGCGGTCCAGATGGACGGGGCAACCTGGACGGCGAACGCCGCGGTCAGCAGCGCGCCAAGGCCAGCCCGGCCGAAGACTGCCGCTCCCACGGCAAGCAGCGCCGCCCACCCGGCGATCAGGCCGGCGGAACGCCGCTCTGCCTGCCCACGACGGCTCAGCATGACGGCGAGCAGGCCGGCCAGCAGCGTCGCCGCGGTCGCAGGCACCAGCGCGCTCCAGTACCCGGCGAGCGTGAAGTACACGATCCAGGCGGCATTGTTGAGGCTGGTGAGCAGAGCCCACGTCCAGGAGATGCCGGCGGTGTCGCGGGTGGCGCGCAGCTTGACGATCTGCGGCAGGAACTGCGGGATCGCCAGGGTGGTCGCGGCGATGGGAGCGTAGTCGAGCACGTCGATCATGGCCGATCGCGAACCTCTCGAGGTGAATGCCGTTTCACCAGCAAAAATACGCTAGATTCGCCCATCTTTTCTTGCGAATACGTTCCCTGTAAAGCAGCTTTGAGCAATAATATTGCTCATGGATGCGACTGACCGGAAGATACTTGCTGAGCTTCAGGCGGCCGGGCGCCTCACTGTCACCGAACTTGCCCAGCGGGTCTCGCTCAGCGTCGCGCCCTGCCTCCGGCGGCTGCGCGAACTGGAACGCAGCGGGACGATCCGCGGCTACCGGGCCGTCATCGACCCCGCCGCCATCGGCCTGGGTTTCGAAGTCCTCGTCCACGTGACCATGGAACGGGAAGACGCGGCGACCATCGCCAGCTTCGAGCGGAGCCTGGCCGGGGTTCCCGAGGTGCACCACGCGGAACGGTTGTTCGGCGATCCCGACTACCTGATCCGGGTCGCGACCGCCGACCTGGCGGCGTACCAGACTTTGCGCGACGAGAAGCTCGCCACCCTGCCCGGCGTGCAGCGGCTCACCTCGACGATCGTGATGAAGCGCGTCGTGGACAACCGCCCGTTCCCGGTGCCGGCGCCCTAGGTGACAGAAAATTTCTTCGCCCCGCTGTCGATATGCGGCGACCGCCGCCGTAGGTAGGGGGAACCATTACCTACGGGAGGCAGCGATGAAATACGCACTGCTCATTTACTCGCCGGCGACCGCCGAGGAGTACGCGGCCGCGGCGACGGCCGGACGGCAGGCAGCTCAGGGAACTGGCCCGTGGACCGACTACACCCAGGCGGCGAAGGACGCGGGCGTGCTGCTCGGCGCCGAGCAGCTCACGCACATCGAGACCGCCACCAGCGTCCGGTTCGCCGGTGAGGACCGGCTGATCACCGACGGGCCGTTCATGGAGACCAAGGAACACCTGCTCGGCTTCTACCTGATCGACGTCCCCGACCTGGACGCCGCGCTCGACTGGGCGCGGCGAATGCCGGTCCACGACGGCCAGACGGTCGAAGTCCGGGCGGCCATGACGGGCATGGCGTGGCAGCGGGTCCTGGGGTAACCCGGCTCGAGCACGCGTTCCGCGAGGAGTGGGGCGCCGTTGTCGCCACGCTCGCGCGGCGGTTCGGGGATCTGCAGGCGGCCGAGGACGCGGCCGCCGAAGCGTTCGCCGCCGCCGCCGCGACCTGGCCGGAGACCGGCGTCCCGCCCAACCCCGGCGGCTGGCTGACCGTGACCGCGTGGCGCAAGGCGATTGACGCGCACCGCGCCGCGGGCCGCGCCGCCGCCGTCGATCCGCAGCTGCTCAGCGACGTCACCGCAGCCGAGGAGGCCACGATGCCCGACCTGCTTGGCGACGACCGGCTCGGGCTGATCTTCGCCTGCTGTCACCCCGCGCTCGCGCTCGAGGTGCGGATCGCGCTGACGCTGCGCTACGTCGCAGGGCTGACCACGAAGGAGATCGCCGCCGCGTTCCTCGTTCCTGAGCCGACGCTCGCGCAGCGGCTGGTCCGGGCCAAACGGAAGATCCGCGAGTCAGGCATCCACTTCGAGGTCCCCGCCGCCGCGCGGCTGACCGAACGGCTCGCCGGTGTCCGCACCGTCGTCTACCTCGTGTTTAACGAGGGGTTCGCCGCCACCGGCGGGGACCAGCTGATCCGCGGCGAGCTGTGCGAGGAGGCGATCTGGCTCGCCCGCCTGCTGCACAGCCTGCTGCCAGCGGACTCGGAGACGGCCGGCCTGCTCGCGCTGCTGCTGCTGCACCACTCCAGGGCGGCGGCCAGGACCGACAGCGCGGGCAAGCCAGTCCCGCTGGCGGAACAGGACCGCTCCCGCTGGGACGCCGTCCTTATCGCGGAGGGGACGAGCGTCCTCGACGAGGCGCTGGCCCGCCGTTCCCCGGGCACCTACCAGCTGCAGGCCGCCATCGCCGCGCTGCACGCTGCCGCGCCGTCGTTCGACGACACCGACTGGCCGCAGATCGCGCTGCTGTACGGCTCCCTCGCGCGGCTCGACCCGTCGCCGGTGGTGGCGGTCAACCGCTCGGTCGCCGTCGGCATGGCGGACGGCCCGCTGGCCGGGCTTGCGGTACTCGAGCCCGTGCTGGCATCCGGCGCCCTCGACGGTTACTCTCCGCTGCACGCGGCGCACGCCGCCCTCCTGGAAAAAGCCGGTTATCCAGAACGGGCCCGTGGTGCCTGGGCGAAGGCAGCCGAGACCAGTGCCGTGCCGGCGCTGCGCGACGAGCTGTTCCGCCGGCACGAAAATTCCTGACCCCTGGCTGTCGATCCTGGCGGGGTCCGGTCCGTAGGGAGAGTATGAAACTCTCTACGAGCGAGCGGGCGGTGTCCCTGCCCCTGGTGCTCGCGCTCACCTCGGTCTCGTTCTTCATGGTGTCGCTCGACGCGCTCGTCGTGGTCACCGCGCTGCCGGCGATCCACCGCAGCGTCGGCGGCAGTATCGCCACGCTGGAATGGGCGATCAACGCCTACGCGCTGACGTTCGCGGCCGGCATCATCACCTGCGCCGCGCTGGGTGACCGGCTCGGACGGCGCCGGGTCTACGTAGCCGGCCTGAGCCTGTTCACGGTGGCATCCGCGCTCTGCGCGGTGGCCCCGGGCTCGGGGTGGCTGATCGCCTTCCGCGCGCTGCAAGGCCTCGGGGCGGCGGCTGTTACGCCGCTGGCGCTGACGATCATCGCCGCCGCGTTCCCGCCGGAACGGCGCGGGGCGGTCGTCGGCATCTTCGGCGGGATCGCCGGGCTGGCGGTGGCCGGCGGCCCGCTGGTCGGCGGCGTCGTGGTGCAGGGCCTCGACTGGCACTGGATCTTCTGGATCAACGTGCCGATCGGAGTGGCGGCGGCCATCGGATCGGCACTCTACCTGCCATCCGGCCGCGGCCCGGCGACCCGGCTCGACCTGCCGGCGGTCCCGCTCGTGGCAGGCGGCACGGCTCTGATCGCCTGGGCGCTGGTCCGGGTCGGCGACTCGGGCTGGGGCGACGCCAGGGGAATCGCCGCCCTGATCGTCGGCGTCGTGCTGCTCGCCGGGTTCGTCCTGCGAGAGCGGACGGCGTCAGAACCGATGCTGCCGCTGCGGCTCTTCCGTGTCCGCGCGTTCTCCGCGGCCAACCTCGCCGCGTTCTGCATGAGCGGGGCGATCTTCTCCGCCGCGTTCCTCACCGCTCAGTACTTCCAGCTCGGCCTGGGATACTCGCCGCTGGCGACCGGGCTGCGGTTGCTGCCGTGGACGGCGACGCCGATGGTGGTCGCCCCGCTGGCGGGCGCGCTGGCTGACCGGATCGGCACCCGGCCGCTGCTCGTCACGGGACTGGTGCTGCAAGCCGGCGGGCTGGCCTGGGTGGCGTCCCAGGCAGCAGCCGGATCCTTGGGCTACGGGCGCTTCGTGGCACCGCTGATCATCGCCGGCGTCGGAATCTCGATGGCGATCCCGACGGCGCCGACCGCCGTGCTCGGCGCTGTGGGGCCCGCCGATGTCGGCCGCGCGTCCGGGGTGAGCAACACGATGCAGCGGTTCGGCGCGGCGTTCGGGATCGCGCTAGTGACCGCCGTGTTCGCCGCCAACGGGCACTTCGGGTCTGTCGCCTCGTTTACCGCCGGCTACCAGCCCGCGATGTTCGTGTCGGCCGGGATCTCGCTGCTCGGCGCGGCCGCCGCTGTCGCGATCGGGCGGCGCGCCGCGGCTGTCGCGACACCACATCCGCAAGGGCTGGAGGATGTGCGCGCCACCGAGACGCATCAAGTAGCCGCGTCGTAAAGTTCGTGGCATGACGATTCCAGACTCGCACCGCGACCTGCTCAACGCGCAGGTCGCGGTGCTCGGCACGATCGGGGCCAGCGGCCGGCCGCAGCTATCCGGCGTATGGTTCCTCGCCGAGGACGACACGGTCAAGTTCTCGCTGAACACCGCCCGGCAGAAGGTGAAGAACCTGCAGGCCGACCCGAAGGTCAGCGTGCTCATCTTCGATGAGACGTCGCCCTACCGGTACCTGGAGCTGCGGGGCGACGCCGAGATCACGCCGGACCCCGACTACACCTTCGCCGACAAGGTAGGCGCCAAGTACGGGGGCTCGGACCTGCGGGAGCGTGACCAGCCCGGCGACACCCGCGTGGTGGTCACCATCCACCCCACCAGGGTGTTCGCCTGGCCCCCGGCTGGCTAACCGGAGCCGCATCCCGCCAACGTGGCCGATAGGCCCCGCGCTAGAAGCGCGGGGCCTTGAAGTACTCCGTTGACGAGCGCTGCCACAGGAAGATGATCGCGCCGAGGCCGATCAGCCAGATCACGATCGAGTAGATTCGCGAGGCGCCGCCGCTCGCGACCGCGGCCGCGCCGGCGAGCACGTTGATCGTCTGGATCGCGAACAGCACCGTGGACACGATCCGCGCCCAGTTCTTGCCCGCCTTGGCGCTCTGCGCCATCCACAGCCACAGCGCGGCGCCGATCAGGCCGCTGGCGATGAGAATGCCGATCGCCACGTGCTCGGCGTTGTTCACCTGGGTCGTCGTCAGGGTCGGGTTCTTCGAGATGATCTGGCTCTTGATCGAGCTCAGCGTCGTCAAAGCGATGATGATGCCGATCAGGCTCGCCGCCGCACCCGCGTACATGAGCTGCACGGCCCTGGTTATCGACTGCGGGACAGGCGGACGGATGGCGGGCTCGGGCATCTGGGTTCCGCCCGGGTAAGGCTGGTACGACATGGCGGCCCCTTAAGCCGGCGGTATGGGAAGACCGGAAGTGAGACTACTACCCGCGCGAGCCGGTGTCAGGGCGCGGACGCAGCGGCGCGACGACCGGGCGGCCGTCGGCGCCCGCAACCACGGTAACGCGCGCCGCGTAAACGGTTCCGATCAGGGCGGCGGTGAGCACCGCGGCCGCCGGGCCGGCCGCCGCGACCTGGCCCTCGTGCAGCAGGACCAGCTCGTCGGCGTACTGGCCGGCGGCGGTCAGGTCGTGCAGCGTGGACAGCACGGTCAGCCCGCCGTCCCTGCGCAGGCCGTCGACGAGCTCGAGCACTTGCTGCTGGTGGCCGACGTCCAGCATGGAGGTGGGCTCGTCGAGCAGCAGCACATTCGCCTCGGTGGCCAGTGCCCGCGCGAGCACCACCCGCTGCCGTTCACCGCCGGACAGCCGGGCCAGCCGCCGGGCCGCAAACCGCGCGGCGTCCAGCCGGTCAAGCGCGGCCGCCACCACGTTCCTGTCGTGCCGTCCCGGTGAGCCGAGGTAGCCCAGGTGCGGCGTGCGGCCGAGAAGCACGTACTCCTCGACGGTCATGTCCGGCGGGAGCACCGGCTCCTGGGGGACGTAGGCGATGAGCCGGGCCCGCTCCCGCGCCCGCAGCGACCTGACGTCGGCGCCGTCGAGCAGCACCGCCCCCTGGTACGGCACCAGCCCGGCGGCGGCGCGGATGAGGGTGGATTTCCCCGCGCCGTTCGGGCCGATCAGCGACAGCCACCCGCCGACTGCCACGGCGCAGCTGACTCCCCGCACCACCGGATTCCGGTCCAGGGTGACGGTCAGCTCCTGAACCGCTAGGGCCGTCACGTCCGCGATCCCTGCGCAGACCGCAGGATCCAGACGAACGCGGGCGCGCCGATGACCGCGGTCACCACGCCGATCGGCAGTTCGGCCGGCGACAGCACGGTGCGGGCCAGCGTGTCGGCGAGCACGAGGAAGCCGGCGCCGATGAGCAGCGACAGCGGCAGCACGCTGCGGTAACCCGTGCCTCCCAGCCGGCGCGCCACGTGCGGGACGACGATCCCGACGAACCCGATCAGCCCGCTGACCGCGACCGCGCTCGCCGTGGCCAGCGCGCAGGCCGCGACGACGATCAGGCGCACGGCCGCCGGGTTCATGCCGAGCGCCCGCGCCTCCTCGTCGCCGACCGCGAGCACATCGAGGTACCTGCCGTGCAGCAGCACCACCACGACGCTGACGGCGGCGTACGGCAGGATCGACACCACCTGCTGCCAGGTCGCGCCGGACATCGAGCCGAGCAGCCAGTTATAGACCGTCTGCACGTCCTGCTCGGCGGAGCGCTGCAGCACGAGCGTCTGCACGGCGGTGAAGAAGAAGCCGACCGCGATACCGGCGAGCAGCAGCGTCGCCACCCCGTCGCCGAAGCCGGCGCGCCTGCTCGCCGCGGCGCCGGTCAGGTAGGCGACCGCCACACCGCCGAGCGAGCCGAGGAACGCGGCGGGCGGGACGGCGCTGGGACCCACCGCGCCGAAGAACACGATCGCGAGCGTCGCGCCGAGCCCGGCGCCGGCCGACGCGCCGAGCAGCCCGGAGTCCACCAGCGGGTTCCTGAAGACGCCCTGGTAGCCCGCGCCCGCCATGGCGAGCAGCCCGCCCACCAGGGCGCCGAGCACCACCCGGGGCAGCCGGATCTGGAACAGCACGGCGCGGTCCAGCGGCGACAGGCCGGACGGCAGGTGGACGAACGGGATCTTGTCCGCCAGTGCCGCCACGGTGTTCAGCGGATTCAGGTCGGCCGCGCCGACGAGCGTGCTGACCAGCATCGCGGCGATCAGGAAGATCGCCGCGATGCCGAGCGCGCCTAGTTTCCTCAATGCAGTTGTTCGATCGCCGCGGCGATCTCCGCGGCCAGCAGCGGCAGCCGCGGTCCCCAGCGGGACGCGATGTCGTCGTTCAGGCCGATGATCTCGTGGTTCTGCACGGCGGGGATGCCCGACCAGCCGGGGCGCCTGGCGACCACGGCCGGGCTCTGGGCGCCGTCGGCCGGCTGGTTATCGGCGAGGAAGATAATCTGCGGCTTCGCCGTGACGATGTACTCCTGCGACAGCTGGGGATAACCGCCGTCGGCGGGCTTGCTCGCGGCGTCCGCGATGTTCTTCAGTCCGAACAGGCCGACGACCTCGCCGATGAACGTGCTGGAGGCGGCCGAGTAGTAGGGGCTGGCGCTCAGCTCCCAGTAGTAGGTGGCGCCCTTGTGCGCGGCACCCGCCTTCGACACGTCGGCCGCGATCTGCTGTTTCATGCTCGTCACGACCGTGGCGGCCTGCGCGGCGTGCCCGGTCGCCTCGCCGACCTGCTGGATCTGCGCGTACGCCGCGTCCAGCGTGGCGACCGCTGGCTCGATCAGCACCGGGATGCCGAGCTTGGTCATCCCGGAGACCAGCCCGCCCGAGTTCTGCGAGGCGACGACCAGGCTCGGGTTGTACTTGGCGATCGCCTCGATGTTGGGGGTGAGGCCGGACAGGCCGGTCTTCGGCACGCCCGCCGGGTAGTTGGAGTCCTGGTCCACGGCGACGACCTGCGGACCGGCGCCGATCGCGTACAGGTCCTCGGTCGAGGTCGGGTCGAGCGAGACGATGCGGGCCGGGCGGCTCTTGATCGTCACCGCTCCGTTGGCGGCGGTGACCGTGACGGGGAACGCCGCGGCGGCGGCGCTCGCCGACGGGGCAGCGGAGCCCGCGGACGCGGACGTGGATGTGGACGTGCTGCTGCTGCCCGACGAGCCGCAGCCGGTTAGGGCCACGGCCGCGACCGCGGCGACCGCGAGGGCCGCGGCGACCTTGGCGCCGGGGCCGTACCGCGAAGAGGGTTTCATCTGGGGGCCACTTCCTCCCGGAAATGCGGGAAGGAAGGCGAGACCGCCGGGCCACCGGGAGCAACGCCCGCGGCGGCCGGGACGGATCGCCCTTCCCACGAGGGTCGATATCGTCCGGCACGGCAGGAGTCGACCTGGCTAGGACCCCGCGAGCGGGGTCGTCACAGTTGCGGGACAGCGCCGGAATGGCCCGCTGACGCGGGCTTCACCGGCTTCGCTGCCTGACGTGCTGGCCGGCGCCGGAAGCAAAATGAGCAGCCGGGGGCCGGCGCCTGTACAGTAGCACGCGATTCATGGCACGGAGAGGCACCGGCATGCTGGACAGGCTCAAGCGACGGATATTTCCGCTGCTGGCTTCGATTGGCTTGCTCCTGGTCGGGATGTTCACCACGACCCTGGGGCCGACGTGGACCGGCAAGGCCGAGTGGGCGCTCCCTTACGACCTGTGGGGGACGCTGATCGCGACCATCCGGGTCGTGCACGGCAACGTGGGCGGCCTGTACACGCAGCCGACCGGGCTGGTGTCGCTGCCCGGCGCGGCGGTCATCCTGCTGCCCTGCGCCGCGCTCATCGCGGCGGCCGGCCTTTCGCTGGAGATCCCCGGCCCGCACAACCTGCACCCGCCGGTCTGGCTGCTGGCCGGGCCGTATGAGATCGCGCTGTGCTGCGTGACGCTGTTCGCCGCCGACGCCCTCGCCGAGCAGCTCGGCGTGACCAAGTGGAAGCGCGGCCTGCTCGCCGTCGCGAGCGCGGTCGCGCTGTGGAACGTGTCCGCCCGGTGGGGGCACCCGGAGGACGCCGTGGCGGTCGGGCTGCTGCTCTACGCCGTGCTCGCGCTGAGCCGGTCGCGGACCGCAAGGGCCGGCTGGCTCGCCGGCGCCGCGGTCTGCGTCCAGCCGCTGGTGCTGCTCGCGCTGCCGATGCTGCTCGCGCCCCTGCCATGGCGGCGAATGCCGGCGTTCCTCCTCAGGTCGGCCCTGCCGTCCGCGGTGCTGCTCGGCGCGGCGGCGCTGGCCAACTGGCACGCCACGTACACCTCGGTGACCAGCCAGCCGAACTCCCCGGTGATCAACCACCCCACCGCGTGGACGTCGCTGGCCCCGCACATGTCGAACACGAACGTCGCGGCCGGCCCCGCGCGGCTCGCCACGATCGTGCTCGCCTGCTGCTGCGCGCTCGCGGTCCGCCGCCGCTGGCTCGCCCAGGCCGAGACGGCCGAGGGCGGCTCGTGGCCGCCCTCGCTGCTGGCCGACGTGCTCTGGTGGGCGGCGCTCGCGCTCGCGCTGCGGTCGTTCTTCGAGCCGGTGATGGTGTCCTACTACCCATGGCCGGCGCTGGCCGTGGCGCTGATCCCCGCCGCGACGCTCGGCTGGATCAGGCTGTTGGCCGCCTCCGTCGTCGCGGGCGGCCTGACCGCGGCTGCCCAGGGCTCGTCGCACAGCGTCTGGGTCTGGTGGGTCCCGCTGGTCGCCGGCCTCGCCGCCATGCTCGCCCTGTCCAGGCCACGCGTCGGTCGTGCCGCCGACCGGAGCGCCGAACTCACCCCGGCGGCGAGCCCGGAGACCGTCTAGGTGCGGTTCACAGGGCCGGGGTTACCGGCTGGAGGCTGGGACGCTTGGCGGGGAGGCCGTCGCCTGAAGAGGTGCCGTGCAGGCGGCGGTTGACCCACGGCAGCAGGTACTCCCGCGCCCACCTCGCGTCCTCCCGGCGGGCCGCGACCCAGGCGGCGCGGGCGACGCCGGGGCGGGCCAGCATGCCTGTCTCGGTCCCGGCGCCGGCCAGCGTCTTGACGGCGGTCTCCACGGCCCCGGCTTCGCCGGCGTCCGCGCCGTCGGCCGGCACACGCCAGTCGCCGGCACCGGGGATGCCCAGCACCTCGGCTGCGCGCAGCGCCACCCGCTGATGCGACTCTGGCGACAGGTGCAGGCGGTCCGTGCTCCACGCGCTCATGTCCCGCAGGAACCGCATCGACCACAGGTCGACCAGGTAGCAGTCCCTGGCGTCGGCGATCGCGCGCAGGTGCATGTTGTAGGCGGCGATCCGGCCGCGCAGCAGGCGCAGCACCGGTATCCCGACCGGGTCGGAGCCGGTGAAGATGAGCACCTGGGCGCCGCTCTGGCGCAGCCGGGCCACGGCGACGTCGAAGAGGTCGGCGAGCGTGTCGGGGTCGGCGCCGGGCCGCAGCATGTCGTTGCCGCCGCCGGCCAGGCTGACCAGGCCGGGCGACATGGCCGCCGCGGCGGGAAGCTGCTCGGCTACGATCTCCCGCAGCAGCTTGCCGCGTACCGCGAGGTTCGCGTACCGCAGTGCCGGGTATTCGGCGGCCAGCAGGCCCGCCAGCCGGTCCGCCCAGCCGCGGAACCCGCCACCGGGCGCGGGGTCGTTCAGTCCCTCGGTGAAGCTGTCGCCAATCGCGACGAAGGACGGGGCAACCTGGGAGTCTGCGAAAAGCGTGTTAACCATAGTGCGTCCATTTTGCCAGCTCACCCAGGGAGATCTGTCGCATGCGGAACGTTATCTTCGGTGGCGCGCGGTGGACGGCCTGGGCGGCGGCAGCCTGCGTGGTCGCCGCCTGCACGGGCGGCGGCGCGGCGAGCGGCGCGCACAGCGCCACCACGCCGGCGAACTCCGCGCCGGCGCTGAATTCGCCGGGCGGCACGGCCATCGGTCCGGCGTCAGCCTGGCCGGAGTACGGCCAGAACGCGGCGCGGACCGGAATCGCCGCAGACCTGCCGGCCGCCGGCCCGCTCAGTCAGCGGTGGGCCGCCCAGCTGGACGGCGCCGTCTACGGCCAGCCGCTCGTGGTCGGCGGCACCGTCATCGCGGCGACGGAGAACGACACCGTCTATGCGCTGAACGAATCCACCGGCACGGTGACCTGGCGTACGCA
>Ga0070698_100008125_pt1 | contig 11341 bp, 11 predicted proteins | sample KBSK1502metaG_FD_65477 | JGI IMG/M metagenome (GOLD analysis project Ga0070698, IMG submission 65477) | Corn, switchgrass and miscanthus rhizosphere microbial communities from Kellogg Biological Station, Michigan, USA - KBS K1-50-2 metaG | ecosystem: Host-associated > Plants > Roots >...
CTGGTCGGTCGTCGCGTTTGGCCTCTCCCTCGGTCTCTCCGCGACTTTTGCCAAGGCGTTGGCGGTGGCGCTCGGCGCCGCTGTTCTCGGAGTTGCGCTGCTCGCTCCCCGTGAGAAGCGCGATCCGTGGGCGTTCGCGCTCGCCGTCGCAGCCGCGATCCTCCTCTCTCCGATCGTCTGGCTCCACTACTTCCTCTTGCTGGCCGCACCTCTCGCGATTGCGTTCCCCGCGCTCGGCCCAGCCTGGCTGATCTCGCTCGCGCTGTGGGCGTGGCCGTTTCAGGAAACGGGCGGCGACGCGTGGAAGATCGCGCTCGGATTGCTGGTCGGCGCCGCAATGACTGCAGCAGCCCTTCGGTCAACCCCGCGTCTCAGGCCGGCGTGAGCACGCGCAGCATTCCATCGCCGCCGCGACGGCCGCAAGCGCTCGCGGCCGACACGCTTCTGCTCGCGGCGCGAAGAGCCATGTCCATCATCCTCTTCGGCGCTGTTCCCATCGCTTTTGCAGCGCTCGCGATCTACGAAGAGTCAAAGCTGGGACTCCTCGGCTTCGACTTCAAGGGCACGATCTGGCATCCCGGTCGGGAGATCCTCGCGGGGCACTCGCCGTATCCCCTTCCCGTGGCTTCTGAATTGAACACGGGCAATCCGTCGGTCTATCCGCCCTTCGCTCTTCTGCTGGGTCTGCCGTTTGCGTTGCTGCCGCTTGGCGTGTCGTATTGGTTCTGGGTCGCCGCGCTCGTCGTCGCCGTTCTCGCGACGCTTCGCATCCTCGGGATTCGCGACTGGCGCTGCTACGCGATCGCCCTGGGGTCCTGCCCGGTCGCCTTTGGCCTCGCGCTCGGGAACATCGTCATTCTGCTCCTCCCGTTCATGGCGTACGCGTGGCGGCACAGAGAGAGGACGTCGAGCGGTCTCGCCCTCGCTCTGGCCATCGCGCTCAAGCTCGTGCTCTGGCCTTTACTCGTCTGGCTCCTCGCACTTCGCCGCGGCAGAGCGGCCGTCCTCGCCGCAGGTGGCGCCGCAGTCGTGACGCTCGCCGCCTGGGCCGTGATCGGGTTCAACGGCTTTCGGGACTATCCGCGGCTTCTATCGGTGAACGACGCCGTGTACGGGTCGCACAGTTGGTCTCTCGTTGCGGGCGGCGTAGGGATCGGGTTGCCGCTGTCGGCGGCGCGATTGCTCGCGGCGCTGCTCGGTCTCGGTTTGCTCGTACTCTCGCTCGTGCTCGCGAGACGTCCTGATGGTGATCGCAGGTCTTTCACGCTCGCTGTCGTCGCCTCGATCGCCCTGCTGCCGGTCGTTTGGCCCGCTTCACTCGCAGTGCTCGTCGTTCCTCTCGCCCTCGCAGCATCATCTGCCGAACGTATGTGGCTGTTGCTTGGAGCGTTCTGGATCGCGGCCGCCGTCCCGCGGGTCCTCTCGCATCCCGTCGATCGACCTCACGGCGTCCCGGCGCTCGTCTGGCAGATGCAGCACTCACCACCACCCACGGCGCAGATCGCGGTCTTCGCGCTTCTAATCGCCTCGATGACAGTCGCCTTCCTGCGCCTCAGCGGGCGCAGAACCTGAGAGGCGCCGACCAGAATCGAACTGGTGTACGAGGCTTTGCAGGCCTCTGCCTAGCCACTCGGCCACGGCGCCCTCTCGTCCCTGGGCGGCGGCGGCTGACGCCCGGCGAAGCCAGGCTCCACGCGCCAGGAACGAGAGCCATTCTAGTCGGGGTTCGGGAACCCGCCGGTTTGACTGCCTTCCCCGCGAAGCGGCGCACCTAGCTCCGCGCGAAGGGTCAGCCTTCGCGCGGCACCTTAGGGAACCCAGCGCTCGAGGGCGGGCGTGAGTTGTAGCTCGTGGGTCCAGCTGCGAGGGCTCTGCTCGTAGAGATACTGGATCGCCTTCGAGACCTCTTCCATCGACGCAGACCGTTCCGCCGGCCCGTTCTCGAGCATGTGCGCGGTCTTCCCGCTCTCGATCACCGCATCGACGATCAGAAGGGCGACGTGCACGTTCTGTTCACGTAGCTCGGCCGCCTGCGACTGCACGAGCGCGCGGGTCGCAAACGCCGCGGCTGCCCACGGCCCACGTCCTGGATTGCCGCGGCGTGCCGACCCACCCGTCACTTGGACAAGAGTCCCCCGCCCACGCTCGAGAAGGGTCCGTCCCCCGATCCGCAGGACGTTGAAGATTGCCGGCAGCAACGTCCCGACATAGGCGTCGAGCGCCTCCGGAGGCGCCTCGTGGATCGGGCCGCCGAACGAGGGAGTCGTCGTGATCGCATTCACGACGAGATCCACCTCGCCGACATGGCGGAAGACACGCTCGACGTCGTCCGCCTTTGAGGCATCGGCGATCATCCCGACTCCTTCGGGCACGTCTTCTTCGAAGGCACGGATGGTTTCCTGGCTCCGAGCGACGGCTGCTACCCGCCATCCGGCGGCTGCGAGGTCGCTCGCCAACACCCGGCCCAGGTTGCGAGCGCCGAAGACGAGCAGGGTTGGCACAGACCAACCCTAATCGCAGGGCAGCTTCGAGCCCGCTGCCACTGGACGGTTGTCCTCGAGCGTCTGGAAGCACAGAAAGCAGGCCGCGGCCGCCCGGTCGATGAAACGCGAGCGGGCGTAGACGGGCAGGGCCTCCTTGGCAACGTGGAGCGAGAAGCGGTCGAGTGCCCGGTTCATCTCGGGCGTGCCGTCCTGCGCGTACGCCTTCATCGTCTTCGCCGCCACACGGAGCGCTACCGCCGGGCTCGGTCGACGCCTTATCGCCACAGCCCCGCGGCGAGAAGGCCGACCACGACGAGCGAAGTCGCTGCGAGATCCCGACACCACATCCTCTCCCGAGGCTAGCCGCGGTACCTCACGCTGCGACACTGCTGAACTGCGGGATGATCTCGTCGCCGTACGCGCGGAGGGTTTCCTCCTGCCCGCGCGTCATCAGGTAGATGTTGAACTGGTCGACCCCGATCGACTCGAGCTCCTTGAGCTTCGTCGTGGCACCCTCGACCGTGCCGAGCACGCAGAAGCGATCGACGATCTCGTCAGTCACGAACTCGCCGTGCGCAGCACCCACGCGCGAGTGGTCCTGGTAGTCGTAGAACTTCCGCGCCTTGACGAACTCGGTCAGGTCCTTCGGGATCTCCGAGTCCTCCCCGTAACGCTCGATCAGGTCCATGACGTGATTCGAGACCATCGCCGGGAACCAGCGCGACTGCTCGCGCGCGTCGGCGAGATCGTCCGAGATGTGGCTCGGCGCCCCGACGATGCATTTCAGCTCGCTCGGGTCGCGCCCCGCCTCCTCGGCCGCGTGCCGGGCGGTGTCCATGATCCACTTGATGATCACCGGATCGGCAAGCTGGATGATCACGCCGTCCGCAACGCGCCCCGCGACCCCAAGCGCCCTTGGCCCGTACCCGGCGATCCACATCGGGATGTCGGGTAGCTCTTCGCGCACCCATTTCAGCTCGAGCTCCTTGTCGTTCCAGTCGACCGCGCGACCGTTCATCAGGTCTTTGATCATGGCGCAGCGCTGTTCGAACTCCGCGACCTTGACCGGCTTCAAACCGACGACACGCCGCGAGGAATCGCCGCGGCCGATACCCATCACCATCCTGCCGTTCGAGATGTCCTGCATCGTCGCGTACCAGCTCGCGGTGATCGTCGCATCGCGGATTCCCGGGTTGGTGACGAAATGACCCAGCTTGATCCTGCTCGTCTGCGCAGCCGCGAGCGGCAGCGTCGCGTACGACTCCTCCCAGAGGATGTGCGAGTCGTAGGTCCAGGCGTATTCGAAACCGTGCTGCTCTGCGAGCTGCATCAACTCGATCATCCGTTGATACGGCGGGTCCGGCAGGACGGTCACGCCAAAGCTGAGCATTGCGCCTTCACGGTCACGTGGCAGGGGAATGAGCATATCGCCGCGAAAACGCCGGCACGCTGGTCTGGGCGTATCTCCTCTTCGCCTTTGGGGCAGGGACGGCGCTGCCGTTTCAGGCGGGCATCAACGCCCAGCTGGCCGACTGGCTGCACGGCCCGGTGCTGGCGGCGTTCGTGTCTTTCCTCGTCGGCTTGCTCTTCCTGCTCATTGCCGCTGCGTTCGTGTCCAGGCCCTTGCCCTCGTGGGGACGCCTCGGAGACGCTCCCTGGTGGGTCTGGCTCGGCGGTGCGCTGGGAGCCTTCTACGTGGTCGGCTCGATCGTCGCCGCTCCGAAGCTCGGTGCGGCGACGCTGATCGGTCTCGTCGTCGCGGGCCAGTCGCTCGCGTCCCTCGTGGTCGATCACTTCGGCTGGGTGGGGTTCGAGACAAAGCACGTCACACCGGTCGCCTCGCAGGGATGGCGCTCGTCGGCGTAGGCGTGGCGCTCGTGCGGATCTTCTAGTGAGGGCACTGGCCCTTGAAAATTGGCATCGATCTGCACAAACTATGGAGTCGGGAGAGCGTCTTGCTAACCACCGGTGAGGGAGGATTCTCCCCAGAAAGCGGCTAGCCGGTGGCACTGTAGGCGCTCCCCTCTCTCTTTGGCCAAGCGTGTGGCCACGCTGAACGCCGCGCGCTAGCGTGGGTCGCGACGGGTGCTAGGTCGCCCGCCCCGCCGTGTGAGCCGGATGGACAGGAGGTGGGCCGCCGCCTCCCGGTCGTCCGGCTCACTGGGTTGGGTCTCGAAGGACCTATGCCTTCGCAGCGACCCGCTCGGCCGTCTTCGCGACCAGGCGGTCGAGCGCTTGCACGGCGAGCTCGAGGTGAACCTCTTTCGTGTCCTCGAGCTTCGTGTGCGACAAGCCACGCAGGGACTGCACGAACAACATCACGGTCGGCACTCCCGCCCGCGAGACCTCTGCGGCATCGTGCAGCGGGCCACTCGGCAGGCGTTGCGAGATGCCGGCGACCTCGTTGATTGCCTCGCCGGCCAGCTCGATCAGCTCCGGGTCGAAGAGGATCGGCTCGATGTTCCAGATGCGGTCCCATTCGACCTCGATGTTCAGCTCATCCGCGAATCGCTTCGACGCAGCCTTCGCGTCCGCGAGCATCGCCGCGAGGGTGTCGGCATCGAGGTGGCGCTGGTCCAGGAGGCATTCGGCCGTCTCGACGACCGAGGTGACGATCCCCGGCCTGGTGACGACTCCGCCCATCGTGCAGACGGCGCCGCCCCCCGCACGCCTCGCGATGGCCGGGAGCTCCAGCTCGAGACGAGCGGCTCCCGCAAGCGCGTCGCGGCGCTGGTCCATCGGCGTCGAGCCGGCGTGCGCGGCCTGTCCGCGGAACGTCACCTGGTGGCGCTCGACGCCGAACGTCCCGAGCACGACACCGAGCGGCAGGTCCATGGACTCGAGCACCGGGCCCTGTTCGATGTGGAGCTCCAGATACGCGGCAGCGCCTACGAGCTCCCTGCGGGCATCGAGTGCGGAGTCGAGCTCCACGCAGTGCTCCCTGAGGGCGTCGGGAAGCGCGATCCCCCCTGCGTCCGTGCGCGAGCGCAGCTCGTCCTGGTCCGCCATCGAGCCGGCGGCGGCGGAAGAGCCGAACAGTGAGCGTCCGAAGCGCGCGCCTTCTTCGTCGGCCCAGTTGACAAGCCGAACCGTCACGCGGGGAGGACCGTCAGCCGCGATCCGCCGCAGCACCTCCACGCCGGCGACCACGTTCAGCGCGCCGTCGAGCCAGCCGCCGTTCGGGACCGAGTCGATGTGTCCCCCGATGAGCACCGCGTCCTCCGACGCGCCGTGCAGCGTGAACCACTGGTTTCCCGCCGCGTCGATCGTTTCGGCAGCGCCCGTCTCGGCGACCTTGCCGCGGAGCCACTCGCGGGCCCGCTCCCACATCTCGGTCCAGGCCAGCCGCTGGGCGCCGTTCTCGTCGCCCGTCAGCTCCTGGAGCTCACGCAGCTCCGCGACTGTGCGGCTGGGCTGGAGAGGCACGGCGCGACTCTAACTCGCCGGTCCGAGTGTGGTAAGCATGCGTCCGATGTCGGCGATTGCGCTGGAACATCCGCGCACCCGGACAACTGCCGTGCGCGGAGGGATCGGCCGCGCGTTGCTGTTCGTGCTCGTTCTCGCAGCTCTGTGGGGCCTCTGGGAGGGGTATCGCTGGCTCTGGATACGAGAAGGCTGGACGAAGCCGTTCGTGGTCAACGACATCACGATGCCGCATCTGTACGGCATCTTCCATCAGCTCTTCGTGCCCGCTCGCGTGAATGGACCGCAGCTGATCACGCTCCTCTGTCACTCAGCGCTGTTCACCGCCAAGGAGGCGGCGGTGGGATTCGGGATCGGCGCGACGGTCGGCTTCGCGCTGGGAGTCATCCTCAGTCACTTCGGCGTGCTCAGGCGCGGGCTGCTCCCGTACGTCGTCGCCTCGCAGACCATTCCGATCATCGCCATCGCGCCGATAGTCGTCGTCGGTCTCGGCAACTACAACATCGCTGCCTGGCTCCGCGTGGCTGTGATCGCCGCGTATCTGACGTTCTTTCCCGTAACGGTGAACACGTTGCGCGGCCTGCAGTCGGCCGACCCGAGGGCGATCGAGCTGATGCACTCGTACGCCGCAGGCGGCTGGGCGATTCTCTGGAAGCTGCGTGTTCCCTCGGCGCTGCCGTACCTCTTCTCCGCGTTCAAGGTCTCCGCCACCGCGAGCGTCGTCGGGGCGATCATCGGAGAGGCGCCGTCCTCGATCCCGGACGGGCTCGGCGGCGCGATCATCAACTTCAATCAGTACTACACGCTCGAGCCGAAGAATCTCTGGGCGACGAATCTCGTCGCCGCCTGCCTCGGCATCTTCTTCTTCCTCGCCGTCGTCGTCGTCGAGCGGCTCGTCGTGCGGCGAGCGCCGGAGCATCTCGCGTGAGTGCCGGCACTCCCGACGCTGTCGTTTCGATCCAGAGCCTCTCGAAGGTCTTCGGCAAAGGCGGAGTAACCGCTCTCCAGGACATCGGGCTCGAAGTGGAGCGCGGCGAGTTCGTCTCGCTCATCGGTCCGTCCGGGTGCGGCAAATCGACCCTGCTCCGAATCGTCGGCGACATCATCGAGCCGACCTCCGGAACGGTGTCCGTGAACGGCAAGCCGGCGCGGCGGGCGCGCCTCGACCGTGACTACGGGATCGTGTTTCAGGCACCCGTCCTCTACGACTGGCGCACGGTGGCGAAGAACATCGCGCTCCCCCTCGAGATGCTCGGCTGGGATCGCGGCCGCCGGGCCGATCGGGTCAAGGAGATGGTCGAGCTCGTCGACCTCTCGGGCTTCGAGGGCTATCACCCGTGGCAACTCTCCGGCGGCATGCAGCAACGCGTCTCGATCGCCCGCGCCTTCTCCTTCTCTCCGGCTCTCCTGCTCATGGACGAGCCCTTCGGAGCGCTCGACGAGATGACGCGTGAGCGTCTCAACCTGGAGCTCCTCCGGATCTGGGACGAGATCGGCTCGACCATCATCTTCGTCACGCACTCGATTACGGAAGCAGTGTTTCTCTCGACCCGCGTCGTCGTGATGTCCGCGAGGCCCGGGCGAATTGCGGGGATCGTCAGGGTCGACCTGCCCCAGCCACGTACGGCGATCACCCGTGAAGACCCGCGCTTCTTCGAGCTCGTGACGGAGGTGCGGGAGCAGCTCCACGCGGTGGGCGCCGACGAGGTGCTGGAAGAAGCAACGCTCCAATGACCGCGATCGCGCAGCCGATCCCGCGTGCGACGCTGGCCAATCGTGTCGGGAGACGAGCCCGCGACTGGGTGCCTGCCGTCGCGGTCTTCGCGCTGGGAATCGTCGCCTGGCAGTGGCTCTTCCCGGACGTTTTCCACATCGAGCGGTTTCTGCTGCCCAGATTCTCCGCGGTGATGAGCACCTTCTGGCACAAGCGGAGCGAGCTGTGGGGCGCGGGTTGGTTCACCTTCAAGGAAGCACTCGGCGGCTTCGCCCTCGGCTGCAGCGTCGCGCTGGTGGTGGCGCTCGTCCTCTCGCGCTGGCGGCGCCTCGGACAGGCACTGATGCCGGTCGCGATCGCCGCGAATGCGATTCCGATCATCGCGTTCGCTCCGATCACGAACGCGTGGTTCGGCTTGCTCAGCCCTTGGTCGAAGATCGTGATGGCGGCCGTCCTCTGCTTCTTCCCGGTGCTGGTCAACACCTTGCGGGGCCTCACCTCGGTGCCCCCCGAATCGATTGAGCTGATGCGCTCGTATGCGGCCAGCGAGCGTGCGATCTACCGGCGCGTACGCATCCCGACGTCCCTGCCGTTCCTCTTCTCGGCCTTGAAGATTGGGTGCGTTCTCGCGATGATCGGTGCCGTCGTGGGCGACTATTTCGGCGGATCCACGAAAGCGCTGGGGGTCGAGGTCCAGTCTTCGGTCTCACTGTCCCAGTTCGAGACGGCCTGGTCGGCGATCCTCGTCGCGAGCATTCTCGGCATCGCCTTCTACGCGACGATCGCAGTCGCCGAGCGTCTCGCGCTGAGCTGGCACCCGTCGACCAGGGGAGCAACCGAGTGAATCAGACGCGAGGAGGGCGTATGAGGAGATTCAGGTGGTACATCGTCGCCGGCGTGCTCGCGGCAGTCGCGAGCCTGGCCGCTGCGGGCCTGGCGAGCGGCGAGCGCGGAAGCGACTCCAGCCGGCAGCTGACCAAGGTGACGCTCCAGCTGAAGTGGGTGACGCAGGCGCAGTTCGCCGGCTTTTACGCCGCCAAGGCGAAGGGCTATTACAAGCAACAGGGCCTTGAGGTGAACCTCAAGGTCGGCGGACCGGACATCAGCCCGGAGCAGGTCGTGCTCGGCCGACAGGCCGAGTTCGGAATCGACTGGCTCCCGAGCTTGCTCGCTCAGCGCGACACGGGCAACGACCTCGTCAACATCGACCAGGTCTTTCCCCGGAGCGGCACGACCGAGGTGACCTGGAAGGACAGCGGCATCGACTCGATCAAGAAGATGAAGGGGAAGAAGTACGGCGTGTGGATCCTCGGGAACGAGTTCGAGCAGGAAGCCGCGCTCGTGAAGGCCGGCCTCGATCCGAAGAAGGACGTGACGCTCGTCAAACAGAACTTCGACATGGTCGCGTTCCTCAACCGTCAGATCGACGCCGCGTCGGCGATGACCTACAACGAGCTCGCGCAGGTCCTCGAGGCGAAGAATCCGAAGACCGGCAAGCTCTACCAGCTGAGCGATCTGAACGTCTTCAAGATGTCAAAGCTCGGCACGGGCATGCTGCAGGACGGGGTCTTCGTCCGCGGCGACTGGATCAAGAGCAAGGCGAACCAGGCGCTGGCGGTCAAGTTCCTCACTGCCTCGCTGAAGGGCTGGGTCTACTGCCGTGACCACTTCAAGGACTGCGTGAACATCGTCCTTGCGAACGGCCCGGCATTGCCGGCCGGCCATCAAACGTGGCAGATGAACGAGATCAACGCCCTCATCTGGCCGAACAAGCTCGGCATCGGCGTGATGGATCCGAAGGCCTTCAACACGACGGCGGACATCGCCCACAAGTTCGGGGTGATCGCCAAACCCGCCTCGAAGGCCTCGTACCGTTCAGATCTCGCGAAGAAGGCAGTGGCCGCCCTCAAGAAGCAGGGCGTCGACGTCTACGGCAAGAAGTGGAAGAAGGCCAAGGTGACCCTCACCGAGGGCGGCAGGTAGGAACGAGCCGAGAAAGGAGATCCGGATGTCCGTACTGATCAAAGGCGGCCGCATCCTCACCGCTGCGGACGACTACGTCGGCGACGTCTACGTCGAGGGCGAACGGATCTCGTTGATCGGCGAATCGCTCGATCTCCAGGCCGAGCGAGTGATCGATGCAGCCGGGAAGTACGTGCTTCCCGGCTGCGTCGACCCCCACACCCATCTCGACATGCCGTTCGGCGGCACGGTGACGATCGACGACGTCGAATCCGGCCAGACAGCGGCCGCGTTCGGCGGTACCACGTGTCACGTCGACTTCATCATCCAGCCGCCGGGGGCAACGTTCGCGGAGGCGGTCGACGAGTGGCGTGCCAAGGCGAACGGCAAGCAGGTGATCGACATGGGCTACCACATGGCGGTCACCGACCTGCGTGAGGGCGGGACGCTCGAGGAGCTCGCGTCGCTACCCGACCAGGGGATCACGTCCTACAAGCTCTTCATGGCGTACAAGGGCGCCTTGATGGTCGACGACGAGACGCTCTTCCGGACGATGGAGGTCGCGGCCGAGACCGGCGCGCTCGTGATGGTGCACGCCGAGAACGGCGACGCGATCGACGTCCTCGTCAAGAAGGCGCTCGCAGACGGGCACACCGAGCCGCACTGGCATGCCTTGACGAGGCCGCCGGAGACCGAGGGCGAGGCGACCAACCGGGCGATCCAGCTCGCCCGCGTCGCCGGCTCGCCCCTCTACGTGGTGCACGTGTCGTGCAAGGAGGCGGTCGAGCCGATCGCGCTGGCGCGCGAGAAGGGCTGGGACGTCTGGGGGGAGACGTGCACGCAGTACTTCTTCGTCGACTACACGTTTCTCGAGCGGCCGAACTTCGAGGGCGCCAAGTACGTGTACACGCCGCCGCCGCGGTCGAAGGAAAACCAGGACGTGCTCTGGAGCGCCGTCCGCACAGACATCCTGTCGGCGATCTCGACCGACCACTGTGCCTTCCTGTGGGACGGTCAGAAGACGATGGGCAAGGACGACTTCTCGAAGATCCCGAACGGCGGCCCAGGCCTCGAGAACCGTCTGCAGATGATTCACGAGTTCGGCGCTCGCGCGGGACGCATCTCGCTGAACCGGATGGTCGAGCTCCTGTCCACGAACCCCGCGAAGCTCTTCGGGCTCTATCCTCGCAAAGGCACGATCGCCGTCGGATCAGACGCCGACATCGTCGTGTTCGACCCGGTGGAGAGGGTGACGATCTCCGCTGCGACACAGCATTCGAAGACGGACTACAACCTCTTCGAAGGCACGGAGGTGACGGGAACGCCCGAGGTGGTGCTCCTCCGCGGGCAGATCCTGGTCGAGGGCGATCAGCTCGTCGCCGAGCCGGGCGTCGGCCAGTTCGTGGCGCGGGCGAAATTCGGCGAGGAGCTGAAGCCGGCGCCTAGAGTCGCGGCCTAAAGGGCCGGGGCCAGATAGTCGGGGTCAGACCCCGGTCTTTCGCGGCACGCCCCGACCGGCCATGGAGTTCGTGCCGAAAGCGTGACTCTTTGTCCCCACGGGGCTCTTCAGGCCCCCTGATGCCCTGTCGTTTTCGCCGCCTGAACCTTGCGTTAGCGCCGCCGCGGCTTCCGCGCGGCGGCGCCGGCGACGAACTCTCGCGCCTCGTCCGCAAGCTTCGGCCACCGGCGCGCCTGCTCGGGTGGGACCGCGAGCCACTCCTTCATCAGGCGCCCATGCCCGGGGTCGAACTGCGTCGCG
>Ga0070698_100008126_pt1 | contig 11341 bp, 5 predicted proteins | sample KBSK1502metaG_FD_65477 | JGI IMG/M metagenome (GOLD analysis project Ga0070698, IMG submission 65477) | Corn, switchgrass and miscanthus rhizosphere microbial communities from Kellogg Biological Station, Michigan, USA - KBS K1-50-2 metaG | ecosystem: Host-associated > Plants > Roots >...
GTTTCCGATAAACTGCTTAAAGCCATTCATGAAAAAATAAATGCAGAGCCAGTAAAATCTAAATCCCGGATAATTTCTTTAAAAAGAATTGCTATAGCAGCTTCCATGATCGGATTTATTTTATTAACCACTTTTCTTTTCATCAATAAAGGCGGAACTAAAGGAATTTCGAAAGCTAATGTAAACGAACATTTTTTTAAAGATGATGTATCTCCGGGTAGGGATAAAGCCACTTTAACATTGGCTGATGGATCTACTATAGTGCTGGATGACGCGAAAAACGGAACTCTTGCTCAACAAGGGAACTCAAAAGTTATCAAGTTTGGCGGAAAGATATCTTATGATCCAACTAATAAAAATTCAAAAGAAATTGTTTACAATACAATATCTACTCCGAAAGGCGGACAGTATCAATTAGAATTACCAGATGGCAGCCTGGTGTGGCTAAATGCAACTTCTTCTATTCGTTTTCCAACATCATTAGTGGAAAAAGAAAGACGTGTAGAAATTACCGGCGAAGCATATTTTGAAGTAGCTAAAAATCGTGATAACCCCTTTATTGTGACTGTAAATAATTCCGAGGTACAGGTATTAGGAACTCATTTTAATATTAACGCATACAATGATGAAGACGATGTAAGGACGACTTTATTAGAAGGCTCGGTAAGGTTTGTGGATGGTGCTAATACTACCATCTTAAAACCAGGTCAGCAATCACAGCTTACAAAAAATGGAAATGTCAAAGTAGTAAGTGATGTTGATGTAGATAAAGTTGTTGCCTGGAAAAATGGATTATTTGATTTTGACAATGCCGGCATCGAAACTGTAATGAGACAATTATCCCGTTGGTACAACGTGGATATAGAATATAATGGAAAAACAGACGACCTGTTTATTGCTGAAATGCGTCGCAATATAAAACTTTCCGATGCTTTAAAGGCTTTGGAGCTTACTGGTAAAGTAAGATTTGAAATAGAGGGAAAGAAAATAATTGTGATGCCTTAGCAGGGATATGAAGACTTGAAAAACTATGAATGGTTAACTAAAGAAAACCGTCCCGCGGAGCAGGCGGAACGGCGATCATCAGGTTAATCAAATGTTTGAGACTATAGACTTTTATTGTTTAACCTAAATCAAAACAAAATTATGCAATTTATTGCTTGCTATGTCCCCCTGTGGTTACGGAGGCGGGGGATGATCAAAATGTTTATGATTATGAAACTAACTACGATTTTGATGCTTGCCGTTTGCATAAATGTCAGTGCAAAAGGATACTCCCAAAATGTGAGTCTCAATGAAACAAACTCTCCGCTTGATAAAGTATTCCGGGAGATCAAGAAGCAGTCCGATTACACTTTTGTTTATACCAAAGCACTGCTGAAAAAAGCAAACAGGGTTACGGTTAATATAAATAATGTATCAATAGAACAAGCTCTTGAAGCTTGTTTTTCTGATCAACCACTAACCTACACCATCTTTAATAAGATGATAGTGATCAAAGAAAAAGAGAAGGCTGCTGTTCCAAAAACAGAACCAGAAGTAGTATATACTCCGCCACCTCCAATTACAATAACGGGAAAAATAACCAATGATAAAGGTGAGCCGCTATCAGGAGCTACAATAACAGAAAAAAATACGAATAATGCTACTACCGCAAAAGAGGATGGCAGTTTTTCTCTTACTGTTGCCAGTGAGAAATCCGTATTAGTTATTTCATATGTAGGATTTGATAAACAAGAAATACTGGTTGGTAATCGGACTGCGGTATCTGTTCGATTGGTTCAACAAACAACTTCACTATCAGATGTAGTAGTGATTGGATATGGAAAGTCAACCAGAGCTAACCTTACAGGTGCACAAACAACAGTTTCAGCAAAAGATATTGACAAAACAGTAAACACAACAATAGAACAAGCTATCCAGGGTCGGTCAGCTGGTGTTTATATTACACAAAATTCCGGACAGCCTGGCGGCGGCATTTCAGTAAACATTCGGGGTATAAGTTCATTAGGTGGTCGTACGCAGCCACTTTATGTAATTGATGGAGTTCAGATGCAGTTTGAGGATGTTTCTTTTGGTTCTTCAAGTTCTACTAATCCTTTATCAGGTTTAAATCCGGCAGATATAGAGGATATTCAAGTTTTGCAGGGACCTTCTGCTACTGCAATTTATGGGGCTCGTGCAACCAATGGTGTGATCCTCGTTACCACAAAACGTGGTAAAGCGGGCGATTTCAAAATAAATTATGTTTATCAGTACAATCTTCAAACTCCTCCAAAGCATCTGGATGTAATGAATCTGCGGGAGTACGCACAAATGGTAAATGAATTTCATGCTCTTGCTGGCGGTACTACGCCGGGAGAATTTTTAGACCCTTCATTATTAGGTAAGGGGACCGACTGGCAGAGTGAATTGTTTAACAATGCTTCAATGAATAAGCATCAGCTAAACCTCAGCGGTGGCAGTACCAATACTACTTACTATATGTCAGGAGAATATTTGAAACAGGAAGGTGTAGCAGCAGGTTCTGGCTTTAACAGGTATGGTGTCAGATTAAATCTGGATAACAAACCAAGAGATTGGGCAACGATTGGTGTTAATCTCAGTTTCAACCAAACGAATGAAACGCTGACAACAACTAACTATGGTGATGCACAAAGTCCGCTTATAGCAAGTGCATTGAACTTAACTCCGCAAATTCCGGTTACGAACTTAGATGGATCATGGGGTGGAAGTGATCCTGTAAATGGTGCTAACCAATATGCTCCTATAAATCCTATAGCCATTGCAAATCTTATATCGAACAATTCGAAAAAAAGGCAGGTTTTAGGAGGTGTAAATATTGGTATTACTTTAGCGAAGGGATTGGTATTAAGAAGTTCATTGAATGCGAATATGGGTGATGGTCTATCTACTTATTATACTCCGACCTATAATATTGATCAATGGCATTATAATACACTTGCTTCATTACAAAGTGGAACTTACTCAAGCTGGTATTGGAACTGGAATGAATTGCTGGAGTATACAAGACAGATAGGTAAACATAATTTCACAGTGATGGCAAGTCATGAGTCTCAGGAATCAGAGTGGAAGCAATTAACTGCAGGAAGAACCGGGTTTCTTACCAATGATATATTCGATGTAAATGCAGGTAATCCGACCTCTGCTACAAACGGTGGGGGAACTTATCCATGGTCAATGGAATCTTATCTCGGCAGAGTTACCTATAATTATGATAACCGTTATCTTTTAACCAGCACTTTCAGAAGAGATGGTTCTCCTAATTTTGGTGCTGATAAAAGATGGGCAAATTTCCCTTCTGCTGCTATAGCATGGCGAGTGAGCAAGGAGAAATTCTTTGAGGTTTCTTTTATAAGCGACTTGAAATTAAGATATGAGATTGGTTTAACAGGTAACATGGGAGGAAGTACAGATGGTATATATGCTCCTTTGTCGACTGGTGCTACTCCATGGGGTACAGGTTTCCTGCCCTCAACATTCACTAATTCAAAATTACAATGGGAAGAAACAAAGACTAATAATTTTGGTCTTAATCTTGGTTTGCTGAGCAACAGGATCAACATGGAAGCAGACTTTTATATAAGAAATACCGATAACCTCCTTATGCGGGCAAGCTTGCCATGGTATATGGGAACAAATGGCAGTCCGGGTTCAATTGGAGCTCCCTTAGTAAATGCCGGTTCGTTAAAAACAAAAGGATGGAATCTTACATTCAATACAACTAATATCAGTAATAAAAACTTTAAATGGGAAACCAACCTGAATCTATCTCATTTCAAGAGTACTATTACTTCATTGAATTCAGAAAATGCCTTTATCGAAAGAATATCATGGTGGATGAACAACTGGACACAACGTGCCGCAATAGGGTATGCGCCATGGCTGTTCAGAGGATATATTGCAGAAGGTTTGTTCCAATCCGTGGAGGAAATAAATAGCAGTGCAGTGCCTGTAGATAACCAGGGCAACAGAAGACCAACTGATCCGCAAACTGGTATTTGGGTCGGCGATGTAAAATACAAGGATATTAATGGTGATAAAATAATCGATGTGAACGATATCACTAATATTGGTAATCCATGGCCAAAGCTAACTCTCGGGTTTAGCAATACATTTTCTTTTAAAGGATTTGATCTAAGCATTCTTATTACAGGAGTATCCGGGAATGATATTTATAACCAGATAGCTGCTGTTAACAGCAATCCTAATAATATCTATTTAAGCCGTAATCTTTTGATAGAGGGAATGGATTATGCAAAACTGACTACAGATGCAAGTGGTAAAACTTTTATTACTAATACCGGCACATTTGTTCCCCGTATAACAAACAATACGGTTGCCAATGAAAATAACCATTCCAAAATATCAACCAGGTTTGTGGAAGATGGTTCTTATCTCAAGTTGAAAAATGTTTCCCTGTCGTACAATGTACCGGCTAAATATTTAAATTATACTAAAGTTATCAAAGGAGTGAAAGCAACTATAAGTGCACAAAATCTATATACGCTTAGCCATTATAAAGGATATGATCCTGAAATAGGGGCCTATATAGGAACAGGTGCAGGTGGAGGAAATCAGGCTATAGGTATTGATTTTGGACGGTATCCTTTAACTCCGATATATACAGCAACTATAAATGTAAACTTCTAAACTCATTAATATGAAGAAGCTAAATCGAATAAAATATTTTACAGTTTTAATGGTTGCCGTTGCAGCATTCGCCGCTTGCAAAAAAAATTTTCTTGAAAGGCCACCATTAAGCTCAGTGGTTGATGCTAACTTTTATAAAACCGATGAACAGGTATTAGCAGCTACCAGTTTACTTTATAGCCAGGTGTGGTTTGATTATAATGATAAAGCCATGTACAATCTTGGAGATTTTAGAGGGGGTACCGCTTATTCTGCGTGGAATGACAGGGGTAATGTATTATTTAATACTACCGGGGATAATGGCGAGAATGGCGCATCATGGCGTGCATTTTATAATGTAGTAGCGCAATCAAACCTTGCTATTTATAATATAAACAGGTATGGTGGTGAAGCAGTAACTCCGCGGGTTAGAAAAATTGCAATTGCTGAAGCAAGATTTATGAGAGCATTGGCTTATCGTTTCCTGGTAATGAACTGGGGACCTGTGCCGGTTATTGAAAATAATTTCGATCACCTTTTTGATACATCTATTACAAGAAATACAGTTAGCAGTGTATGGCGTTTTATAACAAGAGAAATGCGTGCAGCAGCTGCAGATCTGCCTGAAATAGCTTTACAAGAGGGTCGGCTTAGTACATGGTCAGCTGAAGCAATGTTAGCTCGTTTTTATTTAACAAGAGCCGGCGTTGAATCCACTGGTGGAGTGAAGAAACAACAATTTTTAGATAGTGCTAAATACTTTGCCCAAAGAGTAATTAACAACAGTGGTAAAAATCTATTGTCTAACTATTCAGACCTTTTTAAATATCCCTACGATAATAATAAAGAATCATTGTTTGAGTTGCAGTGGGTTTTTTCAGGATCCAATGTTTGGGGAACAAATAACAGCATGCCTGAATATCTTGCCTACAGTCCTGATATTTCATTTGGCGGCTGGGGCGGTGATAAAGGTGCTACATGGTGGCTGGTATCACAATATGAGGGCATTTCTTCGCAACCTAATGGTACTTTAAAAGGAAGAACGCTGGATCAGCGTTTGTATGCCACTTTTATGTTGCCCGGAGCATACTATCCCGAGATCACCAAGGTGACAGACAGAACTAAATTGATCTTTCCATTCACAGGTACCGATAATAACTTTTTATCTGTAAAAAAATATGTAATTGGTTCTCCAATAGATTTAGCCGGTATTGCAACTCAACAACATTATCCGAATGATACTTACATGATGCGGCTTGCCGAAATGTATTTGGTCTATGCTGAAGCAGCAATGGGAAATAACACTTCCACTTCAGATGTTACTGCAATTGAGTATTTCAATAAAGTACATACAAGAGCAGGCTTAGCCGCATACGTTGTAGCTGGGCCAAATGGCAGCGGACCACTTACTCTTGATATGCTTCTTTCAGAAAGATTTAAAGAATTTGCAATGGAAGGAATGTCATGGTATGATATGGTTAGTCTTCATTATTGGAATCCTTCAAAAGCATTTTCTATTCTCAATTCTCAGGACAGGGGATTGTTTTTTACCAGGCCAGATATAATGCCAAACCCAACGGAATGGACATTTACAAAAACATCGTGGTACACAGAAAGAATGATCAATGCTAACGAAGGGAATTTTCTTTTACCAATACCGAATGTTGAGTTGAGCCAGGCGCCTAATTTGCAAAAGCCCCCGGTAGATTATCCATAAACATTAAAAAGATATTTTAATAAATAAATTATAAGTCGATGAAAACAATAAATAAGATCTTACTAATACTTTCTGTGATAGTTGGAAGTGTTTTTATTTCTTGTACAAAAGATGAAGATACCGGTACACCTTCAGTAAGCTATGTAAGAATTACAAGACCTCAATCATCAGATTCATTATTAGTAGGTGCGGGACAGGGCCGGCTTATTGCAATTGTAGGTAAAAATTTACAAGATGCAATTGAAGTTTGGTTTAATGACAGACAGGCAACCCTGACGCCTACTTATATTACCAGCACAAGTATACTCGTGACAGTACCTAATCCTATCCCTTTAACTATAACAAACAAAATGAAGATCGTTTTCAAAAACGGATTTGTTTTGTATCATGATTTTGTGGTGCAGATCAGTGAGCCATACATTGCCAGCATGGTTAGTGAATTTGTTAATGATGGTGATGTCGCAACTATACGAGGTGATTTTTTTTATGAACCTCTTACGGTAACATTTACAGGTGGACTCACAGGAACTATTGTTTCAGTTAAAGAACAAGAGATACAGGTTAAAGTACCAGCTGGTGTACAGCCTGGACGCATTGTTGTAAAAACAAATTTTGGTGAAACAAAATCTAATTTCTGGTTCAGGGACAGCAGGAATCACTTTATTGATAGTGATCCTTATGAAGGTTGGTGGAATTCTACTTATGTTGTGAGTAGTCCCGGCCCAACAGATCCTCCGAAGATCAGCGGAAACTATATCCGTTTCAAAAAACAAATTGGTTCATGGAGTTGGAATGAATTAGCAGGCGGGCCTGCCTCTGCTATGCCGGTGCACAGCAAAAACATTCCTGACGCAGCTATATTAAAAGCTGAAGATTACTATCTCAAATTTGAAGTAAATACGATCAAACCATATAATGGAAATCTGGTTAAAATAAACCTTGCTTTGCTTGCTGAAGATAATGATGCATACAAATGGAATCCTCCTTATGATACAAAAGGGCAATGGCAGACTGTTGTAATTCCATTAGAAGAAATTTTTGCGAGTTACCGTGTGAGACCAACTGTAAGCCCTACTGGCTATTGGTGCCGGTTACTTATGGGACATGCACCGGGTGACCTGGATGCAGATATTTGTTACGACAATTTCAGAGTTGTCCCAAAAGTTTTACCACAATAATTTTTAAAGTTTATAACCTGCTATATGATTAAACTATTTTCTTTCCGACTGCTTGCGTTGATAGGTTTTATACTATCAATCGGCATTATGACATCATGTGATAAAAATGATGATGATGTTAAATCCGATAAGGTGCAATTATTTAGTTTTGGACCTACTGGTGCAAAACACGGTGACACCTTACGTTTTATTGGCGTTAATCTTACTAAGGTTACTTCTATTCAATTTACAGGAACGAATGCGACAGTAAATCAAGCCGATTTCAAACAACAAACTTCAGAACTCATTAAGTTAATTGTACCACAAGCTGCAGAGAAAGGTTATGTAACACTAAAAACATCAGAAGGTGATATCGTTACAAAAACACAATTTAATCTTGATGTATTAGCAACAGTTACTTCCATTACACTTCAAGCCCGTCCGGGGCAAAATGTTACTATTACCGGTACTTATCTTAACTGGGTGGATAGGATCACTTTTAACAGGGATAAAGTTGTAGAAACTTTTGTCAGCAAAGCCATGAATCAGTTAGTAGTAAAAGTGCCTGATGATGCGGAAACAGGACCCTTGGTTCTTCATTATGGAGGAACTGACTCTGCATATGTACAAACAGCAGATACATTAAAAGTTACATTGCCTATTATTACAGGGCTTTCTCCTAATCCTATAAAGCATCAAACTAATCTTACTATTACCGGAACAGATCTTGATTTAGCAAAGCAGATCTTATTTACCGGAGTTTCAACTCCTGTAATAACTTTCGTAAGCCAGTCAGCAACTCAGATAGTTGTAAAAGTTCCTGCTGCAACAAAAAAAGGTAAAGTGACATTGGTTGCAGCATCAGGAGTTCAGTCGGTATCGACCACTGATTTAGATGTAGTATTGCCAACTATAGCTACAATGTCTCCTAATCCGGTTGATCCGAATGCAAATCTTACTATCACTGGTACAAATCTGGATCTTGTTACCAGTGTTTCTTTTGTAGGAGCTCTTGCTCCTGTAGCAAATTTTGTAAGCCAGTCAGCTACTCAAATTGTTGTGACTGTTCCAACAGGAGTTTTAAGAGGAAAAATAACACTGGCCGTTTTAAACTCGACGCTAACTGTGCAATCAGCAAATGATTTGGATATAAATGGAGGTCTTCCTCCATTGGCCGATTTTCCATTTGCTATTTATACTGATGCTTTGCAAAATACTTTCCAGGATTGGTCTTATACAAATACGCATGATTTTAATAGCACAGCAAATGTTCGACAGGGAACAAAGTCTATTAAATCAATTTATGCTGCAGGGGGTTACCAGGGTACCACGTTCCATGCTGGTACTGCTGCATCAACAACTGGATATACTTTACTTGAGTTTTCTGTATTCGGCGAAGTAGGAACTGGTGGTAAGAAATTGAATGTCGTTATAAATGGTAATTATAGCAGTCCTCCGCAAGTAACGATAGTTGAAGGTGCATGGACAACATTTAGCTTGTCTCTTTCCAGCCTGGGAAGTCCTGCTACACTCGGTGAACTGGTTCTTCAGTCTGCGGGTTGGGGCGGAACTATTCATATTGACCATGTTGGTTTCAGATAAATAAAATACTTCGTGATCAGGTATGAGATGTGTGATATAGAGAAGAAATAAAAACGATTATTCAGCCCGGCTCCCGGTGTACACTATTTGAGTCGGGCTTTTCATTTCAGTGGCAAGCAGCCAATTATGTAGGACAAAAGTTGCGGGCCGATTCTTCGGCCTGCAACATGTTTTCAAAGGAAAGAAACGATCTGTAAAATATTCTTATCACAACTAACAAAAAGATAAACCGTGATGACAAATACCGGGATCAATTTTATTACCAGTATATTTTTGATGGTTATTAGTTTTTCTTCTTGTGATAAAAAAAACAGTCCAACTCCATCACCTAATCCAACAGATACAACTACTGTTAATCCTCAGGTTGATCCGCAATTGGCATCTACCATTGGTTTTTTTATGGATGATTGGGAACCGAAAAATTTTACAATACCATCTTCATTCACAGCAGCATCTTTGCCAACAGGTGTAACTTCTACTGTAACGATTGACAGAAGTAGTGTGATAACAAAAATTCCAGGATCAATTGCAGGTAATAATGCCAATATATGGATGACACAAATGGTTACTGAACCTTCATTGATCGACTATTTGACAACTTTACATTCACACATTATTCGTTTTCCCGGTGGAAGTCTGAGTGATGTTTTCTTTTGGAATGCTCCTGTAAATACTCCGCCATCTGACGCACCGGCAAACCTTGTACAAGCAAATGGCAGTACTGTCGCTGCCGGATATTGGTTTGGTACAAATACTGCAAACTGGACATGTTCAGTAGATAATTATTATAACATGTTGCAGCAAACAAATAATAAAGGAATGATCACGGTGAATTATGGATATGCCCGTTACGGTACCGGCGTCAATCCGGTTGCAAAAGCTGCACACCTTGCTGCTGATTGGGTAAGATATGATAATGGTCGTACAAAATACTGGGAGGTTGGCAATGAAAATTTTGGAGATTGGGAAGCAGGATACAGAATAAATATTGCTAACAACCAGGATGGACAACCAGAATATTTATCAGGACTATTATATGGTCAGCATTTTAAAATATTTGCAGACAGTATACGTAAAGCAGCACAGGATATTGGAAAAACCATTTTTATTGGCGCTGTTATGAACGAGTCTGCTCCGCAAAGTTGGTGGACATCCACTGCTACCAATTGGAATACTGGCTTATTTACCGGTGCAGGCACATCTCCTGATTTTTATATCGTTCATAATTATTACACCCCGTATCAAACAAATGCAACTGCCGATATTATATTGGGTACCCCTGAAACTGTAACTAAAACAATGATGGATTATGTAAAACAATCGCTGACAAATGCCGGCCTCGCGCAAAAGCCGATCATTTTGGGTGAATATAATATTTTTTCAATCGGATCAAAGCAACAGGTTAGTTATGTGAACGGACTTCATGCAGTAATGGTAATTGGCGAAGCTTTAAAAAATAAGTTTGGAATGACAGGAAGATGGGATCTTGCAAATGGGTGGAATAATGGTGATGATCATGGCATGTTTAACAACGGTGATGAGCCTGATGCTGTACCGAAATGGAATCCCCGTCCTGTTTATTATTATATGTACTTTTTTGAAAAAATGCTTGGCGACAGGCTGGTTTTTTCTATATCTACAGCATCTTCTGTTGTAAGTTATGCCTCGTCTTTTACTTCTGGTGAAACCGCTGTTGCGTTAATTAATAAATCTTCTTCAGCAGCTACTGTACAAGTAATAGTGAATAATTTCAAAAAGGGGAATAATTTTTATTACTATAAATTAAATGGAGGAACAGATAATGGAGAGTTCTCAAGAAACGTTCTTGTAAACGGTAGCGCATCCTCTTATGCATCCGGTGGCCCATCAGGATATAAAACCATCAATCCTTATAAAACATCTGCAGCTGACGGAATCATTGTAAACATACCTGCAAGGGCAGCGGTTTATCTTGTTATAGAAAAGAAATAAGCCTCTTTTTTATGAATGAGAAAAAAAAATTACTGACTCTGTTTTTTTATTTATAGATTACTATTTATATCCATCATTATAACAACGATTCAAATATGAAAAGAATTTCATTACTGGTTTGCATCATGATCGCAAATCTTCTGATCATTGCGCAAACACCCGAACAACAAGCTGCTGCGTTACTTAAAAAAATGACACTTGAAGAAAAGATCGGCCAGATGACCCAGGTAACATTTGCCGT
>Ga0070698_100008127_pt1 | contig 11339 bp, 10 predicted proteins | sample KBSK1502metaG_FD_65477 | JGI IMG/M metagenome (GOLD analysis project Ga0070698, IMG submission 65477) | Corn, switchgrass and miscanthus rhizosphere microbial communities from Kellogg Biological Station, Michigan, USA - KBS K1-50-2 metaG | ecosystem: Host-associated > Plants > Roots >...
AACAGGCCCCTGGATTGATAAGAAAAGCCGCCCTCAAAGTTCTTCTTCGTTTCCTCGTGCGTATGATGCTCCCAGATCACCGTCTTGAGATGACCAGGATAAACAAACATCCCGTCATACATGATACAATACGCGCTCTTTAGCTGGACAGTGTGAGCAGAGCAAACTGTTTTCTTCCCTGCTCGTAGTTTTTCTCAGGTAGTAATTGGAAACACTAGCAAGGAGTGTTCATCTACCGACGTTGTTTTTGTTTTGTTTTTCAGGTACACTCTTGGATGGATACGTCCATTACTGCGCACAGTGTGGTTTTTCTCTTAACCCTACCATATTCTACGATGTTCTGTAAATATTTCCACTGGCACCGCCATGTATTAAGCGAATTCAGGAGGCAAACGTATGCCCAGAATAATCGACCTTTCTCAAGAAGTCTTTCAGGGAATGCAAGTCTATCCAGGACACTTAAAAACAGTGATCTGGGAACACCATACGCATGAGGAGACGGTGAAAAACTTTGAGGGAGGCTTCTCCTACCAATCCAGAGGCCTGTTGATGAGCGATCACGGCCCAACCCACGTTGATGCTTTAAGCCACCTCGATCCGCGCCCCGAAGCCCCATCCATAGACAAGATGTCCCTCGACCTCTTCTATGGTGATGCCACGTGCATTGATGTCTCGTATGCCGAACCACGCACCTATATTAGTGCTCGTGACCTGGACACTATTGTTACGAAAACTGGTCTTGATGTGCGCCAGGGCGACATCCTTCTTTTCTACACTGGCACATTCAACCGGCTTCACGGCACAAAGGAGTATGTCAGCCAGTATCCTGGCCTGGATGAAACCGCAAGTATGTGGCTGGTTGAGAAAGGGATTAAGACCTTTGGCGTAGACTCACCCAGCCCGGACAATCCTGCCAGCCGCACCTATCCGTGCCACATGATGTGCCGTCAGTACGGCATCACGCACTACGAGAACCTGGCGAACCTTGATCAGTTAGTCGGCAAACGTTTCACCTTTATCGGGTTTCCGCTACGCATTCGCAATGGTACAGGATCGCCGGTACGGGCTGCTGCTTTACTCTCAGAGTGAGAACACAGGTGATTGTGGGGATGGAGAGGCAAGAAACCTATGCGGAAAATGCAAGCTCGCTAACTCCCATTTTAGCCTCAAATCGTGCCTATTTTCTTGTTGGGATTATAGAAGGTTAATGTGAAGCAACCAAGCTGAGTAATGCTATAATTGCCTCAAACTTGATTGGTGCCTTGTCGATACTAATGTGGAGGCGAAGCAAGATGAGAAAAGGAAAAGACGTACAATTAGGTCAAACATTGGAAATGGGAGTAAATATATTGCTTTCGGAACAAGGGCATGTGTCCCCTGTTTTTGTAGTGGACGGGTATGATGAAAAGGGCGTGGCAAGAAGCGGAGTTGTTCAGCCTCAAACGCCTCAGGATATAAGACGGGAAGAACTTCTTGTCAGCGTTATTGATCTTGCAGAGCAGAATACAACACTAGAGCCGTACCTTTGGAAACTAGATGCTGTTTTTTACCTCGAAAAAAGAGTTATTGATATGGTAAAACATGGCGTGCAAATGAGGCAGGAGGTTATAAATATTGTCTGTTTAGATGTTCCGCAGCAGGGTAATTTAACCCTTGACCAGGTAAAGGACGCTTTTTCAGCGAAAGTATTTATGCCCCTTAAAAATCAACGTGGGGAGAGTGTTGGGATGCGAATGATAGGGTATGCAAAGGATTTTACCATCGATACGATATTGGCGCAGGATGCCCTTTTTACCTATGTGAAAACGTATTGCGCGTATGCACCGCTGAGGAAAACCGCTTCATAGGTATTTCTGAGTGTTTCTGAAGCGGAGAGGAACAAGGTGATTGCAGCCTACCACCAGGGCATTCCGCGCCGGAAAATCTGCGCACATCTCAAGTGGGCAAGCAGCAAATACTCAACGATTGTCAAGCCGGTGCTTGATAGCTACGAACAACAGAAACGCCACAGGGGAACAGGGGAGTAATAGACGGGAGCAGGGGAGCGAGACTGGAAAGCGGTATTGACTTTCACCCGCACCTTGCTATAGTACGAATACTTAAACCGCCTGCAACACCTGCAAAGGTCTTTGCAGGCTTTTTTATTTGCATCATCTGTAACAAGCGTTCGCATTGACTTCTTGCCGGTTATTTGCTAAGGTGAGAACGAACGACTATGCAATATATTACCTCAACACCGGACATTATGGGCGGAGCGCCGGTTATCACAGGCACTCGCGTTCCCATTGAAGTCATCCTACACCTTTTGAAGCAGAGGTATCCGCTGAAAGTCATCCACGAGGATTATCAGCATATTCCCCTGGAAACCCTCTCCGGTGCAATTGATGAAGCGATCCAGGTGGTCAATACCGCGCTGCATGCCAAAGGGATTTCACAAACACAAACTTCTGCTCGATGAAAACATGTCGCCACGGACAGAGCGATACAATCGATTTCTTACCAAATTGCGACTCGTAAACAAGCAGTAAACGTGGTATGATTGTTCTACTTCTATGAAACCTGTTGATCTTTCACCAGAACTCGAACAATTCAAGGGTCTCTGGGTTGCGTTAACCGACACAGACAAAGTGATAAGCTCCAATAAAAGCGCAAGACAAGCGCACGAGGAAGCACTGAAAAAAGGCTACAAAGAGCCTATCCTTTTCAAAGTGCCACAGCATGATTTGCCCCACGTTGGCTAATTTCCTATGGCGCACACGTTCAAGTATCAAACCGTTGGAAGCAGCAGGCTCGCCCGCCCCTTTATCCCGCTCACCCTACGCCATAAAGACCGGACAGTAAAGATCAAGGCGCTTGTGGACTCAGGAGCAGATTTTTGCATGTTTGACGGTGAACTTCTGTACCTCCTTGATATTGATGCACTGAAGCTTGAGAAGATCAACGTCAACGGTGTAGCAGGCGCGGCAACCGGCTATGTCGCGCACATTGAGATTGGCGTTGAAGATCAGTTTTTCCCGACACCGGCAGTTTTTTCCTTTGACTTTTCACCCAATGAGTTCGGCGGACTGGCTGGACAATTAGGCTTTTTTGACACCTATATCGTTGAGTTTAACAGAAAAGCGATGCATGTGGTCTTAAAGTAGTCTCCTCATCCATGCCCCACGCCGTCTATCATCAATTGTGGGAACCACCTCTTCAAACTAACAGCGAGGTGTGAACAAATATTGACAGAGCAAAAGCTAAAACATATATTACACGCATGAGGACAGAAGAGTTTAGAGACTTCGAGAGGAAGCTTTCTGCCATCAACAGAAACTTTTCTCATGGTCTGTTTTTAAGTGAGCAGTTTCTGATCGATAATGCTCAGTTAATAGCAAACAACGCCGAGGCGCTATCAAAAGATGTATACGCCAACAATCGGTACCGTGAAAAATTCAACTACAGGCTCAAAAATATCCCAGATGAGATTAACCACTATCAGAAAGCATCATTCATTAGCTTCTATGTCTTCATCTATTCCGCTTTTGAGCTATATACTAAAGACCTGGCTACATTAGTAAGCAATATTCTTCTCACACATTTAAAAAAACCTAAGCAGACCTCCACCCTGGAAGCCATTTTCCTAACATTGGGTACTGTTATCAGTAAGCATCTCAACATAAGCGAAATCGATACTCTGAAATATATCAGGCTGAGGAGAAATTGCCTCGTCCACGCCGACGGACAGCCATCTCCTCCATTGTTACACTTAGTGGACACCAAAGGGCACCAGTTAAAGGGATATTGGCAAAGCTCAAGGATACAACTGAATATCATTGATTTTTCCGCTTCTGATATCTGGCAATTCGATGAGCGGGAAATTATCGATAGCATTATGCTACTTCGGGAACTGTCAAAAAGAATAGATCAGGCAGTATTAAGCCATCTCAGAAGAGAAGATATCCTTGCCTATATTCTGCGCGACTTCCAGGCGGATTTTGCGAAAGACATCAAGAGTAAACCGAGAAATAGACTTGAAAGCATGTTTGCCAGTATTGCCAAAAGAAGGTTTAATATTGACAGAAACGATCTAAATTTTGCTACCCTAGTTTTCTAGGGGGTGTAGCTTAACGGTAGAGCTACCCCCTTGGAGAGGGCTTGGCGTCTTGGTTCAAACCTTCTCCAAGGGGTAGATATGGGTTCGAGTCCCATCACCCCCTCTAGCATACTAAACTTTGAACAGCCGAGAACATAAAGCGGCTTGTGAGCAATGCCCCAACATCTCGTCTTAACAACCGTTGCGCAAACAGCATGCTTTTCCTCACAACCATATGGCTCGGTTGGCTATCCTGTATGCACCCGACTCAGCCTATGGTATACTCCTGGTAAATATGAGAGAGACGGAGCAAAGCATTGTCACCAAAGCCGATCACCGAAAACACGCTCTTCTACGGCGACAACCTGTTTATTTTGCGCGAGCATCACAGCGAGAGCATTGATCTACTGCTAATATAAACATGGGGTAAGGTTAGCGTACTACGTATGTTGTTATCCTCTCTTGAGATTAAAAATTATCGTTCTCTTGAACAGGTTAAACTGGACAATCTGCAACAGTTTAATGTTTTAATTGGTCGAAACAATGCAGGTAAGTCATCTGTCTTTGGTGCCCTTCGTGATCTAGGTGAGGTACTTGCTGGTAGAGGAATATCAGGAGATCTCATCACTGCAAGAGATGCAGCCCGTTCACTGGAAATTTCCTTACTATTTAAGCCTCGACCTGAAGAACGTGAGCAGTTTGTTGATGCGCTCATTGCTTCGGGCTTCCCAAATGATCGTCAGGCGGCGGTCTTGAATAGCCCGCTGCTTCGTAAGGTTCAGTTTTCATTTAAAGCTACTGGATATAACCTCAGCCTCTTACATCTGCGTGAAACTAAAATCTTTACTGAAGACAGCCAATGGGCAGTTATTCAGAGGATGACAGGAGATGAACGAGCAGCTAATCCGCAACACCAATACGCCCTGATAGGGCATGCAAGCATCCTGGCTTCAGGAAGCGTAAATGCTGCATTGCTGGATATTGATAAGGGGCAAAATAATAATGCGACACAACTTCAGCCGCAAACTGTTGCAACTTCCTGGTCAACTGACCCCGCATTAAACTGGTTGTTTGATCGCTTAGGAAAGTACTTCTCAAACGCTTACTTCTTTAATCCCTTTCGGCACAGTACGGCGCAATCGAATACAGAAGGAAATTTGACTCTTAGCCAGGATGGATCAAATCTTGCACAAGTCTTGCATACTATCAACTCAAATGACCGACGGAAGTTTGCGGCAATTGAACGTTTCATTCACTCCGCGCTTCCTGACATTGGCGAGCTCCAAACACCTATCCCAATAGGCAGTACTACTACAGAAGTGGCTTTTAAATCAGCAGAGGGGTACAATGTCCGACTGCACGAAATGGGCGGAGGCATCGAGCAATTGTTAATGGTCGCTACTGTACTGTTGACAACGACTGCTGATCACCCGCTCTTTTTAGAAGAGCCTGAAAGTCACTTACATGCCGGTGCGCAACGGTTTTTACTTGAAAAGCTCTATGACGGAGAACGGCAAGTCTTTATTACTACCCATTCTCCTGTGTTTATTAATCTCGCACGGCCATTTTCCGTCTATCAGGTTGCCTATGCAAAGGGTCGGACAAGCATTAAAAACTGTGACGCCGCCTCGCTTGATGTCGTTCTTGAAGATATCGGAGTACGAAATAGCGATGTCCTCTTAAGCGATGCGGTACTCTTTGTTGAAGGACCAGGGGATAAAGAGGTAGTGAGCATTTTCAGCGATGTAACTATTCAGAAGGGCTATGCAGTTGCGGGATGACGAGCAATCTGCTAGAGTAGCAGCATGACGAAGGACGAAGAACTCGCACAGTTGCGAACCGAAAAAACAGCCTTGTACGAAGCATTGCGGTGCAAAGACGAAGAGCTGGAACAGGCGCAGCAAGCGAATCAGGACTTACGTGAAGGGCTCAAACAAGCGATCCTCGCCATTGAGTATCTGCAAGAGCGCGTGAAAGCGCTGGAGGGGCAGCAGGCCAAAGATAGCCATAATAGCAGTCTGCCTCCCTCCTCCGATCGGTTTGTGCGCCCCCCCAAGAGCTTGCGGCACAAGAGCGGCAAGAAGCCGGGCGGGCAGCAGGGCCACCGTGGGCATCACCTCCAGCAGGTGCAGATGCCTGATGAGGTCCTCATCCATCCCGTTGAACGGTGCGAGCACTGCCAGTACGACCTGCGTGAGTCCCCAGCCGAAATGCCAGAGCGGCGTCAAGTCATGGATCTGCCAGTCAGGCGGCTCTGGGTCACCGAACATTGGGTGGAAGAAAAGCAGTGTCCGCGCTGTTCCCATCTGACACGAGCCCCCTTTCCAGCAGCGGTGCGTGCTCCGGCACAGTATGGAAGGGACATCCAGGCCGTGGCGACCTATCTGGTGGAAGGCCAATGCGTGCCCTACGCTCGTGCCAGCCAACTGCTGCGCGAGTTGCTGGGAGTCCAGCTCTCCGCCGGCAGCATCGCCAGCTTTGTCACCACGTGTCATCAGGAGTTGGCTGACGTGGAAACGCAGCTCAAAGCGGCGCTCGCGCAGGCACGGGTGATCCATCAGGATGAAACCGCTCTGCGGGTTGGCAAGGGAGGACAGTGGGTGCATGTGTGTTCGACCGAGCGACTGACCCATTATGCGGCTCACAGCAGGCGTGGACGTGAGGCCCTGCAAGCCATCGGCATCCTGGAGCACTTTGCGGGCACCTCGGTGCACGATGGCCTGGCCAGCTATCAAGGCTACGCCTGTCGCCATGCGCTGTGCAATGTGCATCATCTGCGCGACTTGACCTTCATTGAAGAGGAACTCAAACAAGCCTGGGCGCGTGCCATGAAAGACCTGCTCCTGGACATGAAACGGGCTGTGGAGACAGCGCGAGCGGCTGGCAAGCGTGAACTGGATGTGCTGGCTCTGGGTCGCTTTCATCGCCGCTATGATCTGCTCCTCCGGCAGGGCTATGCCGCCAATCCCCCTCCCCCGCCACCCAAGAAGGTGCATGGAGGCCGCACCAAACAGAACCCAGCGCGTAATTTGCTGGATCGGCTCGCGCGCCACAAATGGCAGGTGCTCGCCTTCCTGGCTGATTTTGCCGTGCCCTTTGACAATAACCTGGCCGAGCGCGATCTGCGCATGGTCAAAGTGCAGCAGAAGGTCTCCGGGTGCTTCCGCACCGAAGAGGGCGTGGCGATGTTTTGTCGCATTCGCAGTTATCTTTCGACCTTGCGCAAACAAGGAATCGAACTGCTCTCTGCACTCAGTCACACCCTTGCCGGTCACCCCGCTCTTCCCGCTTTTTCCTGACCTTTCTGAATAGTTACTCAGCGATAAACTTGAGATGAGTTTTGCTGAACGCAATATCAATGTCTTAGCAATGGGCGGAGGAAAATATGCCGAGCGTGGGGCACCGATACGCAGTGAACTGTTAAAGGACATTTCGCAGAAGGCTCCTATTCAACATATATTTTTATTAGATCGTGATGAACGCCGGCAAGAGGAAGTTAGCAGTTTAGAGAAGAGACTTGGAGAGAAAATATACTTTTTCAAAGCCCGCGAGTTGGAAAACTATCTCCTTGTGCCTCGTGCAATTTTAGAAGCACTTCGTTCGAAACAGCGTGATACTTCACACAGTACGGAAAGCATTGCTACTGCCACAGAAGAACAGATAGGCGAGTTAATTCAACGCTCAGCAGATAACCTGTATAACACTGTACTTATAAAGCGCATCCGCACTGAAATCGGCGGTTTACGCGATGGCCTGTTACCAACAGACGCGCTATCTTCTCTTATTGCTCAGGCAGGACATACTAATCTTGCTGATTTAATCTTACAAACCGTCACGTCTAAATGGGAGGAGCATGTAGCCGGCCTGGATATTGGAACGATTGTATCTGCCGAACGAGAAGCATTAGATAGCGAATGGAATGTGCCTCAACACCGATTACAATTAGCCCCAGGTGAGGAAATCTTAATAGAAGTTTTTAAAGCTTTTGGCCTCAAATACACTAAGCCAACAGATACTGTTCGAATTGCGAAAGTAATGCGGTCAGAAGAAATTCAGCACGAAATCGTTGACATCATTCAGAGAGTTTTAGCCCTCTCTCCTATCCCGTGACTCTCACTAAATCTCTTATACCTTCCCAATGCCCCCTTTTCTCTATTGTGCGAAGTATGCAATAATCTGATGGTTACGCCGTATTTTCCTCTCAGGACATTTGTGCTATGATAGCCTCACTAAAATAAGGAAGAGTTACATGCAAAAAGAGGCTAAAGCACGGATAAAGATCAACAGTCTTCTCCAAGAAGCTGGATGGAGGTTTTTTGATGACGAACATGGCAAAGCAAATATTGTTTTAGAAAACAATGTCAAAATAACCCAAAAAGCTATTGATGCGTTCGGGGAAGACTACGAAAAAACAAAAAACGGCTACATTGATTTTCTGCTGCTGGATGAAAAGGGGTTCCCGCTTGTTGTTCTTGAGGCAAAGTCAGAGGAGAAATCACCGCTTGACGGCAAGGAGCAGGCTCGCCGCTATGCCAAAGCGCAGAATGTCCGCTTTATCATCCTCTCCAATGGAAACCTGCATTATTTTTGGGACTTGGAGCGTGGCAACCCGACAATTATCACCTCGTTACCAAAGCTTGAGTCAATCAAAACGTTCCATGCGTATAAGCCAGACCCCACACGGCTTACCACTGAGACCGTCAGGGAGGATTACATTGTCCTCACCGAGTATCCAACCTATCACAGCGACCCGCGCTGGACAGATGAAACACAACGCGAAGCCTTTAGCAAAGAGCACTATCTCAAGTTTTTACGTCCTTACCAACTGCAAGCAATCTCTGCCTTGCAAGAGTCGGCACGGCAGAAAAATGACCGTTATCTATTTGAAATGGCGACCGGAACAGGGAAAACCCTTATCGCAGCAGCCGTTATCAAGCTGTTTTTAAAAACGGGAAACGCAAAACGGGTGTTGTTTCTGGTTGACCGCCTGGAACTGGAAGACCAGGCATGGAAAAACTTTGTCCGCTATCTCAAAAATGATTTCACCTGTGTGATTTACAAAGAAAAGCGCGATGATTGGCGAAAGGCTGAAATTGTCGTTTCTACTGTCCAAAGCCTTTCTTTCAACAATAAATATCAGAAACTATTTTCACCAACTGATTTTGACCTGGTTGTCTCAGATGAAGCACACCGCTCAATTGGCGGCAACAGCCGGGCAGTCTTTGAATATTTTATTGGCTACAAACTTGGGCTGACAGCGACGCCAAAAGATTATCTGAAGAAAATTGACAAGCAATCGGTCAGTGAAAAAGACCCGCGCGCATGGGAGCGGCGGCAACTGTTGGATACCTACAAAACATTCGGCTGCGAGAGTGGAACCCCGACATTCCGCTATAGTCTCCTTGACGGCGTTCGGGATGGGTACCTAGTTAATCCTGTAGTTGCTGATGCCCGGACAGAAATTACCACAGAGCTTCTCTCTGAAAAAGGGTATGCAGTGGTGGTTGAGGACGAGGAGGGAATTGAGGAGCAACAAACGTTTTTCTCGCGGGATTTTGAGCGCAAGCTGTTCTCTGACAGAACTAATCTCATGTATTGCCAGACCTTTGTGGAAAATGCCTTAAAAGACCCGTTAACCGGGGAGATTGGAAAAAGCATTGTCTTTTGCGTGAGTCAAAGCCATGCCTCGAAAATTACCCAAATCTTAAACGAGTTTGCACACCGGCTGTACCCGGGGAAATACAATTCTGATTTTGCCGTCCAGGTCACGTCAAACATTGCAGACGCGCAGCAATTTCCCATTAATTTTGCCAATAACAATCTCAACGGGCATACCAGTTTTGTTGATGGGTATAAGTCAAGTAAAACTCGGGTCTGTGTGACTGTTGGCATGATGACAACCGGCTATGACTGTGAGGATATTCTGAACCTTTGCCTGATGCGCCCAATTTTTTCACCCACTGATTTTATCCAGATCAAAGGCCGGGGGACACGAAAATACACCTTTTCCTATAAATCACGGGAGGCAGGACAAATTGATGCGCAGAAGGCAACCTTTAAACTATTTGACTTCTTTGCCAACTGTGAATACTTTGAAGAGAAGTTTAACTATGACGAGGTATTACAACTGCCTGTCCTAACAACCAGCACCCATGAACCAAGCGGAGAGAGGATTTCGGTCAGCGAACTGAGTCTGGCAATACCTGATCCGCTCAAGGCATTTACCGAAACGGCAATCGGGCTTGAGGGCATGAAGGTTGACCGGAAGCTGTTTGAGAAGTTTGAGGAGACGGTAAAAACCGACTCGTTTATTAAAGAGAAATATCATAAGGGCGATCTTGCAGCCATTGAGGAATATGTAAAATCAGAGGTTTTTGATAAACCGGAAGAACATTTCACCATGGAGAAACTACGAAAAGCAGTCAAAGCTGACAGAAGAATATCGCTCCGGGAGATGATTGAAAATATTTTTGAGGGAATTACCAAATTCAAAAGCAAGGATGAGTTGCTTGAGGAAGAGTTTGAAAAATTTGTGACCATCTATAAGCCTGACAACAAGTATGTCCTGGGCGTGAAAAACTACCTCAAAGCATACATCACTGATCCGGAGGTGCGGGAGATCATCGAGTCAAAAGAATTTGCCCGCCTTGCCACAAATCCGAAAGTGAGCCTGGCAGACTTTCGGGAGTTAAACGGCTGGCGGACGGTTGTCCCTGAATATGTCAAAGACTATGTATCACTCAATGCATTCATGTAGGATAGATATATGATGACGCAAGATACCAGACGACGAATAGACAGTGCCCGTGACATTCTCGTCGGAAAAGTGCCTGACCCGAAAGCGCAGGTTGAGCAGATCACAACAGCCCTGATTTATAAGTTCATGGATGACATGGACAACGAGTCAGAGGAACTTGGCGGCAAGGCGCGGTTTTTTGTCAATGACTACGCAAAATATTCCTGGAGCAAGCTGCTTGATCCGCGTCTTGGCGGCTTTGAGCGGCTCAACCTCTACGTTGAAGCGCTTCTGAAAATGCCGCAAAACCCAAACCTCCCGCAGCTTTTCCGAAACATCCTCAAAGACGCTTTTTTGCCGTACCGCGACCCTGAAACGCTCAATCTGTTTTTGAAAGAGATTAACGGGTTGTCAACGCCCGCGTAATTGTGCGCCGGAATAATTTTGACCCCCTCCTCATTTTCTCTCCACGGGTGACAATCTACAGGGTTCTGCGTTCCGTTAGCTCTGCCACGAGAGCGAATCCGC
>Ga0070698_100008128_pt1 | contig 11339 bp, 10 predicted proteins | sample KBSK1502metaG_FD_65477 | JGI IMG/M metagenome (GOLD analysis project Ga0070698, IMG submission 65477) | Corn, switchgrass and miscanthus rhizosphere microbial communities from Kellogg Biological Station, Michigan, USA - KBS K1-50-2 metaG | ecosystem: Host-associated > Plants > Roots >...
GCGCCCGGCATGGTGCCGCTCGATTTGCGCCGCATCGGCGCCGCGTACTACACCGGCAATTGCCACAAGTGGCTCTGCGCACCCAAAGGCGCAGCGTTCCTCTACGTGCGGCGCGACCGGCAGCATCTTGTGCGTCCGCTCGTCATCAGTCACGGCGCTAATTCCGAGCGCACCGACCGCTCGCGCTACCTGATCGAATTCGGCTGGACCGGGACCGGCGATCCCACGGCTTCGCTCTGCGTCCCCGAGGCGCTGCGCTTCATGGCGTCGCTGCTGCCCGGAGGCTGGCCTGAGGTGATGCGGCGCAACCGCGAGCTCGCGCTCGCTGCGCGGCGGATCCTTTGCACTGCGCTCGAAATCGATCCGCCCGCGCCGGAAGAGCTCATCGGCACGCTGGTTTCGGTTCCGCTCGGGGATGGGAGAGACGCACGTACGCCGGATGCGTTGCATCTCGATCCGCTGCAGGAACGGCTGCTTGCGGAGCATGCGATCGAGGTGCCGGTCATCACGTGGCCGCGCTGGCCCAGGCGCCTGTTGCGCATTTCAGCGCAGCTCTACAACTCCGTACCGCAATACGAGCGGCTCGCCGCGGCGCTGCGAACGCTTCAGTAGGCGATTTCGAGGATTTCGAGCAGATCGTCCTTGCCGCGCACCGGTCGCGGATTGGTGGCGATCGGTCCGGTTCCGTCCCAGGCTGCGGCAATCGCAGGAAGGTCGTCATGCGCAATGCCGACGTCGCGCAGCCGCACCGGCTGCCCGAGCGAGGCGACGAACCGGCGCAGCACCTCTCCTGCCGGTTCACCCGGGCCACCGAACGACTCGCTCACCTCGACCTGGCGCGGCGCACGGGCCGACGCGCTCCACGTCAGCACGGCCGGAAGCGTTACGCAGGACGTGATTCCGTGCGGGACACCGCGCCCGCCGCCGAGCAGGTAGCCGATGCCGTGGCTCGCACCGTACGGAATGCCGGCCATGGTGGCGATGCGCGAGAGCCACATGCCGTGCTGCGCGAGGCTGCGTGCCTCGAGATCTCCCGCATCGCGACGGATGCGCGCGAGCGAATCCGCAAGCAGCCGCATCGACTCGCGGTTGCAGGCATCGGCGATCGGTGCGGCGCGCACCGAGCACCAGCCTTCCACCGCGTGGTCGACTGCGCGCATCCCGGTCGACAGCAACAGGTCGATCGGCGTCTCGAGCGTCGCTGCGGGATCGAGGATCACGGCCTTCGGCACCGCGAGCGGATGCGAGTACATCTGCTTGACGTGGCGCTGCACGTCGGTGACGCCGGCACTCGTATAGAACTCCGCCGCGGAAAGCGTGGTCGGGATCGCGATCATGCGCAGCGGCTGCGGGTCCATACTCCACGCGCTCGCTTCCGGATTGGCGCCGCCGCGCACGCCTGCCAGCGCCGACAACTCCTGCACTGAACGGGCACCGCGCCAGATCGCTAGGAACATCACCTTGGTCGCGTCGATGACCGAGCCGCCGCCGATCGCGACGACGAGGTCGGCGCGCGACGCGCGCAGCGCCTCCGCGCCCGCGATCACCGCTTCGCGCGGGCTGTGCGCAGCGATCGCATCGAACTTGCCGGCGAACCGCTCGCCCAGCGCGGCAACGATGCGGCCGACCAGCGCTCCGTTCGTGATCGAGCGCGTCGTCGTGACGAACACGCGCTGCGCGCCGGCTCGCTTGACTTCGTCGATGAGCGCCTCGGCCGCCGGCTTGCCGTAGATCACGCGCTCCTGCGCCGGCCAGTGATGAATTCCAGCGATCATCTCAAAAATGGGGTACGTCCCTGTTTTCTGCCGCGGCTATACTAGCACCGGCACCCCGGAGAAATTCCCATGAACATGCAACAACTGTTCGACCTTCACGGCCGCAACGCGATCGTCACCGGCGGCTCGCGCGGCCTCGGATTGCAGATCGCCGAAGCGCTCGGCGAGATGGGCGCGAAGCTCGCGCTGACCGCGAGAAAGAAGGACGAGCTCGACGAAGCGGTCGCGCATCTGGCCAAGAAGGGAATCGAAGCGACCGCCTGGCCGTGCGACCTCGGCAAGCGCGAGCAGATTCTTCCGATCGTCGATGCAATCCTCGCGCGCTACGGCAAGATCGATGTGCTCGTCAACAATGCAGGCGCAGTCTGGGCTGCGCCCGCCGAGGAGCACCCGCTCGAAGCCTGGAACAAGCTGGTTGCGCTCAACATGACCGCCAACTTCGTGCTCTCGCAGGCGGTCGCGACCAAATCGATGATTCCGAACCGCTGGGGCCGGATCGTCAACGTAGCATCGGTCGCCGGCATCACCGCGAGCGACCCGCGCGTGGTGCGCACGATCTCCTATAACGCAACCAAGCATGGCGTCGTCGGGCTGACCCGCCAGTTCGCTGCGGAGTGGGGTGTGCACGGCATCACCGTGAACGCGATCTGCCCGGGATTCTTTCCGTCGAAGATGACGAGCGTGATGCTCGGCGAGACCGGAAAACTCGTGCTCGAGGGCACGCCCACCGGGCGTCTTGGCAACGACGAGGATCTGAAGGGCCTCGCGGTGCTGCTCGCGTCCGAAGCGTCGCGGCACATCACCGGCCAGGTCATCGCCGTAGACGGCGGAGCGAGCGTGATCTAAAGGGCGCGCGACTCGAACGACCGCCGGCCCGTCCACAACCAGACGAGCCCGGCGAACTGGATCAGCCAGAGGATCCCGAGCGCCCACGGATAGGCTTGCGGCGCGTAGCCATCGGGCGTCTGCGGCCACTGGTTGAGCACGATCCCCACGGCCCACTGGCCGCTGAACATGCCGATGAACACGAACACGTTGAGCGCGGTGTTCACGCGGCCCGCCATTTCCTTCGGGTAGCGCCGCGCAAGCAGCGGGTACGACAGCACCGCTCCCGTCGAGCCGCAAAAGAGGATGCTCCATAGCGCGAGCGCACCGGTTCGCACACCGAGCGCGAGGAGCAGAAGGCAGAGCGACGACGCGGCGATGCCGCCGGCAAGCAACGGCACCGTGCTCTGGCCGCGCCGCGACATCACGTCGGCAGCGCGGCCGAACACGACGTAGCCGGCGATCATCGCGAGGCTGAACGCAAACAGCGCGCGCGCGATCTCTGCCTGGGAGTACCCTGCGACGTCGCGCATCCACGTCGCCACCCAGAGCGTGCCGAGCGAGACGGCGGCCATCTGGCTCGCGCCGATGCAAAGCGCCGCGCGCCAGAATGCCGGGTCCCGGGCGATCGTGGCAAAGCCCTGCAATTGCTCGCGAACGGTTTCCATCTTGCGCGCGGCCACGCGCTCCGGTACCACGAGAAAGAGCGTGAGGCTCACCGCGATCGTCAGCGCAACGATCCCGTAGAACACTTCTCGCCAGTGCAGGACCCGCAACAGCAGTTCGAGCGGCACGGTGGCGGCCAGCGCACCGAGCATGCCCGAAGCGAACGCGATCCCGTTCATCGTCGCCATGCGCTCCGCCGGATACCAGAGCGCGAACGCAGTCAGCGACGACATCAGGCAGCCGGAAACGCCGAGCCCGATCATCGCGCGGGCTGCCGTCAGCTGTTCAGCCGACGGGGCAACCGCAAACCACAGGCCGCCCGCCGCGGCGACGAGCAGCAGCGTCGCGTTCACCCGCCGCGGCCCGTAGCGATCGAGCAGCACCCCGAGCGGGAGCTGGAACGCGGCGAACGCGAAGAAGTAGATCCCGGTAAGCAGCCCCAGCCCGCCGGCCGAGAGTCCGAACTCGCGTGCCAGGTCGGGACCGATCAGCGCGTTGACCGAGCGGTAGACGTACGAAACGAAATACCCTGCCAGGAACGGCAGGGTGACGCGCAGAAAAATGGGGACCGTCCGGGGAGGAACTATTTTTCCAGGCCGCCGACGTAAAACCGGTTCCAGGTCGGCGCGATGACGACCTCGTTGACGCAGGTTCGCGCCGGCATCGTGGCGACGAACAGGATCGCGGCGCCGAAGTCTTCAGGCTGCGCCATCCGCGCGCGCTCTTCCGCCGTCGGAGGGACGGGCCGCTTCTCCATGATCGGGGTCGCCACCTCGCCCGGCAGGATCGAAGTCGCGCGGATGCCGTTCACGCACTCTTCCATGTTGATCGACTCGGTCACCGCGATCACCGCGCGCTTCGTCGCGTTGTAGGCCGGCCCGGTCAGCACGCTCGCGTAGCGCCCGGCCCACGAGGAGATGTTGATGATCAGGCCGTCCTTGCGCGCCCGCATGCCCGGAATCACTGCGTAGCAGCAGTAGAAGAGTCCGTCGAGGTTGATTCGCACGACGTCATCCCAGCCTTCGAGCGACATCGAGCGGAAATTGCGCTTCGCACCGCCGATGTTGGTGCCCGCGCTGGTAACGAGAATGTCGATCCGCCCATGGCGCTTCTCGATGTCCGCCGCCGCGCGCGTCACCGCGCCCTTGTCCGAGACGTCGAGCTGGATCGCTTCGGCACTGCCGACGGCTTTCAGCTGCGCGAGGCCGGATTCATTCGTGCGCTGGGTGCGGCCCGAAATGACGACGTGGGCGCCCGCCTTTGCGAGCTCGAGCGCACCGGCGAGGCCGATGCCGCTGCCGCCGCCGGTGATCCAGGCGACTTTCCCCTTCAGCTCACCGCCGGGCATATTGCGTTGCCCCGAAAAGGTTCTCTTTCTGCTCCGGCGTCATCTGGGTGCGCCGCCGGTCGGCGAGCACTTGCAGCGCGCGCCGCACCGCGGGACGCTCGAGAATCGCATCGCGCCAGCGCTTGAGGAGCGGATACTCGTCGATATTCACGCCCTGGCGCTCGGGAAAACGCAGCCATGGTACGGTCGCCATGTCGGCGATCGTGTACTCGTCGCAGGCGAGGAACGTCGATTCCTTCAGCTGCCGGTCGACCACGCCGTAGAGGCGATTGGCTTCGTTCTTGTAGCGGTTCATCGCGTAGGGAATCTTCTCGGGCGCGTAGCCGAGAAAGTGATGCGCCTGGCCGAGCATCGGTCCGACGTGCCCCATCTGGAACATGACCCACTGCATCACCTGCCAGCGGTCTTTCAGGCGCTTGGGCAGGAAGCGACCGGTTTTCGAAGCCAGGTAGAACAGCATCGCGCCCGACTCCGCCAGCGCGAACGGCTTCCCATCGAGCCCGTCGGTATCGACCATCGCCGGCATCTTGTTGTTCGGCGAGATCTTCAGGAACTCGGGCTTGAACTGGTCGCCGGCGCCGATGTCGATCGGGTGCACGCGGTACGGCGTGCCGGTCTCTTCCAGCATGATGTGGACCTTGTGACCGTTTGGTGTCGGCCAGGTGTAGAGCTCGATCATGTTTGTTTACGCCAGTTTGACCAGCTGTTTGCCGAAATTCTCGCCCTTGAGCAGCCCGATCAATCCCTTGGGCGCGCGCTCCAGTCCCTCGAGGATCGACTCGCGGTACTTCAGTTTCCCGGCAGCCACCAGTTCGAGCAAGGCCTGGTTCGCTTCCGGATAGCGCTCCTGCCAGTCGAACACGATCATCCCCTGCACCTTGATCCGGTTGACCAGGATCGAGCGGAACATCTTCACCCCGTACGACTCGGTCGAGTTGTAGTCGGAGATCAGGCCGCACACGATGATCCTGGAGCGCAGGTTCATCAGCCGCAGCAGGGTGTCGAGGATCGGCCCGCCGACGTTCTCGAAGTAGACGTCCACTCCCTTCGGGCACGCCTCCTTCAGGCTGACGTACAGATCGCCCGACTTGTAGTCGACGCAGGCGTCGAAGCCGAGCGAGCGGACGTAGTCGCATTTTTCCTTGCCGCCGGCGATGCCGACGACGCGGCACCCCCACGCCTTCGCGAGCTGGCCCACCACCATGCCGACTGCGCCGGAAGCCGCGGACACGACGACCGTCTCGCCGGGTTTCGGCGCACCGATTTCCTTCAGTCCGAAATACGCGGTGCGCCCGGGCATGCCGAGACATCCGAGATAGTAGGACAGCGGCGCTCGCGAGGCATCGACCCGGGTCAGCATCTCGCCTTTGACGCAGCCGTAGAGCTGCCAACCCGCCGGCGCGGTGACCGTGTCGCCGGGCTTGAACCGCGGATGGCGCGATTCGACCACCTCGCCGACTGTCTCGCCGGTCATCACCTCACCGAGCTCGACGCCCTTCACGTAGCTCTTCTGCTGGCTCAACCGCCCGCGCATGTAGGGATCGAGCGAGAGCCACAGGTTCTTCACCAGCACTTCGCCTTCCTTCGGCGAAGGCGCCGGCGACTCGATCAGCTTGAAGTTGCTCTCGGTCACCGCCCCCGCTGGAAAGCTCGCCAGCGTCCAGGCCTTGTTCTGCGGCATGTCAGCCGAGCGCCGCGAAGCGCGCGAGGTGATGATCGGCGTCGCCGAACTGCTGCGCGATCATCGTCAGCCGCCGGAACGTGTGCGACACCTTGAGCTCCTCGCTCATGCCCATGCCGCCATGCAGCTGGATCGCTTCCTGGCTGACGTGACGGCATGCGTCCGCGATCTTGATCTTCGCAGCCGATACCGAGCGGGCGCGCTCGCTCGCGTCGGACGCCGTGTCGGCTTTCGATGCGGCGAGGCAGGCCATCGATTTCGCCTGCTCGTAGCTGATGTACATGTCGACGATGCGGTGCTGCAACGCCTGGAACGTGCCGATCGGCACGCCGAACTGCTTGCGCGTCTTCAGGTACTCGAGCGTCGTGTCGCAGGCGAATTTGATCGCCCCGACCGCTTCCGAGCAGATCAGCGCGGTAGCAAAATCGGTCGCTTCTTCGACGAGCGGGATCGCAGCTCCGTCACCGCCGAGCAGCGCATCGTTGCCGACCTTCACCGACTTCAGCACGACGTCGGCGGCGCGCATCTCGTCCACCGTGCGATACGCCTTGAGCGACACGCCGGCGGCATCGCGAGGGACGACGAACAGGCTCACGCCCTTGTCCGTGCGCGCCGAGACGACGAGCGTCTCGGCCATCGGCGCGCCGAGCACCACGCATTTTTCGCCCGACAGCTCCCAGCCGTTCGCCGAGCGCACCGCCTTCGCCTGCACCCACGCAGGGTTGTAGCGCGCGCCTTTCTCGGTGTGAGCGAGAGCGAGCCGGATTTTTCCTTCGACGACGCCCGGCAGGATCGCTTTCTTCTGCGCGTCGTTGCCGGCGCGCGCGATCAGCCGCCCGGCGAGCACCGTCGGCAGGTACGGCTCCACGATGAGCGCATCGCCGAATGCTTCCATGACGCCCATCAGATCGACCGCACCCCCGCCGAATCCGCCGTGATCGGTCGAGAACGGGATTCCGGTCACGCCCATCTCGGCAAGCTGCGCATAGACCTGCGGGCTCCAGCCCTCGGCGGAAGCGACCAGCTTGCGGCGCTTCTCGAATTCGTAGTCCTTCGACAGGAACCGGCGGACCGAATCCGCCAGCAGTTGCTGCTCTTCGTTGTAATCGAAGTTCATGGTTGTCTCACAATCCGAGCGTCATTTTCGAGATGATGTTGCGCTGGATCTCGTTGGAGCCGGCGTAGATCGAGGCTTTGCGGAAATTGCAGTAGCGCGGCGCAAGCCCCGCGGTGAAAGCGTCGAAGCCAGCGTCGCCGTTGGAAGCCTCGAACGGCTGCGCAAGCGGCCCGACCGCCTGCATCATCAGCTCGGTCAGCGACTGCTGGATCTCGGTGCCGCGGATCTTCAGCATCGACACGTCCGCACCCGGCGGCTGGCCGCTGCGCCGCATCTGGTCGAGGAAGCGCAGGTTGGTGATCTCGAGCGCCATCAGCTCGACCTCGACGCGCGAAATGCGGTCGCGGAAACGCACGTCCTCGGAGAGCGGCTTGCCGTCGTCGCCCGGCTGCTGCGCCGCGAACTCCTTCAGCTTCGCGAGCTCGCGCTTCGACGCGCCGATACGCCCGGTGTTCATGCGCTCGTGTCCGAGCAGGTACTTCGCTACCGTCCAGCCCTTGCCTTCCTCGTACACGAGGTTCTCGACCGGCACCCTGACGTCGTCGAAGAACACCTCGTTCACCTCGTGCCCGCCATCCATCAGGATCAGCGGCCGCACGGTGATGCCCGGCGTCTTCATGTCGATCAGGACGAAGGAAATCCCTTCCTGCTTCTTCGCCAGGCTGGAGTCGGTGCGCACCAGGCAGAAGATCCAGTCGGCGACGTGCCCGAGCGTGGTCCAGATTTTCTGGCCGTTGACGACGTAGTGATCGCCTTCGCGCACGGCCTTGGTCTTGAGCGAGGCGAGGTCCGACCCCGAGCCCGGCTCCGAATAGCCCTGGCACCAGAAGTCGTCGCCGTTGTAGATCCGCGGCAGGAAGCGTTGCTTCTGCGCGTCGGTGCCGAAGCGCAACAGCACCGGCCCGCACATCGAAAGCCCGAACGGGATCAGCGGAGGCGTTCCCGCGTACCCGCACTCTTCCTCGAAGATGTAGCGCTGCACTACGTTCCAGCCGGTGCCGCCCCATTCCTTCGGCCAGGCGGGCGCGACCCATCCCTTCTTGGCGAGGATCTTGTGCCAGCGCATCAGATCGTCGCGCCCAAGCTCGTCGTAGTTCGCGATCTTGTCGCGCAGATCCTGCGGCAGGTTGGCGCTGAGCCAGCCGCGCACTTCGTCGCGAAACGCCAGCTCGTCCTTGGAATAGTTGAGGTCCATGCGATGCCCTTTCTCACCCCCGGGGAACGCGGATTATCGCGCCATGAAGCGCTCTACGAAAGGGCTTTGCGTTGTTTCAAACGAAGCGTGGAACAGGCATCGACTCTATCGTTCGGCGACGCCGTCGTAGTCGCCATTTGACTGGCGTCAAGCCATGCTCCCCGGCGATGGCCACAGTGGGCACTACCGTGCGCCCTGTCAGCATCGAATCCGTTCCCGTCAACCGGGACCTGCACGCGTTTCCCCGTGTCGTCATCGTCGAGGTCGTTGCCGGCTGCAATCTCGCCTGCGCCATGTGCCCCGAGAAGACGATGACGCGCCCACGCGGACTGATGCCTCTGGCGCTCTTCCAGCGGATCGTCGATGACATCGCCGACACCGACCCGACCATCGAGCTCTGGATGCCGATCATGGGCGAAGTGTTCATGCACCGCGACCGGGTGTTCGACTACATCGACTACGCCAAGGACCGGGCGCTGACCAGCGTGAGCCTGAACAGCAACCTGGTGCTCTTCCGTCCGGCTTGGATCGATCGCCTCGCGGGCTCGCGGCTCGACCGGATCGTAGTCGGTCTGGATGCCGCCACGGAAAGCACGTACCGCGCGATCCGCGCCGATCCGAATCCGCGTCGCACGGGCAACTTTGCCCGGGTCGAAGACAACATTCGCGCGCTGCTGCGAGCGAAGGCCGCTGGCCGGCTGCCGCACCTGGAGATCGTGCTGCAGTTCATCGTGCAGGAGGCGAACGCCAGCGAGGAGGATGCCTTCCGCGCGCGCTGGGCGGGCAGTGGCGCGACGCTGAAGTTTCGCCACAAGCTCGGATGGGGTGTCGCGATCCCGGCACCGGCGCTCGCGCTCAAGCGCAAGATGCGCACCGTGCCCTGCCCGTGGCTCATGCGCACGCTTTCCGTCCACTGGACGGGACAGGTGGCGCAATGCGATGCGCGCTGGGACGGCGCGGAGTACGTGGGCGATTTGAATCGCCAGACGATCCGCGAGGTCTGGATGGGCGATTTGCTCAGGCGCCGCAAGCGCCATCTGCTAAGCGACTTCGATTTCGATCCGTGCCGGGACTGCCGCGACTGGCAGTGCGGGCGCTCGGAGATCGTAGAAACGGCGTCTTAGTAGCGCCAGCAACCGGAGTCCTGCGCCATGAGACACGCTGTGCCTCAGCGGCGATCGGGATAGCTCACCGCCATCCCGGCGCGGACGTCCTGCTGGATACCGTACTGCGCGAACGGATAGCGAAAGCCGTTCTTCGCGAGCGCCTCCATTCCCGCGATCGCCTTTGCGACATCCTCCGGAGGCAGCGCCATCAGCATCTCGTCGTCGAGCACGCCGCCGTAGCGCCGCTCGGCGAAGCAGGGGATCGAAAGGCTCGGGCTTCGCGTCGCGAGCGCGCGTCCCCACGAGTCCGCGCACGCCGATTCGCCGACCACGCTCCAGTCGAAGCGCTTGTAGCCCGACCATTGCAGCCCGTTGATGAAGTAGATCATCGCGCCCGGCGTGGCGTAGAAAAGCGCGATGTCCGGCGGATCGAGCCGGCCCGACGCGAGCGGCGCGACCGCGAGCGCCTGGTATTTTCCGCGCGGCACGACGTTCATCGCCGCCTGGTGCTTGCCGGCGTCTTCGAGCGTCGCGAACCACACGCCCTTCATGTGCTGCCCGGAGTACCACTTCTCGTCCTGACCTCCGAGGCCCACAACCGAGCGGCACTGGTCGCCCACCAGATCCTCCGCGGTCACTCCGACGGTCCAGCCGAGGCGCGCCGCCTGCGCGACGATCTGGTCGAGCGTGTGCACGCTGCCTTTCGGCCGGCGGATCTTCGGGATCGCTTCCATCTCGGCCTTGCTCTCGAAGAGCTTCATGCCAAACGGAATCGCGCGCAGCTTGAGAACCCGCTCCAGGTCGGCGGCAAGCGCCTTGCAGTCGATGCTCATTCGAAAACTCCTTTGTCTACACGGCGCCGAGGTAGGCCTTCTCCAGCGCGCCCGCGGCGGCAATCTCCGCTGCGCTGCCTGAAGCGACGATTGCCCCGCCGTCGATCACGTACGCCCGGTCGGCAAGCGCCAGGGCAAGACCCGCCATCTGATCGACGAGAAGAATCGTCGCCTCCTCCGCGCGCAGGCGATCGAGCGCGGCAAAAAGGTCGTTGATCACCTGCGGGGCGAGCCCAAGCGAGGGCTCGTCGAGCAGCAGCAGCCGCGGCCTCGCCATCAATCCGCGCGCGATCGCAAGCATCTGCTGCTCGCCGCCCGAAAGCAATCCGGCGCGCTGGTGCAGGCGCTCGCGCAGCCGCGGGAAGCGCTCGAGCATGCGCTCGGTCTCCTCGGCCGGCACGTCCTTGCGCAGGAAGGCGCCGAGCTTCAGGTTGTCCAGCACCGAAAGCTCGGGGAATACCTGCCTTCCTTCCGGCACGAGCACGATGCCGCGCGCCACGACCTTGTGCGCCGGCAAGCGTGAGAGGTCCGCGCCGTCGAACGCGATTGCGCCCTGCACCGGGCGATGCAACCCGGACAGCGCGCGCATCAGCGTCGACTTGCCCGCACCGTTCGCTCCGAGCACCGCGACCATCTCGCGGCCGCGCACGTCGAGGTCGATCCCCTTGAGCACCGGCTCTGCGCCGTAGCCCGCCCGCAGCGCCACGACGTCGAGCAGCCTGCCGCCGAGAGCGCCGCTGGCGACGCGATGCGCGACCGGACGCCCGTGATCCTCGCCGAGATAGGCCTTCTT
>Ga0070698_100008129_pt1 | contig 11339 bp, 12 predicted proteins | sample KBSK1502metaG_FD_65477 | JGI IMG/M metagenome (GOLD analysis project Ga0070698, IMG submission 65477) | Corn, switchgrass and miscanthus rhizosphere microbial communities from Kellogg Biological Station, Michigan, USA - KBS K1-50-2 metaG | ecosystem: Host-associated > Plants > Roots >...
GTAATAAAGCCTGCGTGGTGAAAGGCCGGGGCCAGTCCATGCATTGCTACAGGGGATTATACACCTTACCAAGTAGTGACACTGTGCTCCCACAATTTTACTTCTGCTTTTCTTTTAGCTGATAGAACGCTGCTTTGAACACCTGCCAACATATATCAACGGTGTGCTGATCAGGGTTAAATGAATGCGACATCTGGTGGAACGGGTGTATATAGTTCCGAAAATCGCGCAGCACATGGCTGAATTTCTTAACATCAAGCTTTAGGTCGTCTACTTCGTGGGCAACGTCTATCAATTCAGCCAGTCTCCACTCATATATTTTCTTTACTGCTCCAGCCTTGTCTTTTGGAGCTGTTTTTGATTTCATATACTTCGCTTGATCTTTTAAGGCAACAGCGAGTAGTATTCCCTCTAAGGTACTACCGAGCAGGAAGATTGTGCCTAGCGGCACTTTATTCTTTGGACAAGATTGCGCCTCGTCAACCCGCCGCTGTAGATAGCTAGTGGTAACTGAGTCAAATCCAAGCTCTTCAATCTTTATATCATCGCCGAATTGTCTACTTAGAAATTCTGCTTCGTCTTTGGCCGTAGTCTTAAATATTTCCGCTTCGTCAAACTTTGGTGGGTCCGCACGTTTAATGAAAGGTCGAACATTATCAAATCCGACCGCTAGGTATTCCATCACTAAAATTTCATTCATGCTTTGAACAGCCTGCTTGAAGTTATCTCCAGCTCCCTTGTATTCTCGTGGATCAACCAAACGAAGAATGACTTTTTCAATATCAGATGGTTGTAATTGTTTGAGCACCTCTAGCACCCACACTTTTCTGGTAGAGCCATCGTGTGTCGCGTCTATGTTTAAGTTCTGGAAGAATTGGGTAAGGTAATACGAACTTCTATAAATCGGAAACCTGCTTTTTTCATCGCCGCATATGAAATCAGCCAGTGAAGCGAGTGTATCTGTATCAAGTTTGTGCCCTATGTGTATTGCAAGAGGTGAAGCCATGATTAACGCTCCTTGCTCTGGCTACTATCCGTGAATTAGTACCTAGCCCTTTACTGGGTTGATTCTTTGGCGCTTACTCTACCATAAGTGAGACGAGCCTTCAACAATTGGCGGAGGAAAGGGTACGTCCCAATGACGACCTCATTCATGAATGATCATATATATCGTTGACTTTGTGTCGCAATGCGCTACAATTACTGCATGCTTGTTGTTCGTCGGCTGATCTGGGACGCTTGGAATACCGCGCACATCGCGCGCCATGACGTGACCCCCGACGAAGTAGGCGAGCTATGCCAGGCTGACCCACTGGTTCAAGAAGGCAAAAAGGGCAGGTTGGCGGTATCTGGCATGACTTCAGCCGGCCGGTTTCTTATCGCTATCTTAGACCCCGAACCAGAGCCAGGCACGTATTATCCAGTCACCGCCCACCCAGCGAGCGGAAAATACCGCCGCATTTATGAGCAAGAAAAAGGAAAGGAGGAAGCAGCATGACAACACAAAAGAGCCGAATACCGGAGTTTAAGAACCGCCAAGAAATGGCCGAGTGGTTTGATACGCACGACCTGGCCGACTACCAGGACGAGTTTAAGACGGTGCCGGTTCGCTTTGCCAAGAACCTCTCAGCCGGGCTGAATATCCGGCTTGACCCAGACAGCTTAGCGCAACTGCGCACCCTTGCCCACAAGAAGGGCATTGGACCGACCACCCTTGCACGAATGTGGATTAAAGAGCATCTGAACACGGCCCACTAAATATTGGGTGCAGCACCTGTGCTATCATGTAGCAAATGAACAACCGATCACTTTACTTCGGTGACAATCTCGAAGTCTTACGCGAGAAGTTTCCGGGTAGTGACGGCTATTTCGATCTTATTTACCTTGATCCCCCGTTTAATTCCAACCGCAACTATAACGTGCTGTTCAAAGAGGGTTTAGTTGATAGCGAAGCGCAGACCCACGCGTTTGAGGACTCCTGGCACTGGACGCATGAGGCACAAGCTGAATTTGACCACCTGGTGACGAACACCAATGAAGCCATCAGTAATCTTATGCTGGCGCTTGAAAAGATCATCGGGCATAACGATGTACTAGCGTATTTAACCATGATGACAGTGCGCCTGTTTGAACTGCATAGGGTGCTTAAGCCAACCGGAACTATTTATTTGCATTGCGACCCCACGGCAAGCCACTACTTGAAGATTGTTATGGATACGATATTCGGTAAGCAAAACTTTCGGAATGAAATTATATGGCAGCGTACGAGTAGCCATAATGACTCTAGTAAATGGGCCAGTGTACACGATACGATCTACTTCTACACCAAGAGCGACGTGTTTGCTTGGAATGCGACATTCACTCCTCACGACCCAGAATATGTTAAAAATTTCTATCGCTATTCAGATCAACGGGGAAAGTACAGGCTAGACCATATAATAAGATCAAGCTCGATGGGTCCTCGCCCTAATCTTGCATACGAGTATAAGGATTATACTCCGGAATGGGGATGGCGCGTGAAAAAAGAAAAGCTTGAGGAGATCGACAAGGATGGGAGGCTCGAATGGGGCAAGACTGGCAGGCCCTACTTAAAGAGATATCTTGACGAGCAAAAAGGCACACCGATCAAGTCGGTAATCACCGATATACCACCGATAGGAGCACAGGCAGCCGAAAGACTGGGATACCCAACACAGAAACCTGAGATGTTGCTAGAGCGAATTTTGCAGGCATCTTCAAATGAAGACGACTGGATACTTGACCCGTTTTGCGGGTGTGGAACTACCGTTGCTGCGGCCGAGAAATTAAAACGATATTGGGCTGGAATTGATGTGTCTATGTTAGCTGTTAAACTGATCGAACGCCGTCTGGTAAAAGAATACCCCAAGCTGAAGGACAAGATTTATATTAATGGCCTACCGAAGGATGTTGCAGGAGCCAAAGCACTGTTTGCAGCCGACCCATGGGATTTTGAATATTGGGTAGCTGTTCACCTGCTAGACGCAAGACCGCCCGCAGGTAAGTCGAAAGACAACATGAAAGGTGCCGATAAGGGCATAGATGGTATTATCACGCTTATTACCGACACCCAAAACGGCCAGATGCAATACGGCAAGGTTATCGTCCAAGTGAAAGGCGGCCACGTCACTCGTAGCCAAGTCTCCACCCTTATAAGCGATGTCATGCGCGATAAGGCTTTAAGTGGTGTCTTCGTTTCATTAGAGAAGCCAACATCACCGATGAAGCAAGAGGCGGCCACCGCCGGCACGACTAGAACGAGCGTAGGCGAGTTCCCAAAGATACAACTATTAACGGTTGAGGAACTATTGAGCGGCAAACGGGCAAACTTACCGGGCATGGTTTCACCGTATAAACAGGCCCTGGCATTCCAAGCAACGATCAACCAGACAAGCTTACTTTAGTCATCGACAAGTGGACAGACGGTCAAATACATCGTTTCACGGTATAATATAAAGCGACCATGAATGAGTTTTCGGGGTCGGGCGCCCAACCACCAGCTACCACTGTCTCTGCTTACATTTCCCAGCTAAATCGGATATTAGCTACCCAGCGCGGCCGCATTAAGGGCGAAGTCACCAGCATTAAGCCATATCCCAAGGCCATCTACTTTACTATCAAAGATAAGGACGACCAAGCCTTACTTGACTGCTCGATTTGGGTATGGGACTACCAGAAAAACGGCGTCCGGTTCAAGGTCGGTGACGAAATCATTGTCACGGGCTGCCCAGATATATACGCGCCGTATGGCAAGTTCTGCTTTAAGGCTAACACTATCGAGTACGCCGGTGAAGGGGCACTTAAGCAGGCCTACGATAGACTCAAGGCCACGCTTGCGGCTGAGGGGCTATTTGCACCGGAACGCAGACGACCACTACCAAAGTTGCCAACCAAAATTGGCGTCATCACGTCGTTATCCGGCGTGGTTATCCAAGACTTCAGCGCAAACCTCGACCGGCATGGCTTTAAGGTCAAAACGGTCGATTCACGTGTTGAGGGTAAGGACGCCATACATGATTTGCTCGCGGCCCTCAAAACAATGTCCAAGCACGACATCGAAGTGTTGGTCATAATGCGTGGCGGCGGCTCCTGGGAATCGCTACAGGCCTTTAACACCGAATCGGTAGTGCGGGCAATTGCCAGCTTCAAAGTCCCGGTGCTGACAGGTATTGGGCACGATGTCGATGTGACGCTATCGGAAATGGTGGCAGACGTTGGTCGGTCAACGCCAACCGCCGTTGCCCAAGCGTTAAACGAACCGTGGGACAGACTAGTAAGCTCGCTGAGCGTCCTACAGAGCCGCGTGCTGAGTAAATATCAATCTGTTGTTACTGACAACTCAAGGGTGATTAACGACAGCTCAAATATGGTGTTCCGGGCATATGAACGGCGGCTGTCAGGTGTACGTTCAGATGTGAGTAGTAAATCTACCCGGATAGCCGCGGCCTTTGCACGCCTGGCACAGCGGGTGCGAGACGCCAATAGTGCGGTGCAGTGGGCCGCCGGCATTATGAGGTCAAATCTCAAGGCAAAGCGCCGGTATATTGGACAGGTACCCAACCGACTACGCCAGCATATACGCGTATCACTCCGGTCAACCGAGCAAAGATTAAAAGAAAATTTTGTGCTCATTGCCAAAAGACAGGCCACCGCAATTACGCATACCGCAAAAGTAATTCCCGTGCTCGAACGGGCGATCACCACCAACGACCCAAGGCGAAATATGCGACTCGGTTACAGCCTGTCATACGTGAACGGCAAGCTGGCCCGCAATATCGCTGACGTAACCGTTGGGGAGACTATGATCACCCTTTTAGCCGATGGGCAATTTACATCTGAAGTAAAGGAGGTAGAATAGGGCATATGTCAGCAGACATAAATCTTACGGACTCCCTGAAAAAACTAGAAGAAATTGTTGAGTGGTTTGACCAACAGCAAGTTGTTGATGTTGAGGAAGGGCTTACTAAAGTCAAGGAAGCGGCCACGCTGATTAAAAGTTCAAAGGCCCGCCTGGCCCAAATCGAAAACGAGTTCCAAGAGATCGAACGGGAAATATCCGGCGACGATGACGCCGACGACAAGCAAGGGCAAGAGCAGCCACCCGTTCCGGTTACTAACCACTCCAACCCTGACGAACCCATAAACCTCGACGACATACCGTTTTAGAATGTCAACCAATGCAGGTATACAAGTCTAAATATTGGGAAGACCTTCCGCCAAGTGTGGCGTATAAACCACGGCCGAAAGCCTTATTAACAATTATTACAGAACCTACATGGTAGTCAACGCCATGGAGGTAATGCGTCCCATAAACGAAGCAGCCTGTTGAAAAAGCCCACTGTAGAGCTTTGTGATAAGACAAAAAGATTCATCCAGCCTATGTTGCCGTGAATTGTTTGCGCTGCTCGGAAAATTGACCGTTTGCTAGCATTCAAACGCGATCTCGCACGCCTTGCACCCCTTCCTTGACGGCACAATTGGCGCAACAGTACATAGCTCCCTGAGCTTCTACTCCATGACCAATGATCCTGCATCCACAGTGTTTACAGGTAGGAGCAAGGGCTGCGATTGCACATTCAAAGCTATCGAACACATGCGGGTTGCCAGCCATGACCACCTGAAAGGCCTTATCGTATTCATTACCACATACTTCACATTGTGCCATGCTCAGCACTCCTTTCTTGTCGCGTTTTCATCCTCCTTTTCCCTCACCATAATCAAGACGATACGTATCAGGAAAAAGTTTGCTTTCTGACTTAAAAAAACATGATAGTTGATATCCTCAGAAACTCAGCGGTTTTGTTTTTCAACACGCTGGAAGGTTTTTTAAGACAATGAACGTAACGCTTCACGTACTTGATCAAAGCATCCCATACAGCTATCGACACTCACCTGTGGCAGAAGCGATTTAGTGTTAGGACATGGTGACAAGAGCTAGGAGCGAGATCGTTCCAGTGAAATCGTAGGTCAGAATGTGTACCTTTAGGAAGTATGACAACGTTTCGTGAATTTGAGAGCCATTTGTCCTGCTTCTACCCGTTTTACTCTGAGCTGACTCATTGATCTGTTTTATGTGGTATTATGAAGGACCTTTCTCTTTGTGAGGTGACTGTCTCTTTGCACTGTGGAGGTTCTGCTATGCGCTGGCTCAAGAGAGACATGTGGAAAGCGGGTATTGCCCTGGCAGGTCTGTTACTCTTCTTGATACTCATGGTTTTGGTTCCAATGTCGGCTAGTGCATATGAAGGAGCGTCGAAAGTTGCTATAGCCAGGCTGGTGCAGGCAACGTCGACAGTTGATGTCACGGCGACTATAACGGCATTGAATGAAGAGAAATTGAGACAGGAGATTCAGCAGCTCAAGGATCAGAATGAACCTGATTTTCCTGGTTGGATCCGGATGAATGCGACAATTCTCGCCTCAACGCTCGTAGTGGTTATCGGCGGTCTTATAGGACTCTTTCGTTGGTTTGGAGACCGGCGTGCTGAACGGGAGAAGCGAGCAGAAGAACGCTTCCAAACCATTGTTTTAGGATTAGGGAGCAAGGATAGGGTAACTAAAATTAATTCTGCCATTATGCTCCGAACATTCTTACAGCCTGGCTATAAACAGTTCTATCGTCAAGTTTTTGATCTTACCGTCGCTCATTTACGTCTACGAAAAGATAGTTCCGCTCAATCAGAGCCGCCAAATACATCAAACAGACCTCTTATAGTCGTCTCTAATAAACCATTACCACCACCACAGGAGCCCAACCCACCTGTCGATTCATTGAGTCAAGCACTCATTAGTGCGTTTAAAATATCCTATCCTCTTGCTCGTAAGCAGATAATGAAAGAGTTATTGAAACCATTACTTTTACCTTATAAATTGGGAATTATCTTTGCAATACTAATAAAGCGGCCTGACGCAATACTTAAGTTTGGGCGTACTTATGTCACTCCAAATCTCCTTGATGCGGCAAATGTTCAATTGAATAATGCCGATCTTGCCGGGGCGGATTTGGCAGAAGCAGATTTAAATCACGCATCTCTCCAACGGGCAGTTCTTGGGATGGCCGACTTGAGAATGACCAATCTTATAGGTGCAGACATGAGGAAATCCAATCTTTATGAAGCTGATCTTCGTGACGCATATCTCGCTTTTGCCGACCTTCGTAAGGCCGACCTCGAAAGGGTCCGTAACCTTGAGAAGGTTCGAACACTGGAAGGCACCGACTTACGCGGAGCCAAAGGGCTGACCAAAGAACAGAAAGAAGCCTGTAAAACCAAAGGTGCTATCATCGACGAAGACACCACGGACAGTGCGCGTCGGCCAACCGCTTCACCTCCTACACCATCGCAGAGCACCGACGCGCAAACCCCATCAGCTCTACCTGCTCAAGGGAGTACACCACCTCCTGGTACGGACGGGAGCAGTAGCACTTCCTCTCAACCAAGCGCAGAGTCGTGAAGGAAGCCTTGTAAAGGATTTAAGAAGTGAAAAAGGTTCTACAGATTGCCTAAAGCTACTTTCCGATAACTACTATGATCTTGTCCCAAAAACGACCGTTTATGGAACACGGTGCAACACCTGGCCTAGCCTATAGTTAACAGAGCAGGGCGTAGTCCCAAAAGTCGTTTCAAAAACTACATCCCACACATCGCTCTTTTTTCCTCCCAACTAAAAAGACCTCCCGCCATGTGTGGTGTATAAACCACGGCCGAAAGCCTTATTGACATTATAAGAAAACCCAAATAGCGGTCAACCGTCCCAAAAACGGAGGTTACTGGCGCTCTAGTTGATCTCGCTTCCGTTTTTCCTGTATGGCCTGGATGACCCATGCCGTAACATTCGTAGACGCTGACCGGATATAGGCAAGATCAGCTTTCGGCACGAGCACATGGATCTCTTCGCGCTCGCCGTATTTGGGCCTTGGGCCTGGTTTGGTCTTGGTTTTCGCCATGCTACTCCTACGTAAATATGCGTTGCACTAACATTTCCACATCTATCCCTGGAAACTCAGCCTGCAAATAGTCGCGTAACACTGAGCGGTAATGAAAGCCGTCTGCGTGCCGAACTCGCTCTACCAGATGCAACCGCATCGGGGTAGACGGTGGATTTTTGCGGATCGTGCTTTCTTCCACATTGAGCCAGGCTGCAATCTCTCGCACATCCATATAGCGGCTCTTTTCCGTGAGCAGCTTTAGCTGTAGGCGTTGTACACTGGGCACTGCTGCAATGCGTTTGACCAGTGAGGTAAATTTTCGTTCATTGAGCGGCGGCGCTTCACCTGGTTGTGTTGGTGCCTTAGACTGAGGGGCAGGGCTCTCCGCTTCTCTCGGAGCAGCAGGGGGATTGCCGGCCAGGGGCACACGCTTGACTGAGGCGTCGCCAATCGCCAGCTTTTCAGGACTCATGACAGGCACCCGGAGCTTGCTGGGCAAACTAAGTTGTTTCCGCAACTTGGCAATCTCAGCATCTTTGGCCGCTACGACCGCCTCCAATTCCTTGATGCGCCACGCCTGGTTCGGTCCGGTAGCGGTATTTGTCTCTGATATAAGTAACGCTTGCAATTCTCGCAGCGTCTTGTCATCGACACGCCGTAACTCAGGTTCGACGGTTGTGCCGAGCGTTGGGGTGGCACCCGCATGGAACGTATGCCGCGGGCGAACGTGTGCAGCGGTGACGTTCTGATTGAACACAATAATTGCCTCACCTAGTTGTAAGGCGCCGACCATCGCTTCCACTTGTGCGCCTGGCAGCGGGATTAACTCTTTATATACTTTCAGGTCAACGGGATGCACCACTTTGTGCAGGAACAAGAGCGGTACTTGAGTTAAGACATCCTTTTCGACTTTGGCGGAGCGTTGCGACATCAGGATAATGCCTAGGCCACGCTTACGGCCACGCAGGGCAATGCGGGTGAGTAATTGTTTTAACGGCGTCCGGGTCCCCTGGGGCACCCACTCGTGCGCTTCCTCAAGGATAATTTGATAGGGTTTTCGCTCTTTGCCTGCCACGTCCCATAAACTTTGGAAGTAGGCAACCAGAAAAGCATATTGCTCATCTTGCGTGTAGTCGCTTAAATCCAAGATCACGGAGATACCACGCTGGACCGAAATTTTTGCCAGTTGCGCGGCATTATCCGGCCCGATCTCTAGTTCGGCATGTTCTGAGCGGCCGGCAATGAGGAGGTCATAAGACTGCTTGAGGCCCCAATATTCACCCTCGATATCTACAATCGTCATGGGTAAACCCTGTGTCAGCAGCTCCTCGATCAGCACGGCAGCCGTGTTGGTTTTCCCACTGCCGGTTATACCAAGTAGGGCAACACTCCTGCCCACAAATGCTTCAGTCTCAAGAGCGAGGTCTGGTGTAGCAATATCTAAGCTCATCTTTACTATTTTACATCCATTGGATGTTTATTGCCAAGGGGCCATACGCCCCACGTGCCACCTTAGTACTTTTGTGCGAATTCTTGCGCGGCAGGCAGCGAGGCATGTATACTCCTCGCAACCTATACCGAGCGCTCATCTGATAAACACCAACACGGGAGACAAACATGAAGGCAAGCGACTTACCTGACCGCCCATCAGACACGAACATTAAGGACATATCATCCCTTATCGGCGACAGCATAAGACCACTCCAGTTACACCCACGAAGCGTAATAGATACACACAAACTGAACCCAGCACAGTGGACTTATGAAAGGCTGGCCGAATACATTAAGGAGTTTGAGGCCGCATTAGACAACGACCACGAGATTGGCGCCCGGCTCGTCTCATTCGGCCAAAACGTAACCTTCCACATCGAAGATATAGGCTACTACGGCCCGGACATCATACATTTCGAGGGAAGAAACGAGGCAATGGAAAAAGTTCAGCTTATCCAACATGTCTCCCAGCTTAGCGTGCTCCTGGTGGCCGTGAAGAAGCAGCAAGACAAACCACGGCGTATTGGATTCGTACTAGACAAGAAAGAAGCACAACCCAACCCTTGAGCAAAAGGCCCCAATGTCAGTTGCTTGACTTGACACCAGCTTATAACCAGCGCAAAAGCATGTCCAATTACGTATACGACATCATATAAATATCATCCTGGCATAATATACTTTTTAACAGGGGTCGCTCTGGCAACTGACCGCACTTGACACGGCCCTAATTCACCCTCTATCGGTAGCTACCCCTGTTACACAACGTCGCAAAATGAGCATTGGGCGACATGAAAGCTATGTAATCACCTGCCCGCACAAGACGTGCTAGAATGAGGCCATAACATAAGATGAGGTAATCGCAATGGAGCAGCCCGCAGCGCCGCAGCACACTCCACGTAAGCAGAGCATATCACGCGGTAAGAAAATCGGCTTAATTGCTGGCGGGCTATTTATCCTGTTCTTACTCCTAGACGCACTCAGCCACCTTAGCAGCACAACCACTACGCCAGTTGCAACTAACACCGCCAGCACGCAAGCAGCCGAACCCTCACCAGCAGCAGTACGCCAAGCAACAATAGCCAAGTATGCACCCCTCTACTGCACCAACCACCGAAGCCTACACATGAGCACCAATGCCTTTACCGATAATCAAGGCTGGCCACTCTTTAATGGCACTAGAGCATGGACCGCCTCGGAGTGTGAAGCGATCATAGGCAAACTGTACGATGCCGGCAGCAACAACGAGCACCTGCAAGCCCTCGCAGCCGGCAAGTATGCTGTTGGCATGACACTTCACGAACTAATCTACGCTATTGGCGTTCCGACCAATGTGCAAACAACCACGTATTCAGACTATACCCAACAGCAACTCGTCTATGGCGACCCACTCTATAATGCTACCTACATTTACGTTGATAATGGCATAGTTACGAGCATTCAGAACTAAGCTTACCGCAGCAGCAGCCGACATTAAAGCAATAGCATCCAAACAGTAAGCCAACCGCAAACGCTTTATATTGTTCTAGCAGGCTTTCATCTGCCGAGCCTTATACCGCGCGTCAGCACAACGCCAACATATAAACACCTGCCTGCCGGTCATACGCCGCACAAACTGTATTGCAGCGACAAAGCCAGGCACCGGATTATTAGCAAACGCCAGTAAATCACACCCGCAATCAGCACACTTGCTGCTGTCACGCATGCCCATGCGCCGCATGTGCCGGCAGGATCTTATGCTGCTTCAGATCGCTGTTCGTGGCGGTGACCGCTGCCTTGATAACCTGTACATCACTTTCCAAGGCATCCAACCGCTGCCCTACCCGGTCTATATCAGCGCGGGTAGCCTGATCCTTCTGGCCCTCAAGAATAGCATCCAGCTTGCCGTTTTGGTCCTCCATCAGCA
>Ga0070698_100008130_pt1 | contig 11338 bp, 9 predicted proteins | sample KBSK1502metaG_FD_65477 | JGI IMG/M metagenome (GOLD analysis project Ga0070698, IMG submission 65477) | Corn, switchgrass and miscanthus rhizosphere microbial communities from Kellogg Biological Station, Michigan, USA - KBS K1-50-2 metaG | ecosystem: Host-associated > Plants > Roots >...
CGCGGCGTGGGCGGGCGCCGCCGCCAGCAGCAGGCACAGGGCCAGGAGCGCGCGTTTCACTCCGCCAGTATAAGAGGACGCGCTCATTCCGCCCGCAGCGCCTCCAGCGGCGGCCGCGCGAACACGTCGCGCGCGCTCCAGGCCCCGACGGCGGCCGTGAGCGCGACCAGGCCGAGCGAGAAGGCCAGAAGTGGCACCGCCGGCAGCGTGAAGGGCGAGTCGAACAGGAACCGCAGCAGCGCCCACCCCGCCAGCATCGAGAGGCCGAGCGCGGAGAGCGAGGCCAGCGTGCCCAGGCTCAGGTACTCGGCCAGGATCACGCGCGCGACCTGCGAGCGCGTGGCGCCGAGGGTCTTGAGCAGCACGCCCTCGCGGATGCGCTGGTCGCGGCTGGCCGCCACCGCGCCCAGCAGCACGACCACGCCGGCGGCCAGGCTGAAGACGGCCATGAACCGGATGGCGAGGCTCACGCGCGCCACCACCTTCTCGATCACTTCCTGGACCTGCGAGAGGTCCAGCGCGGTCACGTTGGGGAAGGCCTCGGCCACCGCGCGCTGCAGGCGCGCGCGCGTGCCCGCGTCGGCCGCGCGCGTCAGGGTCAGGAAGGTCTGCGGGGCGGCGTCGAGCGGGCCCTCCGGGAAGACCACGAAGAAGTTCGGCTCGAAGCGCGCCCATTCCACCTCGCGCAGGCTGGCCACGCGGCTGGGGACGGCGACGCCCTGCACGTCCCAGGTGATCGCGTCGCCGAGGCCCACGCCCAGCTCGCGGGCCACGCCGACCTCGAGCGACACGGGCACCGGCTCGCCCGCCGCGTGCGGCGTGCGCCACGCGCCGGGTTTCCAGCCCGAGCCCGCGACCACGCGCTCGGAGGAGGTGAAGGAATCGCGATACGTGCTGCGGTATTCGCGGCGAACGGTCCACGTGCTGGGCGTGCCGTCGCCGCGGCCGGGTCCGCGCCGTGGTCCCGCCACCGACGCCTGCGCCAGGAGCGCGCCGGCGCTGCGGCCGTTCACGGCCGCGATGCGCATGGGCACGATGGGCACGGGCGTGGCCGTGTCGAGCCCCTCGCGTCGCAGCACCGCGCGCACGCCGTCGCGCTGGTCGGGCTGGATGTCGAACAGCGCGAGGTTGGGCCGGTCGCGCGTCCCGCCCACGCGCAGGTCGCGCAGCAGGTTGTGGTGGACGAGGTACACGGTGTCGAGGAGGAAGGCGCCGAAGCCGAGGGCCAGGATCACCATCGCGGTCTGGTTCGCGGGGCGGTAGAGGTTGGCCAGGCCCTGGCGCCACACGTACGGCCAGCGCGTGGGGAAGAAGCGGCGCACCATCCGCATCAGGAGCAGGGCCGCGCCCCACAGCACGGCCAGGGCCACGCCGATGGCGGCCGCGAACGTGAGCCCCGCGCGTGGCGTCGGCGCCTCCACCACGGCCAGCGCGACGATGCTGCCGGCGAGCACGAGCACGGCGGCGATGCGCAGCCAGTCGCGCCGGCCGCGCGGCGCCGGCTCGTAGGGCCGCCGCAGGACAGCGAGCGCGGACACGTCGCGGATGGCCAGCAGCGGGAGGAGCGAGAACAGGCCCGCCACCCAGGCCCCGAGGGCGAGGCCAGACAGGATCGAGGCCGGGGCGGGCGCGAAGACCACGTCCACGGGCAGCATGTCGCGCACCAGGTGCGGCAGCGCCCACTGCAGCGCCACGCCGATGGCCGCGCCCAGCGCGCTGCCGGCCAGCCCGAGGCCGACGGCCTGCAGGAGGTAGGCGGCGAAGATCTGGCCCGCGGTGGCGCCCAGGCAGCGCAGCACCGCGATCGTCTCCATCTTCTTCTTCATGAGCGCGCGCACCGCGCTGGCCACGCCCAGGCCGCCCAGCAGCAGCGCCACCAGCCCGATCAGCGAGAGGTAGCGGCCCATCCGTCCCAGCGAGTCGTTGAGCGAGCGCTGGTCCTCGCTGACGGTGCGGACGCTCACGCGCTCCGAGGAGAGGCGGATGCGGTTGCGGTCGGCCAGCCGCTGCGCGTCCACGCCCGGCGGCGTCTTGAGGTAGACGTCGTAGCGGGCACGCGAGCCGAAGCGGAGGAGGCCCGTGGCGCCCAGGTCCGCGGAAGACATGAACACGCGCGGGCCCAGCGCGGAGCGGAAGCCGATGTCGCCGGGATAGTTGGTGACCGCGCCGCGGATGGTCAGCTTGGCCTCGCCGAGGCTCAACACGTCGCCGACGCGCGCGTCGAACATCGTGAGCAGCGCGGGATCGACCAGCACGCCGCCGGGCTCGTGCAGCCGCGGCCAGAGGCCGGGGGGCGAGGTCTCGATCACGCCGTAGAAGGGGAAGCCTCCCTCGATGGCCATGACCTGCACGGGCCGCGCGCCGGCGGTCCGCGGGATATAGGCCATGGCCGCGAAGCTGGTCACGCGCGCGAGGAGCGGCTCGTCCCGGCCCGCGCGCGCGGCGGTGGTGATCCCGCCGACGAGCGACTCCGCGCGGGGGGAGAACGGCGTTGCGCTGCCCAGGGCGAGGTCCGCGCCCAGGAGCGCGCGCGCCTGGTCACGCACGGAGGCCTGGAGGTTGCGCGTGAAGGAGCCGATGGCCACCAGCGCGGCCACGCCGGCCGTGACGGAGGCCATCAGCAGGAGAAGCCGGCGCGGGGCCCGGCTCTCGCGCAGGGCCAGCGTGAAGGGGAAGGACGCCGCGCTCATGCCGCCGCGGAGTCGCTCAAGAGAGCGCCGTCGTGCAGGCGCACGATGCGCCCCGCGCGCGCGGCCAGGCTCTGGTCGTGGGTGACCAGCACGAGCGTGGTGCCCACCTCGCGGTTGAGCTCGGACATCAGCTCGATCACGCGCGCGCCGGTGGCGGCGTCGAGGTTGCCGGTGGGCTCGTCCGCGAACAGCACGCGCGGGCGGTGGGAGAAGGCGCGGGCCAGCGCCACGCGCTGCTGCTCGCCGCCGGAGAGCTGGGCCGGATAGTGGTGGCCGCGGTCGGCCAGGCCCACGCGCGAGAGCAGCTCGTCCGCGCGCGCGGCCGCCTCCAGGCCGCGCAGCTCCAGAGGCACCTGGATGTTCTCGCGCGCGGTGAGGGTGGGGATGAGGTGGAAGGACTGGAAGACGAAGCCGACCTTCTGGCCGCGCAGCCGCGCGCGCTCGTCCTCGCTGAGCGAGCCCAGCTCCACGCCGTCGAGCCAGACGCGGCCCGTGGTCGGCGTGTCGAGCCCCGCCAGCAGGCCCAGCAGCGTGCTCTTGCCGCTTCCGGAGGGGCCCAGGATGCCCACGAAGGAGCCGGCAGGCACGTCCAGCGTGATACTTTTCAGCACGGGGAGCTCGCGCCCGCCGGACAGGAAGGTGCGGGTCAGGGATTCACAGCGCAGCATGCATTCACTCGGAGAGCTCGGCGGCGCGCGCAGCGCGGCGACGAGCGAGGGGGGTTTCAGGGGGGGCCGCAGCCAACCAGCCCGTTGGTGGCCGCAGTGCGATCGCCCGCCCTGCAATGCGTGAGTGCCCCCCCTGACATCGACGACTACGGCGCGTGAAAAGTTGTGGTCGCTGCGCGCGCATCCCCCGATCATAACGGGAGGTCACCGCGAGTGTCTGGCCGCGGGGTGGGCGGCGTTTGCGATCGTGGCCTCGTGCAGCCGGACGCCGCCAGCGGAGACGCAGCCACCCCCAGAGACCGCGGCCGTGCGGTCCGCCCCCCGTCCCGCCGACAAGCCCGTGATCCTGTTCCTGGGCACCAGCCTCACCGCGGGCTACGGCCTCGCCGATCCCGATCTCGCCTATCCGGGCTTGATCGAGAAGCGCGTCGAAGAGGCCGGCCTCCCCTACACGGTGGTGAATGCCGGCGTGAGCGGCGAGACTTCCGCGGGCGCGCTGCGGCGACTCGATTGGCTGCTGAAGCAGAAGGTCGACGTCCTCGTGCTGGAGACCGGCGCCAACGACGCCCTGCGCGGCCAGCCCCCCGAGGCCACGCGTGCGAACATCGACGCGATCCTGACGCGCGCGGAGGCGCAGTCGCCGCCGCCGCGCCTGGTGATTCTCGGCATGAAGGCCCCGCCGAACCTCGGCTCCGCGTACTTGAGCCGCTTCGACGCGATCTACCCCGACCTGGCGCGCAAGCACCGCGCCGTGCTCGTGCCCTTCCTATTGGAGGGCGTAGCGGGCATCCCCGCGCTGAACCAGGCCGACGGCATCCATCCGACCCCCGAGGGACAGCGCAAGATGGCGGAACTGGTGTGGAGGGCGCTGGAGCCTCTGCTCAAGAGCGTCGGCTGAGATCGTCGGAGATGAAGAGGTCAGGGCGGGCTCGGCCACCCGAGGGCCCGTGAGATCTCGCGCGCGAGGATGAACTGTCCCTGCTCGTTGGGATGGAGCGGGTCCAGGGCCAGCTCCGCCCGCATCCAGCCCGGGCGCGCCGGGTCCTCCATGGCCGGCCAGGGATCCACGAGAACGATGCCCTCGCGACGGCTGTAATCGCGGAGGCCGGCCCGCAAGGCCTGGATGGAATCGAGGTGGAAGGCTCCGCAAGGCGGAGGGATCACGAGCACGGGTTGCCGGCCCACCTCGCGCACGCCCTGCGCGATGAGCTGAAGGTTCCGGAGCGCTCCTTCGACCGGCAGGCCGCGGGCGATGTCGTTGGTGCCGCCGAGGACGATGACGACCTGCGGCGTCGGCCCTGTCTCCAGCACCCCGGGCAGGCGTTCCAGCAACTGGGCCGTGGTGTCGCCGGAGACGCCGAAGTTGTAGACGCGGATCCCGCGCCAGGCGCCGAGCAGGTCGGGATAGGAATACTTGAGCCGGTACCGCGCGGTGAGGCTGTCGCCGAGCGCGGCCACCGAGCGGATATCCTCCGAAGCCCGGCCGCACGCGGCCAGGCCGAGGACCGCGAACGCCACGCCGGCGAGGCGGCGCGCTCCGCCCCCGGCCATCACGGTTGCCGCCGCGGCCGATAATCCGGACTGCGCGCGGGCCCGCCGCCGTGCGTGACGCGCCACGCCCGGCCGTCCGCGAGACGCTGCCGGTAGACGACCCACTCGCCGGTGAGGTTCGAAGTGAAGGCAATCTCGGAGCCGTCCGGGGCATAGGCGGGGTTGTAGTTGAGGGCGGGCCAGTCCACGAGCGTGCGCTCACGCCCCGTATCGAGATCGTGCTCCACGATCCGGCTCGTCTGGCCCTGCCCGCCGCGGTGGACGTAGGCCACGTGCCGGCCGTCGGGATGGAAGCGCGGCTCGCACCCCGTCGCGTGCGCGCGCGTGAGCGGCTGTTCCTCGGCCCGGGCCACGTCGACGATGTGGATGCCGAAGCCCTGCGCCCAGTTGGTCGAGAACACGATGCGCCGCGAGTCGCGGCTCCAGCTCGGGTTGCCCAGCGCGGTCCGGCGGCCGTGCCGGGCCAGCATGCGCTGGGCGCCCGATTCGAGGTCCATGACGTAGAGCGACTCCGGCCCGTCCTGGTTCGAGAGCAGGGCCAGTGACCGTCCGTCGGGCGAGGGCTCCGACTGCCATTCGCGGTGCGGGTTGGCGCGGACGCGGCGCGCGAGTCCACCCGCCGCGGGGACGCGATAGACCTGCCAGTTCCCCGTGCGGTTGGAGGTGAAGAAGACGCTCGCGCCGTCGGCGCTCCAGCGCGGCAACGCGTCCACGTGCGGGTCCGTGGTGAGGCGCCGCGGTGCCCCGCCCGTCGCCGAGACGACGTAGAGGTCCTGGTTGCCGTCCACCGTCCATTCGAAGACCAGCTCGAAGCGCGAGGTCTCCGCGGACGCGCCGCCCCCCGGCCGCGGCGCGAGAACGCCGGGGGCGGACACCACGGCCAGGGACGAGGCGACCATGACGCACGGGAGGGAGATCACTCGCCTCATCTCGCCATTGTGGGAGTCGCCGCGCGGGGAGTGTCAAGCCCGCCCGGGTGAGGCCTTCGAGGCCGTGCGCGGTCGCCCCACCTTGACCGCCGCCCGCGCGATGGCATAGCGTCGTCGCGACGAGGCCCTCTCCGTGAGTCAGGCGGCGGTCGCGCGCCGTTGGATCGTGAGCCCGGCCTACGACCTCGCCTTCTTCTTCGGCGGGGCCGCGGCCAGCCTGGCCGCGCTCGGCCTGTACCTGGCCGGCGTGCCCATCCTCGTCCTCTGGTGGACGTGGATCCTCGCCTTCGACGGGCCGCACATCGCGGCCGCCTTCACCCGCACCTACCTCGATCGTGACGAGTGGCGGCGCCACCGGCGCCTCCTCGCGTGGAGCCTGCTCGCCTTTGCCGCGGGGCCGCTGGCGCTGGCCCTCGGCCGCCTGCTGCGTTCCGACGAGCCCTTCCAGCTCTTCCTCGGCCTCGCCGTGTTCTACGCCTACTACCACGTAGTGCGGCAGCACTATGGCTTCCTCGCGCTGTACGGCGCCGTCGAGCGCAGCGCGCCATCGGCGTTCCGCGCGGAGAAGTGGGCCCTCTACGTCGGATGCTGGGCGCCGTACGCGTATCTCCTGATCACGCACCCGAAGGCGCGGGCGGTGCTCCGCCTGCACCCCCCCGCGGAGGCCGGGTCGGCCCAGCAGGCGCTGGCGGCGGTACTCGTAGCCGCATGGCTGGTCGCGCTCACCGTCCCCGTCGCGGTGGTCGCGCGCGAGCCGCGCGGGAACCGCCTGCGGCCGTCTTCGATCTATGTCCTGGTGACCGTTGCTCTCTACGGGCTCATCTACCTCGTGGTGGCGCGCGCGGAGCCGGTGTACGCGCTCTCGAACGGACCCGACCAGGACTTCCTGCTCCTCTCCGTGCTGGTGACGTTGTTCCACAACGTGCAGTACGTGGGGCTGGTCTGGTTCCACAACCACAACCGCTACCGCCGCGAGGGAGACTTCGGCCCGGCGCGGGCGCTGTCCGCGAATCCGTGGAGCTACGCCGCGGCGTGCGTGTTCTTCTCCCTCACCGTGTATCTGCTCTTCGCCTGCTCAACCGGCGTGTTCCCGGGGTGTATGATCCTGCCCCAATCATCCAGCGCGGCGCGGGGCGCGAACCAGGTCGGCCTGTGCCTGTGGTGGGGGCTGGCCGTGCACCACTACTGGCTCGACCAGCGCATCTGGCGCGTGCGCGGGGATGCACCCCTTCGGCGCAACCTCGGCCTGGAGGATGCATGACCGACGCCGGCTTTGCCGTCCGCCCCTCCGCCGACCACGTCTACTACTCGCTGACCAAGAGCCTGTGCCGCGCCTGCAAGCAGGCGGTGGACGCCAAGATCGTCTTCAAGGACGAGGCGGTCTGGTTCGACAAGTTCTGTCCGGCGCACGGCCGGCAGATGGTGCGCGTGGCCAGCAGCATCGACTGGTACCTGGACTGTCTTTCCTTCGTGGCGCCCGCGCGGCCGCCCGCGCGCGTGATGAAGGCGGTCGAGAAGGGCTGCCCGTTCGACTGCGGCCCCTGTGCCTCGCACCAGCAGAAGGTCTACCTGCCCGTCGTCCCCATCACCTCCGCCTGCAACCTGGACTGTCCGATCTGCTACACGGTGAACAAGAACGACGGCGCGCACCGGCTCTCGCGGGAAGCCTTGCAGCGGATCCTGGACCACCTGCTCGCGGACCACGCCGAGCTGGACATCATCAACTTCACGGGCGGCGAGCCCACGCTGCACCCGGAGCTGCCGGAGCTGCTGGAGATGTGCCGCGCGGCCGGGATCCGGCGGCTCACCATCTCCACCAACGGCCTCAAGCTCCTCGACGAGGCCTACGTGCGGCGCCTGGCCGCGCTGGACGCGCGCATCGTGCTCTCGCTGGACACCTTCGATCCCGCCACCGACAAGGCCCTGCTGGGCGCGAACACGGTGAAGGCGAAGCTGAAGGTGCTCGACCTGCTGGAGAAGTACGACGTAGCCACCACCATCCTGCCCGCCGTGGCCGCCGGGCTCAACGACCGCGAGATCGGGCCGCTGCTGGAGATGGTGCTCTCGCGGCCGCACATCCGGTCGCTCGAGCTGCACACGCTCACCTTCACCGGCCAGGGCGGCGTCACTTTCTCGCGCGAAGCCCGCATCACGATTCCGGACCTCCACCGCCGCATCGAGGAGGCCACCGCAGGCCGCATCGTCAGCCGCGATTTCGTGCCTTCGCCGCTCGCGCATCCCCACTGCTACTCGATCTGCTACCTGCTGCTCCTGGACGGCGGCGGATACGTGCCCTTCGCGCGGCTGACCTCGCGCCAGAAGCTCTACGAGCTGCTCTCCGACTCGCTCTACATCGAGCCGCGCGAACAGCTGGAGGAGGTCTTCCGGGAGATGATCGACGACCTGTGGGCCGAGCCCGACCGGCTCCCGGAGAGCGCGCGCGTGCTGGCCACCCTCAAGCGCCTGCTGCGCGACATGTTCCCTTCCGACGGGCGGAGCCTCACCATCCTCGAGCGGCAGAAGATCGCCGAGCGCTCCGCGCGCGCCATCTACATCCACTCCCACATGGACGAGGAGACCTTCGACGTCTCGCGCATCATGAAGTGCTGCGTGGGCGTGCCGGAGGCGGACGGGACCAACATCCCGACCTGCTCGTACAACGTGCTCTATCGCGAGAAGGACGCGCGCTTCGCCGATCCCGCCATGCTCGCGCGCATGAACGCGGGCCGGCCGGGGCCGGCCTAGGCGCCAAGGAGGAAACCGATGCAGCTCCCGGACCCCCGCCAGGAGTTCACGCGCACGTCCGACGCCGGCGCGCGCGAGGTCTTCCACTCCTTCTCGAAGGGCATGTGCCCCGAGTGCCGCGAGCTGGTGGACGGCGCGCGCGTGATCCGCGGTGGGAAGGTCTACCTGCGCAAGCAGTGCCCGCGGCACGGCACGCAGGAAGCGCTCATCTCCGGCGACTCCGAATGGTACCTGCGCATGTTCAACTTCGTGCGGCCGGGCTCGGTGCCGCTGAAGCACTCGCGGCCCGTGATCGACGGCTGCCCGAAGGACTGCGGCCTGTGCGCCGACCACGAGCAGCACACCTGCCTGCCCATCATCGAGATCACCAACCACTGCAACCTCGAGTGCCCGATCTGCATCGTGCAGAACCGGAACAACTACCACATGACGCGCGCGGAGTTCGTGTCCATCATCGACGGGCTCATCGAGAAGGAAGGCACGCTGGAGACCATCAACCTCTCCGGGGGCGAGCCCACGCTGCACCCCGAGTTCCTCGACTTCCTCGACCTGGCCCGGCGGCCGCAGATCTCGCGCGTGTCCATCTCGACCAACGGCCTGCGCATCGCCGCCGACTACGCCTTCTGCCTGGAGCTGGCGCGGCGCGGCGTGTACGTGAGCCTGCAGCTCGACGCCTTGAGCAACCCCGAGCTGCGCATGCTGCGCGGCGGCGGCGACCAGGAGGCGGCCAAGCGCAAGGCGCTGGCCAACCTGGAGAAGGCGGGCGTGCGCACCACGCTCGTCTCCACCGTGGCCAAGGGCGTCAACGACGGCCGCATCGGCGAGTGCATCCGGCTGCTGTTCGAGAAGGACTTCATCCTCTCGCTGATGTTCCAGCCCGCGGCCTACACCGGATACGGGGGCGGCCACTTCCACCCGCACGATCCGCTCGACGTCATCACCATCCCCGACATCGTGCGCGCGGCGGAGGAGCAGACGGAAGGCCTGCTGGCCAAGAGCGACTTCCTGCCCCTGCCCTGCTCGCACCCGGCCTGCTTCGGCCTCACCTACCTGCTGCGGACGGAGGACGGCTACTTCCCGTTCCCGCGCTTCCTCGAGCTGGAGCAGTACCTCGACGTCATCGCCAACCGCGGGACCATCCGCCCCGACGCGGACTTCGAGGAGACGATGCGCAAGGCCATCGACGACCTCTGGACGGGGAACGCGCAGGTGCCGGACAGCGCGAAGATCCTGCACGCGCTCAAGCGCGCCATCCGCCTCATGTACCCCGAGGACCGCGCGCTGGAGCTGGAGGACCGCCTTCGGCTGGGCGAGGGGCTCGTCAAGACCATCTTCATCCACGCCTTCATGGACGAGCACACCTTCGAGGTGGACCGGATCAAGAAGTGCTGCACGCACTACGCCATGCCGGACGGCCGGCTCATGCCGGGCTGCGCCTACAACATGTTCTTCCGGCACCAGGACGCGCGCTACCTGGGCGAGGTGGGGAAGGCGGACATCTGGGGCGCGCCGCGCGCGGACGGGTTCGTGCCCGTCACGCTGCAGCGGCGCGCGGAGCGGCCCTCCTGAGCGATCGGGCGCGGCCGCTGCTCGCGGGCAAGCGCGCGCTCGTCACCGGCGCCTCCCGCGGCCTGGGACGAGCGCTGGCCCGCGCCTTCGCCGAGGAGGGCGCGCGCGTGGCCTTCACCTACACGCGCGACCAGGACGGGGCGGCCCGCGCGGCGGAAGCGGTGCGTGCCGCGGGCGGGGAGGCGCGCGCCTTCGCCGTGTCCGTGCTCGACGTGGCCGCGACCGAGGCCATGGTGCGCGAGCTGGAGCAGGCCTGGGGCGGCCTCGACGTGCTCGTCAACAACGCCGGCGTGAGCCAGAACCTGCCCCTCGCCCTCATGGAAGAAGAGGACTGGGACCGCGTGATGGACGTCAACGTCAAGGGCGCGTTCCTGACCTCGCGCGCGGTGCTGAAGGGCATGATCCGCGGCAAGGCAGGCGTGATCCTCAACATCGGATCGCTGGCGGGCACGCGCATGATCGAGGCGCCCGTCCACTACTGCGCGAGCAAGGCCGCGCTCAAGGGCCTGACGCAGGCGCTGGCCAAGGAAGTCGCGCGCTACCAGATCCGCGTGCTGTGCCTGGCCCCAGGCCTGCTCGAGGACGGCGTGGGCCGCAACCTGCCCGAGCACCGCCTGGCCGACTACCTCGAGCACTGCGCGCTGGGCCGCGTGGGCACGTTCGAGGAGGTGGCGCGCTTGGCCGCCTTCCTCGTCTCCGACGCCAATTCGTACATGTCCGGCGAGACGGTGATCATGGACGGCGGGCTGTGACCCGAGAGCAACGCGTGAGCGCGCGGCGGTGCCTGGTCTTCGGCGGCAGCGGCGCGCTCGGGCGCGCGGTCTGCGCCACGCTGGGGGCGGAGGGAGCGCGCATCGCCTTTACCTATCGCGAGGGCGAGAGGGCGGCGCGGGCGGTGGCGGAAGAGGTGCGGGGCGCGGTCCCGCTGCGCCTCGACGCGGCCTCCGTCGAGGCCGTCGAGTCCACCGTCGACCGCGCGGCGGAGAGGCTGGGCGGCATCGACGCCTTCGTGCAGTGCGCCGGCGTGGGCGTGACCGCGCCGGCGCCGGAGGCGCGCACGCACGCGCGCATGTCCGCCGTCGACGAGGCGGCGTGGGACCGCATGATGGACGTCAACGCCAAGAGCACGTTCTTCGCGGTGCGCCGTCTCGCGCGCGTGATGGGCAGCGAAGGCGGCAACGTCGTG
>Ga0070698_100008131_pt1 | contig 11338 bp, 12 predicted proteins | sample KBSK1502metaG_FD_65477 | JGI IMG/M metagenome (GOLD analysis project Ga0070698, IMG submission 65477) | Corn, switchgrass and miscanthus rhizosphere microbial communities from Kellogg Biological Station, Michigan, USA - KBS K1-50-2 metaG | ecosystem: Host-associated > Plants > Roots >...
CCCGCGAATCCAAGGTGTACGCCCCAGCCGCCGGAATCCCACATCGTGTACCGCTTCGGTCGGAATGCCTCGATGTCGTCCAGCTTTATCCGTCGCGTGGGCCACACTTCGTGGAACGCAACGATGACCGCATCGGACGTGACGGTCGTCTCGAGCCGCGCGAACCAGACCAGGAGGCTTACGAGCACCATGATCCCGAGAACGAGGGCGACCGCGAGGAGCGCTTTCGCGGGCGCCGCGACGAGCAGGCTCGGCACGACGATCACAGGCACGATGAAGAAGACCAACCAAAACCAGGAATCGCGAAGACGCTGCTCCTCGTGGAAGTACGTCATCGGCGCGAACGCTAGCATCGGCGAATGGCCACCAAGCCCGATGTCACCATCCCAGCGGGCGCGCCGCCGGACGACCTCAAGACCGAGGACCTCACCGTCGGCACCGGCGCGGAGGCGACCGCGGGCAAGACCGTCGACGTGCACTACGTCGGCGTGGGCTGGTCGACCAAACAGCAGTTCGACGCGTCCTGGGATCGCGGCGGCGCCTTCTCGTTCCAGCTCGGCGCGGGCCGCGTCATCAAGGGATGGGATCAAGGTGTCGCGGGGATGAAGGTCGGCGGCCGCCGCCGGCTCACGATCCCACCGCGGCTCGGCTACGGCGATCGCGGCGCGGGCCGGGACATCAAACCCGGCGAGACGCTCGTCTTCGTCGTGGATCTCCTGAAGGTCAGCTAGCCGCCAGCGCCCTTCCTCCACGCGGTAGTTTCACTCCGATGCCGTTCTTCTTGATCGTGCCCCTATGGGTCCTGGCTTTGATAGCGGGCGTCATCATGCTGTTCACCCGCTCTACGAGGAGAGCCGGTATCTACGTCCTCACGATCGCGACGTCCGCCACTGTCGTCTCGTTCGCCCTCTCGACCGCTGTGCTCTTTCTCGGCGCGCAAGCATCGCCGCAAGAGCCCTCGTGGATTGGGATCGTGATCATCGGCGCCTATCTGGCCGCGATTCCGATCGGTGGATTGGTCGGGGCAATCGTTGGTCTACTGGTCACGCGCAAGGTGTTGAGCTGAGCTAGCTAGCCCCCGCACGCAGCTCCGCATCGCGAGGCGCACGCACTCGACCCCGTTGCTCGTCCCAGCCACCACCCGGACGATCGCGATGTCGTTTCCGCCCGTGAGCGCCTCGAACCCCGCGGCCGCGTCCTCCGGCGGTCCCCACCAGCCCACGCGCCCGAGGAGCTCGTCGGGAAGGGCGTCCGCCAGGTCATCGTCGCTCGCGCCGGAGGCCTTCAGCTTCTCGAGCTCGGTCAGGACGGCGTCGAATCCCATTCGCGCGAAGTGCCCGCGGTACCCCATCGTCGGATCAGCGCCGGGCCGGTTCATGGCGTACGAGAGTGTCATCACCGCGAGCGCCTGGCGTGCGGCCGCGACGTCGCGATCCACGCACACCCGGATGTACTGGTGGATGCGGACGTCGCGCGGATCGCGTCCCGCGGCGAGCGCCCCGGCGGCGACGCGCTCGCGGCTCCACAGCGTCTGCTCGGGCGAGCACCAGTTGAGCGCCGCGCCGTCGTACCGCTCGCCGGCCAAGCGCAGCATCTGCGGCCCCAGGGCGGCTAGGTACGTCCGCGCATCGCCGAGCGATGCGCGCAGGGAGGACGCGAGGTCGCGCATCTTCTTGATCGGCTTGTCGCGCTCGCTCCCGGAGCCGACGCCGAGCACGAAGCGCCCGCCGGTCCGCTCGCGCGTGGTCCGCGCCCCGGCGACGAGCGCCGCGGTGCTCCACCGGCCGATCGGGAGCACGGAAATGCCCGTGTCGAGCCCGCTCGCCGCGTGCCACTTCGCGCACAGCTCGAAGGCGTCGTCGCGGTTGGGCGTCCAGAGGCTCGTGTAGCCGAGCCCGGCGGCCTCGGCCGCGACGTCGGCCTGCTCTGCATCGGAAAGCACCAATCGACCGTCGATCCCGAGACCGATCTCCATCGCGCGGAACGGTACTCTCGGAGGCGTGGGGAGCGACGTGCTCGACGCCTTCTATCCGGCGGTCCGTGAGTGGTTCCGCACGGCGTTCCCCGGGCCGACGCCCGCGCAGGAGCAGGCGTGGCCGGTCATCAAGAACGGCGACAACACGCTGCTCATGGCGCCGACCGGATCGGGCAAGACGCTCGCGGCGTTCCTGACCGCGATCGACGCGCTCATCCAGGCGCCCGCTCGCGGCTGCCGGGTCGTGTACGTGTCGCCGCTGAAGGCGCTCGCGGTAGACGTCGAGCGCAACCTGCGCTCGCCGATCGCGGGCATCGGCCACGCCGCGGAGCGCCTCGGGGTCAGCGTGCGGGAGCCGACCGTCGCGATCCGGACCGGCGACACCCCGGCGAAGGAGCGGCGCCGCTTCTCGAAAACGCCGGCCGACATCTTCATCACCACGCCGGAGTCGCTGTACCTCGTGCTCTCGTCCTCCGCCGGAGATGCGTTGCGCGACGTCGAGACCGTCATCGTCGACGAGATCCACGCGATCGTGTCCACGAAGCGCGGCGCGCACCTTGCCCTGACCCTCGAGCGGCTCGAGCGCCTCGCCGGCCGCCGCCTTCAGCGCGTCGGGCTCTCGGCAACGCAGCGGCCGCTGGACGAAGTGGCGCGATTCCTCGGTGGCTTCGGTCCCGATGGCGCGCGGCCCGTGACGGTCGTCGATGCCGGCCATCGGAAGCCGCTCGAGCTCTCGGTCGAGGTGCCGGTCGAGGACATGGCCCGCCTCGGCGAACCGATCGAGTTCCGCAGCGGGCCGGCCGCGCGCGCGGACGCGCGGACGAGCATCTGGCCGGCGATCTACCCACGGCTCCTCGACCTGATCCGGGAACACCGGTCGACCCTCGTCTTCGTGAACAGCCGCCGCCTCGCGGAACGGATCGCCAACGCGGTGAACGACCTCGCGGGTGAGGAGCTCGCGCACGCCCACCACGGCTCGATCGCGCGCGAGCAGCGCCTCCGTATCGAGGACGACCTGAAGGCGGGGAAGCTCCGCGCGCTCGTCGCGACGAGCACCCTCGAGCTCGGCATCGACATGGGCGCGATCGACCTCGTCGTGCAGGTCGAATCGCCGCCGTCTGTCGCGAGCGGCATGCAGCGCATCGGGCGCGCGGGTCACCGCGTCGACGAGCCGTCGACCGGAATCATCCTGCCGAAGTACCGCGGCGACCTCCTCGCGTCGGCCGCGCTGACGGAGCGCATGCACGCGGGCGCGGTCGAGGCCTCGCGGTACATCCGGAACCCGCTCGACGTGCTGGCCCAGCAGATCGTCGCGATCGTCGGTCGCGATGTGATCGGCGTCGACGACCTCGAGCGTCTGATCCGCGGCGCCGCACCGTTCGCCGAGCTGCCGCGGGCGCAGCTCGAGAACGTCCTCGACATGCTCTCGGGCCGCTATCCGTCCGACGAGTTCGCCGAGCTGCGTCCGCGCCTCGTGTGGGACCGCATCGCGGGCACCCTCCGAGTGCGCGAGGGCGCCGCGCGGGTCGCGCTCACGAGCGGCGGCACGATCCCCGACCGTGGTCTGTACGGCGTGTTCCTCGTCGGCGCCGAGCCGGGGAAGGGACGCGTAGGCGAGCTCGACGAGGAGATGGTGTTCGAGACGCGCGTCGGGGAGACCTTCCTGCTCGGCGCGTCGACCTGGCGCGTGGAGGAGATCACCCACGATCGCGTGCTGGTGTCGCCCGCGCCGGGCGTGCCGGGGAAGATGCCGTTCTGGAAAGGTGAGACCGCGACGCGCCCGCTGGAGTTCGGACGCGCGATCGGCGCGCTGACCCGCGAGCTGCGCGCGAGCGACCCCGATGTGGCGACGGCGCGCCTCCGCGCGCGCCACGATCTCGACGAGCGCGCGGCGCGGAACCTGCTCGAGTACCTGCGCGATCAGGTCGCCGCGGCGGGTGCGGTGCCCGATGACAGGACGATCATCGTCGAGCGGTACCTCGACGAGGTCGGGGACTGGCGCGTCTGCGTCCTCACGCCGTTCGGCGGCAAGGTCCATGCGCCCTGGGCGATGGCGATCGGCGCGATGGTTCGGGAGCGGTCCGACATCGAGGTCGACGTCCTCTGGACCGATGACGGCATCGTCGCCCGCTTCCCCGAGGCCGAGCGCGCTCCGGACCCGCAGCTCGTCCTTCCGGATCCAGATCGGGCCGAGGCCCTCGTCATCGAGCGCCTCTCCCAGACGCCGCTCTTCGCGGCCCGCTTCCGCGAGGCCGCGGCCCGCGCTCTGCTGCTCCCGCGACGCTTCCCGGGCCGGCGCTCGCCGCTCTGGCACCAGCGCCGCCGGGCGGGGGAGCTGCTGCAGATCGCGTCGCGCTACCCGTCGTTCCCGATCATCCTCGAGGCCTACCGCGAGTGCCTGCAGGACGTCTTCGACATGCCCGCGCTCCTCGAGGTGCTGCGCGCGATCCGCAGCCGCGACGTCCGTGTGGTCACCGTCGATTCGCGCTCGCCTTCGCCGTTCGCGTCGGCGCTCCTGTTCGCGTACGTCGGCAACTTCATTTACGAGGGCGACGCGCCGCTGGCCGAGCGTCGCGCCCAGGCGCTCACGGTGGATCCGGCGCAGCTCCGACAGCTCCTCGGCGAGGTCGAGCTGCGCGAGCTCCTCGACGCGAACGCCCTCGCGGAGCTCGAGCTGCAGCTCCAGCACCTCGAGCCCGACCGCGTCGCGCGGCACGCCGACGCCGCGCACGACCTGCTCATCCGGCTCGGCGACCTCACGCGCGACGAGCTGAAGGCGCGGTCCGAGCCCGGCGCGCCCGTGGACGAGTGGCTCTTCGAGCTGCAGCGGGACCGCCGCGCCATCGCGGTGCCCGTCGCGCGCGAGACGCGGTGGATCGCGGCGGAGGACGCCGGGCGATATCGGGACGCGCTCGGCGTCGTCGTGCCGCCCGGACTGCCCGATGCCTTCCTCGCGAGCGACCTTCGGCCGCTCGTCTCGATCGCGCGGCGATTCGCCCGCACCCACGGACCATTCACCGCTATCGACCTCGCGCGCCGCCTCGGCATCGGTCCGGCGCTCGTCACTGGGGCGCTCGGCGAGCTCGCGGTCAACGGCACGCTGCTCGAGGGCGAGTTCCGGCCCGGCGCGAGCGGCGTCGAGTGGGTCGACGCGGGCGTGCTGCGGACCCTTCGCCAACGGTCGCTCGCGCGCCTCCGCAAAGAGGTCGAGCCGGTCGAGCAGACCGCGCTCGCGCGCTTCGCCCTCGCGTGGCACGGCGTCGAGTCGCCGCGGCCCGGCGAGGCCGCGCTGCTCGACGCGGTCGCGCAGCTCGAGGGCGCGTTCGTGCCGGCATCCGATCTGGAGTCGCGGATCCTTCCATCGCGGGTCGCCAGGTACGACGAGAGCGACCTCGACGCGCTGCTCGGATCGGGTGCCGTGATCTGGGCCGGTGGGGGAGCGATCGGTCAGCGTGACGGGAAGGTCGCCCTCTTCCTCTCGGAGCACGCGTCCCTGGTGCCGGTCGCCTCGAAGCACGATGGGTCGACCCACGGGCGCATCCGCGAAGCGCTCGCGTCGCGCGGCGCGTCCTTCTTCCCGCAGCTGCTCGCCGCTCTCGGTGGCGGCTTCGCGCCGGAGGTGAAGGACGCGCTGTGGGATCTCGTCTGGTCCGGCGAGGTGACGAACGACAGCCTGTATCCGCTCCGCGCGTTCCTGCGGCCGCCGGCCGTGCGCCACGCGCGCCGGCGCGGACCGACGCAGCGTGGCCTCACACCCGAGCTCATCGGACGGTGGTCGTTGGTCTCGGCGTACGCGAGCGCGATGCCGGCGACGCCGACCGAGCGCCTGACCGCGCGCGTGCTGCAGCTCCTCGAACGGCACGGCGTCATCACCCGCGAGCTCGTGCAGTACGAGGGCGCTGATGGCGGGTTCGCCGCCGTGTACGGCGTGCTCCGCGCGATGGAGGAGGCCGGCCGCGTGCGACGCGGCTACTTCGTCGCCGGGCGTGGCGCCGCCCAGTTCGCGCTCCCGGGTGCGGTCGATCGGCTCCGCGCGATGCGCGAGCCCGGCGAAGAGCCCGCGGTCATCACGCTCGCGGCCGCGGATCCGGCGAATCCATATGGCGCCGCGCTCGGCTGGCCGGAAAGGGAGACCGGCCGCAAGCCCATGCGCGTCGCGGGCTCGCTCGTGATCCTCGTCGACGGTGCGCTTGCCGCGTACGTCGCGCGGGACGAGCACAGCGTGCTGACCTTCATCGACGGCGAGGAACGCGATGTCGCGCTTGCGCGCGCCGCTGTTGCCCGGGCGTTGGCCGCGGAGGCCGTGCCGGAGCGGCGCGATCCGCTCTTCATCGAGGAGATCGACGGCGCGCCGGTCGACGAGTCGCCGCTCGCCGAGCCGCTGCGCGCGGCCGGCTTCGTGCGCACCCCGCGCGGGTACCTGTTGCGCAGTGCCTGAGGGAGACACCATCTTCCGGACCGCGGTGGTGCTGCGGCGCGCGATCGCGGGTCAGGTCGTCACGGGATTCGACATCACGGCGCCGAAGGTGAGCGCCGCGGCGCGCGACGAGGCGATCGTCGGCAGCCGCGTGGACGCGATCGAGTCGAACGGCAAGCATCTGTTCATCACCTTCGACACCCCGCAGCGCGTCGTGCTGCATACCCACATGAAGATGAGCGGCGCGTGGCACGTGTACCGCCCCGGCGAGCGCTGGTGGGAGCCGGAGTCCGGGGCGCGGGTCGTCATCCGCACCGAGCACGTCGTCGCGCCGTGCTTCCATCCGCCGATCGTGGAGCTGCTCACCGAGAAGGAGCTGGGGCTGCACCGCGTCGTGAGCGGGCTCGGGCCGGACATCATCCGCGACGACTTCGATCTCGATGAGGCCATCCGCCGCCTGCGGGAGAGCGAGGATCGCGATATCGCGACGGCCCTCCTCGACCAGCATGTCATCTCGGGCATTGGGAACGTCTTCAAGGTCGAGGCGCTGTTCCTTGCGCGCACGTCGCCGTGGGCGCAGGTGCGCGATCTCGAGGACGCGAAGCTCCGCGAGATCGTCGAGCACGCCCGGAAGCTCATCCGGCTGAATCGCGACGGCCGTCCGCGGCGCACGCACTTCGGGCTCGACGCCGGCGAGCGGATGTGGGTCGACGAGCGCGCCGGCCTGCCCTGCCACGTGTGCGGGACGATGGTCGAGTCGGGCTGGCATCCCGATGAGGTGCGGAAGTCGTGGTACTGCCCGACGTGCCAGGGCGTCACGTCGGTGCCGAAGCCGGCCCCGGTGCCCCGGATGCACATGCCGCACCGCGATCGGCTGTGAGCGGCCGCGGTGTGGGACCATCGAGGGCATGACCCGCGCTCGGCTGACCTTCCCACAGGGTGACCCGCTCGAGTTCTCGCTCGAGGATGTCGCCGCGTTCGGCCCCCAGGACAGCCGGGTCGGCGGGTTCCGCGCGTGGCTGGGTGCGGTCTATGCCTCGACCGATGGCCGATGGCTCATCCGGTTCGGTGAGGACGAGCTGCTCGGGTTCCGGCGCGACGAGCTGAAGCGGATCCGCGCGACGCCCGACGGGGCGGAGCTCACGCTCGGACCCGCCGACGAGGTCGTGCCGGTCCGCGAGGCCGACGTCGTGTCCTACGGCCCCGAGCCGAAGGACGTGCGCTCGTGGCTCGGGCGCCTCGCGCACGGGCAGGGCGATGCGTGGATCAGCTTCAACGACGGACGCGAGCTGCGCTTCGCCATCGGGAATGGCCCGCACGTGAAGCTGCTCGAGCCGACCGAAACGCTGCCCGAGGGCGGCATCCGCCTCCCGCTCGCATAAGAAGGAGAACGACCATGTGCCGGAGCATCAAGCGACTGCGGACGATCGAGGGCGTGGCGGGGGAGGACGAGGTCCGCGCGGCGGCCCGGCAGTTCGTCCGGAAGGTGAGCGGCGTGAACGAGCCGACGGCGAAGAACGCGGACGCGTTCGAAAGCGCGGTGGACGCGGTGAGCCGCGCCTCGCTGGAGCTGCTCGTCGCGCTGCCGCCGTCGAAGGCCGCGGCGCCCGTGCCGAAGCCCCATCGCTACTAGTTCTGGATGCAGTAATCTCGCTTACAGCATTACAAATGTGAGGAGCACGGCGAGATGGCTGAATCCGACGAGATCAAGGGCTGGGTGGCGGGCCGGGTCCCGCAGGACTGGTTCGAGGGCGCACCCGAGGTGACCGTCGATCGCGAGGAGATCCTCGTGGTCGGCACGCTGAAGGAGGCGAAGGTCGATGGCAACGACGACGCCCAGAAGGCCGCGGCCGCAGGCCGCATCAAGCAGTACCGCGAGGACACCCGCGAGAAGCGGATGGCGATCTCCAACGAGGCCGGGCGCCGGTTCGAGCGGCCGATCTCGTGGGGCGTGAAGTACGGCGACAAGACGTTCCTGTTCACGCACCTCTCGATCCCCGTGATGACGCGGCTCCGCCAGAAGGAGCGCATGGTCCTCGACTCGCTGGTCGACGCGGGCGTCGCCCGCAGCCGCAGCGAGGCCGTCGCCTGGTGCGTCCGGCTCGTCGAGGAGCACGAGGGTGACTGGCTCAAGGAGCTCCGCGAGGCGATGTCGAAGGTCGCGCAGGTCCGCTCCGGCGGACCGCTCAACTAGCACATGATCGAGACCGGCGCGGAGGTCCTGGACGCGTTCTCGGCGGCCGTCACATCGGTCGTCGAGCGCGTCGGGCCGTCCGTGGTCCACGTCGGGTCCGGCCGCGGCGGCGCGAGCGGCTTCGTCATCGCACCCGACGGCTACATCCTCACGAACGCGCACGTCGTCGAGGGCGGTCGCGCCCCGCGGATCACCCTCCACGATGGGAGCGAGATCGCGGGCGAGGTCGCCGGAGCGGACCCGAGCACCGACCTCGCGGTCATCCGCGCGTTCTCGGGGTCGGCGCTCTCGGCCGCGACGCTCGGGGACTCCGACGCGCTCCGCGTCGGCCAGCTCGTCATCGCCATCGGAGATCCGCTCGGCTTCCAGTCGACCGTCACCACCGGCGTGGTGAGTGCACTCGGACGGTCGCTCAACGCGCGCGACGGCCGGCTCATCGAGAACATCATCCAGACGGACGCCGCGCTCAACCCCGGTAACTCGGGTGGGCCGCTCGTCGACACGCACGCTCGAGTGGTCGGGGTGAACACCGCGATCATCCCGAATGCCCAGGGCATTTGCTTCGCGATCCCGTCCGCCACCGCGCGTCGCGTGGCGGGGGCGCTCATCAGGGATGGCCGCGTCCGGCGCGCGATGCTGGGTATCGCGGGAACGGCCACCCCGCTCGGCCGCGGCCTGGCGAACGCGCTCGCGGTGCCGCTGTCGGGGATCCGGGTCGTGGAGGTCACGTCCGGCTCGCCGGCCGACCTTGGCGGCATCAAAGCCGGCGACGTCATCGTCGCGGTGGACGGCGAGCCCGTGCCCACGCTCTCGCGGTTGCAGGGCGTGCTCACCGACGAGCGCATCGGTCGCGCGGTCCCGGTCATCGTGGTTCGGCGCGGCGAGCGCCTGGAACGTTTCGTCGTGCTGCGCGAGGCGGAGTCCACGCCGCGGCGCTGAGGCCCGCGATACTTCGCGCGATGGCGCGCCCGGTCTTCCTCGACGTGGACAACACCCTCCTCGACAACGACGCGGCGAAGGCCGCGCTCGGCACGCGGATCACCGACGCCGTCTCGGCGTCGGCGGCGCGGCGGTTCTGGGAGCTGTACGAGAAGGTCCGAGTCGAGGAGGGGTACGTCGACTTCCCGACGACCGTCGATCGCCTGCGCGCGTCCGGGTCCGCGGATGCGTCGCGCATCGGCGCGATCGTCGACGAGCTGCCGTACGCCGAGTTCGTCTACCCCGGCGCGGTCGACGTGATCGCGCGGCTGTGGCTGCGGTGGACGGTCGTGCTCCTGAGCGACGGCGATCCGTCCTTCCAGCGGCGCAAGATCGAGCGGTCGGGGCTCGCCGCGGCGGTCCGCGGCAATGTCCTCGTCTACGCCCACAAGGAGCGCGAGCTCGATGCCGCGACGGCTCGTTTCCCCGGCGACCGGCCGGTGTTCGTGGACGACAAGGCGCCGATCCTCGGGCACATCGAACGCCTGCGGCCGGACGCCGTCACGGTGCACGTGCGGCAAGGCAGCTACGGCCAGGCACCGGTCGACCCAGGCGACCCCGCGCCGGATCTCGAGATCGCCGGCATCGCCGAGCTCGACGGGGCGTTGGCCGGCCGGTGAGCGTCGGGAAGCGGACGGCACCCGGTCCGTGTTCAATGGGCTAGGAGGGCGAGATGACAACGATCGATCGCGCGCGCTTCGCGACCGGCCTGACCTACGAGGGATTCAAGGACCAGATGACCCGCAACCGGGACAGGGTCGATGCGAACGAGGCGCGGGTCACCTTCGAGAAAGAAGACCTCGACGCGTTCCGGTCGCTCAACGGACCGATCCACGTCCTCGCGCTGGCGGAGGACTGGTGCGGCGACGTCGTCGCCAACCTTCCGGTGCTCGGAAAGCTCGCGCGGGAGACGGGCACCCTCGACGTCCGGGTCTTCCTCCGCGACCAGAACAAGGACCTCATGCAGAAGTACCTGAACCAGGGGAAGTACGAATCGATCCCGGTCTTCGCGTTCTTCGACGACACGTTCAACGAGCTGGGCGTGTTCACCGAGCGACCCGCGAGCGTGACCGAACGCCGCGCCGAGCAGCGCAAGCAGATCCACGCCGAGCACCCCGAGTTCGGCCCGTATGGCTCACCGGCGGACACGCTCGCCGAGGACGTGCGCGCCGCGCTCACTGCGGAGGTCATGCGCCGTCGTGACGGGGACGTGGATTGGGCGAACCGCGAGGTCGTGCGGGCCTTGCGCGAGATCGTCGAGCGGTCACCCGCGGCGGCGTGACCGCCGTCCGCGTCCGGATCACCTACTGCGCCGAGTGCGGTTACGAGGACGAGGCGACGGCGCTCGCGCGAGCGTTGCTGGTGGAATTCCGCGAGAGCCTGTCGAGCATCGAGCTCGTCCCGTTCGTCGACGGCACGTTCGACGTGCGCGTCGGCGACGAGCTCGTCCACTCGATGGCCCGCGATGGAGGTTTCCCCGATCCGAAATTGGTCGCGGAGCACGTGCGCCGGCGCCTGCTCGGCTGAGCCGCGACGGGACGCTCGGCGCGCCGTACCATCCCCGGTCAGCCACCGGTCATCCATTTGGCGTACTCCATTTGGACTAGGCGGAGGCACGGGGAGGATCCAGGTGCGACGGTCACTGAGCGCGCTCGCCGCCTTCGCCATCGTTCTCGGTTCGATGATCGCGGTGCCCCAGCCCGCGGCCGCGGGCGGCGGGTCCCCTGGACTCCAATCGCTCACGCTGATCGGCAGCGGCGGGTTCGTCGCCGGA
>Ga0070698_100008132_pt1 | contig 11338 bp, 7 predicted proteins | sample KBSK1502metaG_FD_65477 | JGI IMG/M metagenome (GOLD analysis project Ga0070698, IMG submission 65477) | Corn, switchgrass and miscanthus rhizosphere microbial communities from Kellogg Biological Station, Michigan, USA - KBS K1-50-2 metaG | ecosystem: Host-associated > Plants > Roots >...
CGTGTTCACATCCCTCAAGGATGGTGATCTCGACATCTATACGATGAACGCCGACGGCACCGACGTTCGGCGCTTGACGAACACGCCGGGATACGATGGAGGAGCGTGGTGGTCTCCCGACGGAAAGCAGATCGTCTACCGGGCGAATCATCCAACTGATTCCACCGAGCTCAAAGCGTATCGCGATCTACTTGCACAGCGCCTCGTTCGACCGAGCAAAGTCGAGCTGTTCGTGATGAACGCCGACGGATCAAACCAGCGGCAAATCACTCGTCTTGGCGGCGCAAACTTCGGCCCATCGTGGACGCCTGACGGAAAGCGGATAATCTTCTCGTCGAACTACAAGAATCCGCGAAGCGGCAACTTCGATCTATACCTGATCGACCCCGACGGGAGCAACCTCGAGCAGCTCACGTACGATGAAGCGTTCGATGGATTTCCGATGTTCAGCCCGGACGGGAAAAAACTGATATGGGCGTCGAACAGGCACGGCGACAAGCCCGGCGACACTAATCTCTTTATCGCCGAGTGGCAGTGATCAGAACTTGAGCCGAAGTCCTGCGCTCAGCGTGCGGCCGGGCAACACCGTGATGTTGTCCGGCTCACCGTGCTGCTCGTTGAGAAGATTCTCGCCGTCCAGCGTGAATGTCATTCCACGGGCGAATGAGAATCCAAACCGGCCACCGATGCGCGTTACTCCGTCATAGTTTTTCCAGAATGATCTCAGCTCGGATCCGACAAACTGTGTGAGATCATTCTTGTCGCTCGCAAACGCACTCAGTAATGCCAGCCGGTCGTAATTGATCCAATCCGAGGCGCGTGATACGCGCCATGACATCGACAGTCGTCCGTGGTTGTAGCCGGCATTGATGCCGGCGGTTCTTGCAGGAACCTCGAGCATGCGATCACCGGGCTGAAGGTCTCCGGTATATCGAGCGGCAAGCTTTCGCACGCGGCTGTCAACCTGAGAAAAAGTTGCCGCGAGTGACCAGGGTCCTTTCGCCACTGATCCTGAGAGCTCCCAGCCGCGGTTGCTTATCTCACCAACGTTCTGCAGCTCGTAAGCAATCCGGCGATAGTGTGGCAGGCTGTCGGCGGACGATAGAGTGTAAACGCTAACCGGCTGAATCAGTCCCGATGCTCGCTGGTCAAAACGCGTGGCGTGCAGCGATGCAAATCTGCCGATGAAGAAATCAGCGCCTGCTTCAATGCCTGACTGCTCCTCGGGAGAAAGATTTCCACCCAGTCCCATCAGTGTTCCCGCGCGACTCGACGTTTGCGGGGGACGAATGCCTTTTCCGTAAGCTGCGCGAAGCTTGAGTGTTCCGATCGGGAAAGAGCGAACCGCAGACGCGCCGATCATCGGAAGGGTTGCAATCTCGCCGACACCCGAAAGACCAGTGTTACGCTCCACTCTCAATCCACCACTCAGAAAGACGGATTCGCGAAAGCTCGCGCTCACCTGTCCGATAAGGCCGGCATTGCTGCGCGTCTCCACCAGCTCACGACGCGGCGGCCCGCCCGCGGGATCAAACTCAGAGAACGGATTTCTCGTCACCGTCTCATCGCGAACATAAGAATGCTCAGCACCTACTGTGACTGTTGCAGCTGTTTTTTCAGGGTCACCGAACTGACCGACGCTGCTCGCACGCAGGGTTGTGCGGAAAGCGTTACCTGTTGCCGCTCGAAGCGCTGAATCGAGAGCGGATGGAAAGGCTCCATCGAGAATGGCAGCACTTCGCAGCCGATAGCCATCGACACCGGCAACTGCGCTGTGCGTCCAGCGATCATTCTGAGCAAAGGTGCCGTTTACACCGACAGTGAACTGCCGGACTGATTGTCTGTCGCTCGAGTCGAGGACTACCAGTCGCGACAGGGAATCCAGTCGGCGCCGCCCGGCTGAATCATCGGGCCCACCCGGTCCGGAAGAGAAAACCGGTCTGCGAAGAAGATCTGCCTGATGGATCGCATCAGGAGACCAGAGATCGAGACCGGCGAGCACTGGACTCGCAGGAGTGCGCGCATCCTGCGCAAAGAAGCGGAACGTCCCGTTTACCACTCCGCGAGATCGCACGAACCGAACACCGGCGTTCGCTGTAACCTGCTGACTCGACGCACCGGGAATGAATGCACCGAGTGTCGTGAGTGTCATGCCGAGCCGCGCGGACTTTGCATTGGTGCCGGTGCGCAGTGAAAGTGCGTGACTTTGCGAAAAAACGCTGTTCGCATAATCACTCGCCGTCGCACCACCTTCTGTACGGATCTCCGCCCTCGGCGCGCCTCCTTCGACTCCTTCCTGGCGAGTGATGATGTTCATCACGCCGCTGATTGCATCAGCGCCATAGAGAGCCGCGCCCTGTGGTCCGCGAATTACCTCGATTCGCGATACGGACTCGGGATCGAGATGTGTAACGAGGAGAGAGTTTGCTACTTCGATACCGTCGACATACACCTTGGGGTAGCTCACGCCGAAAGAGCTTGCACCGCGAATGCTCCCGTAACGCGCGAGCAGGCTCAAAGGCGATTGCTCCCAGAGCCACAGCCCTGGTACTACGCCGTCGAGCGCACCGGAAAGTGAGCCAGCTGCGCGGTCGGCGAGCTGTTGTCCATGAACGACATCGAGTGCAACCGGCAGCGCGCGCTGTGATGCGCCAATGGTGCTTCCAGTCACGACGACTCGATCGAGCTGGCCGACTGATCTCAGAATCGGCACAGGTTCCTGAGACGCGGTGCGTACCGGTACAGGAGTCAGCACAACCTGATCGGTACCGAGTATGACAGGGCGGAGCGGTGCCCCGGCGAGAAGGTCTGCGAGAACGACACTCACTGGAGATGATTCGTACTCCAGACATACCGCACGTGAGAGCTCGAGCAGCTCAGCGGAATAAGAGAGGCGAATGTGTGCGGCTGCCGCGAGGCGGTCGAGTGCATCGCGCAGAGAAACATCCCGACCGTGCAGCGAGACACGGCGAGCCAGGATGTTGCCGGTGTCAGAAACGCTGCTCACAGAAGCGCGACCGGCCGGTGCACAAATAGCTTGTGCGCCGGCCACATGGGGTGCTGCCAGAGACGTGATCGCCGCCATCGAGGAAGTGGCGGCGAACCTCGAGAATTGTCGCATTATCTCTATCGAATTATCTCTATCGCGTACTTCCTTTTGTAGAGCGAACAATAGCAGTATCACCACGTCGCTCGATTTCTGCACCCAGTGTGAGACGAATCACTTCGAGCACGCGCTCCGGAGATTCGCCACCGAATGACGCAGTGATGTGCCGCGAAGCCAGTGCACGATCAGGAACCTTCAGCTCGATGCCGTACCATTTACGCATTGAAGCAGCCACCTCGGAGATCGGCGCTTCCCGAAAGACCAGTCGTCCTTTGAGCCATGCGACATCGTCATCTGACGCTGATCCGCGCCGTGCGACGATCTGTCCGCCATGCTGAAGAACTCCGTTATCTCCCGCCTTTAGAATTACACCCTGTTGCACCGGAGTGTTCACCTGGCTTAGGGAAACGGCTCCTTCGGAGACAGAAACCAGGACACCGTCCGGATCGTCGCTTCGAACCGCGAACTTTGTACCGACATCGACTATCGTTGCACTGCCTGCATGCACCGTGAACGGCCTACTGGAATCATGCACAACGTCGAACCATGCATCTCCTCGGACTTCGACAGTGCGCGCGGTTGTTCCATAGCCTGGAGTAACAGTGACGGAGCTCAACGGGCCGATGATCACTCGTGTTCCATCAGAAAGGAGCACCGAGTCACGAACACCTACGCCCGTGCCGAACATTCCCTGCACTGAAGCAACCGCGGTTTGATGTGAGCGATTCCTGTAGGCCATCCAGCTTGCTATTCCAACTGTGAGCAGGGCAGCCGCGGCGAGCGCCGGCATTGGAACAAGCCAGCGAGTCCTCGGTCGTTCGACGCTGACCTGCCGGGCAGGGCTCAACGGAATAACATCTGTCTGCCTGAATTCGGGGCGGGCCTTCACTCTTGCGAGAGCAGCCTCAGTCTCGACGTCCGAGGGACCAGCCAAGCGAATTCCAGCGGTCAGCTCGTCGAGTTTCGCGAGCAGCTGACGGTCTTCAGTGCCAATGCGATCCAGGTCGCCAGGAAGGGATTCGCCGGCCAGCTCGCGTGCGAGAGCCTCCCAGTCCGGGGACTGGGGGAAGTCAGCCGAATGCTTGTCCGAGCTACCGTCTGTCATACCCAAAGGAACACTCTATCGGTGCAATACCCTATTGAGCCCCTAAATTGGGGTAAATCACTGTCTTCCCGCCACTTCAACCCCTTCGAAACCTGGACAACAAGGAGCTTCTCGAGCGTCTCCGAAAGGGGGACGAAGGTGCGTTCGACGTGATCTTCCGGGCGTGGTATCCGTCGCTCGTCAGAGCCTCGGAGTCGGTCGTGCGCTCGCGTGCGATAGCTGAAGAGATAGTGCAGGACGTTTTGCTCGAGCTCTGGAAGCGACGCGAGTCGCTCGCGGACGACAGCTCTCCGCAGGCGTACCTCTTTCAATCGACTCGCAATCGATCGCTGAATCATGTGCGACATGAAAAGGTCGCGAAGAAGAGCGAGCCGTTCGCGAAGATGCCGGAGACTGTCGATTCGCTCGCGCACTCTCATATGGTTGAGGATGAGATGCAAGCTGCAGTCACTCGCGCTGTCGATGCACTTCCCGACCGGTGCCGCGAAGTGTTCGAGCTCAGCCGTAATCGCGGAATGAAGTACTCCGAGATTTCATTGCTTCTCGGGATATCAGTGAAGACTGTGGAAGCGCAAATGGGAAAAGCACTGCGAATTCTGCGAGAAGAACTCCGGCCCTGGATTTCCTGATCAGAAGAAAATAGGGGTTCCGCAAACGACGCGTGTTAGGTGGAAAGAAATCAGCAACACCTAACAAGACGAAAGGAGCGGGACAATGAAGAAAATTGCGCAGAGTATCGCAGCTGCAGCAGTCGTCACGCTGGCACTCGCGTGTATCGACACTACTGGCCCTTCATCGGAAGAGGCGCTGGCGTTGTCGCAGGCATTCGCAACGCTGCCTGCAGGATTTACGTTCACGACAAACAGCTTTGCTGCAAACGAAAGCGTAGGTGATGCATTCCTCCCGCGAATGAATGGCCAAGGTGGTCCTGGCGGTGAGCGTCGCGGAGAGCGCGGCGGACTCGACAGAGTCGACGGACACGGAATGATGGGTGGACTCGGTCCTGATTTCTTCGGTGGCGTCGGATTCGGGAGAGGAATCGGGCACGGTCCGTTTGGCGGACTCGTTCTGCGCGGAACTTGCGCGTTCAACAGCGGCAGCGGTCGCGTGGAATGCAGCGATACGCGAGGCGGGCTGACGATTGTTGCATCCGCATCGTACAAGACCGCAGGCGGAACAGTTCAACAGGCCCCCGACAGTACCACTGACGCAGTGAACGTCCAGACAAGCGTAACGGGGACTGTAACGCGACGCGATAGCGCTGTGTCGACGATCAATCACACAAGCAACAGAACTGTCACTGGTCTTTCGTCGACCGCAACGCAGCGAACAGTGAATGGCACTGCCCGAGGAGAAGAGTCCACGTCCGGCAAAACGGATTCTGGTGTGGTGTTTACGGCAACGCGTCTCGTTGGTGACACAACGACTGGCCTGGTGATTCCAATCGTTTCAGGCAAGCCGACTTATCCGACTGCAGGAAAGGTGATTCGTCAGATGAAAGCGACTGTCACACTCGCCGGCGGATCACCAACAACGAGAGAGCGTCGCGAAGTGATCACCTATGACGGATCTGCAACAGCGACACTCGTCATCACGAAGGACGGAACTACGAAGACGTGCAAGCTGCCACTACCACGTGGAGTACCCAGCTGCTCCTAAGTCGTAGACCAAGTAAAAACAGTCAGAAGTCGCAAGAAGCATAGACTTGAGTTCTTAGCTAAAGACTACAGACTGTACTTCTTGCGACTTCTGACTGTTGTTACTTGCCGGGTTCTATTTGATCCAACCCTCTTTCCTGTATCAGGTACTTCACATCAGGATCACGGCCTCTGAACGCGCGATAGAGATCCGCATGCTCCTGAGTCGAGCCACGCGATAACACCATGTCTCTGAATTTCTGACCGTTCGCGCGGGTCATTCCACCGTTCTCGACAAACCACGCGTACGCGTCATCGTCGATTACTTCACTCCACAGATACGCGTAGTAGCTGGATGCATACCCGCCTGGCCAGATGTGCGCGAAGTATGTCGTGCGATAACGCGGCGGAATTTCCGGCACCGCAATATTGAACTTCTGAAGAGCTGCCGTCTCGAATGCGTCCACATCCTGCTGCGGTGTTCCCGGAGGCAGAGTGTGCCATGCGATGTCGAGCAAAGAAGCCTCGAGATACTCAGTCGTTGCAAAACCCTGATTGAACGTCTTTGCGTTCTTGAGCTTCGTCACCAGCTCCTGCGGCATCGGCGCACCGGTCTGATAGTGCTTCGCATAGTTCGCGAAAACCGTCGGCTCGGTTGCCCAGTGCTCATTGAACTGCGAAGGGAATTCCACGAAATCCCGCGGAGTGTTGGCTCCCGAGATCGAAGGATACTGCACGTTCGACAGCATTCCGTGCAGTGCATGTCCGAACTCGTGGAACATCGTCGTAACGTCGCTGAACGAGATCAGCGCAGGCTGACCAGCCGCCGGCTTCGTGAAGTTTGCGACGTTGAAGACGACAGGCTTCGTTCCCGTGATTGCATTCTGGTCGACGAAGTTGTCCATCCACGCACCGCCACCCTTCTCGTCACGCTTGAAGTAGTCGGCATAGAATAGCGCTAACGGCTTGCCGTCCTGATCGAACACTTCGAACACGCGAACGTCAGGGTGATAAACGGGAATGTCCTTCCGCTCCTTGAACGTGAGACCGTACAGCTTGTTCGCGGCGAAGAAGACACCGTCCTGTAGAACACGATTGATCTCGAAGTACGGCTTTGTCTGCGACTCATCGAGTGCATAGCGGGCCTTTCTCACCTGCTCCGCATAATACTGGTAATCCCACGGAGCGAGCTTGAAGCCACCTTTGTCGGCGTCGATGATCTTCTGCATGTCAGCAATCTCGGCGCGTGCCTTCGCTACCGACGCGGGAACAAGATTGGTGAGAAGCTTCGTCGCGTTCTCAGGATTCCTGGCCATCTGGTTGTCGAGCGAATAGGCCGAATAGTTTGGAAATCCCAGCACCTTTGCCTTGTCAGCACGGAGCTGAGCAAGACGCTTTACGATATCCCGCGTATCGTTAGAATCGGAATGCTCGGTCCGTAGTGTCGAGGCCATGAACAGCCGCTCGCGAACCGCTCTATTCTTGAGTGATGCCTGCGCGGGATGCTGGGTTGTGTTCTGAAGTGGAATCACCCACTTGCCTGTAAGGTTGCGCTGCTTCGCTGCAGCTTCAGTCGCAGCGATCTCGCCCTGACTCATTCCATCGAGCTGCTTCACGTCGTCGATCACGAGCGCGCCAGCTTTCGTCGCTGCGAGCAGACGATTCTGGAAATCAGTGGTGAGCTTGGACTCTTCCTGATTCAGCTCGCGCAGCTTCGCCTTGTCTGCTTCAGCGAGGTTCGCACCGGCACGAATGAAGTTCCGGTTGTAATACTCAACGAGTGCCTTCTGCTGTTGATTGAGACCGAGCGCGTTGCGCCGATCATAGATGCTCTTCACTCGCTGATAGAGCTTGTCGTTGAGGAAGATTGCATCAGAGTGAGCGGCGAGCTTCGGTGCTACTCTCTCCTGAATCGCCTGAAGCGAATCGTTGGTGTTCGCTCCAGTGATTGCGTTGAAAACCTTGGCAACACGCGTGAGAAGTGCGCCTGATTTTTCGAGCTCCAGAATAGTGTTATCGAACGTCGGCGCAGCGGTCTGGTTTGCAATTGCTTCGATTTCAGCCAGGTTCTGCGCCATTCCCGCGGTAAACGCCGGCTCGTAGTCCGGGTCATGGATCTTTGTGAAATCCGGAGCCTGATACGGAAGGGTGCTTACCGCGGCAAAGGGATTCGACGCGGGAAGTGCAGCGACCGAACCCGACGGTGCAATCGCAACAGGTTGCTGCGTCGCGGGCGCACACGCGGCGAGAGCAGCTCCTGCTGCGACAAAAATGAATTTCGTGCGTTTCATCTAGCTATTGTTCCTCAGGGTTAAGCCTTTGGTTTGACCGCCAGGAGCTTCTCGCGTCCTGTCAGATATAGAATCAGCATCAGCAAAATGAACGGGATCAAAGAGAGAAGATCGGATGAAGGCCCGGTTCTAAGCGGATTCGTTTCACCGAATGATTCGATGCTCTTGTTGAATCCGGCCATGGCCGGAACTCCCGCAAGGAAGGCGATGATAATCCCAGCTATCGCCCCTCCTGCTATATACCCCGAAGCCATCAAAACGCCCGGACTCTTGTCTCCTTCGGCGATGAGCTGGTCAGGAGTGAGATTCTTGGCGGCGTGCTTGCGAGCGATCCACTTGTCGACACCCCAGCGAATCATTCCGCCGAGAAGAATCGGTGATGACGACGACAGAGGGAGATAGACGCCGACCGCGAATGCGAGCGACGGAATGCCTGACATCTCCAGCACGATCGCGATCATTGCACCGAGGAGTACGAGCGCCCACGGAAGCTTCCCGCCGAGGATGCCCTTGATGATGTAGGACATGAGCGTCGCTTTCGGCGCGTCAAACTTTGGAATGTCCTGCCCATTCGGGAGCGTGCGAATCGACCCGTTGATGCCGCGGTCAACGAAGTAGACCGGAGTTCCCGAATCGTCCACGAGATACTTCTCTGCATTTCCGCCCGACGGATCCTGCCGGTGCCATACGAGATATGTCCTGCTGTCAGGCGCGCCCGCTGCCTGTATTCCCTCGACTCCCTCCCGGCGTCCGGAAAGCTTGCTGACATCGACTTTCTCGCCCGGCTTGAGAGCTCCTGCTGCCTTTCCGTCGATTGTCGTTCCTATCGGCACGTACACTGATCCCGCAGCGTTGAGCTTGAGAAGAATCGGACCTAGTGCGATTGCGGAGATAAGAGCGCCGACGAGAATCGCTATCTGCTGCGACTTGGGAGTGGAGCCGACCAGGAAACCTGTCTTCAAGTCCTGCGACGTCGTCCCACCGTTCGATGCCGCAATACAGACAATCGCACCAATCGAAAGTGCGGTGACGAAGTAATTGCTTCCGGTCCAGCCGAGAATTACAAAAGTGAGACACGTGAGAAGCAGTGTCGCTACTGTCATCCCCGAGATGGGGTTCGACGAAGATCCGATCTCTCCAGTGAGCCGCGACGATACCGTCACGAAGAGAAATCCGAAGATGATGATCAGCACCGCGGCAGCAATGCGGGTGATGAAGCTCGTCCCGCCGACATAAAGCGGACTTGCAAACGCAATCACGACTACGAGTGCGATGATTCCGATAAGAACGAAACGGATCGGGATGTCACGGTCCGTGCGCGGAGTGATGTCGGTACCAGCCGCCCCCGCCTTGGTCGAGCTGAAATCCTTGAGACCTCCCTTCATTCCGTGCCAGATAGTAGGCAGCGATCGGAACACCGATATGATTCCGCCGGCGGCAACAGCGCCGGCTCCAATGTAGAGGACGTATGCATCGCGAATTGCTCCGGGGCTCATATCGCGAATGAGAGTCGTCGACTGGGGAGCGAGTGGTGCAGAGAGGGCGTCGCCGAAATAGCTGATCATTGGAATCAGCACGAGAAACGCGAGGACACCACCGGCACACATGATCGATGCGATCCTCGGCCCAATGATGTATCCGACGCCGAGCAGCTCGGGTGATATCTCGACCGAGAGTGAAGCGTTCTTGAACGGAGAGCCGAAGATCTTCTCCGGAACCTCCTTCCATCCATGGAAGGCAACCATGACCGTCTTGTAGGCGAGGGCGAGTCCGAATCCGGTGAAGATCGTCGTCGCGCTCGTTGCTGCTCCGAGTTTCTCCTGCTCGCGTCTCGCTTCGGGTGAAGCAGCTGCCCTGGATTCTGCCGATGCACCAGCCTTCAGAACTTCGGCGCATGCAGTTCCTTCCGGATACTTCAGGATCCCGTGCTGTGCGACGATCAGAGCTCGGCGAAGTGGGATCATCATCAGGATACCGAGCAAACCGCCGAGCACCGCGACGAGCATCACGCGGCTGATCTCGAGGTCGAATCCGAGGATCAGAATGGCGGGCATGGTTACGCCGACACCGAAGGCAATCGACTCTCCGGCGGAGCCAGCGGTCTGAACGATGTTGTGCTCGAGGATTGTCGCATCGCGGGCTCCCATCTTTGCAAACAGGCGGAAGAGCGTGATGGAGATGACTGCGACCGGGATCGATGCACTGACTGTGAGGCCGACTTTCAGGACGAGGTAGAGAGAGGAAGCACCGAAAATGAGGCCGAGTACCGCGCCTACGATGAGGGGGAGGGGGGTGAGCTCGCGCATGTTCGTGCCGGGCGCTATGTACGGCGTAAAAGGCTGAGGACCGTCAGGCACGAATCCGATTCTGTCCGGATACTCCGGGGCTGGTAAGCTCATTCAATGGCACCTGTTTGGGTAACAATCAGGAAACAGCAGGAACCTTACCGTTTGGCGGCATTAATGTACCGGGTGGGTACGTCGATGCTACCCGGGAAGCCAAATGAAGATTTGCAAATAGAAGTGAATTGCGTGATCTCAGGGTTTCACCTACTGTATAGCCTCGCTCGAACCCCTCTCGAAATGCACCTGGATCCAGACGCCATCATCTCGTCAATGATGTTCCTTCCCGCGCTGTTTCAGGTGCGGGAAATTGCGTCTCAGCACGATCCGGTTCCGATCGACATCGATGCTCGTGAATTCATGGCGGGGTACGCAGATGATCTGCGCCACGGCCGGAGACAGGCGATAGTCGATCGCTATGACAGGCGCGGCGCGTATCGCGTTGGCGAAGGAGAAAAGAATCTCGAGTCATGGGATTTGATTCGCGCCGCATACATGACGCAGTGGACTCCGCCGGCGAGATTCGCGTGGCGCGAGCTGTCCTATGAAGTAGTCGCCGACGATGCAGTGATTGTCGTCGGGTTGTTCGACTGGGGTCTGGCTGATGGGCGGAAGCTCACGTTCTCGTACACAGGACTTCTGATACGAGCTGATGGCGAGCTCAAGATCAGACTCGAGGACGAGTCAATGAGCCCGAAGATGCTCGCCGCGCTGAATCCTCAGATCAACTAGTTGCTGCTCTCGCGGTCCCAGACCTCGTCCACGTTCTTGTCGTAGCGGGACATTTTCGTACCACCTGGACCGTAGAGCTCCCTCCTCAATTTCAGCACGACCCAGATAGCGGCCGCGGTGCCAGC
>Ga0070698_100008134_pt1 | contig 11337 bp, 11 predicted proteins | sample KBSK1502metaG_FD_65477 | JGI IMG/M metagenome (GOLD analysis project Ga0070698, IMG submission 65477) | Corn, switchgrass and miscanthus rhizosphere microbial communities from Kellogg Biological Station, Michigan, USA - KBS K1-50-2 metaG | ecosystem: Host-associated > Plants > Roots >...
TTCCTGCCATTTGCCGACGTCGGCGAACAGATGCGCCAGATCCCATTTGTCGGACTCGAGAATTTCAGCGCGGCTTGGGACGTGCAATGTCATCACAAGAAGATGAATCTGGAAACCAGGAAGCCAAGAAAAGAGTGATCGAAATCCGAGTTAGTTCCTGGATTCCGGGCTTCCAAATTTGTTTGGTTTTTTTAGCGCACGGATGGCTGGATGGCGCGCGATTTTGCGCATCGCTTTCTCGAGCAACTGTTTTCCCGGCGGAATTTTATGCCAAGGTGAAGCGCCGGAAGGATGCGGCAGCGGAATCAAATCAAAGCTTTGTCCGGCGCGGTGCGCGCGAAACTTGCGACCGATAATCTCCTCCAACTTTGTGAATTCGATAAACTGCGCGATCGCGAGTCGGCCAACCGGAATAATCAGACCCGGCTGCAAGATTTGGATCTCTTTGTTCATCCAGGACGAACAATTGCGAATTTCGTCCGGTGCCGGCACGCGATCGGTCCCGCTGGATGACTTGCCCGGAAAACAGCGACAAACGGCCGCGAAATAAATTGTCGATCTAACGGCGGCTTCGTTTATTCCGCAAAATTGCTCGAACCAGCGGAAAAGTGTCTGCCCAGCCGTGTGGGCGAATGGGCGTTTCAAAGTGGGCTCGCGCGGGCCCGGCGCCTGTCCAATCAACATTACCTCGCTGACAACCGCGCCACCGGACACCGGCGCCGATTTCATTCGTGGACAACGCCGGCAGCGAACCAACCGCGCAACATGTCGACCTAAAGCGAGCTGTTTCGCCGACGCTGGCATCAGCGTCGAAAGATCGAGAAGAGCACGCTCAGCACGATGCTGATGATGATACAGGTGACGATTGGGAAATAAAAAGCGGAGTGTTCGCGCTCGATCCGAATGTCGCCCGGTAAGTGCCCCAGCCATTTGGGAGCAAAGCCGCTCCACAAAATCGCGCCCAGCAAAATGACAATCGCACCGATCATCACCAGGAATTTTCCGAGCTCGCGCACTGTGCGAGAAGGTTGCGCGAATTGCACGGCGGCACAAGGTTGAGGCTCGATGGCAGTGCAGTTCAGAGATTATTACGAAACGCTCGGCGTTTCCAAAACGGCAACGGAGGACGAGATCCGGAGCGCGTTTCGGAAACTGGCGCGCAAATATCATCCCGACGTCGCCAAGGACAAAAAAGTCGCCGAGGAAAAATTTAAGCAGATCAATGAAGCCTACGAAGTCCTGAGCGATCCGGAGAAGCGCAAGAAATACGATCAGCTCGGCGCCGATTGGAACCAACCGGGCGGTTTCCAGCCGCCACCGCAGTGGAGTGGTCAACCTGGCGGAGGATTTTATCAATGGGGCGGCGATGGCGGCGGCGTCCAATTTGAATTCGGAGGCACCGGGTTCAGCGATTTCTTCGAAGCTTTTTTCGGCGGCGGGCGTGGTCGTTCGGCTTTCGGCGGATTCGGCGGACGCGAAGCAACGGCCGAACGCGGAGCCGATGTCGAAGCCGACATTTTGGTCACGCTTGAAGAAGCGCTGCACGGATCGACGCGCACGGTTTCGTTGCGTCGCGCTGGCTCCAACAAAGTCGAAAATTATCAGGTCAAAATTCCGCGCGGCGTTCATGAAGGTCAGCGAATCCGCCTCGCCGGCCAGGGAGAAGCCGGCGCCCGCGGCGGAAAAAGTGGCGACCTTTTTCTGCGGGTGCGCCTGGCAAAACATCCAGAATTTTTAGTAGAGGGCAGCGATCTCATCCACGAGGTGAAAATCGCGCCATGGCAAGCGGCGCTCGGGACGCAACTGAAGGTGCCAACACTTGAAGGAAATGTCCGCTTGAAGATTCCACCTGGCACGCAAGGCGGTCAGCGGTTTCGTTTACGCGAACGCGGCCTGCCCGGTATTTCCGGAAAGAGAGGCGATCTTTATGTGGTCGCGCAAATAGACATTCCGAAAAAATTGTCGGAGCGCGAACGCGAGATCTGGAGCCAGATGGCGAAGCTGTACGGGAGCTAGTGAGTGTCATGTCGAGCGAAGTCGAGACATCTCTTACTATTTCTTTTTTCGCTCACACAGATCGACAGAAACATTTAGAGATTCCCCGACTCCGCTCGGAATGACAAAAAAGGGTTGTCCTCGACTATAGGCGTGCCCCGTTAATAATAGATTTCACCATGAAAATTTCACTCGGCACCGATCATGCCGGTTTTCGTTACAAGGAAAAGGTGAAGGAACTCCTCACTTCGCTCGGTCACGAGGTGAAAGACTACGGCACTTTCAGCGAAGATCCGGTGGATTATCCCCTTTTCATTCGCCCGGCGGCGGAAGCGGTCGCGCGCGGCGAATGCGAGCGCGGCATTGTTTTTGGCGGATCCGGCAATGGTGAAGCGATGGCCGCAAACAAGGTTCATGGCGTTCGTTGCGCGCTTTGCTGGAACGAAGAAACCGCGCGTCTCTCGCGCCAGCACAACGACGCCAATGTTCTTTCCATCGGCCAGCGCACGATTCCCGAAGATCTCGCCTTGAAAATTGTGCGGGTTTGGCTGGAAACGCCATTTGAAGGCGGCCGGCACGAGAAGCGGGTCGCGCAATTGAACGCGATGTGAGTCCGAGCCGGACTGGCATTTTTCAGGTCAGCCGATCCAGCAAAACTGCGACCAAAAAAACAGCGCTGACGAAAGCGTTGCTCTGAAAAAAAGCGCGGTTGATGCCGGCGATGTCGAGCGATCGCGCGCTTCGATGTTCGTAAATCAGAGCAGCTGCGACCAATGGCATCGCCCAAAAATAAATCGGTCCGAGCTTCGCTACAAAGCCAAAGCCGATTAGCGCGGCAAGCAGCAACAGGTGGAGCAATTGCGCGAGCCGAAGACTACGCGTGATACCAAGTTTTACCACGAGCGAGCGGATTTCTTCGCGTTGATCGAAGTCAAAATCCTGAGTCGCGTAGATCAGATCGAATCCGGCCACCCAACAGATAACTCCGAGGGCCAGAACGAATGGTGGAAGGTCGATATTTCCTCGTTGGGCGATCCAGGCGCCAATCGGAGAGATCGCGAGCGCCAACCCAAGAAAGAAATGGGTCGCAGCGGTGAAACGCTTGGTCAGCGAATAAAAGAACACGAGTGCGAGCGCGAACGGCGAGAGCACAAACGTCAACCAATTGATCGCAGCGGCTGATACCAAGAACACGACCGAACTGACAACGAGCAATCCGCCGACGGCCGATTTTGAGAGAAGCAAATGCCTTGAAGCCGTGCGCGGATTGCGTTGATCGAGCGACCAATCAACGAAGCGATTGAAAAGCATCGCCGCGGTGCGCGCAGAAACCATGCAGAACAAGACCAGAAGTAATGTTCGAGCTGAGGGCAGGCCGTTCGCCGCCACCACGAGCGCGCCAAGAGCAAACGGCAGCGCGAAAATTGTGTGCGAGAATCGAATCAATCGAAGAAAGCGCTCCAGCGCACTGCCCGATCGTATATCGCTCCGAAGATGTCGATCTTCCAAATTCACACAGCGACCTAGGAAGCACTTTCGAGCAAGCGTCGCAAACGCGCATTGGCGCCGGAAAGAATTGGCGTGCCGTGCGCAAATAGCATCCGCTCTGCTTGGCGAGTCAGAAGTTCTTGGAGCGACCGCCGCAGTTGCTTTTCGTTCAGGCAATATTTCCGGGGAAGAACCGCGAAACCAGGAGGGTCGAAGTTAATCAACGCGTCGCCGAGGATGAGCGTTCCGCCGTTTAGAGGATGGTATAGTGCGATTTCGCCCGCGGCGGCGCCCTTGATCGCAATTACCTCCAGGTCATCGCAAATTTCTGTACCACCGGAGATCTCCTCAAACTGTGGCGGCTTCTTACCGTGAAAACTGCCACGCTGCGCCAAAATCGGCACCGAAAGCTCTTTCGAATAGTAAGCAGAGGCGCGCGCATGGTTGGCGTTCGTAACGATGACGCCAGCCGGGGCCGCTTTCCGGCGAAGCCGGTCAAGTTGAGAAGCCTCCAGCAGGATTGGATCGACAAGATAAATTTTTCCGGAGGTCAGGATCGCGCTGGAACAGAGTTCAGCCTTTACCGCGGCGTCGTAATACTGCCAAACAAAGAGATCGGGGAAGGGTTGATAGAGGTCGTAAGGGACAGGCATTACGTGGCTAGTTTGAGGGATTAAAGGGAGAAGGCAAGGCGGTGGCATTATAGGTGCTTTATTGATTATAGAAATTATACGATGATCACCTTCGCCTACCAAGCTCGAGACGCCTCCGGCCGCATCGTCTCTGGCATCCAAGACGCACTTAACGAAGACAACGCCGTCACCAGTCTGATGAGCCGCGGCCTGATGGTTTTGTCGCTCCAACAGAAAGCCGTCGCCGGCAAAACCCGCAAAAAAACCTGGACGGTAAAAGAGACCGATCTGGTCCTTTTTACCCGCCAGCTGGCCACGATGATCGAGGCCGGCATTTCATTGGTCCAAGGATTGACCGCGCTTTACGACCAATGCGATCCCAAGCGCCAGCGCAGTTTGCGCCATGTCGTCAGCGACGTAACGACACGCGTCCAAGGCGGCGAGACATTTCATGAATCGATCGCGAAGCATCCGCGCGTTTTCAACCGACTCTTCGTTAGCATGGTGAAAGCGGGCGAAAGCGGCGGTTTGCTCGCGGAAATTTTGGAACGCCTCGCCGGATTTCTTGAAGCCAGCGCGCGTTTGCGAAAGAAAGTCAAATCAGCCATGACCTATCCGGTCATCGTGGTTTGCATCGCATTCGCCATCACTACGTTTTTGATCGTCCGCGTTGTGCCGATCTTTGGCGAGATTTTCAAAGATTTCGGCGCCAAGCTGCCTGCCCCGACCCAGTTCCTGATCGACGTCAGCGATTTCGTCCGCGGCGAGTGGTATTTCCTCCTGCTTGGAATTGGCTCCCTGTTTTTCGGAATCCGTACCTTTCTGCGCTCCAAGCGCGGTAAGCAATTTGCCGACCGCTGGAAATTGAAGCTGCCGGTGTTCGGGCCGCTGGTGCACAAGATTTGCATGTCACGTTTTGCGCGCACGTTCGCCCAGCTCATCCGCAGCGGTGTGCCAATTCTTGAAGTGCTCGATATCGTCGGCGGTTCCGCCGGCAATCACGTCATCGAAGAAAGCATCAAGTCAGTTAGCGAAGATGTTGAAAAAGGGGACAATTTGTCGGTCGCGATGTCGAAGAAATCGATCTTCCCGCCGATGCTTCTGCGAATGGTCTCGGCCGGTGAAGCTACCGGCAAGATCGACAACATGCTCGAGAAAATGGCCGATTTCTGGGACGAAGAAATCGAAGCGATGCTCGATGCCCTCACCTCTTTAATCGAGCCGATGCTGATCGTTTTCCTGGGCGTGATTGTTGGCGGCATCGTGATCGCGATGTTCCTGCCCATCTTCAAACTCAACGAAGTGGTTTCACAAAACCAATCGCATTGATTTCCCAAAACAAGAGCTAGGAGAAGCTCGTAGGCAGGGAGGGGGCGGATCGAAAGATCCGTCCCTTTTCTGTTTTATAATCTTCCACTACCTCTTCCCATTCGTCTTGGGAAGATACGAGATTAAGATTAAGGGGAAGAGAAAGAGAAGCCTGCGGCCCTCAGTCCGCAGTCTTACGGATGATCGACAAAAACCGGCGCCGCCGAAATGTCTTTCGCGTCGAAAGAAAGTCCGTGCGCGGTACGCCGGAGCAATTTAAGAACTCCAGCAACGTTTTGCGCGGTGGCGGTGGAATAAAACCGCACCAGCCCAACCGTGGTCCGCGAACCGAAAACGGTGATCATGATCGTCTCGTCATCGACCGAATTCATGAACATGTGACTGCCATTGCCTTGATGATAGAGCGCGTTGAACTCCACTTCGCCGATGCGGCGCGCGAGCTCGCGGGTGGCGGCAAACGAGCCTGCGGCAAGCGCGGCAATCACGGTTACATCCATTGCGTCCATGTCTCCGCACTGCGAAATCACGTTTCCACCGCGGTCAATAACGACCGTGAGATCGGACTCGGTTTTTTTCAGAAAATCACCGAGCACGCCATCGAGCGTCGCGACATCCTCGATTGTTAGAACCGGAATCGCGTTCATGCGGAAAGCTTTTGCGTTTGCCCTGCGGTTGGCTCAACCGGAATCGCCACCGGCAATAGCGCGCTTTGTGCCGCTTCGCTCTGCTTGCTGAATTTGTGCAGCAGAACCTGCGAGACCGCGTTTAATGCGGCGAATACGTTCTGCCCGGTGCTGGAAATGACTTCAAAACTTTGCAGTCGCTTCTTCCGGTTGTTCAAAACGTATTCCATGTAATTGACCGGCGCGATGTTCGGAAGGTCGCGCTTGTTGTATTCGAGCACACACGGGAGTTCTTCGAGCACCATGTTCTGAAGCGCGAGGTTGTCGCTGAGATTTTTGAAGCTCTCAACGTTCTCCTCCATTTTTTCCCACTGCGAATCGGCCACGAAAACAATTCCATCCACGCTGCGCAAAACCAGTTGCCGGGTGGCGTTGTAAATCACCTGACCGGGGACGGTGTAGAGCTGAAACTTGGTCACGAACCCTTTAATTACGACCGCGTTCAGCGGAAGGAAATCGAAGAAAAGCGTGCGCTCTGTGGCGGTGGCGAGCGAGACCAGATCGCCGCGATTCAGCGGATTAATCCGCTGATGAATATAATTCAGGTTCGTTGTCTTGCCGCACAACGCCGGACCGTAATAAACAATTTTGAACTGAATCTCGCGGCTCGCGTAATTAATGATCGACATGCAGGGTCTCCGGCTGCGCGTAAGTGCGCGAAAGTTTCTCCACCAGTTCGGCAATTTGTGTTCGGGTCCGTGGCGGCAGTGAGCCCTCAGCGTGCAACGCCGTGAGGCAAATGTTCCCTTGCGCAAAAAAACTCATCGCCGAGCCGCTCGTGTAGAGCGTGACCGCCACCAGCGAACCGAGCTTCGTCTCGCGCACATGCTGAGAGATCCGTTCCAGAATCGCGGGCGCCATCGCGCACAAACCTTCGGCTGCAATTTCCTTCGGCAATTCTCCGGCCAAACTCAAACCGTCGGAAAAAGTAATCGCGCATCCTTTCACGCCCGCCAACGCGGTCGTTTGAGCAACCACTTCTTTCGGATCAATCTTTTTCTCGGCGACAGACGCGATCTCGACCTTGGGTTCGACAGCCACTCGCTCTTTATCGGAAATTTTTTCCCCGGGCGCCTTGCCGGCTCCGAAGCGTTGCGCGTCCTCTTTTGCTTTGATCGAGAACGGCGTCTCGAAATCCGTATCGAACGCGAAGCCTTCTTGATCGTCGCGAAGTTTTAATATCGTGGCCGGCAGATTCTTCAGCACTTCTTCGAGTGGCAACGCCACCGCCGTCTCGGCTTCATCGATCTCAAACAAGTTGCGATGTTTTTCCGGCAACGCCGCCTGGAAAACATCGGGTGGAATCGATATCCGGCCGCTGGCCAGCTGCGTCTCGATCAGCGCGAGCGGTAACGTCAGCCGCTCTTCATCTGAAACGGCGGCGACATCTCCATTCAATTGGAAGGCGGGCAGATTTTGTAGCACCGCTTTCAACGAGAGAGTGATCGGCGTCTCCTCTTTCCCTGGCGCAGAAATTGCATCGGCCTTCGAGACAAGCGGCTTCGCCGGTGTTTTCGTCGGTGGCGCCACGGGCTTTTCGGCCGGCGGGTGAAATGCGATTTTCGGCAGCTCGGGCGTAAACGGTAAAGGAGTTGGAACGGGCGGCCCGCTAGAGGCTGGAACTCTCTCGGATGCGGACGCACCCGTTCCATTCGGCGAAGTATCAAAAGGGACTTTAAAGCCAGTCCGGCTCGGACGCGGCGGCTCGCTCTTCGGTTTGAGCCCGGGCGAATTAAGTGAAATGACCGGGCGACCAGATGATTGCGATCTTGTCGCCTGTTGCGCGGTCGCTTCCGGTTCGGCAGCCGCAAGCGATTCCGCGGTTGCCGGTGTCATCGGCACGGCCGGAAGTGCTGAAGTTTCGAGCGGCTCGATTTTGGTTCCGAAACGCGCCGAATCCTGGATCGTCGCTTTCAAAATCGGCGTGTCGAGTTGGGGAACGGCCGGATCGCGCATCTGATCTTCGCGGACGTGCGCACTCTGGAATTGCTCGAGCACTTTCTCATACGGGAGCGCAACACGCGTGTCGTCATCCGGTCGGACGCCGCGCAGGAAAATTTCCGGCACTTGCTGGTAAAGACTGGGAAGCGAAATAGTCGGATTCTTCTCCGCCATTCCTTTCTCAATCTCAGAAGCTTTTAACGAAACGCGCGCGGCCGCGTCGAGAATCTCGACCGGTTTAATATAACCAGCCGGGACGCCATCGATGAAATCTGCTATCCGCAACGAGATGGCGCGCTCCAGTTTCGGTTCAAGTGCGCGCGCGAGCGCCGGCGGCAGACGACCCGATTGAGCTTTTCTTGGTGAAGCGGTGATTTTGCGGGCGCCGAGTTCAAGCGGCGGCGTGCTCGTTCGCGCAGAAGTTGCGCCGGCCGCGCTCCGAAACGGATCCGGCGGCGAAAAAGAGCGCGTCGCGTGCGGCAATACGGTTTTGCTCAACCGTTCGCCTGCAGGTTTTTTGACCACTCGCGCCGGTGCGGCAGGCGCGGCCCTCTCCGTGGTCACGGGTGTGGCGCGCCCGGTAAGTTTCTTGAAAAGATCGAGGAACGGGATCGTCATTGTGATCAACGGTCCTCCGCCGTTACTCGCCAGATTTCTTCGAGCGTGGTCACGCCCTCGAGCGCCTTCTCAACTCCCACCATCCGCAAAGTTTTCATTCCCTCGGTGACCGCCTGGTTCTTGATCACCGCGGCCGAAGCGCGTTTGATGATCAAACGCCGGATCGCCTCGCTCACTGGCAGCGCTTCAATCAACGCCGCACGACCGAGATAACCGCGCCCCTTGCAGCGGTCGCACCCGGTTCCGTGGTAAAAAACCGTGCCTTTACTTTCGGCGAGCGCGAGCTTCTCAGTCAATTCCGGTTCGGGCACGAATTCTTCCTTACAATTCGTGCAGACGCGCCTAACGAGTCGTTGCGCGCACGTCATCAAGATGGAGCTGGAAATTAAAAACGGCTCGATGCCCATGTCGTCCAGACGCGTGATGGCGCCGGCGGCGTCGTTGGTGTGGAGTGTGCTCAACACCTGGTGACCGGTCAGCGCCGCTTTCACCGCGATGTCCGCGGTTTCGTTGTCGCGAATTTCGCCCACCATTACGATGTCAGGGTCCTGACGCAAGATCGAACGCAACGCGGAAGCGAAATCGAGTCCGATGTCGCTGCGCACCGCGACCTGATTGATTCCCGCCATCTCGTACTCGATCGGATCTTCGACCGTGACGATGTTGTATTGCGGGCTGTTCAGTTCGTGCAGCACCGAATACAGCGTGGTGGTTTTACCGGAACCAGTCGGGCCGGTGACGAGAATCATTCCATGCGGCGCGTCGATCGCCTTCTTGAACTTGGACAGCGTGTCCTGATCCATGCCCATCTGGTCGATGCTCGCGGTCAGGGACGATTTATCGAGGATACGAATGACGATTTTCTCGCCGTGCGCCGTCGGCAGGATCGAGATACGCAGATCGATTTCTTTCCCAAGAACACGAATCCGGAACCGGCCATCCTGCGGAATGCGCCGCTCCGCAATGTTCAGTCCGGCTAGAATTTTGATGCGCGACGTGATCGCGAGCTGCAACGCTTTCGGCGGCGACTCCGCTGGAATTAATTCGCCGTCGATGCGGTACCGAAGCTTGAGCGTGTTATGAAACGGCTCGATGTGAATGTCTGACGCCTTCTCCCTCACCGCTTGGGCCAGAATCAAATTAACGATCTTGATGACGGGCGCGTCTTCGCTGTCGTGCGCCAGACGGTCGAGGTCGATCTCTTCGCGCTTATGCGCCTGCACTTCGACTCCCTCGGCGGTCTGCGCGGCTTCTTCCGCGACCTTCTTCATCACCTGGCCCATGTTGCCGGCCCCGTGCACGCCGCTGAGCGCGTCCGCGACCGCGCGCTCGGTCGCGATCATCGGAACGATCTCGAGTTGGACGCGTCGTTTCAGGTCGTCGACCGCGAGCACGTTGGTCGGGTCGGCCATGGCCACGAAAAGTTTTCCATCCAGACGCGCAACCGGCACCAACCGGTTCGCCTTCGCCATCTCCCGCGGCACCAGCGACATCACTTCTTCCGGCACGCGCAGCCGCGCGAGATTCACCGGCGGCGTGTTCAGGCAACGCCCCATGCTGAAGACCATGTCCTGCTCGGTCACGAACTGCCGCTCGGTCAGAATTTTCAGCAACCGGCCGCCTTCGCTTTTTTGAATGCCAATTGCTTCCTCGAGTTGATTGGGCAGAAGCAGCCCCTCCTCGATCAACACGTCCGCGATCCGTTCGCCAAAAGATTTACTTCTCATGAACGGTTACGCCCCGGATTCGAGCCGGTAAATGGACTGCAAACTTTTTACAATGGCCGACGGCCGCGCCAGGTACCACGACACTGTGTAATCGACTGATTGCTGCACTGCGTCGCGGCCGGCGGAATCAAACGGATTGCAGCACGCCACCATTATCGTCCGGCTGACCAGATCGAACGGGACAAACAAACGGCCGACCGTCAAATATTCCGGCAACATCGGCGCGATCTGCCGATCGGTGTCGTAATATTCGAGCGGGACGAAGGCGAATTTTGTCCGGTCGATCAGCGCCGAAAGCACGGCGTCGAGCTGCCCTAGATTATCTTTGCAAAGCTCCTCCAACATCGAGACCGCCATCGCGTGCTCGGTTAAATCTTTGTTCGCGGTTTTTGCCGTCTCGAGCGCGGCGTTCACTTCCTCCTCGCTGAAGAGCTGCTGCACGATCAAGAATTTCGCGAGATGATCATCGCCGCGTTCGTGCAAATTTGTGATCCGGCCGAGACCTTTGCCCCGCGAAGGATCGATATCGATCAACGCGCCTTCGACGTTCGGCGAAATCAACGAGCCATCGTTGCGCGTGAACGGACTGCTGACCAGACCACTCGTCTGTTTCGATTTATCTTTATCGACAATCGCCTTCCCCGAGGCCTGCAAACGCGATTCGATCTCGCCCAGCATCGCCAAAATTTCGGGCGCGTTCGGTTCGCGGGTCAGAATCATTTCGCACTGTTGCAGCGCAGGCGTGTAGGAGCCCGCGTTGAAATACGCTTCCGCCAGTTTCCGCGAAGTGCGCAGAGCGTCGTCGTGACGCCCGATTTTGGTGTAGGCCTCCCTTAAAATCTCGAGCGATTGATAATCCTCGGGTTGTGTTTGAGTGATTGCCTCAAACATCTCGATCGTTTGGAGGATTTGGCTATGCTCCTC